>Ga0233409_10000183_pt1 | contig 10965 bp, 7 predicted proteins | sample Na_oxic_13_MG_FD_179871 | JGI IMG/M metagenome (GOLD analysis project Ga0233409, IMG submission 179871) | Seawater microbial communities from Saanich Inlet, British Columbia, Canada - Na_oxic_13_MG | ecosystem: Environmental > Aquatic > Marine > Inlet | place: Canada: British Columbia... | reverse complement strand
GGGGGTTTTGGGGGCTCCCGCAGTGTGCCTACCGCCCGCGGCCATTAACCCCTTGTTGACTCTTTGCTCGGGCGGGAAGCCGATGTAACCCTACACAGGGGAAGTGCATTTAACCCCGTAAGAGCTTCCGTGCGTCGTCGCTACCGAGAACCAGTCGTCATTGCCTTCGCGCTCGCGTTGATCGCGTCGCTGTCGGTGCATCTTCCTGTCTACGAGGTGCTGGGTGGGTTGGCCGACCGGTTTCGGGCGGAGGCCGAGGAGGCGAAGAAGGCCAGGCAGTTCGATCCGGTCGAGGTCGATTTCGAGGTCCCGGACGACAGCAAGTCGCAGCGGGCTCGAAAGAAGCCAACCCAGCGGGAGCGGGCGAAGCGCGAGCGGCAGGCGAAGGTCGCGCAGCAGCAGGCGCAGCAGCAGGCCGAGCGGACACAGAAGCCTCAGCAGCCTCCCATTGAAGCGCCGCAGGCCGTGCAGCAGCACAGCACGGACCCCGACGTGGAGCCGCCCGATAACGCGCAGTTCGTCGCGGAGCAGAATAACCGCGTCGAAGAGGAAAGCGTCGCTCGCGTTCGCAACATGATTCGGGACGATCAGATTCCGGCGCCAGACCGCCAGGAGAAGCCGTCGGACACGCTCGAAGAGCAGGGCAACGCTCGAGAGCAAGAGATTGCCGAGGCCCGCAACAAAGAAGGCAGTGACGCGCGCAAGGTCACCGAAGAGGAAGCCAGTCGCAAGCGGCCCGACAAGGCGATCCAAGCAGACCCGATCAAGGCCGAACGCGTGTCGCGCCAGGCGCCGGACGGAAAGCAATCGGATACAGCAGGGGATCGGGCGGGCCAGACGGCCGAGGAGACCATCACGATCACGGACCCGGCGGGGACGTTTAGCATCCGGCGACCGAGCAGTGCCGGGCAGGGCGGCGGCGAACGCGCCAAGGGGCGCGGCCCGGGTGGCAAGATGGCTTGGTCTCAATACGAGGCAGCCGTCGGTTCGGACAAGCTCGAAGAGGATCGCCGGGCGTACCTTGCGGAGCGCAAGTCCTCACAGCGTGGCATCGCGCGCGAGAAGACGTGGAAAGAGTTCCGCGCCGCGATTGAGAACTATGTGCCCGGCGTGAAGCCCGGAGCAACCACTGCGCTCAACGCAGCGGCATCACCATTTGCGACGTACATCGCGGCGGTCCACCGACGGATCCACCAGGAGTTCGCGGACGGGTTTTTGCGAAGCCTGCCGATCGGCGGAAGCCCCTATCAAGACCCGACACTGATGACAAAGCTCGAAATCGTGCTCAATCGCGACGGCTCGGTGCATCGAATCGGGGTGGTCCGATCGAGTGGTCTCTTGCCGTTCGATTTCGGTGCCTTCAACTCGGTGCTCCGGGGGCAGCCCTACGCACCGGCGCCTTCGTCGATTCTCAGCGGAGACGGGCGTGTGTACTTCCATTGGGGCTTCTACCGAAACCAGCGTCAGTGCGGCACGTTCAACGCCGAGCCCTACATTGTTCCGAACCCGAGGGGCACGCCCGGGCGCCCGGATGGTCTGACGGATGCGCCCGACTGGGAGACCGTCGTTCCCGCAGATGCGCGGCCAACATGGCGCACCCGCGGAGAGGAATCGAGAGAAGAGGACGAGCCCAAGCGGCCTCCAGAGAAGTCTCCGCCCGCGCAGCCGAAGGAGCAGGAAGAGGAGGTGCCCAAGGCGCCGCCCGCCCCGCCCGGCTCCGGCCTGGGATGAGCCACGATGGCGAGCTGACCGCACGGGCCAAAGCGGAGGCCGAAGCAGTGGGGTTCGCGCGCGTTGGCGTAGCCGAAGCCGCGGTGCTCGACGAGGAGGGGGTGCACCTCGACGCGTGGCTGGCCGACGGGCGTCACGGGCAGATGTCGTGGATGGCGCAGACCGCATCGGTGCGGAAGGATCCGCGGGATCCGAACATGCTCGAGAACGCCAAGAGCGTGATCGTGATGGCGGCGCCGTACGTTCGGCGCGGCGGCTACGAAGGGCCGCCCCCTGCGCGCATCGCGAAATACGCGGTAGGGCGGGACTACCACAACGTGTTGACGAAGAAAGGCCGCAAGGTAGCGCGCGTGCTGCAAGAGGCAGGGTTCGCCGCTCGGGTTGCGGTCGATTCAAAGCCGGTGTTCGAGCGCGCGTGGGCAGAGCGCGCCGGGGTCGGCTTCGTCGGAAAGAACTGTTGTCTGATCGTTCCCGGGGTCGGGTCGCATACCTTTCTGGCTTGCGTGGTCACGACTGCGCCGCTGAGCCCCGACGAGCCGATGGGCCGTCGTTGCGGAAGCTGCACGTTGTGTCTCGATGCGTGCCCGACGCGGGCGTTCGCAGGGCCGCGGAGCCTCGATGCGCGCAAGTGCATTTCGTATCTGACCATCGAGCACCGCGGAGCGATTCCCACCGAGCACCGGCAGGCCCTGGGCCCGTGGGTGTTTGGGTGCGACGTTTGCCAAGACGTATGTCCGTACAACCAGACCTCGGGCGCAGCCGACGCTTCGCTCAGCGCCTTTGAGCCGGGGGACCGGTGGACCGGGGTCGAAGCGGCACAGTTTCTTCAGATGACCGAAGAACGGTTTCAGGCGTGGGCCGAGGGCTCGCCAGTGAAGCGTGCTCGGCACGAAGGTTTAGCGCGCAACGTGGCGCTGGTATTGGGGAATCGCGGTCAGGAGCTTCACCTGCCCGTGCTGGACGATGCGCGGCGGAACCATCCCTCCGAGGTTGTACGCGAGGCGGCGACGTGGGCCAGCATCGAGCTCAAGCGTCGTCTGGCTCCCTCAGCATAGCCTCGAGCGCTTCGAGCAGTGGCGTGAGCCCCTCGTTGGTCGCCGAGCTGATCGCGAACACTTGGAAGCCTCTGGGTTCGAGCGCTTCGCGCACCGCTTCGTAGGCCTTCTGAGCCTCCGGTAGGTCACACTTGCTCACCGCGACCAGCATCGGCCGCTCCAACAGGCTGGGGTCGAATCGCCCAAGCTCTGACATCAGGGCGTCGAAGTCGGCGACGGGCTCGCGTTCAGGGTCCGGGTCCACGCTGATCATGTGCAGGAGCACCTTGGTCCGCTCGACATGCTTGAGAAACCGGAGGCCGAGGCCCGCGCCTTCCGACGCCCCCTCGATGATTCCAGGGATGTCTGCGATGACGAACGTCCGATCAACGCCGAGCGACACGACGCCGAGGTTTGGGACGAGGGTGGTGAACGGGTAGTCGGCGACTTTGGGGCGTGCACGGGAGACCGTGGCGATGAACGTGCTCTTGCCGACGTTTGGGAAGCCCACGATGCCGATGTCTGCCAGAAGCTTGAGGACGAGCCGGATCTTCTTCCGTTCGCCGGGCGTGCCGGGCTGGGCGCGTCGCGGCGCGCGGTCGTACGGCGTGGCGAACTTGATGTTCCCCCGGCCGCCCCTACCTCCCTGCGCGACCACGAGCTCGGCGCCCGATTCGTGAAGGTCTGCGAGGAGAGCATCGCTCTCCTGGTCGTAGACCTGGGTTCCCACGGGAACCTCAATCCGAACGTCCGCACCCGCCTTGCCGAATTGGTCCTTGCCGCGCCCGCCTTCGCCGCGCTCGGCGCGAACGATTCTCCGGTAGCGAAGGTCGAACAGGGTAGAGAATCGGTCGTGCGCAACCAGAATGACGCTCCCGCCGCGTCCGCCATCGCCTCCCGAAGGGCCGCCGAGCGGGACGAACTTCTCCCGTCGAAACGCAACTGCGCCGTTCCCGCCGTCGCCTGCGGCGACCTCCAGCGTTACCTCATCGACGAAGTCCACGCTCGTCAGTACGTCGGGGCCTTTGCCGGGGCAACCGACTTGGTGCTCGAACAAATCGGCGGGACGCGTACACTGCGCAAGTGCTAAGTGCTTCCGGCGACTCGGGACCGGCGTCTGCAAACGCCAGGTTCATCCAAGCTTTAGCTGCCAAGAGCTTGGAAACAGTGCGGTTAACCGAGGCCCTGAGCGTTTCGCCCGAGGACGAGGCGGCCCGCGGGGCCCTCGCAGACCATCTGTCCGACCTTCGGCAATCGGCCCGCGAGCTCGGGCTCGTGCACCTCGAAGCCGCCGTGGCCGAGGTCCTTGCCCGGCTCGAGCGGGAGTCTTTTGAGCCGGCCTCGCTGCTTGCCGCCCGAGTGCTCGCGTGGCGATACGAGTCCCTAGCCGCGATGCCGAGCCAATCCGGAACGCATCGGGTCGTCGCGGAGGAGCGGCCATCGACCAACGTGAGCCTCCGTGGGCGTCGGGTGCTCGTGGCCGACGGCGAAGCCGAGGTGCGTTGGTTCCACGTGGGGGTTCTCCGCGAGGCCGGCGCCCGCGTCACCGAAGCGCGTGACGGGGTGCACGCGCTCGAGCTCGCGCGCGATGACGTGCCGGATCTGGTCCTGGCGGCGATCGACATGCCGCGCCTCGACGGGCTTGGCCTCTGCGCTGCCTTTCGGCGCGATCCCACGCTCGATGGCGTCCGCATCGTTTTGTTGTCACAGCCGGTTTCGGCGCAGCAGATTCTCGACCGGGTGTCGGGGATGCTCGAGCCCCTGACGCGGCTCGAAGAGTCGCTGAAGAGCGACGGGGAAGCGAATGGGGACCTGGAGGAACTCGGTGTCTCGGGGCTGCTGCGCGCGACTCGGCGGCTTCGTCCCAACGCGAGCATCGTCCTTCAGGATCCATGGAGTTTGTTCGACCTCGAGCTCCGGGAGGGGCGCATCGTCGACGTGACCAGGACGGCCATCGACGGCGTGGTCACCGAGGGTGCGGCGGCGTTTCCAGCGCTCGTCGGAATGAGCTCCGGTCGATTCGTCGTGACAGAGGGGTCGGCACCCGAAGGTGGAGAGGAACGGGAATCGCTGGACGCGTCATTCGCGCACGCGACCCGCAGACTGGGGGTTCTCCTGAGTGCGATGGACACTCACCCCGAGTGCCGGGTCGAGCTCGATCAGGATGCGTTGGGCACCTATGTGCGTCACTCCCCCGTCGGGATTCAGCGATTAATTGCGCGGCTAGTCGAGGGCGAGCCGCCCCATGCCTTATGGGAATCGGGGGCAGGGTCCGCGGGCTTGGTCGACGCGGTATTGGTGACGTTGGCTCGCCAAGGGGCGATTCGGGACGTGAAGGTCCCGGCGCCCGGATCCGACGGGGGGCCAATGGCGGAGCCTCCATGGGGTCCCGGCCGGGAGTTGATCGCGTCCGAGATCCAGCAAGACTCTCGGCCCGTGGCCGATCCCATCGAGCGAGAGAACGTCAGAGCGCAATTGGCGGTTGCCATGCATCGCGAGCCGGCGAACCAAGGGCCGGACCGGGGCTATCCGATTTGGCGTCTGAATGTCAGCTCCGGGGCGGCAGGCCGTGAGAGCGGCTCTGGGTTCGGGATGGAGATCCAGAGGACGCCACGCTTATTGGGATTGGCGTTTGCGGTCCTGCTGTCGGCGACGGTAGCGTTTCTCATCTGGAGTCAGGTGATGTGGGGAGGTGCGCCGGCTGGGTTGCCCTCGGTCGGACCCACTCCACTGCCGGCCACGGCTGAGGGCGAGCAGGTCGCGCCGGACGCCCCGGCGGCCGCGCCCAAGGGCCCTTCGAGAAGTGCTGGGTTATCGGCGTTCGCTGGAAGCCTTCGCGCGGGGGTCGACCCATCCTTGGAGGTCACCCAAGGGCAAGGTGTGCTGGAGCTGATCGGTCCGAGCGATGTTCGTGTTGAGGTGGACGGCGTAGACCGGGGAGCGCTTCCGGTGACGCTCGCGCTGGAGCAGGGGAGACACATGGTGCGGTACCGCACCCGCGCCAGGTCGACCTATCGTTTCTACTACGTGAAATCGGGTGCGACCCGCGCGTTGACCGTCCTCACCCAAGCGGGTGGTTTAGTTGACGCTCGCTGAAGCTGCGTGCTAACCGCAGCAAGGTTCCAGGGGGTCGAAAACAGGGGCGAAAACGGCCGCCGGAGCACTGGAGGAAGGCGGCGGATGCGATTCTTTTTGCTGGTGATCACGACCCTTGCCATTGCGGCTGGGTGTAGTCGGGGGGGCTCCAAGCCGGACCCGTTCGCGGGGCTCGAGGTACATTCGGATCTGACGGCGCTTCGTCACCTGGCCGAGGTGGATGACGGCGGTTGGTATGTCGACTTCGGCACACCCGCGCAGTCGAAGTACACCGTGGGCGACTGGCGAAGCGGCTGGGTCGGGAAGGGCGTCGACGGCGACACCACGTACGCGCATGTCGGAATGCGGGGACGGGTGTACTTCGAGGCTGACACCCCGGCGCCGCTCGTTGCACGTGTTCGGCTCCGACCGCATGGCACTCAAGCGCTCACGCCGTACCTCAACAACAAACAGCTCAACTCGATTCACCTCGGCAAGGGTGACGGGTTTGTCGACTACGACATCGAGCTCCCGAAGGAGCACGTGCAGGCCGGCGAGAACTACTTGCTGCTGACGTTCGGTGGAACGGTGCCGATCGATGGGCAGGACGTTTCGGTCGCGGTTGATTCCATTTGGATTCGAAATCGGTCCGAGGCATCCAAGATGGCGCGAGCGCCCGCGTACGATGGGCTGGTCGCCAACGTTCGTCTCGGGGATGAGGAACGGCAGGCCATCGCGTTGTCCCGCAAATCGACGCTTCGGTATCACGTGATGGTCCCGGCCGATGGCTCGTTGGGATTCGGCGTCGGTGTCGAAGGTGAGGGTGATGCACCGTTCGCAATCGAGGTGACGGCGGACGGACAGCCGACCACGCAGGTGCTGGCGGGAACGGCATCGGGATCCTGGGTGGACCACAGAGTCGATCTGAGCCGCTTCACCGGGGAGACCGTACGCGTCGACCTGCGCGCCGAGGGCCAGGGTCCGGGTCGCTTGGCGTGGAATTCGCCTCGAATTCTGGTTCCGGCTCGGACGGAACGAAACATCGAACCAGCGAAGAACGTCGTGGTGCTCGTCATCGATACGCTGCGTGCGGACAAGCTCCGCCCGTTCAATGCCGAGTCGCGCGTGAAGACGCCCGCTATCGATCAGTTTGCCTCGGACGGCGTGGTGTTCGCGCTCGCGCAGGCGCCCGAGAACTGGACCAAGCCTTCGGTGGCTTCGATTCTGACGGGGCTTCACCCGCAAACTCACCAGCAGAAAACCGGAGACGCCGCACTGCCGAGCTCGGCTGAGCTCTTGAGCGAGCACTTGAAGGGCGAGGGGTTCGCGACGGGGGGCTTCATCGCCAACGGCTATGTGTCCGACCGCTTTGGTTTCGACCAAGGGTGGGACGACTACACGAACTACATTCGTGAAGAAAAAAGCACCGAGGCCAAAGATGTCTTCGACGATGCGGGGAACTGGATCGAAGCGCACAAGGACGAGCGCTTCTTCGCGTACATCCAAACCATCGACCCGCACGTCCCCTACGATCCACCGGGCAAGTACCTACAGATGTACGACCCGAGCGAATACACGGGGCAAATCAGGCCGCGGATGACCGGCGACCTCCTCGAGAAAGCCAAGCGCAATCCCCCGCAGGTGGTGTTCGACGCAAGCGACAAGCGGCGATTGAAGGCGCTTCACGACGGGGAGATCACGAAGCAAGACCACTTCTTCGGCGCGTTCCTCGAGCGTCTGAGCAAGCTGGGGCTCGCCAACGACACGTTGATCGTCGTGACCTCGGATCACGGCGAGGAGTTCGACGATCATGGCTCGTGGGGACACGGCCACTCGGTCTATCAAGAGTTGCTTCACGTGCCTCTGATGTTTCGCCTCCCGAATCGACTTCCGGCGGGAACGAAGGTTGGGAATGCGGTCAGCACGCTCGACATTTCGGCGACCGTGACCGACCTCCTCGGCGTGCCGGGCATGGCCCATAACGAGGGGCACGCGCTCGTGGGACTGATGCTGGGGGAGGCGCCGTCGCAGCCGAGCGTGGCATTCAGCGACTTTCAAGATGATCGCCGCGTGATCACTACGGGTCGCTGGAAGCTGATCCTCCGAGGGAACCTCACCTCGACGATGTTCGACCTCGTGGCCGACCCCATGGAGCAAAAACAACTCGACGCATCCGCGTTTCCGATCGGGCGCCGCTACTCGCGCATGCTGCTCGGTCAGTTCCTGGGGGCGAGCAACCGTGGGGACTGGTTGAGCGCCGAACAGAAGGGCGGTACACAACTCCAACGGGAGAACGCTGAGATGGACGACACGATTCGCGATCAGCTACGCGCGCTCGGCTACGCACACTGAGGTTACATGCCACTCGTCGAACAAACTCCAGAGCGGTACTTGAGAAGCCCGCGGTTGGAGCCGGTGGCCGATGCGGGCGCGCTCCTGCATGTACTCGCCTGGTCGGGCGATGAGGAGTGCATCCTTCGATTCACCTTGGCGGACGACGGCTCGGTGCAGGGCGAGCCGGTGGCCACCGACCATAGCGCCGCGATCATGGGCTGGGCTCCAGGCATGCCGCATCCCATCAATGATCCGCTCGCCGAGCTCGAGGCGGAGCACCAGGGGTGGCGTGTCGAGGTGCGTCACGAGGGTCCGCGATCGAGCGTGGTCGTCGCGCCGCCATCCGGCGGCGAGTTCGTCATTTGGAGTGCCTTTGGCATCGCCGCCGCGCCGTGCATCGCGGCCGCGCCAGGCGGCGCGTGGGTCGGGTTTCATCACGACGTTCGCGAGGACACGGGCGTTCCCGACATCGCAAAGTGGATCGCGGTTCGCTTCGTCGATATGGAGGGGATGGTTTACGAGCCGGTCGCACCTATGACGGACCGCGACCGAGACCTCGACGGGGAAGAGCAGGGATTCGAGTTTCCGAGCCTGGTCGTGGGAGACGACGGCGCGGTCGATCTCTTCGGTCGTGGGTCCCACAACATGTACCGCCAACGGTTGAATGCCGACGGATTTGGGGCACGCGATCCGATTGACGATGGCCAATGGGGATGCCGTGGACGGCGGGTGAGCGCCGTTCGCCTTCCGAGTGGGACCACGCTTGCCGCGTGGCGAGGGCGCAAAGGCATCGAGATCCGATCCTTCGATGCGCCGGCAGGTGGGGCGCCAGAGCTCGCTTCCGCGAAGGTCGAAGTGGGTGAGTTCGAGGCCGCCCCGGCGCATGTTGCAGCATGGTCGGGGCCGCAGGTTTTGTTCGGAGACATCCAGCAGCACAGCGCCCACTCCGATGGTGTCGGTAGCGCAGACGAGGCCTATCTCCGGGCCCGCTACCGATACGGCGACGATTTTGCCGCGCTGACGGACCACGAGTCGTTCTTGGGCAAACGCATCGGGCCCGGTGAGTGGTCGTACCTCCAGGCTGTGACCGAGCGTCACGACGATCCGGGCGAGTTTACGACCATCGTCGCCTACGAGTGGACCGGGAAGGCGTATCCGGGACCGGGGCACAAGTGCATCTACCTTCCGGGCCCCGGTCTGCCTATCATCTCTCGCGACGACGTTCCGAACGGACGCGACATCGTCCAGCAGATCAGCGCTCAAGGCGCATTCACGGGGCCGCATCACATCGGTTGGACGGGCGCCGATGTGCCGGGGCACGACCCAGTGGGGCAACCGGTTTGGGAGATCTGCTCCTGCCACGGTTGCTACGAGTATCCCGATCACCCTCTTGGGCACCGGGGCGAGCTTCACGATCAGTTTGCGAAGCCTCTGCTCGACAGCGGGTTGCGCTTCGGCTTCATCGCGAACTCCGATAGCCACGGGCTCCTCTGGCATCACGGCGAATGCCGTAAACGCGATCCGTTTCGAACCGGACTGACCGCGGTCATCTCCGCGACGCGCACGCGCGAGGCGATCCTCGAAGCGATCCGTGCGAGGCGGTGCTACGCGACGAGCGGCGCCAAGATCCTACTCGACGTGCATGTCGCCGGGTTCCCGATGGGAAGTGAGCTCGACATCGAAGGGGCGGTGGAGGTGCATACTCGCGCGCTCGGGACGACCGACATCGAACGCATCGAGCTCGTGACTCCGGACGGGGTCGCGGCTGCAGATTCGCCAAAGTCTCCGTCCGCGTCTTTCGTCGGCGAGGTCGACGCGCCCTACGTCTATTGCCGCGTCACACAGGCGGATGGTGAGATGGCGTGGTCGAGCCCCATCTTCTTCAACTAGTGTGCGGATCTTTTTCCTCGTGGTCGGCTTACGTCCTCGGCGCTCCGCTGCGAGGCACATGAGTGCCTCTCACTACGCTCCTGCGGGCGCGCTCGACCACAAGAAAAAATCTCTCGCACACTAGGCGCTGGATCACACTTTAGTTTCCGGCGGGGTGATCAGCCTTCGCCGAGGAGCTTGCTCATCGAGGCTTCATCGACCGGCGTGAAGGAGTACGATTCCATCTCCTTGGACGTGACCCACGCGTACTCGTTGACCGCACGGCAATGGAGCTCATCGCTGAGAAGCGTGCACTCGTACAGATACAAATCGACGGCGTACTTTTCGTACGGATGGTTCACGAACGAAATGAGCTGGCCCACCTCGACGCTGGCGCCGAGGCGTTCGTCCACTTCGCGCGCCAACGCCGCCTCGTCGCTCTCGCCTCGTTCAACTCGCCCCCCCGGGAAGTCCCAGAGGAACGGCAGTACGGCGGTCTCGCGGCGCTGGGTGATTAGATACCGCCCATCACGTTCTACGAGGGCTGCCACCACGCGAATGGTCTTCATTTCCGACGGCACGATGAGGGATATAGCATCCCCACCCCAAGGTGTTTACATTGGGTAGTGGTGAACGATCTCGCGCGGAGGCCGCTCGACATTCAGAACCGGGCTGGTGATCAGGTCCCGGCCAGCCGCGATGAAGAAGAGCGACTCACCGACGGTGGGCAGCCCCTCCGAGGCGCTGATGGCGCCGTTGTCATGGAACTTGAGGCCGCCCGAGACCGTGCTGCGCAGCGCGAGATGGCCGGCGAGCCACTCCCCACTCCGACGATCGCGGACGCCCACACACACGTTGCGGCGCACGTGGTATTCACTGTTACGAGTCACGAAAATACGATGAATTCGGCGTTCTTTGCCCA
>Ga0233409_10000182_pt1 | contig 10966 bp, 10 predicted proteins | sample Na_oxic_13_MG_FD_179871 | JGI IMG/M metagenome (GOLD analysis project Ga0233409, IMG submission 179871) | Seawater microbial communities from Saanich Inlet, British Columbia, Canada - Na_oxic_13_MG | ecosystem: Environmental > Aquatic > Marine > Inlet | place: Canada: British Columbia... | reverse complement strand
ATCCGTGCGCGCATCGTGCCAACACTTAAATTTGTTGCCGACGAAAGTGTTATCCGGGGCGCGGCGATGGATGACCTGATCAGTGAGGCCATTCAAAGCGACAAAAAAAATAGCGGTGATGAAGAGTAGTAGCTTAAGCCAGATTTAATTATTAACTGGTATTGTTTAAGGATGATTAACTGCTAAAGAAAAAAATTTTATCCGCAAATGAACGCAAAAAACGCAAATGTTAAAAACATTTAAAAAGCTTTTATTTGCGTTTTTTGCGTTCATTTGCGGACCAGATTTTCTTTAGTTATTAATTTTTTAAAAAAGAGAGTTTTTAGTTTTGGGTAGAAGAAAAAATAAAGGCCGCAATGTCAGTGGTGTATTACTGTTAGATAAACCGCAGGGTTGCAGTTCAAATCATATATTGCAAAAAGTTAAACGGCTGTTTGGTGCTGCAAAAGCTGGTCATACGGGCAGCCTGGACCCATTGGCGACCGGCATGTTGCCCGTGTGTTTTGGCGAAGCTACAAAAATTTCGGCTTTTTTACTGGATTCGGATAAGCGCTATCATCTTAAATGCCAGCTTGGCGTTAGTACCACTACCGGTGATGCTGAAGGTGAAGTGATTGAGACATTAGATGCTTCGTCTATCACAGAGCAGGACGTTTTAGCGGTATTACCAGAATTTATTGGTGAGATTGAACAGATACCGCCGATGTATTCTGCGCTGAAACATAATGGCGAGCGTTTATACAAGCTGGCGCGACAGGGAATCGAAGTAGAGCGCAAAGCCAGAACGGTCACCATTTATGATATCGAATTTATATCGCTATCAGTAGACAAGCAGGGTGACGATGGGCAACAGCGGATCATTCTTGAGCTCGAAGTCGACTGCTCAAAAGGTACCTATGTGCGCACCCTGGTTGAAGATATTTCAAAAAAGTTAAACAGTTGTGCTCATATTACTGCCCTGCGACGCTTGAGTGTTGGACCGTATGACGGTGATATGCTGACCATCGAGCAGTTAACTGAATTAGCGGAACAGGGCTCCGACGCGCTTGATGCCTGCCTGCAGCCGATCGATAGCGGTGTTGCTGACTGGCCGGATGTAAGATTGGGGTCAGATGCAGCCTTTTACGTACAGCAGGGCCAGGCTGTGATGGTGCCACATGCGCCGACAGAGGGCTGGGTGCGCATTTATGACCAGAGCCAATTTTTAGGGCTGGGTGAAATTCAGGACGACGGACTGATTGCGCCACGCCGCATGATACGGGCCGTATGATTCGCGCAGTATGATGCATCATATGATATAATCGCGCGCTTGACGCAGGTTCGTCATTTTAGTTGTAGATTTACCATTTCCTGTTCTGTAACCCTGAGTGGTGCAGGAAATTAAAAACTTATTGGGGCGATTATCATTTTAGATGCAAATAAGTGCCTGAAATGATCAAAAATTCTTTTATAAACAACACTTCTGTGTTGCTTCGATTAGTGATAAAATCGCCCTCTTTTTTTACCAATGCCCATTTTGGGTTTTAAAATAGTTCGGAGTATTCATGGGTTTATCGACCGCAGAAAAAGTCGAAGTTGTATCAAAATACCAGCAAAAAGAAGGAGATACTGGTTCTCCTGAAGTTCAGGTTGCGTTATTGACAACTCGCATCGTGCAATTAACAGAGCACTTTAAAGATCACAAACACGACCATCATTCACGTCGTGGTTTATTACGTATGGTTAACCAGCGTCGTAAATTGCTTGATTACCTTAAAGGCAAAAATGTAGATCGTTATAAAGCGCTGATTGCCAGCCTTGGTCTGCGCCGATAGAGCAACTAGTAATCAAAATTTCTGAATGGCCAGCAATTACGGCCGGCATTCAGTGTTTTATCTGCTTTTTACCGTCTAATTAGACAAACAACAGGTCATTATGACCGGATTGGGAATAAATAAAGTGATACCTACAGCAATTAAAAAAGAGTTTCAGTATGGCGATCTAACAGTAACGATGGAAACGAGTGAAATCGCTCGTCAGGCATCCGGTGCGGTGATGATCAGCATGGGCGACACAGTTGTTTTTGTTACTGTTGTTTGTTCTAAAGAATCAGAAGAGGGCAGAGATTTCTTCCCGATGACGGTTAACTACCAGGAACGTACTTACGCTGCCGGTAAAATCCCGGGTGGTTTCTTCCGTCGTGAAGGCCGACCCAGTGAAGCAGAGATCCTGACCTGCCGTTTGATCGACCGTCCGATCCGCCCTTTATTCCCTAAAGGTTTTACAAACGAATGCCAGATCGTTGCTACCGTGGTTTCCATGAGCGGCGATATCGATCCTGAGATTCCAGCAATTATCGGTGCTTCTGCGGCATTATGCATTGCTGGTGTGCCTTTTGCAGGTCCTCTGGGTGCGGCGCGTGTTGGTTATAAAGACGGTGAATACCTGTTAAACCCAAATAAAGAAGCACTGGAAACCTCTGATCTTGATCTTGTGGTTGCCGGTACAAGCCACGCCGTGTTGATGGTTGAATCTGAAGCGAAGATGCTTTCAGAAGATGTCATGTTAGGCGCTGTGATGTTCGGTCACGAACAGATGCAAACGGTTATTACTGCAATAAATGAATTTGCGGCAGAAGTGGGTAATCCTAAATGGGATTACGTCGCAGCTGCAGCAGATGAAGAATTAGCCGCTAAAGTTGCCGAGACAAGTACAGCAGCTATTACAGATGCATACCAGGTTGCTGAAAAGATGGCTCGTCAGGATGCTGTAAAAGCAGCAAGAAGAGCGGCCGTTGAAGCACTGCAGTCAGACGATGGCTGGTCAAAAGACGCAATTAAAGGCGCTTTTGGCAAGTTAGAAAAGAAAGTCGTTCGTTCTCGTTATATCGCGGGCGAAAAACGTATCGATGGCCGTACGACTTCAGATGTTCGTGCGATCACTGTACGTACAGGTGTGCTTCCACGTACCCACGGTTCAGCACTGTTTACCCGTGGTGAAACACAGGCATTGGTTGTTACCACATTAGGTACTGCACGCGATGCACAGATTATCGATGCGCTTGAGGGTTCATACCGCGAACCGTTCATGCTGCATTACAACTTCCCTCCATACTGTGTCGGTGAAACCGGTATGGTCGGCTCGCCAAAGCGCCGTGAGATCGGTCATGGCCGTTTGGCGAAACGTGGCGTATTAGGTGTTATGCCATCTGAAGAAGATTTCCCGTACACCATCCGCGTAGTATCAGAGATTACAGAATCAAACGGTTCAAGCTCAATGGCTTCTGTCTGTGGTACCAGTCTGTCTTTGATGGATGCTGGTGTGCCAATTAAAGCACCTGTTGCCGGTATTGCGATGGGTCTGATCAAAGAAGGTGATGATTTCGCTGTGCTTTCTGATATCCTGGGTGATGAAGATCACCTCGGTGACATGGACTTTAAAGTAGCCGGTTCAGCAGATGGTATCTGTGCATTGCAGATGGATATCAAGATCGACGGTATCACTAAAGAGATCATGGAAAAAGCACTGGAGCAGGCTAAAGGCGGTCGTAACTTTATCCTTGGTGAGATGAACAAGGTGATTTCTGAAACCAATACAGAAATGTCTGAGTACGCTCCTCGTTACCTGAACATCAAGATCCACCCTGACAAAATCCGTGATGTCATCGGTAAAGGCGGTGCCGTTATTCGCGCATTGACCGAAGAAACTGGCGCATCTATTGATATTGATGACGACGGTAATATTAAAATTGCATCAAGCGATCTGGCTGCTGCTGAAGAAGCTAGAAAACGTATCGAGCAGATTACTTCTGACGCTGAAGTTGGCGTGATCTACAACGGCACGGTGAAGAAGATAATGGATTTCGGTGCTTTTGTTGAAATCCTGCCTGGCAAAGATGGTCTGGTGCATATCTCTCAGATATGCGAAGAGCGTGTTGAGAACGTGAGTGACAAGTTATCCGAAGGTGATGTAGTAAAAGTTAAAGTACTGGAGATCGATCGCCAGGGCCGCATCCGTCTAAGCATGAAAGAAGCGGAAGAAGCTGCTGCCTAGTCTGCTCAGGCATAAATGTTTGATAAAGAAGGAGCTTCGGCTCCTTTTTTATTGCCTGATATTGTATTTGAACCATATATTTATCTCTATTTGCCTCATTTTTTCGTTGATGAGACATTTATTGATTGCAGGTGAAAATAAGTGCATAGATAGCTGACAATCTAATAATTTGGACTACACTCCTTTAAAAACCATAAGACCTTGGGGAGCAAACATGGAAATAACAATAAAAACAATTCGCGGTATGGCAGTATCAAATTTGATCATTCTTGGTCTGGTTGGCTGCTCTAGTTCACCTGCACCATGGACACAGGCTGAAGATGATCCATGGGGATCAAAACATGCTGCTGAGGCAAGCAGTGTTCCATCAGATGAAGCAGTATCAGATACTACGCTGAACGACCCGGTCCTGCTGGCTGATCCAGAGCCAGAACCAATCGTCATGCAGGAACCTGAAGCTGTTATGGCACCAGAAGTGATCGTGCCTGTCGTAGTTGAAGATTTAACACCTGAGCAGGAAATAATGGCAATGCCAGCGAGTAACTACGCCATTCAGGTATTCGCGGGTACAACAACGGCTAGTGTTGAAAAATTTAAGGCTAATAAAGGTCTGGAAAATCTGATGACAGTGAAAACTGATCGTTCGGGCTCCATTGTTTACGTGCTGGTAGATGTGCATCCTGATCGTACTACAGCGAATGCAGCAGCAGCTGACCTGGAAATCAAAACCGGATCTAAGCCATGGGTTCGTTCAGTCGCAGGGCTACAGAAAATAGTCTCTGAGTAATTAAATTATTTTCTGAGAAAAGGCCGGTTTACCGGCCTTTTTTTATGTCTATTGATAAACTTCCCTGACTTTTGTGAGAGAATCATGAAAGATGTATTTCATCTAAATATGTCCATAAATGAAGGCAGACCTTGCAACTAATTTAAGGTAGTATCTGTCCAATTTTCTAAAATATCTTCAGGTTGTGTGGAATTGAAAGCGATGGGGCTTCAGCTGTTCAAATTATCATTTTTACTGGCGCTTGTGTTGAGTATCTCAGCATGCGGCCAGCTCATTGCTAATGCAAAACAGGAGTTTGCAGAAGACCTGTCAGCAACAGTTCTGGAATTTGATGACCCGGAAACTATTAAAAAAGGTTTGCCTGCGTACCTGATATTGATGAGCAGCATGATCAAGGGTGACCCTGAAAATCCTGATCTATTAGAATCTGGTGCAAAACTGTACGGTGCTTATGCTTCTGGTTTTGCTGATAGTGAAGAAAGTAAAAAAGCACTTGCTAACCGTGCTTTTGAATATGCCAGCCGAGCGATGTGTATTCGAGATGAGCGGTTTTGTGACGTAAAAAGTATGTCATATTTTGAGTTTGAGAAACTGTTAGCTTCTCTTGAGAAACCTCAAGCTGAGCATTTGCTTGTTTTTATTAGTAGTTGGGCAGGGGTTATCGAAGCAAATAGTTCGGACTGGAATGCTGTTGCCGAACTGCCAAAAGTAAAAGCTGGAATACTATGTGTGTTAGAGATTGACGAGACGGTCAGTAATGGTAATGCACATCTTTATATGGCAGTTATGGAGTCGTTATTACCGCCAACATTAGGTGGTAAGCCAGAATTAGCTAAAAAACACTTTGATCGTGCCATTGAGGTTTCAAATGGTACTAACCAGATGGCAAAAGTTTTATATGCTGAGAAATATGCGCGCATGCTGTTTGATCGAGAGTTACATGATGAGTTATTGCAACAGGTGATAGACGCAGATACAGGGCCGCAGGATCAAATTTTAATTAATACACTTGCCAGGCAAAGAGCTGCCGAGTTGTTATTAGATGGAGATGATTACTTTTGAACGCTGCGCGTTAATGAACAATGAAAAATGAATAATGAATAATCTATTTAAATATATAACCATATTACTTACAGTGTCACTGCTGAGTCTCAGCTCACCAGTTGTTTTGGCAAAAACAATCAAGATAGCAACACTTTCTCCTGATGGTACATTCTGGATGAAACAGATGCGTGCCGGCGCGAAAGAGATCAAAGAAAAAACGCAGGGCAGGGTGAAGTTCAAGTTTTATCCCGGTGGTGTGATGGGAAATGATGAGAATGTATTAAGAAAAATACGTATTGGTCAGTTACATGGTGGTGCTGTAACCCTGGGAACACTGTCTCAAAGCACGCCGGATACAACGATTTATGGCCTGCCATTTTTATTTTCCAGCCTTGACGATGCTGCAGAGATAAGAAAAACAAGCGACCTGATACTGAATAAAAAAATTGAGGAGAACGGTTTTATCTGTTTCGGGATTGCTCAAGGCGGGTTTACTTACCTGATGTCAAAACAGCCCATCAACAGTCTGGATGACTTGAGAAATCAAAAATCATGGGTTCCTGAAAAGAGTGATGTAGGCCTGTCTGTTTATCGTTATGTCGATGTTACACCGATCTCTTTACCATTATCAGATGTGCTGACCGGGCTTCAGACAGGCCTGATCAATACCATAACCACATCACCTATCGGTGCACTGGCCCTGCAATGGCACACCCATGTTAATTATGTTGTCGACCTGCCTTTAAATTATCTTGCAGCGATGATGATCGTCGATAAGAAAGTTTTTAAAAAACTGAGCGAAACCGACCAGGCTATCGTTCGAGAAGTAATGGGCAAGGTGTATAAAAAAATTGATGAACAAAACAGGGTGGATAATATAGCTGCCCGTAAAGCACTGACTAATCAGGGTGTGAAGTTTGTAAAACTTACTGCTGAGGAAAAAGAAAACTGGGATAAACTGGGTGATTCTGTTATCAATGAAATGATTCGAAAATATAGCTACAGCAAGGACCTGTACAAGGCTGTTACTGTCAATAAACCAGACGCGCCGAAGCTTCCGTAGTGGTTATTATTTAAACTGTATCTGAACTGCAGTCTGATACCATCATTCATGAATATTAATGATAACAAATTTATAAAGTTCATCAATAAGATAGAAGATGGTCTGCTGGTAATCATCCTGTCCAGCATGATCGTTCTTGCTGTCTACCAGATATTTTCAAGAAACCTGCTTAATGAAGGCATCGTCTGGATCGACCCGCTACTTAGGACACTGGTCATGTGGGTGGGCCTTTCCGGTGCAGTGGTTGCTACGCGTACTGATAATCATATCCGCATCGATGTCTTTTCAAAACACTTACCGAAGAATATGCTGCCCTACGTACAGCGCCTGGTTTATCTTTTTACACTGGCTGTCTGTCTGCTTATCGCCTGGCATGCAGCGCGATTTGTCTACAGTGAATACGAATACCAGACCATCGCCTTCTCCGGTATTCCCGCCTGGCTTACGGCTTTAATCATTCCCGTCAGCTTTACGCTCATCGCTATCCGTTATTTACTGCTGATAATCTCTCCCTACGAACGGGAAATAGCACTGGATGGCAACTGTTAACCATGGCTGCTGCACTCGTACTCACTTTACTGGTCATATTAGGTACGCCGTTGTTTGCCATCATCGCCACCAGTGCGCTGATAGGTTTTTATGGTGAGGAGGTCGATCTATCGGTCATCGCTATCGAGATTTACCGTATCGTTGATACTCCCGTATTGCTTGCAATCCCACTGTTTACATTTGCCGGTTATGTTCTAGGCGAAAGTAAAGCTTCTGAAAGGTTAGTGCGGCTTACTGATGCGCTGCTCGGCTGGATGCCCGGTGGCCTGGCCGTGGTTTCATTATTTGCCTGTGCATTTTTTACCGCTCTTACCGGCGCTTCAGGTGCTACCATCATCGCGCTTGGCGCTATATTGTATCCAGCGATGAAGCAGGCAGGTTACACAGACCGGTTTAATCTTGGACTGATTACCTCGTCGGGTAGCCTGGGTTTATTATTTCCACCCTCTATAGCGTTGATCCTGTATGGTGTTATCGCGCAGCAGATGGACCTGGATCAGGCTGTGTCGATCGATGAGCTGTTTCTCGCAGGATTGTTACCAGGCATGTTGATGCTGGCACTTTTAATCGCATGGAGCATGTACAAGGCGGTAGGTGACAAGATTCCTACGACCGCTTTTGATTCAAAAAAGCTGGTCAGCGCCTTGCGTGAGTCAGTCTGGGAGTTACCACTGCCTGTCATCTTGATCGGTGGCATATACGGCGGTTACTTCGTCGTATCTGAAGCCGCTGCCGTGGCCGTTCTATATGTCCTCATCGTAGATGTTCTGATTTTGCGTGAGATTAAGATCAAACAACTGCCCGCCATCATGCGAGATTCCATGGTACTGGTCGGCGGGGTGTTGATCATATTATCGGTATCGCTGGCATCAACCAATTATATGATCGATGCAGAGATACCGACCAAATTATTTGATTTCATACGCGAGCATATCGACAGCAAGTTAACTTTCCTGATGCTGCTGAATATCTTTTTGCTGTTACTGGGTATGATGCTTGATGTGTTCTCGGCGCTAGTCATCATCGTGCCGCTAACCCTGCCTATCGCCGTTGGTTACGGCATTCACCCGATACATTTCGGTATCATCTTTCTAGCTAACATGCAGATCGGCTACTTTACACCGCCTGTCGGCATGAATCTTTTTATCGCCAGTTATCGATTTAACAAACCGATAACCGAACTGTATTACGCGACCATCCCGTTCATGCTGATCTTGTTCGTCGCGGTATTGATTATTACCTATTGGCCTGCATTGACCATGTCATTAATCGATCTGCATACTTAATCAGAGTTGACCTGGATGGAGCTGCTGGAGCGTAAAATAACCTGTCCTTATTGTGGTGAAGATATCGATGTGTTGATCGATGATTCGGCCAGCAACCAGGATTATTTTGAGGACTGTTCGGTCTGTTGTCGGCCGATTCGACTTCAGGTGAGTGTTGGTTTTGAGGGTGATTGTCAGCTGCTTATATTGAGAGATGACGAGTAACCTGAAAATATAACCTCATTGTGAGCGAAGCGTGGTAATCTCTTTTATTATAGTACCTGTTCCAGCAGCGATCTGGCTATTCGGTTCAGGTCTTATCGGTTTAATCGGAGTCGCTAGACGCAAGCGCCAGCTTACGCTGACGTAAACTCAACAGAAGTATTTCTTATGACAAAAATTTATAAGATCGCACTTGTAGTCACTATTGGATGGGCAGGATTTCTTTGGGTTGGAGAAAGTGGTGACATGAATATAGATGGATGGATGATTGCATTCACACCATTATTTCTTGTTATATCATATGGTTTTATAAAGGGTGGCAGCAAAAAATAAACCATACTTGAATGTGGATATTCTGGATGCTTTCCAGGTTGACCTGTATCAATTATTATTTCTTACGTCTATAGCATTATTATCTTAGTCGACGATGGATTGTCAGCTTTTCATATTTACTGGCAATGAACGTTAGACTAATAGTACTCGGGACATGGAATGTCTCGAGTGCTTTTGTCGTCTGCTAACGATTGCGGGCATTCAGTTAGACCTTATCAAGCTATTAAGATAAGACGTGCAGCTCAAATAAGTGGCATAGATCATCAAACAGCATGTTATCTTTAGTCTCATGATAATTCCAGCGATTATTATTCCAATAATTCTATTTGTTCTCCCACTGGTGTGCCTGGCGGAGGAACCGTATTCACTTACACGCTCGATTGACCCTATCGAAGTTTCAGGTTTTGAGGTGCCGGATATGACGGGTATCGAGATTTCCAGCCTGCGAGTCTTCATGTCACGAAATGGAAAAATCAGACCTGTTCCATTCCAGATTGATCAGAAGGGTTCTACAGACGACTGGATCTGGAGTGCCGTTTACGACGCTGACAAGGTTGATGACGGGTTTAATGAAGAAGAATCAGAACAGACGGTGAGGCAAGAGAACCTTACATATGACGATCAAGACCCCCCTGGAAAAAGTATCTTTGATAATAATGACGTTATTGTATTTCTTGCAATAGATGCAGGTGATAAGGATCGCAAAAGCATTATGCGACTTGGTGCAGATAAACTACTGGAACTAAAAATAACCGACCCTGTTAATCAGACAAAAGGCTGGGTTTATCTGGCCCATTTCGAATCTGATGCACCTGCGATATCGGACATACGTTATGTTCAATACGACCCAGAAAAATTACGAGTAAGCGGGCCGGAACACGAGTTTTTATATTCTCTAAATCAGACGATGATACTGGATGATTTTAAACTGGGTGGTGTTTCGGTCCTTGCAGGCAATAGAATTCGTGGTGAGGTAAACTTTTCCAGAGCTGAAGTTGATGGAGTTGTAAAACCTGTTTTTCTTGGGAATTATTCCGTACAGAGAAATCTTTTAGCGGAAAACATAAAAGCTGAATGGATAGAGCTGGCTGGTAAGAGTGTCTCCGTTATCAGTAGTGTCAAAATTCCGCAGCAGCACAAGCGACATTTGGATGTTGCCCCCTATCTGATTGATGCCAAACCAGTTTCTGGTGTAGAGGTGGGTTTTTTGATCAGAACTACAGACAAAGCGCCGGATGGTGACCATGTCATCCACAGTGTTTTTTTGTTCACTGCAAACTCGAACAGGGAGAAATTTCTGGCAAATGCAATCGAACTGCTACAGCAAAAGCTAGTCGTTAACACGGTTATGCTTGTTCAGTAAATGAGATTATCTTGTACAAGTCTGGGCCACATTTTACCCGTCGCCTCGTATTTATTTATTGACTCAAATAAAAACATAAACGGTTAGTTGGTTAAAAACTCGGGCGACGCTTCTGGCCGAAGGCAGTCAGTCGATGAAGTTTTGAACAAAACCCAGGCTTGGCCGTCTGCTGCCGACACTGAGCGGACGATCAGAAACTATAGAATAGATTCTCGCAAAGGCGCGGAGACGCAGAGAAAAGTTGATAGTAGTGTTGCGTTTCTAAGGTAGGTGCGAATTCATTCGCGCAATGGTGCCGGAGTATGCGC
>Ga0233409_10000181_pt1 | contig 10968 bp, 13 predicted proteins | sample Na_oxic_13_MG_FD_179871 | JGI IMG/M metagenome (GOLD analysis project Ga0233409, IMG submission 179871) | Seawater microbial communities from Saanich Inlet, British Columbia, Canada - Na_oxic_13_MG | ecosystem: Environmental > Aquatic > Marine > Inlet | place: Canada: British Columbia... | reverse complement strand
GACATGGCCCGCGGTAATGCAAAAAACCTGGGTCACTACGTGAGGTCAAAAAACGTACAGGGTTTAATTCCTGTTCTTATCCAAATCATTCCAGAACATCTTGATCTATGTTGCGGAGTGGCCTTTGAGGAGTACAACTTATGTCAACAACTGCAGAAAATATTCCGGATAGTGCACAACTGGACGCGTGGCTGGACAAGAAACTTGATGAACTGTTGCCCACGAAACTGGAAAAAATTGATGCATCCAGAACACCGTCGATGTCTATTATTGCCACCAAGGGGACGCTGGACTGGGCCTACCCTCCCTTCATCCTTGCATCGACGGCAGCGGCTCTTGGCTGGGAAGTCGACGTATTCTTTACCTTCTATGGCCTGCTGTTGCTGAAAAAAGATTTAAATGCCGAAGTCAGTCCACTGGGTAATCCGGCGATGCCGATGAAGATGCCCTTTGGTCCCCAATGGTTTCAGGATTTTAACTGGCCGATGCCGAACCTGCTGATGGCTGGTGTGCCCGGATTTGAGAAAGTAGCCACCGGGCTGATGAAGAAGACATTCAAGAACAAGGGTGTGGCCACGGTTGAAGAACTGCGTGGTCTGTGTCTGGAAGCAGAAGTGAAAATGGTTGCCTGTCAGATGACCGTTGACGTTTTCGGTTTCGACTCCAGTGAGTTTATACCTGAAGTGACTGATTTCGTCGGTGCCACCTCGTTCTTGCCCGTCGCACAGAAATCAGACGTCTGTCTGTTTATCTAATCAGGGGCACTGACTGATTGGTATTGCGTACATGACGAACCGCTAGAAGGGTTAGTCTGCTGTTAATGAAGGGCGTGCAATTGCACGCCCTTTAGTTTTAGTGACAGGGAAACACGGTTTTAAACAGTCTATGCAGCAGTTTTATCCGCCGATTGAGCCCTATCAAGTTCACACCTTGTCCGTATCAGACGGGCATCGTCTGTATATCGAGGAATGCGGCAATGCAGATGGGCTTCCTGTCGTGTTTGTACATGGCGGTCCGGGTGCGGCCTGTGAATCGTATCACCGGCAATTTTTTAACCCGGAGATCTACCGCATAATATTGTTTGATCAACGAGGTTGCGGGCGGTCAACACCTCACGCGTCATTGCAGGAAAATTCCACACAGGCACTGGTCTCGGATATGGAAATGATCCGTACCATGCTGGCTGTCGACCGGTGGATTGTCTTCGGCGGCTCATGGGGGTCAACGCTGGGCCTGGTGTATGCCGAGACGTATCCTGAAAATGTACTGGGCCTGATTCTGCGCGGCATCTTTCTCTGTCGACCGCGGGATATTCACTGGTTTTACCAGGACGGCGCATCATTTCTACTGCCGGATCAGTGGCAGGATTTTCTGCAGCCGATACCCGAAGACGAGCAGGGTGACATGGTCAGTGCCTACTATGAGCGGCTAACAGGTGATGATGAGATTGCCATGATGGCGGCTGCCAAGGCCTGGTCACAGTGGGAAGGGCGTGCCTCAACGCTGTTGCCAAAAGCCGCTGTTGTCGATCATTTCGTTAATCCGAAAACAGCCTTGAGCCTGGCGCGCATAGAGTGCCACTATTTTATGAATGACAGCTTTCTGCAACCGGACCAGATACTGAATAGTGCCCCTCGATTAAAGGAGATTCCCGGTGTAATCGTACATGGTCGCTATGACGTGGTTTGTCCGCTAGAACAGGCCTGGCTGCTGCACCAGGCCTGGCCACAGTCACGTCTGCAAATTGTTCAGGATGCAGGCCATTCAGCAACAGAGCCGGGGATTGTTGATGCCCTGGTGACGGCCACCGACCAGTTTGCACGACGATTCCGATGATAGGTTTGCTGCAGCGTGTGCGGCAGGCACAGGTTGATATTGGGGGTGAACGTGTTGCATCGATCGGTGCGGGTTTGCTGGTACTGGTCGGTGTGCAGCATGACGACAACGAGGCAACAGCCGACCGGTTACTGGAGCGGTTACTCGGATACCGGGTATTTGCTGATGCCGACGGTAAAATGAACCTGAATATTAAACAGACAGCTGGAGAATTGCTGCTGGTGCCACAATTCACCCTTGCAGCCGATACCCGTAGTGGCATGCGCCCCGGTTTCTCCACGGCGGCCACCCCTGCAGAAGGCCAGCAATTATTTACCTATTTACTGGAGCAGGCACGCTTGCAGCAACTGCCGGTCGCGAGCGGACAGTTCGGTGAGGATATGCAGGTATCGCTGGTAAATGATGGCCCGGTTACTTTCTGGCTGGAGGTTAATCCTCGGCAGTAACCTGTTAATATAGTTGCTACATGGGCGTGGTTCCCAAATAACTATCTGGTTTTAATGGTAATTAATTATGTCACAAAGACAGGCGGCCGTTAGCCGCGACACACTGGAGACGCAAATCAGTGTGTCCGTAAATCTTGATGGGTCAGGAAATGCCACTTTTGACACGGGCCTGCCGTTTCTGGAGCACATGCTTGATCAAGTGGCGCGCCACGGCATGCTGGATATTGACGTCAAGGCGAGTGGTGACTTGCACATTGATGGCCATCACACCGTTGAAGATGTCGGTATTACACTCGGACAGGCGATAGGCAAGGCGCTGGCCGACAAGCGTGGTATTCGTCGTTACGGGCATGCCTATGTCCCCCTGGATGAGGCCTTGTCACGCGTGGTCATTGATTTCTCCGGGCGCCCGGGTCTTGAATACCATGCCGAGTATCCACGTGCACGTATCGGTGATTTTGACGTAGACCTGTTGCACGAGTTTTTTCAGGGATTCTGTAATCACGCATTGGTCACATTACACATTGATTGCCTGCGTGGTGACAATGCACATCATATTGCAGAAACGATTTTCAAGGCGTTCGGGCGTGCCATGCGCATGGCACTTGAAGCTGATGTTGCACTGGGTAACCAGCTGCCTTCGACCAAGGGAAGTCTTTAAGCGAATATTGAACATCGGGCTACCTGGCCACTGTTCTTACTTTTAGCATTCACTATGACCTCTATTGCAATCATTGACTATGGTATGGGCAACCTGCATTCCATTGCCAAGGCACTGGAACATGCAGCCGGTAAGGAGCGCGTTATAGTCAGCAGTCAGCATAAGCAGATTCTTGCGGCTGACCGGGTCGTGTTCCCGGGTGTCGGCGCAATCCGGGATTGTATGGCTGAGCTCAAGCGGAGCGGGCTGGATGAGGTCGTTGTGCAGGCAGCCGCAGAAAAACCGTTACTGGGCGTTTGCCTGGGTATGCAGGCCTTGCTGGATCTCAGTGAGGAGAATCAGGGAACAGACTGCCTGGGCGTTATCCCTGGAAAAGTGGTGCGCTTTCCCGGAGATTTACAGGATGATGCGGGTGGTGATCGGCTCAAGATACCGCACATGGGCTGGAATCAAATTCATCAGCAGGGCGACCATGTCATGTGGCGGGATATCCCGGATGAAAGTCGTTTCTATTTTGTGCACAGCTACTACGCGCTACCGGACAGGGCGGAAGACATTGCGGCAACAACGCCGTATGGCATCGATTTCGCCTCTGTACTTGCTCGCGGAAATATATTCGCTGTGCAATTTCACCCGGAGAAAAGTCAGCATGCCGGGCTGCAGTTGTTGTCAAATTTTGTACATTGGGATGGAGATACCTGAGATATGTTGTTGATACCTGCGATTGACCTGAAGGATGGCAAGTGTGTGCGCCTGCGACAGGGTCGTATGGAAGATGAGACTGTATTTGGTGATAACCCTGTGGAGGTCGCGCAGCGCTGGGTGGAGGCGGGTGCGCGTCGTTTGCACATGGTCGATCTGAATGGTGCTTTTGAAGGCAAACCGGTGAATGCCAGCGCGGTCAGGGCGGTCGCGGAAGCTTTTCCTGATCTGCCCATACAGGTCGGTGGCGGCATACGGGACGAGGAAACGGTACAGGCCTATCTCGATGCTGGCGTTCAGTATGTCATCATCGGTACCCGGGCTGTTAGTGCGCCACACTTTGTCAACGACCTGTGTGTTGAGTTCCCCGGCCATATCATTGTGGGACTGGATGCAAAAGACGGCAAGGTGGCAATAGAGGGCTGGTCCAAGTTGTCTCATCATTCTGTAATAGACATGGCGCAACGCTTTGAACAGGATGGAGTAGAGGCTATTGTGTTCACAGACATTGGTCGTGATGGCATGATGAGTGGCGTCAATGTGGATTCAACAGTAGCACTGGCACAGGCCATTCATATTCCGGTTATCGCGTCCGGCGGCATTACTGATATTGATGATATACGGTCATTATGCGCCGTATCCGATGAGGGTATTATGGGTGCAATTACCGGTCGTGCAATTTACGAGGGATCACTGGATCTTGCGGCCGCACAGCAACTGGCCGACGAATTGTGCGCCACCGAATCTGACTGAGATAAATCATGGGCCTCGCAAAACGTATAATTCCCTGCATGGATGTCGATGCCGGGCGTGTGGTGAAGGGGGTACAGTTCGTCGATATCCGAGATGCGGGTGATCCGGTGGAAATCGCGCGGCGTTACGATATGGAAGGTGCTGATGAGCTGACCTTCCTGGATATCACTGCAAGTTCTGATCAGCGTGAGACCATGGTACATGTGGTTGAACAGGTTGCGGGTGAAGTTTTTATTCCCCTGACAGTGGGTGGCGGTATTCGTGAGGTGGCTGATATTCAGCGCATGCTGAATGCTGGCGCGGATAAAGTCGGCATCAATACTGCGGCGGTGTTTAATCCGGAGTTTGTGAAACAGGCAGCAGATCGTTTTGGCTCCCAGTGTATCGTCGTTGCCATCGATGCCAGGCGGGTCAGCACTGGCGATGAAGCATCACGCTGGGAAATTTATACACACGGTGGTCGTAAGCCCACTGGCATTGATGCCGTCGAATGGGCGCAACGCATGGTTTCATTCGGGGCGGGAGAGATTCTCCTGACAAGCATGGATCGTGATGGTACCCGTGACGGGTTTGATATTGAGCTTACACGTGCCATCAGCGAGGCGGTTGATGTGCCCGTCATTGCCTCGGGTGGTGTGGGTACCCTGGACCACCTTGCGCAAGGTGTGATCGAAGGAAAGGCTGACGCGGTTTTGGCGGCCAGCATTTTTCATTTTGGCGAGTACAGTATTGGCGAGGCCAAGCAACATATGGCTGACCAGGGAATCGAGGTTAGGTTGTAAGCAGCGATGAATAGCGAAGCGTGGCTGGATGCTATCAAATGGACCGATGATGGTCTGGTCCCGGTCGTTGCCCAGGATGCCGGCGATGGCAAGGTTCTGATGGTTGCATGGATGAATCGTGAAGCACTGCGGTTGACAGCGCAGGGTGGTAAAGCTGTTTACTGGTCTCGCTCACGGAAAAGGTTGTGGCACAAGGGTGAAGAATCCGGGCACCAGCAGTCCGTCCAGGAAATCCGGCTAGACTGTGATAATGATGTCGTGGTGCTGCAGGTTGAACAGCAGGGTGGTATTGCCTGTCATACCGGGAGACGCAGTTGTTTCTATCAGCGCCTGCAGGATGGCTGCTGGGTGACTGTTGAGCCGGTACTGAAGGATCCCGATTCAATATACGGGAACAGCTGAAAAAGGATTGGTAACATGAGTGATACATTAAAAGACCTGGCCGCAGTAATTGAGGCAAGAAAAGCAGCAAGTGCCGATTCTTCCTATGTTGCCGGTTTGTTTGAGAAAGGCATGAATACCATCCTCAAGAAGGTAGGTGAAGAAGCAGCAGAAACGATTATTGCTGCGAAAGAGGACAATGATTCACAACTGGTTTATGAAACAGCTGATTTGTGGTTTCACACGCTAGTGATGTTGTCTGCGCGCGGACTGGGGCCGGACGATGTGTTGTCGGAGCTTGAGCGACGTTTCGATGTATCCGGGCTTGAGGAAAAGGCCGCGAGAAACAATCAGACATAATGTAATTTACAGTTTCTGTGTATTGGCACAGATGGAGAAATAATATGGGTATAAGTATCTGGCAATTATTGATTATTCTGGCCATCGTTCTGGTGCTGTTTGGTGCAAAACGGCTGCGTAACGTAGGCTCGGATCTGGGCGGCGCCATCAAGGGTTTCAAGCAGTCCATGCGTGAGGGTGAAGAAGAGGCTGGCGAGAAAAAATCCCTGGATGACAAGGATGAAGGTCACGTGATCGAGGGTGAGTCGACCAGGCACAACAAGGACAAGGTCTAGCGCAGTACCCCGACGGGTTTGTCATGTTTGATATCGGATTCTTTGAAATCATTTTTATCATGGTAATCGCCCTGCTGGTCGTCGGACCGGAAAGGTTGCCGCGAATTGCACGCACAGCCGGGTTGTGGGTTGGTAAAATGCGGGGCTTTGTGTCCTCTGTTAAGGCAGACATTGACCAGGAACTGGCGGCAGAGGAACTCAAGAAGGTGCTTGCAAAGCAGGCAGCGGTCCCCGAGCTTGAGGAATTGATTGATGAAGTGACCGGTAACCCACTGGCGGCTACCGAGAGCAAGTCATCGGGTTCTTCGGAAAAAATGCTGCCTGCTGACCAGTCAGATCGACCTGCAGAAACCAGGGTCACGGATGACACGGCAAAATAACCAGGATTCTGCGTTGTCAGACGACACAGAACAACCGCTGTTATATCACCTGATTGAATTGCGTGACCGCCTGTTGCGGGTCGTGCTGGTGGTTGGTGTGGTTTTCGTTGTACTGGTACCCTTTGCAAATACCCTGTTCTCCCTGTTATCCGGGCCCTTGATGGCGCACATGCCGGATGACAGCAGCATGATTGCGATTGAAGTGGCATCACCGTTTTTAATACCCTTCAAGCTGACCCTGTTCCTGGCTTTGTTCATCTCGATACCCTACGTGCTGTACCAGGTCTGGTCATTCGTTGCACCGGGTCTGTATAAACATGAGCGACGACTGGTCTATCCACTGTTGGTATCAAGCACTGTGCTGTTCTATGCTGGTGCCGCGTTTGCCTATTTCGTTGTCTTCCCGCTGGTGTTTGCTTTTTTTACGAGCACGGCGCCAGAGGGAGTTGCGGTGATGACGGATATCAGCCGCTACCTGGATTTTGTGTTAACACTGTTTTTCGCCTTTGGTGCGGCATTCGAGGTGCCGATTTTTACTATCCTGCTGGTATGGACGGGGGTAGCAACACAGGAAAGTCTGCGTGAAAAACGTCCCTACATTATTGTGGGTGCTTTCGTGATTGGTATGTTATTGACGCCGCCGGATATAATTTCCCAGACTTTGCTTGCGGTACCTGTGTGGCTGTTATTTGAGTTGGGCGTGTACTTCTCTGGCTGGTTTATTAAACAGAAAGAGCAATTTTCAGATGAAGCTGCTCAGACATCCGTCACGGGTTACAAACCCTTGAGTGACGATGAAATGGATGCAGAACTTGATCGTATGGAGAACGAAGAGAAGGACTAGTGTTTTGTCGATGCGGTCTTTAGTTTGACCGGTTCAGCTTGTTCTTCAGTTGTAGCAAGGTCAATCGGGTCATTGTAGAGTGCAATTTCAATAGGCATTGGCTTGGCAATGACATAGCCTTGCGCATAGTCAACGCCTACTTTACGAACGGCTTCCAGCGTTGCTTCGTCTTCAACAAATTCAGCAATGGTTTTTATATCCATGGTATGACCAATCTGGTTGATCGCCTGTACCATGGCATAGTCGATATTATCCCCAACCATGTTTTTTACGAAGCAACCGTCGAGTTTCAGGTAGTCAACGGCCAGATTCTTGAGATAGCCAAATGAACTCAAGCCGACTCCGAAATCATCGAGTGCAAACCGGCACCCCATCTCACGCAGCGTGCTGATCAGTTTTGACGCATTACACAGGTTTGCAATAACCGCCGTCTCGGTAATTTCAAAGACCAGTATTTCCGGTGAGACACCACTATCCTTGATTTCGCTTACCAGGAAGTCCATGAAGCGTTCATCAGACAATGACTGGCCCGAGAGGTTGATGCAACAAGAGCTGACACTGTCTGCTACCTTTTCCTTGTCCAGTGTCAGCACCCTGAAAGTATTTGATACTACCCAGCGGTCGATTGAGGGCATTAGCTGGTAGCGCTCTGCAGCGGGAATAAATGACCCGGGGCCAACAATCTTGTTATTTTCATCCAGCATGCGAATAAGCACTTCTCCATGCGTAAGGTTTTTCTCGCCTGTTGCACGATTTAGTTTTGCAATCGGCTGAAAAAATAATCTGAAACGGTTCTGTTCAAGAACATCCTGTATGCGCTGCACCCACTGCATCTGACCATGCCGTTCACTGACGGCTTCATCATCAGGCTGGTAGGTATGTACGCGGTTTCTTCCCTGATCCTTGGCGACATAGCAGGCAGAGTCGGCGGCGCTTAAGACGTCAGTGAGAGTGCCACTTTCCTGAGAAATTGGAACCAGCCCGATACTTGCTCCTATTCTGAAAGACGTATTGTCCCAGACAAACCGGAATTCCTCGACAATCTTTCTAATTGCTTCAGCTGGCTCGCGTGCACTTTCCATGGAGCAGCCTTCCAGGAGGATGCCGAACTCGTCGCCACCCAGACGGGCGAGGGTATCTGCCTCGCGTAATTCCATGCGCAGTTTTATGGTGAGTTGTTTCAGTAACTCATCTCCGGCAAAGTGTCCGCTAGTGTCATTGACAACCTTGAAGTTATCCAGATCCACATAACACAATGCATGTCGGACATTATCAGTGCGTGCGTGCTCTATTGCCTGTTTTACACGATTTTCGAATTCACGGCGATTCAGTAATCCGGTTAACGAGTCATGAGTTGCCTGGTAAGACATCTTCTTGGCAAGGCCGCGCAGCTCGGTTACATCATGAAAAACCAGCACAACGCCGGTGATATCTGCATTCGAGTCTCTAATGGGCGAGGCATTTACTTCGACAGATAATCGCTGGTTTCTGTAGCGATGGAGCAGTAACAGATGTCCAGCAAGCATAGTACTCTTACCCTGTTCGAGACAGAGTGCGGCAGGATCTGGTGGTGACTCAAGTGATTTTTCCTCAACAAGCCTGAAAATTTTGAGCATGGGCTTGCTCCGTGCATCCTGCAATTTCCAGCCGGTTGACTGCTCGGCAACCGTATTCATGTACTCGATATCACCGTTCAGATCAGTAGTAATAACACCATCACCAATGGATCCGAGTGTAACCTGGGCACGTTCCTTCTCCTGGTGCAGGGCTTCTTTTGCATGACGCAGAGCAGTGATGTTACGAATGGTCCCTTCTATGCCGATGGTGTCGCCACGTTCGTCGTATTTGTAGTGCGAGTTTTCGGATATCCATATTTGTGAGCCATCCTTGTGTTGCAAACATGTCTCAAAGTGTTGCAAGCGGCCGTAATTGACATCCAGTGAGTGTTTCAGGTCGTCATGATAGCTGGCAGATACATAAAAGCTCTGGATGTTTTTATCAACCAGCTCATGTGGTTCGTAACCCAGCAACTGTTTAATAGAAGGCGTCGTCCACTGGATGCGTCCACTGATATCAGTTTGGTAAATAATGTCCTGCATGCTGTCAAAGATTGCACTCATCCGCTGCTCGGACTCGCGTGTTCGCTCTTCTGCCTGTTCTCGCACCTTCATCTGTTCCTGCAGCTTGATGTTCATCTCCTCAGCATATTTTTTTGCTTCCTCGGAAGATTCCCGCGTGATTACAAGCTTTTTGATAAGGTCGGTATTGTGTGAACCCAGGCTGAAGGATTTGGCGAGGATGTCGCGCATTGTTCGTGAAGTGAACAGCATGACTGCTGTCATAATGATTGCGACTGCTCCAAGTGCCAGTGACAGGGTAGTGCCCTGATAAAAGAACCAAGCCGAAGCAGGTAACAAGGCGGGAATTACAAAAGCACTGATGGCCTTGGGTGATGATTGCATGGATACGAAAGCTGTAAGGGATATGCCTGAAAGAACAACAAGAACAAATATCTGCTGGATCAGTTCACCGTATACCAGGGAGATTATCCCCAAACTGCCCCAGCACATCCCGGAGACAGTGGCTCCTGTTATATATTGCTGCCCCCATGCGTCGACGTCATCGATTTTGTCGTTACCGGATTTACCGGAAATAAACAATGAGCGCACCCCGACACTGACAACTACCGCGACTGTCCATCCTATGAGTAGTGCATGCGGGGCGCTGTCCCAGAACACGGAAGTAACAATGACGGAGAACAGCAAACTGATGATCAGTTCAATCTGTACCTGTTGATACAGCATTTGAACCTGGTCGGCCCGGAACTGCCACCGGTTCATGGTCCGGCGTTCAATGGGAGAGGATTCTGCTTCGGCTAACGACTTTTGTCTTTCTGTTAGCTGACCAGGATGGTCCTCGTTTTCGTAATCCTCATACATCGCGTTGATCGCCCATCCATGTACGCCTGCAGCGCTATTGGTTAATAAGCCTGATGACATATTCTGTGGAATACGGTCATCTCTCAGACACAATCGGGCACATACGATCAAACTTTAATGAGGGTCAGCGTGAATCTATAGATATTTCAGTGCATTAGATGGCAATGGCGAGCTGACTGCAGGACAATGCCATTGAAAACATGTGGTTATGCCCGCTTGGGCATATTTCTGTGTAGAGAGTGGTGCGATGTGGCATTGCACCAATCACTAGTGCTTATTCAGGATGTGTACCGGAAAGTGTATCGGTTGAATGGTGGTGGGCTCGCCAGGACGCGAACCTGGTCAATAGCGTGGCCTGATTTATGCCTAATGATTGGTGGCATAAGCCCCGTCATGCCTGTAAAGAAACTACCTGATAATAGCCGCTATACTTGCAACAGGAGGGTGGTAAGCACAGATTGCGAGGTAAACAACGAACACAACTAATAAACCCACAATACCTGTCGTCCCGGTTACCGATGAGGGACGTTTAACCCAGTGTATGTAACCCCACCTAAGCAAACTCACGGAAACAGAGCAGAACCTCATAAGCATGAAAGAATCATTATT
>Ga0233409_10000180_pt1 | contig 10993 bp, 7 predicted proteins | sample Na_oxic_13_MG_FD_179871 | JGI IMG/M metagenome (GOLD analysis project Ga0233409, IMG submission 179871) | Seawater microbial communities from Saanich Inlet, British Columbia, Canada - Na_oxic_13_MG | ecosystem: Environmental > Aquatic > Marine > Inlet | place: Canada: British Columbia... | reverse complement strand
TAAAGACTTCTTTGAAAATAGGAAGTGCATTTTGCAGGTCACCATTATTAACAAGTGTTACTGCGTGCCAGTATTTCATTTCCTCATTATCCGGAAACATTTCTTCGGCTGCCATATATTCTTTCATTGCCAATTTCATATCACTATGCTCAACTGCAACATCACCATTGTTCATATGTTCATATGCGCGGTGTACTTTTAACAATCGTTTCAATTCTTCAATCGGTTCGGGGTTATCATCAACCCTCAGATCGATTAACCTATCTTCCCACATATTGCCGGTTGCTTGGCCGCGTACAACTAATAAGCAAGCAGATTGTTTCCCTCTTATGTCACCTCCTGCATTCTCTCCCGCTTCAAGCGTGACAACCATTCTCTCAGCAAGCGGTCCGGTAGAATATTCGAATGCTTCAGACATAGCAGACCATACTTTATCGTTAAGCATAAGGTTTGCCTGAACCGAGTAGTTTTCACCAACTATATGACCAGCACCAAATATGCAGTTCTTACCTGTGTAAGCTTTTACGTTTCCATTTACATCCAATACTGCAAGCTGGCGCAGGTCTCTTCCTTCATCCTCATCAATTAATTTATCTAAAACATCATCAGCACTCATACCCTCTTTCATCAGTTCAATTCCATCAGGACCAAATGCTGGATTAACAAAAGACTGGGTAGCTACAACGCCCACACCCGCCTCACCCCATGCTACAATAGTACCAACAGAAAACCAATGCGACTGAACTGCAACACCCATTTCTCCGGTAACCGGATCTCTGGCAACAATAGAATATGTATGCACAAACGGATTTTCAGAATAGAATAGTTGAGCAAAACTTATTTCTGAAAGTAAAATAAATATTAATACAAACAGGTTTACAAATATTTTTTTCATTACAATCACTTTTCTTATTAAATGGATTGTTAAGATAACCAACAATTAAATTTACTCAAATATCAATTGTGCGGTACAACTGTAACGCTTGTTATTAGCTGAATTTAAAATTATTTTTGAACATAAATGAAAGCTGTAATGGAAAGAAAAATAAATTTTATCTGCAACCGGGAAGAAATATCCACTTCTCTCCATCCAGGTATCACTCTTCTGGACTTTTTACGAAAAAACCTCTTATTGACAGGGACAAAAGAGGGCTGCCGCGAGGGTGATTGTGGTGCATGCACAGTACTTGTAGGAAGTTTAACCAATAAACGAGTTGAATATAAATCAGTTAACTCTTGCCTCTTGCCAATGAATGATGTTGACGGAAAACATGTTGTAACTATTGAAGGATTAAATAAAGATAAACTTTCCCCGGTTCAATCATCATTCGTTGAAGAAGGTGCAAGCCAATGCGGATTCTGTACTCCCGGGTTTATCATATCGCTAACTGGCTATTTAATATCACAGAAAAAGTATGATGAAAATGATGCCGTTTATTCTATGGATGGAAATATTTGCCGCTGTACAGGTCATAATTCAATAATTCGTGCAGCACAAAATTCACTGGAAAAAATTCAATTGCAAAAATCTTCTGCAAAAAATCATTTAAGAAATTTGATAGAAGCAGGTGTTTTACCTGAGTATTTTAGTAAGATTAAACCGAAGTTAGAGAGATTACATAAGAGTATAAAAGTAAGCAGGAGGATAAACGAAACCGGTATACATTTAATTTCCGGTGGCACAGATCTTTACGTTCAGAAGTGGGAAGAAATATATGAAACAAAAGTTAATTTTCTTTCCACAGGAGTTGTTCCATCATCAATAAAAGGAAAAGATGGAAAATGTATTATTGGCGCGGGTGCTTCAGTAAGTGATCTTATCGAATCTCCACTAATTAATAATCACTTCCCTGAGATGAAAAAGCATTTAATCCTGTTCGGTTCACTACCGATAAGAAACAGGGCAACAGTTGGCGGAAATATTGTTAATGCTTCACCAATTGCTGATATAACAAGTATCTTACTGGCTTTGGATGCTGAACTTCGTATAAAAAACGGAAAAAATTTTCGCCGGGTGGAATTAAAAAAATTTTACAAGGGATATAAGAAATTAAATCTAAAGAATTCTGAATTTTTATACGAAATCAGTTTTAAATTACCAAGCGGGAAATTTTATTTTAATTTTGAAAAAGTATCAAAAAGAACCTACCTCGATATTGCAAGCGTAAATTCATCTATCTACATTGAAACCAACTCAAACACAATTGAAAAAGTAAGCTTATCTGCTGGCGGCGTGGCACCAATTCCACTTTACTTAAAAGAGGTTTGTAAATTCCTTAAAGGTCAAGAGATTGATGCAGTTACAATTTCCGATGCCTGCAACATTGCAGAATCAGAAATTTCTCCCATTAGTGATGTAAGAGGATCTGCGGAATATAAAACTCTCTTACTGAGACAGCTAATCTTTACCCACTTCATTAAATTATTCCCAAACAGAATTAATATTGGGATGATAGCATGAAGAATATTGATATCATAAATCATGTTAAAGGTGAGTCGCAATTTGTTGATGACATCATCACTCCTGAAAATATATTATATGCTTCAGTAGCTTATTCAGAGATAGCAAACGGAAAAATATTAAAATTAGATACCAACGCTGCAAAACGAGTACCGGGTGTTAAAGTTGTAATAACTGCAGAAGAGATTCCCGGTAGGAACCAGATTGGCGGAATAATAGAAGACGAGGAACTGCTTGCCTCCGGAAAAGTAGAATTTATCGGGCAGCCGGTAGCGCTCGTTGTTGCTGAGAAAAAAAGCATTGCCAATGAGGCAGCAAATAAAATAAAAATTGATTACAAAGAACTACCTGTAATTACCGATTCACGTGAAGCATATAAAAAGGGTCATCTTATTATTCCTCCAAGAACTTTTTCACTTGGTGATACAGAAAACAATTGGGATGATTGTGAATTTATAATTAAAGGGAAAGCTGAATCCGGTGCACAGGAGCATCTTTACTTAGAAACACAGGGTGCGTTTGCATATCCAAATGAAGGAGGCGGTATAAAAATAATATCGTCAACACAATCTCCCACTGCAGTTCAAAAGATTGCAGCCAGAGTTCTTAATCTTCCTATGAACAAAGTTGAAGTTGATATTTTAAGAATTGGCGGAGGATTTGGCGGGAAGGAAGACCAGGCAACTTGCTGGGCGGTTTTAGCTGCGCTTGGTTCATACAAGACTAACCGACCTGTTAAGCTTATTCTTAACAGGCAAGAAGATATACGCTTAACGGGCAAACGACATCCTTACTCTTCAGATTATAAAATTGGATTGAACAAGGCGGGAAAAATTCTTTGTTACGAAGTTACGTTTTACCAGAACGCTGGGGCTGCTGCCGATCTTTCGCCTGCAATTATGGAACGTACATTATTTCATTGTACGAATAGTTATTACATTCCAAATGTTAAGGCAACTTGCGTAAGCTGCAAAACCAACTTGCCTCCTAATACTGCATTCCGCGGCTTTGGCGGACCACAGGGAATGTTTGTTATTGAATCGGCGATTTATAAAGCAGCAGAAAAGATGGGCCTTGAGCCAGCAAAAATTCAGAAGATAAATTTATTGGATGAAGGGAATGAATTTCCTTACGGACAGCTTGCTGAAAAGTGTACCGCAAGAACCGCCTGGAAGAATGCTGAACAAAAATATGAGTTTGAAAAAGCATCCCGCGAAGTGAAAAAATATAACAAAGAAAATGATCTCTACAAAAAGGGGATTGCTTTTATGCCAATATGTTTTGGTATCTCCTTTACCAATACATCAATGAACCAGGCAAGCGCTTTAGTGCACGTTTACACAGACGGAAGCATAAGTTTAAGCACAGCGGCTGTTGAAATGGGACAGGGAGTTAATGAAAAACTAAGACAGGTAGCTGCTAAAACCTTTTCAGTTAGTATCGATCGTGTTAAAACAGAAACAACCAACACAACAAGAATAGCAAATACTTCACCAACTGCTGCAAGCAGTGCTGCTGATCTTAACGGCAAAGCAACCGAACATGCCTGCCGTAACATTTTAGATCGTATTAAAGTTGTTGCGGTTGAGATACTAAACGCATCATCGTCGCAGCACATAGAGTTGAAAGATGAAGTTGTATACTTAGATGGAGATCAAACCGGGTTGAAGTGGGAAAAATTAATAAGAACTGCTAACCTTAACCGGATAAGTTTATCTTCGCATGCATTTTATGCAACACCCGGAATATTTTTTGATAAAGGGAAAGAAAAAGGTAAACCATTCGCTTACCACGTTTACGGCACCGCAATAATTGAAGCAACTTTGGATTGCCTTAGAGGAATTTATAAAATTGATTCGGTTAAAGTTGTACACGATTTTGGAAAATCTTTCAACCCTGTAATAGATCGAGGTCAGGCAGAAGGAGCTATTGCGCAAGGGCTTGGGTGGATGACTATAGAAGAGGTAATGCATGATGACAAAGGCAGACTTCTTTCAGATTCATTATCCACTTACAAGGTGCCGGATATTTATTTTACACCAAAGATTGAAGTTGAATTTTTAGAGAACTCAGAAAATTCAATGGGAATATTCAAATCGAAAGCAATTGGTGAACCGCCGCTTATGTATGGAATAGGTGGTTACTTCGCAATACTAAATGCTATGAAAGCTTGCAAACCTGGTTATGAATTTAATATTCCCGCACCAATCACTCCAGAAAGAGTGTTACTTTCACTTTATCCTGAAAAATAATTTCTTTTTTATATGACAATTTCTGATCCGGTTGCGCTTATAATACTTTTTGGTGTTGGCATCATCGCCGGTTTTATAAACGTAACTGCCGGCGGAGGTTCAACTTTAACTTTGCCGGTGTTGATATTTCTCGGGTTGGAATCTTCACTCGCAAATGGCACGAACCGGGTAGCAATTCTTCTTCAAAATATTTCCGCAGTTTATTCATTTAAACTAGAAAAATACCACGAGTTTAAAACCAGCATTAAATTTGCAATGCTCACCTTACCTGGTGCCGTGCTGGGTGCGCTTCTGGCAATTAATCTGGATGATGCAATTTTCCAGAAAATACTTGGAATAATAATGATCGGGATTATCATTTCCATGTTGTTTCCACAAAAAAATGTTGCAAGTAAAAACGAAACTGGTAAAATCTCTATACCGGTTTACATATCTATGTTCGGCATTGGGTTTTACGGCGGGTTTATACAGGTAGGTGTTGGGTTTCTTTTAATGGCATCGTTAAGGTACTTGATGAAGTTAAACCTTGTACTTGTAAATATGCACAAAGTTTTTATCGTGCTTATTTATACAATTCCCGCATTAATAATTTTTATTGCAACCGATAACATCAACTGGATTTTTGGATTATGCCTTGCAACAGGAAATGTCCTTGGGGGATGGTGGGGTGCTAAGTTTTCAGTTAAAAAAGGCGAAGGTTTTATTAAGGTAGTTTTGGCAGTTGCAGTATTTATAATGGCAATAAAACTTATTGGTATATTTTAAGCCAGTTCTACAGCAAGGAATTTTCCTGTAATAGATTTTTTATTTCCAATAATTTTTTCAGGTACACCTTCTGCTACAATACAGCCACCGTATTCTCCCCCACCGGGTCCTAAATCTATTATCCAGTCTGCCGTTTTAATCACATCCATATTATGCTCAACAATAACAACCGTATTACCTTTATCAACAAGTTTATTCAGCACATCAAGTAATATTCTTACATCTTCAAAATGAAGACCTGTTGTGGGTTCATCAAGCACATAAAGAGTTTTTCCGGTACTAATTTTACTCAGCTCTGTTGCAAGCTTAACCCTTTGTGCTTCACCGCCGGAGAGCGTTGTAGCTTGCTGACCGAGTTTTATATAACCCAAACCAACATCGTGGATTGCCTGTATCTTACGTTTTATCCTGGGCAGATCCTCAAAAAATTCAAGCGCTTCATCAACTCTCATTTCAAGTACGTCTGCAATTGATTTTGTTTTATAAAGAACTTCGAGGGTTTCCCGGTTGTATCTTCTTGCTTTGCAGGAATCACAATGCACATGAACATCGGGCAAAAAATTCATTTCTATTTTTCTTAAACCATCGCCGTTACATTCCTCGCATCTTCCACCCGCAACATTAAAACTAAATCTTCCTGTTTTATATCCTCTTATTTTAGATTCTGGAAGCTGTGCAAAGAGATCTCTTATAAATGTAAACAGACCTGTGTAGGTTGCAGGATTCGATCGCGGAGTTCTTCCTATTGGAGATTGATCAATTTCGATTATCTTATCAATATTTTCTAAACCTTCAATTGATTTGTACTTTAGAGGTACAGATTTGGATTTATAAATCCTGTTCATCAATATTTTTACAAGGGTTTCATTCAGTACTGATGACTTGCCCGAACCACTTACTCCGGTAAGCAAAGTAAGTGTTCCTAGAGGAATTCTCAAATTAATGTTTTGAAGATTATTACCGGAAGCACCTATCAGCTCAATGTTTTTTCCATTCCCCTTTCGCCTGATATTGGGTACTTTTATTTTTTCCCTGCTTTTAAGATAAGATAAGGTTATCGAATCAAATCCATTATCAGAATTCATAAGTTTTTCAGTGATGCCGTCTAAAACAACCTCGCCGCCATGCTCGCCCGCACCTGGGCCCAGGTCAATCATATAGTCGGAGCTCACAATTGTTTCCCTGTCATGTTCAACAACAATTATGGTGTTACCAAGGTCTCTCAAATTTTTCAGGGAGTTTATCAGTTTAATATTATCATTTTGATGAAGACCTATTGAAGGTTCATCGAGTACATAGAGCACTCCTGAAAGCTGGGTACCTATTTGTGTTGCTAATCTTATTCGCTGAGATTCGCCTCCGGATAAAGTACGTGCAGAACGGTTTAGTGTTAAATAATCCAATCCTACATTTAACAAAAAGTGTAAACGTTCATTAATTTCTTTTAAAATTGGCTTTGCTATCAGTGCATCCCTTCCTTTTAATTTCAGCTTACTGAAAAACTCAGCTACTCTCTGGATAGACAACCCGGTTATTTCGCTGATGTTCTTACTCTGAAATTTTACGGAAAGAGATTCTTTTTTCAATCTTCCCCCGTTACATGTTGAGCAGGTATTTGTATTCATATACGCTTCAACCCATTCTCTAACTTTATTGGAAGAAGTTGAATCATAATAGTTTTGAAGATACTTGTAAATTCCTGAGAACCTGTGCTGATACTTAATCGGTTTACCTCTGCCGTAGGAATATGAAAAAGATATTTTATCACTGCTTCCTTTTAGAATCACGTTTATATGTTCCTTGTGCAGTTTGTTGAGAGGTGTTTCAAAATCGAAATTATATTTTTTGGCAACAGCTTCTAACTGTGTAAAGAACCAGATTGAGCGGGGTTTGCCTAACGGTGCCAATCCTTCTTCATTAATTGATTTGTTCCAATCTGGAATAATTAGGGTCGAATCAAGTTCTTTTTTTTCTCCTAACCCCTCGCAGTTAGAACAGGAACCGTACGGTGAATTAAAAGAGAAGGAGTTAGGTGCAAGTTCACGGTAACTGATTCCGCAATCAAGACAAGCTAAGTGGCGGCTGTAAACATTATCATTGTTTCCATCATTTACAATTACAATTCCGTCTCCGTAATTAAGTGCAACCTCAACCGATTCAGTAATCCTACTCCTCGAAGTTTCCCTAACACTCAATCGGTCAACAACAATTTCTATATTATGAATTTTATACCTGTCGACCTGGAGTCCCTTTGTAATTTCCTTCACTTCCTCATCAACTCTTACTCTTAAAAATCCATCCGATAATATCTCTTCAAATAATTCCCTGTAATGTCCTTTCCTTCCTTTTACAACCGGCGAAAGGATTGATACTTTTTTCCCTTTAAGTTGATTTAGAATTGAATCTATTATTTGTGAAGTTGATTGTTTCTTAACAGGTTTTCCGCAGTTATAACAGTGTGGTGTCCCAATCCTGGCATAAAGCAGGCGAAGGTAATCGTAAATTTCTGTAACAGTTCCAACCGTTGACCGCGGATTACCAGATGTGGATTTTTGCTCAATGGAAATTGCCGGGCTTAGTCCTTCAATAAGATCAACTTCCGGTTTTTCCAGCATATCTAAAAACTGCCGGGCATAGGCAGAAAGTGATTCAATGTAACGCCGCTGTCCTTCGGCATAAATTGTATCGAAAGCAAGGGAGGATTTGCCGGAGCCGGATAAACCGGTAATAACTGTAAATGATTCACGCGGTATCTCAAGATCGATGTTCTTAAGGTTGTGCTCGCGGGCGCCCTTTATTATTATTGAATCTTTTTCCAATGTTTGTATCGTTAAATTTTAAATAACTATATTACTTATAGAAGTTATGATAGTCAATTAAAATCGAACTGCACTCACTTACTATTTCACTATGAATTATCCTGATCAAATAAAAACAATTGGAATATTCAACCAGAATAGCAACAAGGAAAAAGGTTCAGAATTTATTGGGCGGGTTTATCACGTAGAAGAGGAGAATGAAATAGTTGAAACACTTAATAAATTAAAAAAGAAATATTACGATGCCACTCATCATTGCTATGCTTATAAATTTCTGAATGGAAAAACTAAATACTCGGATGATGGCGAACCTGGCGGCTCTGCCGGCATAAGGATACTCAAAGCAATAGAGCATTTTGACCTTGTTAATCAGTTGGTGGTTGTAACAAGATACTTCGGCGGAACAAAACTTGGTGTTGGTCCTCTTGGCAAAGCATATTACAACGCAGCTTTTAATGTATTAGAACAATCTGAGATAGTAGTTAAGACTTTGTATTATATTATATATATCACTTCTGCCTTCAATAATATTAGTCATTTACACAGAATAATTGAGAAGCACACTTCAAAAATTGAAAATTCAGCTTACCATGAAAATGTGGAACTTAAATGTTTAATATTACCTTCCAAACTTGATATTATTACAGCGGAACTCAACGAGGTAGGAAAGGGGGAAATTATAATTACAAAAACTGAAGAGAGTATTTACTTATAACCATTAAGACATTTATTGATAATTGTTAGGAAAAATTATTCGCTACCTCTTGATAAAAATATCGTTATTAGCGATATTTGACACAAACAATATTTTTCAACAATGAACGGGGAATTCTATGAGCAATGATAGCACAGCTGAAAGGCTGGCAAATCTTACATTTAGTTTGCTAGCAAACTGTCAGGAAAAAGAAGTTCGCCTGGCAGAAGTACACAATTTAACCCAGGCAGAGTTCAGATGCCTTCGTTTATTCGGCAAAGATGAGAATCTTAACAATAAACACATTGCCGAGCGGATGAAACTGAGCCCAAGCAGGTTAACAAGAATAATAGACGGGCTTGTTAAAAAGGAATACATCAACAGGGAGATTGATCCGAACGACAGGCGCAATATGAGGGTTAATCTTTCCAGAAGAGGGAAACAGTTGGTTCAACAGTTGAACAAAGCTTACGTTAATATCCATAATGAAATTTTAGAAGATATCGATGTATCGCAGCACGAAGCCCTTATAACTGCTATGGATCACTTACTCTCAGCATTAGAAAATTGGTTAAGAAAACCTGAATAATTTTACTAGCAGATAGTAAATTTATCGGGTAGATAAATTTTAAACTTTACTTTAAGATTTTTGCGGACTTAACTTCAGTCACGCATTTGGTGAAGAATAGTATAGTATCCACGACTTAAGAATTGTACATAATTAATTTTTTATCCCCAATCCTATCCCATCTCCAATTGGAAGAATAGTAGATTTAAGATTAGGCTGATTAATAAAGATTTTATTAAACTGCTTTATATGTTTGGTAGATTCTTTATACTTTGCAGGCACACGGCTTGCTGCAGCATAACCCTGCCATAATAAATTATCTACTACAATAACTCCGCCTTTTTTTAGAAGTACAATTGCATAATCAAACAACCGCTTATAATCTTCTTTATCGGCATCTAAAAATATGAAATCATATTTCTTTTTTAAGCGGGGCATTATATTTAAAGCATCACCCTCAATCAATTTAATCTTCTCTCCCAATTCGGCTCGTTCTATAAATCCTTTTGCAAGGGCAATGTTATCTTCACTTAATTCAATAGTATGAAGCACGGATTTCTTTTTTAAATTTCTCGCAATTCTAATTGCGGTGTAGGCAATGGCAGTTCCTATCTCAAGACAACGCTTTGGATCGTTCATCAATATTAACTGTTCAATAAAATCCGCTCCCTGCCAATAAAGGATTGGTACCTTCTGCTCTTTTGCAAACTCCTCTATTTCTTTAAGCAGTTCATCACTCTCTTTTCTAAATGAAGAGATATATTTATGCTGTGCGGGATAAAATATTTTATTCATTTTTGTATACCAAAAATTTCTTTTAGATGTAAAATAAGAATTTTACTAAAAAGATGGGTTAAAAATATTAACATTTAAAGATTAAATAATTGTTAATAAGAAAGCAATGCTATGCCGGGCATAGTAAAAGATTACCTTAACAGAATTAAATTTCTACTATACTTTTTCCCATTAAGATCTACAAGCAAGTAATATACCCCACTGGCAGCATTTATACCAGAGCTTGTTTTCCCATACCAATCATAATGGTTTGTCCCTTCCTGAGTAACAGTAAAATATGTTTCAACCTGCTGACCTGTAGGATCTATAATTTTGATTTTTAACGATTCATTACCGGAAGATTTAACTGATATCCTTGTAAATGTTTGCCGGGTAGGTATAAATGGATTAGGGTAAGGTTCGCTTATAATAAAATCTGTAAATGTTCTTTCAAGATTGAGATTGAGATTAATATTCAACTGCCCATAGAAAAACTTATATGTATCATCTACAGGATCTCTGAAGGAGGATCCGTTAAAATCCTTATATGTGAAGAAAAAATTAATTAAATCTCCATTTAAGAAAAACGGTAACTTAAATTCATACCCAAACTTAAGATCAAATACCATTGGTACATCGGCATAATTCTCTCCATCAATT
>Ga0233409_10000178_pt1 | contig 11036 bp, 10 predicted proteins | sample Na_oxic_13_MG_FD_179871 | JGI IMG/M metagenome (GOLD analysis project Ga0233409, IMG submission 179871) | Seawater microbial communities from Saanich Inlet, British Columbia, Canada - Na_oxic_13_MG | ecosystem: Environmental > Aquatic > Marine > Inlet | place: Canada: British Columbia... | reverse complement strand
AGCATATCAACGATTCTGGATCCTCCTATGCTGGTTTGCATGATCACTTTACCGGGATTATCAGCGATCGCCTCCCCGATGATACAGGCGTCTTGGCCGAATTCATCTGCTCTTATCGCTGCAAGGACTTTTTCGGCATAATCAGGAGCGACAAAGGCAATCAATTTGCCTTCATTGGCAACATAGAAAGGATCAAATCCCAGCAGTTCACAGATTCCGGCAATCTCTTTTTTTAGCGGAACCTTTTCTTCGTAAATTTTAATTCCGACGCCGGATTTGCCGGCAATTTCATTCAATGCCGTACCGACACCTCCGCGAGTCGGGTCGCGCAGCACGTGGATATCCTTGTGGGCGGCAAGCATTTTTGTCACCATATGATTTAGCGGCGCGGTATCACTTATAACCGGTGAGTCAAAAATCATACCTTCTCTTTGGGTTAATACGGTCATGCCGTGATCAGCAATACTCCCGCTAAGGATAACTTTGTCTCCGGGGCGGGCCCTATGGCTGGAAATGTCGACCTGCCGGGGTATTAGCCCAATCCCGGACGTATTAACAAAAATCTTGTCCACAGCACCTTTGGGAACAACTTTAGTATCTCCGGTAACAACTTTTACATTAGCCTTTTCAGCAGCCAAAGCCATGTCTTGAAGGATTTTTCCCAGATCCGTCAAAGAGAAACCCTCTTCAATAATTAATCCTGCGCTAAGATAAAGCGGAGTAGCCCCGCACATGGCGAGATCATTGACAGTTCCGTTTACAGCGAGTTTTCCAATACTTCCCCCCGGGAAAAAAATGGGATCGACTACATAGGTGTCTGTGGAAAAGGCCATTCGCTGTTTGGCAATATCGAAAATTGCGCCGTCGTGCAGTACTGCAAGCATTGGGTTGTCAAATATGGGGAGGACCATATCAGTAATCAACTGGTGTGACATTTGCCCGCCGCTACCGTGATCCAAAAGAATTTTATCGATCTTCATTGAATTGTCCTTTATATGCTGTAGTAGCGATAATAAGCTGCACAGGTCCCTTCGCTTGAAACCATGCAAGGGCCCACCGGGTTCATGGGTGTGCAGGCCTTTTGATAAAGCGGGCACTCAGTCGGATTTTTAATACCTGTCAGGATTTCACCGCAGACACAGCCCTTGGGTTCCTTTGATTCAGAAACAATGATTGCAAATTCTTTTTGGGCATCAAAGGCGGCAAATTCCTTTCTGATCTTAAGACCACTTTCTGGAATTGTTCCGATACCACGCCACTTAACATCAACGATTTCAAAGACATCTTGCATGATTTTTTGGGCCTTTACGTTGCCTTCAAATGTAACGGCCCGCCGGTAGCCGTTGGTTAATTGCGGAGCTCCGGATTCAATCTGTTCAACCAGGATTAAGATTGCCTGCAATATATCTAGCGGTTCAAATCCCGCAATAGCACAGGGAGTTTGATATTGTTTAAAAAATGGTTGGTAAGCCTTTGTGCCGATAACTACGGAAACATGGCCGGGAAGTAAAAAACCGTCTATATTCACTTCTCTGGTGGCCATGAGGGCAACAAGTGCCGGAGGGACCAGTTTGTGAGCGGAAATGACAAAGTAGTTACCAAGATTCATCTCTTTGGCAGCAAGTATCGATGCAGCTATGGTCGGTGCGGTGGTTTCAAAGCCGACTCCCAAAAAGACGACGTTTTTTTTTGGGTTTTTCTTTGCAATCTCAAGAGCGTCAAAAGTCGAATAAACGATGCGGATATCGCGGCCCCCGGCACGTTCTGTCTGAAGGGATGAATCGGTCCCCGGGACTTTGATAAGATCGCCAAAGGTTGCAATGATCACATCTTCTACTCTGGATAGCGCTATAAAAGCATCGATTTCATTTTGAGCGGTAATGCATACAGGGCAGCCGGGACCTGAAAGCAGCGAAATCGTTTCCGGTAACAGCTGTCTGATTCCGCTTTTGAAAATCGACATAGTGTGCGTGCCGCAGACTTCCATTAAGCGAATTTGTTTTAGGCTAGCCGCTTTTATCCGCTCAACGATTTTTTGAGCAATCTGCGGATCCCTGTATTCTTCTAAATGTTTGATAGCCATTGTTTAGTCTATTACTCAAGTTAAATAGGACGCCCCAGTACCATCTGCCGGAGCTACGTATCGGCAACTGCAGCAGCGACCATAGCCTGACCAAGACTGATACCCCCGTCATTGGGCGGGACCAGAGTGTGGGAATAGACATTAAACTTTGCTTCTTCTAGCGCTTTTATCATGCCGGTTAACAGTATTGCATTCTGAAACACTCCGCCGCTTAAAACCACCTTGTTTAATCCGCTCTCTTCTCGAATAACTTCACACAGCTCGGCAAACAGCCGGATCAGGGTCTGATGAAACTTGCGGCTGATCACAGATGGGTGAATTCCTTGCAGCATGTCTTTAACCACACCTTGGATAATCGGCCTGGTTAGAATTTTGTGACTGTCGGTAGTCTCCCATTCGTAGTCATAGATGCCGGCTACTTGATCACTTGCTAACATCTCCAGTTCCATGGCGGCCTGGCCTTCGAACAAGACATGATTTCTTATCCCGGCAATCGACGCAATACCGTCAAAAAGGCGCCCGAGACTGGAGGTAAAAGGCGCATTGATCTTTTTGTTCACCATATCCACCATGATTTTCACCTTGTTGGTGCCGATTGCTTTCAACAGGGGAAGATCAAGATCCCAAAATTTTTCGCCAAAGGTATCGTAAAGGTAACTGACAGCCATGCGCCAAGGCTCTTTTATGGCTGCAGCACTCCCGGGCATTGGTAGATAGGCGAAATGAGCGGTCCGGGAAAACTTTTCTATATCGGTAATCAGGATTTCGCCTCCCCATATGGCGCCGTCGGTTCCATATCCGGTTCCATCAAAAGAGAGGCCGATGACTGGGCCGTCGATCCGGTTTTCCGCCATGGCGCTGACAATATGAGCATGGTGGTGTTGTACTTGGACCTTTTTAATATCTTTTTGTTCTTGAGCATATCGAGAGCTCAAATAGTCCGGGTGAAGGTCAAAAGCAATAATTTCCGGCTGGACATCCAGTATCAGCTTCATGTGCCGGATCGTCAACTCAAAAAAATCATAAGTTGCCGGATTTTCAAGATCGCCGATATGCTGGCTTAAAAAGGCTTTATTAGCTTTGGTCAGACATATCGTATTTTTTAATTCAGCGCCACAGGCCAAAATGGGTGGAACCTTATTTTTTAAAAAGACAGGAACCGGAATATAGCCCCTTGAACGCCGGATAACCCGGGTGACACCAGCCGTTTTGCGGACGATCGAGTCATCACTGCGCAGATAGATATCACGGTTGTGAATCAGAAAATAATCGGCGATATCAGACAGTCTTGCAAATGCATCTTGATTGTTAATGGCAATCGGCTCTTCGTTCAGGTTGCCGCTGGTCATCACAAGAGCCATAAAATCGTGGCTTAAAAGCAGGTAGTGAAGGGGGGTATACGGCAGCATGGCGCCAAAATAACAGTTGCGGGGCGCCACCGCCTTTGCAATCGAATTTGGTTCTTTTTTTTTCAGAAGTACGATCGGGCGCTGGGGTGAAGTAAGCAGTTTTTCCTCTTTCTGCTCAACCTGGGCATATTTGCGAATACGTTCAACATCATAAGACATAATAGCCAGCGGTTTTGCTTCCCGATGTTTTCTTCTTCTGAGCCGGGTAACAGCATCATCGTTTTCAGCGTCCACTGCCAGATGAAAGCCTCCCAGGCCTTTAACGGCTATGATACATCCCTGCTTTAAAAGAGTTGCCGTTTTTTCAATAGGGTTGGTGGTTGCGATTTTTTGGCGGGCATTATCAAAGAGCCTTACATGCGGACCGCAATCTTCGCAGGCGTTGGGTTGGGCATGAAATCTTCTGTTTGCAGGGTTGTCATACTCAGCCTGGCAAAGGGGGCACATTTTAAAGTGCTTCATAGAGGTTTGGGGCCGGTCATAGGGGATATCAACGATGATAGTATAGCGGGGTCCGCAGTTAGTACAGTTGATGAAAGGGTACTGAAAGCGGCGGTCATTGAGATCAAATAATTCATGGCGGCAGTCATCGCAGACAGATACGTCCGGTGATATAAGGGTCGTCATCACCGACTGCTCTCTGCTGTCTACAATCGTAAAGTCCTGGTAATCGTTAACCAGTTCATCAAAAAAATCAATCTCGGTGATATGAGCCAGCGGCGGTTTTTTTTCGGAAATATCGCGGCAGAAAAATTCAATATGCCGCTTGTTCCCCTCTATGTGTATGAATACGCCCGAGGATGTATTGGCGACTTCACCTTTAAGATTATACCGGTTGGCAAGCTTGTAAACAAAAGGCCGAAAGCCGACCCCTTGAACGATCCCGTTTATCTCGACTCTTCTGGCAACGCATTCTTCCGTCAATCGCTATCAATCCCCTCCTTTTGATCGCCGAATATCACCGCAGCTGCTTCCCTGAGGAGCTTTAAAGATTCCAGGGCATGTTCTTCGTTTATTTTGTTGATGGCAAAGCCGGCGTGTACAATGACATAATCTCCAACCTTCGGATTTTCCAGCAGGAGCAGGCTGGCCTCTCTTTGAACACCGTCGACATCGATGGTCGCCATATTGTCTTTGATTTTTATGATTTTTGATGGAATTGCAAGACACATTCGTAACAACCCTTTTATTTGTAGAATCGCGAAGCGTTTAATAATCACTTGTTTTTTGCTCGAACATTGATTCCAATGGTTTTCAGCTCCGCAACCACCATGTCAACCAGACGGCTTAAGTTCTGCGCGACTTCGGTCGATAGGGTCAGACCTGTTGAAAGCTGTTTGGGTTCAATGCCGAACAAGGTAATATTCCGGGGCAATTTGTCGGTAATGGCGGCGATTCCCAGAACATCGGCCAGGCCGATTTGATGGGGGGAAGTTCTATCTCTGAAATAAGCAGGAGGATCCTCAATTCTAACGATGGTTCCCGGATTTTTGCCGGTTTTAACGGCATCGATAATCACAATATGGCTGCGCTCTTCAAAGTAGGGCAGAAGTTCGAGGCCAATTGTCCCACCGTCGATGATCTCAACGGCACCGGAACAATCATAGCAGCGCTGAAGTTCTTCGACAGCCTTAACCCCCGCACCTTCATCTGAAAGCAAAATATTGCCTAAACCTAGAACCAGAACATTAAAAGAAGATTGCCCGGGACCTGTAGCAGAATTCTTGTTTGCAGATTCCGGGCAATTTTTTTTAGAAGAGTTTCGATGCGGGCTCAAAATGCTCTAACTTTCACGATCTTTTTTTTATTATTAGTATCAACCATATGAATGGCACAAGCCAGACAGGGGTCAAAAGAATGTATGGTTCTAAGTACCTCCAGTGGTTTTTCAGGATCAGAGACGGGATTGCCGATCAGGGCCGCTTCATACGGTCCCTTAGCATCTTCGCTGTTGCGAGGGGCCGCATTCCAGGTTGAGGGCACCACGCACTGGTAATTTTTAATTTTACCGTCCTGGATGACCACCCAGTGCGAAAGCATACCCCGCGGAGCTTCATGGAAACCGAAACCCATCTGTTCGCCTTTGGGAAAGACCGGTTCGTTGTATGTAGCATAGTCACCTTTGCCGATGTTATCAATTAAAGCCTGCCACTGGGACACAAGGGCGTCATGCAGAACGGCGCATCGGATGGCCCGGCCTGCAATCCTGCCGATAGTTGAGTGGAGAGAATTAACAGAAACCCTAGTGCTTGACCCCAGCATGGATAAAACCGCATTCACAGTATCCAGCGTTCCTGTGGCATATTTCACCGTTGGTTTGTGTCCGGCCGCAAACATGCACAGCACATTGGCAAGTGGGCCCACCTGGGCCGGCTTGCCCTTGAAAGTCGGTGCCTTTATCCAGGAGTACTTTCCCTTCCTGTCATATTCGGTAATATTAGGAACCGTCTCTTCCTCCCAGGGATGACGATTCCAGTCACCTTTATACCAGGAATGTTTAATGCTTTCCTTTACATTTTCTTTAAAATAATCATCCTTAAAAGAAGTGATGGCTTTAAAGGAGGAAACATCTCCATTTGCAATATAACCACCCGGCAGTTCAAATTTAGTTCCGGCGGTATCCAAGGGCATGTCCGGAACGCATAGATAGTTGGTTACTCCGGCTCCGTAAGTTGTCCAGTCGGCGTAAATGGCCCCGACGGCAGCAACATCTATCATATAAACGTTTTTAATAAAATCGCCGATTTCATCGATAAGGGTTTTGACATAATAGAGCCTTTCCATATTCAGGGCGGATTGACTGTCAGGGTTAATGGGGTTGGCAACCCCGCCCACGGCCAGGTTTTGAATGTGAGGTGTTTTGCTGCCAAGAATGGCGACCACTTTGTTGATTCTCTGCTGATAATCCAACGCCTGGAGATAGTGAGAGAAGGCCAGCAGATTTACTTCCGGCGGCAGCTTCATGGCTTTATGGCCCCAGTAGCCGCTGGCATAAACTCCAAGCTGACCTGAATTGACAAAGGTCTTGAGCCTATCCTGAGCCGCTTTCATTTCATGCCGACTGTTTTTGGGCCAGGTGGACAGCTTTTCAGCCAGGCTTGCAGTAGCCTTGGGATCGGCTCCAAGAGCTGATACGATATCCACCCAGTCAAGGGCGCAAAGATGATAAAAATGAACAATGTGATCAAATATTCCGTGGGCTCCCATAATCAGATTGCGGATATATTGAGCATTTAAGGGAGCTTCCAAATTTAAAGCGTTCTCGACCGCCCGGACCGAGGTAATAGCATGGACGGTCGTTCAGACCCCGCAAATCCGCTGGGTAAAAATCCAGGCCTCTCTGGGATCACGGCCCTGCAGGATGACTTCAATGCCACGCCACATCTGCCCGGAGGACCAGGCATTTACCACCTTGCCGTTATCGACTTCACATTCAATTTTAAGATGACCTTCGATTCGCGTAATCGGATCGATTACAATTCGTTTAGACATGTAATGCCTCCTTATATTGCAAATAAGTTAATTTTAGGCTCGATGATATATTGGCAGTCTTTTAATGAACCACAGAAACGCCATTATTTCTATGGACACGATTCCAACAGTTATTAAAATTTCTCCTGCTGCCGGAAAGTACTTCCAGCCTACACCCGGGTCAAATCCGATAAGATAACAATTAAAACGGTATAAAGTACCCGCAAGAATAATTGAGATTGCAGAGAAAAAGAGAATACGGGCATTGTTCCGATTGGAAGGGACGAAAAGAATAGCCATGGGAATAATCAGAAGTATATTTTCCAAAAGAAACATGTTCCCCTTTAGATCGCCGCTGAACGCCAGGCCTAAGTGCCCCCGGATGGCGACATCGGCAAAACGAATGATAAGATAGATGGCGATAATATAGGGAAAGATCCCTGAAAGCTTGCTGAGCAGGTGGCGTTCATCCGCTATTTTAAATCGCTGGCTTGAGACACTTGCTTCGAAAATGACGATGGCATATCCCATGAAAATGCATGAAATTAAGAACAAAAGCGGCAGCAGGCCGGTCCACCATAATGGACTGAGCTTACTGCCCGCCACTACCATTACGGTCCCCAGAGAAGATTGGTGCATGGTCGGCAACAGGATCCCTAAAGCAATGAAAACAAACATGATTTTCTCCAGGGACGCCTTGGCATTGTCCGCCCCCAGTTTTATCAAAAACGTAGGCGTAAATTCGATCCACAACACCACAACATAAGCACCGATACACAAGGCAACTTCCAGCAATACCGAGTTGGGATTGAGGTACCACGGTAAGAAGATGTTATATATCTGCCAGTATCGACCCACATCAAAAAATACCGCTACGCCGGCAAGGGTGTAACCGAACAAGCTGGTCATAAGCGCCGGCCGAATCAACGGGTGATAGTCTCCCTTGTTGAAGAGATATATCACAAGCGCCATGGCATAGCCACCGCAGCCAAAGGCGGTGCCTACAACCACATCGAAAGCGATCCATATCCCCCAGGGATATCCGTCACTCATATTGGTTACCGCACCAAGGCCGTACATAAATCGTTTGGCAAGGAAGAAAAGGGCAATCAGTATAATTAAGAGACAAAACAAGAACGTCGGTGTAAAAATTTTACCCCCTAATGGTTGTTCTTCTTTCATAAATCACTCCTTAAGGCCAAGGCCTACACCGGGATAATCCGGGAAAAATCGATTTGGTGGTTTTATCACAAAGAGAATATCCTTACATTATTGATGCACTGCTTCATTCTTAAAACCGGCCAGCCGGGTTATTCTTTTTTATCCCCTGCTCGCTTTACCATGAAAATTAATCCGCCAAAGACAACAATCGGCAGAATCATGCCTTTGTAAAGTGTGTGCTGAATGTTTTCCGCCAAAGCCACATAAGATCTATCCGGCAGGTCGGGAAGGCCCAGCTTCTCGAAAGGCACTCCGGCCAGCATGAGCATCTGGGTGCCCCCCACTTCGTTTTCCCCGTAAATACTAGGAATATATTGGGCTGCCTGTTGATATTGGGTTTTGCCGGATGTAATGGTAGATACAGGAAAGTCGTAGTAGCTGCCCGGCTGCATCTTTTGCCGGCGTTTTGCTTCCTCAAGTAGCGCTGCTGCCGGTCCAAACAGGGAAGCCCCGGTGGGGCAGACATCGCAACAGCCAGGCAACTGGCCTTTTGCCAACAGATGATTACACAATTGGCACTTAACGATTTTTGGGAAAGGGTTGTCCCACTCAAACTTGGGGATAAGAAATGGGCACGCCACCTGGCAGTAACGGCAACCGATACAGGCGTCCTTGTTATAAGAAACAATTCCGGTTTTTGGATCCTTGGTCAGGGCGGATGCCGGACAGGCTGAAACACAGGCAGGGTCGACGCAATGCATACAGTGCCGCTTGATAAAGGAGAATCCGTTTGTTTCCCGGTCTTTGTACTCCCCGGTGCCGTTCTCATATTTTTTAATAATATTTAGAGTCCGAGCTGATAGATCGATAGGATTGTCCCATAAGTTTTGTGAACCAACCATTTCGGGCTGCAGATTATTGGCTTTGCGGCAACCGACCATACAGGCCTTGCATCCGATGCAAAGGGTGGCATCATAAAGAATCCCAACTGCACCGGGAAGACGGCTTTTTTCGCGCGCCAGAGCCAGGGCCGGCTGGGCCAGCGCTAGGGCGGCACCGCCGGCAATTCCCTTGAGGAAATCTCTTCGTTTGATCTCCATGAACTAATCTCCTTCTTCAGATTTGCCAAGCTGCTTGGCAATTACTGCACCTGACCCTATCGCTACACCGGCTATCCCACCTAAAACGCCGGCTGCTCCCGCTGATAGACCTTTGCCTTGTTCCGTTTCAATGGGAGCGTGCGCAGCATCAGGGGTAATCTGGGAAACTTCAGCCTGGGTATGCAAAGGGACTTTGAATCCGACCGCTTGTTCCGTACAGCCAAAACAGGGGTGGCCTGTACCCACTGGCCAGGCACCTGCGCCCACATCACAGAAAAGGATAGAAGGACAATTGGCATTGGTTATGGGTCCCTTGCATCCTAATTTATAAAGGCAGTAACCTTGACGATGTCCTTCGTCGCCGAATTGTTCGGCAAATCGACCGGCGTCAAAATGGGGTCTGCGTTCACAGTTTTCATGAATCAGTCGGCCGTAAGCAAATTTGGGTCTTGCCTTGTCATCCAGGGCCGGGAGTTTTCCGAAAGTCAGAAAATACAGGACCGTTGAAAGAAAATTATATGGATTGGGCGGGCATCCCGGGATGGTTACCACTGTGGTTCCTTTCAAAACCTCGGGAATGCCGGTAGCTCCTGTTGGATTAGGAGGCGACGACTGAACACCTCCCCAGGAGGCACACGAGCCAATGGCAATTACGGCTGCTGCTTTGGCGGCGGTCTCCTTGACTATGTCCACAAAGGGGCGTCCTGCTATCATGCAATATCTACCGCCTTCTTTCAACGGGGCGGAACCTTCAACTACCAGAATGAATTTCCCTGCATTTTCCTTGATGGAGTTATGCAGGGCCTCTTCAGCCTGGTGTCCGGCACCGGCACTTAAGGTTTCATGGTAATCCAGCGAGATAAGGTCAAGAATCAGGTGCTCCAGGGATGGGTGCGAAGCCCGCAGCAGGGATTCAGTGCAGCCGGTGCACTCCTGCCCATGCAGCCAGATCACCGGTGGTCGGCGTTTGGGATTAGTGATCGCTTCAGCGATTTGCGGGGCAACTCCTATCGGCAAGCCCATGCTGACCGCCATTATCCCGCAGAATTTCATAAAATCCCGACGTGAAATTTCACTTAACTTTTTGTCTAACGCAAAATGATTTTGTTTTTTCATATTTTCCTCTTTGCTGAAAGGTGACAGGAAACGACGTTGAGTTATGCTAAAAATAGTACCTAAAAAAGAAAGGGTTGGATTTATAAATTAAATATACTTTATTTTATAAATATTCAATATCAGGGTTTGTCAGTAAGTCAAGTCGAAAATTACAATCAGAATACAGGAGGAAATTACATATTATTGCAAAATTACTATTGGTGAGCTTCGGTCAGGGGGTCGAATTTGTTATAATACACATTGCTTTTATTTATTGGGGTTTGTTGAATTTATTTTGGACTTTTGTTAAAGCATACTTTGGTATAATACTTTCAAAAAGGAGGCGATATTTATGGCTACCAAACAACAAAAATTTGAAGTTCTCAAAACTGCTATTGAAATAGCAAAAGAGTATGCGAGAAGCTCAGCTGAAGGTTATCCAACAGGTGTTATGAAAGACTCATACAAAGCAATTATCGCAATTATTGATGAGATCGAAAACAGTGATGATTGATTTTCCTTGTCGCTCGCTGGAAGGTTTTGAAATGGCTTCTATTTAAAACACTTTTCGGCAAAAGGCTCAAAAATCACTCGCTGGAAGGTTTTGAAATGGCTTCTATTTATTCCGTTTGGTTCCTGAATATGTGAACGCTTTACCAGTCATTTTAATATAGGTTCCTTTATCTATACCGACATCCTTTCCACATTGGCATTTTA
>Ga0233409_10000177_pt1 | contig 11044 bp, 9 predicted proteins | sample Na_oxic_13_MG_FD_179871 | JGI IMG/M metagenome (GOLD analysis project Ga0233409, IMG submission 179871) | Seawater microbial communities from Saanich Inlet, British Columbia, Canada - Na_oxic_13_MG | ecosystem: Environmental > Aquatic > Marine > Inlet | place: Canada: British Columbia... | reverse complement strand
GAAATATAAATGTCAATTAGAATGTGAGATGTGGGATTAGGGAATTATAGCTTACGAATTAGTAGTCAATTGGATTTTATATTATAAAAGGGTAATAGGCAAGTCTAAGCTCCAACGAGATATGCGGGTGCAGAATCTTTCCTGGCCGGAACTATAGGCTCAAACACCTGTAATTTGACAATATCCCCATGCACATCGTATGTATCAGAAAAAGGCTGTATAATCCACGTTCCAACTTCATCGAGATCAACATCTTTCACAGTAGTATACTGAGCAAGATTCCCAACGCCATCCGCTTTCCATAAACCTTCAATTTCTGACTCTGGTTTTTTGTAATAAATCCAAAGATCGCTTTGAGAATCTACGTCCTCTTTGCAATCAAGGGATATTTCAACAACATTACCTTGATAAATTTTCGCCATTTCATTCCTCCAAATTTATTGAAGTGTCTTCAGGGAAGATTAAGTCCATTGTAGCATCACTTTCGAAATCCGGGTCCATTTCCGCTTCTTCAGTAAAAGCCATGATCATTTCAGTATCATCCTCGAAAGTCCTAGTCATTTCTGTTTCATCTTCAAAGGTTAGATTCATTTGCGCTATTGCAAAGAATATTTTTATCTTTTCAAAAATAGAGCTTACGGCATCAATAAGATCCGTGATACCGATCGTATCAGCCAATTCTATGAATATCCGTAATCCTGTATTTATGAAGTCTGTTATTCCTACTGTATCAGCGATAGTAATAACCAAGCCCCGAACTATTGAAACAATATCTGTCATGCCTACATCATCAGTTACGCTACGGTAATAACCGGCCATTCTCGAAACTGTATCCGTAATCCCAAGATTATCAGCCAGGTTCACCAAGATTGTGCTGCCAACTGAAAAGAGTTCTGTAATCCCAATATCATCAGCGATTGCTACAAACACACCTCTTGAAATCGAAATTGCGTCTGTAATACCCAAAGTATCAGCTATGGCCACAATGATCATTCTGATTGCGGTGATAGTATCAGTAATTCCAACCGGATCCGACACGCTGCGGATATATGTGCCCTGTCTTGTCAGAACATCAGTGATTCCTTCAGTATCAACAAGGGAACGAACATAGGTCCCGATTTTTGAAAGCACATCAGTAATTCCTACATCGTCCGCAACAGATCTAACGTAAGCTCCACTTGTGGAAATTCCATCAGTTATACCCATTACATCAGCTATCGAAACTACCATTATCAGCATTGAAGAAAGAGCGTCAGTAATTCCGATTGTGTCTGCTAAAGCCACAAAAACAGTTCTGCTAGCAGAAAGAAGATCTGTAATTCCTATGTCGTCGGCCAGGTTTACGATAACAGTAAGGGAACTGGAAAAGGCATCAGTAATTCCCATATCATCAGAAAGAGTAATCACATAATCAATCGTTCTTGATATGGCATCTGTGATCCCAACGCTATCAGATAATATGATAACCAGATCTCTTGAAACCGAAAGAGCGTCTGTGATTCCCACGTTGTCGGCTATGGCTACAAAAAGCATCCTGGCTGCGCTTAGAGTATCTGTAATTCCAATGTTATCCGCAATATTCCGAATGTAAGTTCCTATGGTCGCTAATACATCAGTAATCCCAACTGGATCTGTCAGGGTTACAAAAACATTCCTGAGTGTTGAGATTGCATCTGTTATGCCTATAGAATCAGTAATCCCCCGGGCCAGTTCTCTTGCATTTGATATTGAGTCTGTGATTCCAATACTGTCTGCAATTGAAGCCGTAAGCCCTCTTGCTGCAGATAACAGATCTGTAATCCCAACATTTTCAGTTATGTTTCTTGTGAACGCCCCAAGTCTTGAAAGACCGTCTGTAATACCGACACTATCCAAGATTGAAACAACCGCACTTTTTGCAGTCGTCAATGTATCTGTGGTTCCCACATTATCAGCGAAAGACCGGATATAAGTACCTATTCTTGAAAACGTGTCTGTAATTCCTATTGGATCTGTGAATAAAACCCTAATAGACTTTGCTACAGCCAAAGCGTCAGTTATGCCAATATCATCAGCTATGCTCCGAATAAATGTCCCGGCCCTTGAAACAGAATCGGCAATACCAACTGGATCGAAAATAGAAATTAGTATACTTTTCGCTGTAGTTAGGGCATCAATAATGCCAAGGTCGTCAGAAATTGAGCGGATGAAAGTGCCTATATTTGTTTGAATATCAGTGATTCCGATATTGTCTGTAAGTGATACAAAAATCCCCTTCACGGTGGCCAATGAATCTATGATACCGATATCATCAGCCAATGACCTGATGTACGTGCCTATGATTGATAATGAATCAGTAATACCTACAGGATCAGAGAATGAAACAAAAATAGTTCTGATGGTAGAAATGGTGTCTGTAATTCCAATCGTATCTGCGATTGAACGAGTAAAGGCAGCTGCAGATGAAAGAGCGTCAGTAATTCCTGCATTATCCGCGATTGCCCGAATATACGTTCCGATGGTGGCTGAAGTGTCTGTTATTCCTACATCATCACTCACAGAACGATAAAACCCGACAACAGTATTGATAGTGTCGGTAATGCCGATATCGTCAGCCAGGCTTACAAAATATTCAGCTGCAGTAGAAAGAAGATCTGTAATTCCTATGTTATCCGCGATTGCTACAATAAGTTCTCTTGCGCTTGAAATATCATCTGTTATTCCGATATCTTCAAGAATAGAAACAACGAGATCCTGGACGGTTGAGATTGCGTCCGTAATCCCTATGTCATCAGCAACAGAACGCACAAGCGATCGAGCATTAGAAATAGTATCAGTAATTCCTATTGAATCTCCAATGGCTGCAAAAAAAGCATCTCCTGAAGATGGAACGCCAAAGCCCCAAATCAGGAACTCGATACTAACAATATTTCTTATGGTATTGAAGAAATCAGTAATCCCAACATCGTCTGCAAATGCTCTTATGTAGGATCCGATTTTAGAGAGGGAATCCGTAATACCTACGGAATCTGCGATTGATACAAGGATAGAAACAAATGCTGTTATGGAATCAGTAATCCCAACTGAATCAGCCAGGGCAGCAAAATAAGCCGTCCCGGTATCTTCTTTATCTGTATCAGATCGAAGCCGTAAATCTTTATCAGGAGATGTTTCATCTTTATCTACATCTGAACGAAGATATAAGTCATTAGGTGAAGGCGGCTCTGTCACAAGGGCTGACAATATATCAGTGATTCCTAAATCATCAGCTAGAGAACGAATGTATGTTCCTATTCTACTGAACGTATCTGTGATTCCAACAGCATCTGCTAAAGATACAGCTTTTATTATAAGTGTTTCTATAGTATCGGTGATACCTACATCATCTTCAATACTAGCAAAAAAATCGTCGCCAGCTTCTTCCCATTCAACATGAAGTTTGGGTGCGTTTGCTGAATCCTCATCCCAAGTGTCATAATAAATGTTGTCTGAAGTAGACGAACTATCATTATCGTGTAATATAACTAAATCTTGATTAGCATTCCAGCCCCCCCGATTGAAAACATCATCGACAACCGTTTTTATTTCAGGACTATCATACTCGGTGTTATTAGTCCATGTGGATATATCCCAATTTACTCCAGTTGCAGTCCGAACTCGCTCGTCTATGTCTTCCCCGCTTGCGTCCGCAAATGTCGGCGCATCGTCTACGGCTTCGGCAAAAATTTTCGTACTTACAGGTAAGCCACCATTAAGTTCAGCTATAACCGTAATATAAGCCGTTACTAAAGTCGGTGTATTCGGCACATTGACGGTCTGAAACCGCATCCCGCCGTTATAATCCACAGAACCAGAATCGCCAACAGTAATATAATGACTGGTAAGGTCTATTGTGTTTGACCCCAGTTGTCGTGCATCATCCGTACTTGCCCCAACTTGTTCATCAACATCAACATCAACCATGACTGGAAAAGTAGCATTTGTGATGAAATCCATCGGAACAAAGTGCGTGATGTAAAGCGAATTTCCCCGCTTCTCAAATTTGAATGTTCCAAGCTGTTGCCCCCCACCAGAATCCCATGACCTCGGCATACCAAACCACCAAAGAATATTGTCGCCGCTGTCTCTGAACTCAACTCTGCCTTGAGTATCTCGGTCACTTTCATTCCACTCTGTATCATTAATGTAGGGTGTGACACCAGACGAATAGGCAAAGATTAATTCCAAAGCTAAGACAGGATTTCCCCCATCTATAATATACTGCTCCATTGTCGGCAAGTCTGATAATTGTCCAATGGTCAATAATTTTCTCAATCGTTCTGTTTGTGCCTGCCAAGAAAAGTCTAAACCTGTTCCGTAACCATCTTCCCAGAACAAAGTATCTCCATTCACAATAGACGCAGACACAGATTGCGGAGTTTCAATTGGTTGAATTTGAGACAGGTCATTACTGTACTGAAGATTCAGCGGTTGGAATCTTACATATTCATCAGTATCTGGGTTACGATATTCTATAACTTGACCAGAATTTAAATCAGAAAGGGCTTTTAAATTAAACCCTGCTTCAACCATTTCATAATCCCAAGGCGCAGTTGAAGCCTGCCAATCAGTATCTATTTCTTGGTCTTTGGAAGCTCCATAATGCAAAGCTCCAATACTAACATCTACAGAATGGATTTTCGTTGATGGAGAATAATGCTCAATTGACCTATGCTGACGATTACTGACAACTGCATCGGAATATTTCGCCTGAACTTTTGCCCGAAGACTTGCAGCAATATTTGGCATTTTTACGTATCAGCTTCTAAAACATTGTCTGTTGCATCAAATACATGTGGCGAATCTTCTTTTATTGAATATACAAAATATTTCTGCCCACTCCATACGTCGAATGAATAAGCCCCGGTTGTTGCGTGACTAGTAGTGGAAGCAATATATTCGTAGGTAGCAGGTGGTCCTTCTGAAATGACTTTGAATAAGGCAACTTCACAACTTCCTAAAGCAGTTCCATCTTTGTCTTTTGTTACTCCACTCAAAGTCTGTTGAGTGTAAGTAATATCAATATTTACTTCTGATATTTTCGTCTTTGCCGAACCGGTTGCACATAAACGCACGGCACACTTATCGCCCAAGTCGCCTAATTCTGCCAAGAAACTAGCATCAGTTTCATGTTGTTTCCAGCCCGTGCTACTGTAATCAGCATCAACTTTGTTTGTAGCAGATACGGAATTTTCGTCTGTATATGGAACTAATGTTTGAGTGCCAGTGGTCATAGTTTCTTCAGCGTAAAATTGAACATCTAAATTTGTTATTGCACTTGGCGGTATTTCAATTTCTACACGACAATTGATTGTTCCTTCTTTGTATTCGTCACAGTCTTGATTAGTGACCCCATTTGTCATGCAGGCAGTAACAGTAATATCCAAAGACCCATCATCTGCATATTCACTCGCACAAATCCACGATTCTACTGCACCAATATCATCTACTGAGTACGCCATTATTTCACCATTTCTTTATCAAATTTTGCTAAAGCTTTTTCCCAAACTTTGTTTGTAACAGAAACTCCTCTAAAAATTACATGCATTACTCCAATAGGCATATCAACTATTTGCCTGTTTTCGCAACCTTCACATTTATCAGCTCGTCTCCAAATAAAATCATCATCGTCCCAACCAACCAACATTATCCAAGGCTGACCACTTACTGTTTTTTGACAAAGAGCATAAGAATCAAACGTATGAATCATAGAAATATTTTTATTCTTTCCTTCTCTTTCAGTATCTTCTACTAAGATAAATAGAACATTATCCTTGGGAAGTTTATCAACTTCACTCAATAACTCTGTTTGGATTTTTAGATTGGAATACATTACTTTTACATTTATCATTTTTCTCCTTGTATTATCCTATTCCTCTAGCAGCACCACGCATAATTCCACGAGCAACTGCTCTATAACTAATAAGCCCAGTACTAGGAAGTGCTTCATATTCAATGTGGAGCTGGGCGCATGTTGCTTGGTTGTGATCCCATGTATCAGACTTAATATAAGCGTTAGTCTCTGAACCTGTATCAAGGTGCAGGATTACAAGGTCTTGATTAGCCGCCCACCCGCCACGATTAAAGACATCATCCACAACCGTCTTTATTTCAGGACTGTCATACTCAACATCAGCAACCCAAGCGGTTGGATTCCAGGCAACAGAAGTTCCCACTGGTGTTCTGTCCCATACCCACTCTCCGGGCGAATCTGAGAATGTTGGAGCATCGTCAATGGCTTCTGCTGTAACCTCAGACATAACATCAGTGGCTGTTCCACCCAATCCAAATGCGGTGAGTGTTATATATGCTGTTACTAGAGTTGGAGTATTAGGAACATTAACGGTTTGAAAGCGATAGCCTGCCCCGGATGGATCTCCACCGGAACCTACGGCGCCGACAAAAGTTACAATATTATTCAGGTATATCCCATAGTCTCCATATTCGTCTACATCATCTGTACTTGCCCCAACCTGCTCATCGACATCAACATCGACCATGACAGGAAACACAGCATTGGTAATGAAGTCCATCGGAACAAGGTGCGTGATATACAGGGAGTTTCCCTGTTTCTTAAATCTTAGTGTTCCTAATTGTTGAGTTAAATCAGAATCCCATGACTTCGGCAGACCGAACCACCACAGAACATTATCACCGCTATCTCGGAACTCAACTCTGCCCTGAGTATCTTTATCGCTCTTATCCCACTCAACACCATCTATGTAAGGGGTCACACCTGATGAATAATCAAAAATCATATTCAACGCAAGAACAGGATTACCGCCGTCAATAATGTATTGCTCCATCGCTGGCAAATCAGACAACGCACCGATTGTCAGTAACTTTCTCAATCGTTCTGATTGTGCTTGCCAAGAGAAATCCAGACCTGACCCATAAGCGTCTTCCCAAAATAACGTATCGTCATCCACAATGGAAGCAGATACGGATTGAGGAATTTCAATCTGTTGAATTTGGTCTAGGTCGTTGGAATATTGAAGTGGCTGAGGTTGAAATCTAACATAGTCCCCACTATCAGGTTCTTTATATTCAATTACTTGTCCATCATCAAAGTCTGAAATAGCGTGCAGATTAAATCCTGCCTCAACCATTTCGTGCTGCCACGGCGCAATCGAAGACTTCCAATCTGTATTAATTTCTTGGTCTTTGGAAACTCCATAGTGCAAAGCTCCAATACTGACATCAACAGAATGGATTTTCGTTGAGGGAGAATACATTTCAAGTGAACGATGCCCCCGTGCAGAAACAACAGTGTCAGCATACTTCGCCTGAACTTTTGCCCGAAGACTTGCAGCAATATTTGGCATTTTATATCCTTATGTTGTATCAAGGTCAGTTATAATTTCAGCAGTTGCACTTGATGTTATTGCTTGTGTACCTAGCGTAGTTGAATCATCATCTTCTGTAATAAGCAAATTTGAGCCTGAGCGATAAAGCTTATTAACTAATTTTGCAATCGCTCCTGCTAATGACCTAAAGGATTTAGTATCTCCTCTAGAACTATCAATCATAGACTGAAAACCTCTTCTTATTACATAGTCTGCAATAGCATTAAATGGTAATCCAGCACTATCATCTCCCCAAGTTTGAACAATTAACGCCTGATCTTCAACCGCTTTAGTAGCAGCATCTTCGATCTTGAAAACCGTTCTTTTCCCATTGACTTCTGCAGCGGTTGTAGTCAGTGACCAGATTCCTCCCCCTTCGTTGGTGGGGGTAGCGTTGGTATTACCAAATGCCCCCCCATCAACGCTGTATTGAGTATCTGCTGCAACTGGTGTCCAATCACCACTCCCGGCAAAGTCATTACTGCCGGCTTTTATCATTGGGAAATAAATAGTGACTATCTGATTTCGTTCTACCAGTATCTCCACAGTTATTCCTCCAAGATAGAGTTCTTATTGATTATGAACCAAGGAACGTGAGCTCCCAATCTACCTGAAGGGTATCTGCGGTAGTGACGTTCACGGCCGGACTGATCTCAGCATAAGCCAGGGTATCAGTTCCATTACCAAGAAGGGCCTCGTCAATTCCAGACTGATTTAGGTCGCCAGCTTCAAAAGTTGATCGATACTGGACAACATTATCATCGGCAGCAGCGAAAGCGCCTTTCTGCTTTGGATAGGTTGCATCCATAGCTTCAGCAGCTCCGGTTGGAGTAACAAGGGCATCCGTGGTCTTGAGCTCAGACACAAAGCCCGTGCCAACGCTGATTTCACCATTGCTGTTATCAACCGCGGTTTGAGTGCCGGTGGTTACCAGCATATCCACGATAAGGGCATCACCCTCATTGGTAACAATATTGTGATTGACGGAGATCATTTCACGAGGGGCCAACTTCAGGAGTTTTTCAAGCCAATTCTGCGGACGCATTTTGACTTTTCCATCAGGGCCAAAAACAGTTGCGGTTATTCGTCCTTTTATTCCCGATTTATCACTAATCATCTTATTCTCCTTGTAAAAAGTATTTTTCTCGATTTGGGATATAAGATGTAAAGCGCCAGTACGTCTATGGCGATTATAAAATACCTACATGGTAAATGCAAGTCAATCATCAATCACCTCCGTGATCCATTTGATTTCAGCCCAATCATTTCCGTCCGTTCCGGTCCAATCATCTGTGAAAGGCCAAACTCCTTCTCCTTCAGTAAAAGCAGCTGTGGATGACTTCACATTAGTTGGCAAAATACCTACTGTGTAGGCAGAAATAGAATCAGAGGATCCAAGAATACCATCTGTATAAGCAGAGATGTCATCTGTCGCTTCATCAGACCCTTGAAGAAAAGCGTCTTGTGAATCATCAACACTGGTGCCGCCGTAAAGAAAGGCTGCCTGGCTATCTGTGGCTTCGCCAATACCGAGAAGGAAAGCAGGTATATCATCATCAACATCGGTACCGCCACCCTCAAGGTAAGCATTGATACTATCGCTTACGGTTGTGCCGCCTTCAAGATAGGCAGGTTGTTTTGACGCAACTCCGGATCTGTCTACAATAACATCAACGTCAGAATCATCTACGACCTGGACTGTCGAATCATCAACAACGAGAACTTCCAAAGTCCTATCGTAAGTGTGAGTACCTGCAAGGTAGGCATTTATTGAATCATTGGCCGTGCTTGTTCCGGAGAGAAATGCAGATTGGGAATCTGAAACCGGAGTATGACCTTTTAGGAAAGCCTTTTGAGAGCTGTTGGCCGTATCTTGACCAACAAGGAACGCCGCCTGGGAATCCGCTGTATCATCTTTTCCTTGTAAGAAAGCGGATTGAGAATCATTTGCTCCGTCTATACCGGAAAGAAATGCCGGCAGAGAACTTAGATCACTATCTTGGCCTTGTGCAAAAGCACTTTGCAAATCTAGGGTAGTATCTTTACCTTGCAAAAAGGCATTTTGCGAATCATCTACATCGGTTCCTGCGCTCGCACCTTCAAGATATGCTTTTTGGCTTGAAGATTCAAGCACGATATAAACATCATTGCCTGTACCAGCAATAACCTGATCAGACCCAATGAAAATATAGCCCTTTGTGGTTGCCATTACCTATCCAGTAGCAATATAAGTCATCTCTATTTGGGTCCAGGCAGTAACAGAGTTAGAAATACCTCCGGCACAAGCAATTTCAACATGTACAGTATCATCTTCGCTCAACAAAAAGGAAAGACCGCCCTTGATAGAGTTCCACGATACAGTTTGTCCAGCTTGGTAATAGTTTTCTTGGGTTGAATTAACTATCCATCTCATCATCATCTCACCGGCATTTCCTCGACCAACAGACGCAAACCCATTAAAGACACAGTCATAAGGAGCTGTAAATACCCAACTTGAACCTGTAGTAATTGTACTGTCTGGATCATCGGTGACACTATTGAAATTTATGCGAACCCATGAAGTTGAAAGAGATTGTACTGAAGTTTGAGTTGCTCTAGCTACACCCATTTGGAGAACTGGTCTACCGACTTGTTCCCATCCGGTATCGCCGGCATTTCTGACCTTCGCTATCCAAGCGCCAGCACCATCGGTAGTATCAATCCAGAATTTTCCAGCTCCAACTGCGCCGGGATCACTTGCTTGTTGATAACCTGGAACGTGTAAATTTACTCCTGTTATAGATTTATGTTCGATCTCTGCCATAAGAATCTCCTAGCTTGCAAATCCGTTTACTCTATCGCCCAAAACTACATCGTCCAGGTCGGTATTTGTTGAGTACCGGAACCAATGAACGATAAATTTGGGGTTTGTGCTGTTCCCTCTGATGAATACACCAAAAGCTTCCGGAGCCCAAAGCCTTGTATTGTTTGATCCGTTGGCATAATAATCATCTTTGCAGATCCAGCCAATCCCATCTGATGACCAATCAAAATACCAATTATTTGAACTGTCTGCCCGGATTCTCAAGTACATCGTTGTAAGCCATTTGTCGGCATATATATTGCCTATATTGCCTAAATATGAATTGTAGGCATTGAATTTTTCTATTTGCCAACCAGTTCCACCTGAACCAACAGTAAAAGCAGCAATTACAACGTCAGAAGTATCTAAATTATCCACGTCCTGTATAAGCATCAATCCGCATTTCGCATCATCATTTTGGCGGTGAAGTACCGATACTTTGCACATAATACTCCAACCATTACTACCTGCAGGTTCTTGATAAATTCCCTGCAGATAGTTACTGGTACTGTGGCCAGTCCAAAAAAGTCCAGGCTCACCTTCGGTATATGTCAATCCAGTTGGTTCGTCATAATCGGTCCACAGGCCTGAATCAAATGATTCATCATCAAACTCATCATCGTATGCAGACGGACTTGCAGGGGGAGCATCCGGATCCCATTTCGAATAATCGGGAACCGGTGAAAGAATTTCCCAACCATCATTAGCTGCGTTTCTGAGTTTTATGACCCAGGCACCAGCACCGCCTGTAGTATCAACCCAAATTATTCCAGCGCCAACCGATCCCGGATCTCCGTTTTGACGATAACCGGGTTCGTGAGCATCACCATCATTTAGA
>Ga0233409_10000176_pt1 | contig 11048 bp, 13 predicted proteins | sample Na_oxic_13_MG_FD_179871 | JGI IMG/M metagenome (GOLD analysis project Ga0233409, IMG submission 179871) | Seawater microbial communities from Saanich Inlet, British Columbia, Canada - Na_oxic_13_MG | ecosystem: Environmental > Aquatic > Marine > Inlet | place: Canada: British Columbia... | reverse complement strand
AAAGTGAGGCAGCATTCTATCCTCGGGAAAAGTTCATAGACACCGTGAGCTGAAGATAAACGGTCTATGTTTTACATCTGAAAAGTATTAGAAACGCGGTTTCGGCTTATTAACTTGTTGGCGCAAGTTTTCTATGCTGTGATCCCTGGTTCGTATAAGAGTCATTATGTTCGTCGCCTCCTTACGAATAAAATGATCAGCATAATGAGGCCGACGATGAAAATGAGGCTTATGACAACAGAGAAGAGCGATTCCAAAGAGGTTACATCGGGGTTATTTCCTATTGGCGCCGGCTGGGGTGGCGGTTTCTCATCTGTCGAATCCCATAGTGATATGGACTCGTCGGATATCTCATATGCCAGAAGATCCCCCTGTAACTGGCCTTGCGGAAACCAGCCAAGGGGATTAGTACTGCCTGTTGCCTCCGCCCACACCCAACCCGACTCGCCATTTAAGTCAAAAATCACATTTGCCTTTCTGTAACCCGGCAGCTGTACCATAGCGCCCACGTGTTCTTTACAATCAACGATCGCTGAGCGGAAGCCTGCACCTTTATACATGACCGCCAAAAGGATGGCCATATCCTCACAGTCACCGAAAGACAGTCCTTCATCAATAATGCTGTTAGCCAACTCATCAGCATTTAAAGCGTACTCGTTGATACCAAACTGGTCTTTGTCCGATACATATCGAACCTTATTCCTCACGAAAAAGAATATTTGCTCAGCCCTTTGATTATGATCCGAATACTTATCGGCGAACTCCTGCCCCAGACCATATGCTGTGTCAGCCCACTCACCCAGGCTCTCAAAAGCTATTAATGGCCGGATATTCTCGGGTGGCCACCATGGACTGGTGTATATTTCCCCCATATAACCATCATCGCCATTTGCCCTCGTTCTGGATACACGCCAGTCATCGAAAATATCATTGCCCTCGTAATAGAAGTCTCCGGATGGCGAGGCAAGGCAGAGATAGGCGGGTATGAGCGGGATGAACAAGACTATTAGCAGAACTACGAAGACCCTTAGTGATCGCATTGTATATCTACCCGAGAGGGGTTGTTAGGGCAGCGTGGAGTACCAGCCCAAAGAATACCAAATATCCGAACACGTAAAGCCCCACAGCTATTGGCTCTGTGTTTACCCCTCGGAATGGTATCCTTGGCGTCAGCCAATCGAGGATGTTGAACAAGGCAATACCCACGATAACACTGAGGAAAAAGCCTGCGACTAACAGGCCGAGCCTTACGGGACTGAACACAATCACTAGGGGAGAAGCACCCGTTGTAAACGGAAGGGTAGCTGCCCCGTGTATCACCAGGCCAGTGAAAATAAAGAAGCCAGCGATAAACAGGCCGGTTGAGATGGGACTCTCTCCTATTTTCTGTCTCTCGTGAATACGGGGGGTAAGCACGTCAAGAACCCGGATTCCGATCCAGAGCAGGAAGGCGCTAGCGAAGGCGTAAAATGCGGTTCTTGCCAGCCATAGAAGCACGGTAACATAATATGGGTCTGTTGGTCCTATTTGTTCCATGGCTAACCTCCTTATGTTCGTCGAGTTTAAGCTAGTGTTACCTTGAAGTCAAGAGAACCTGGGGCAAGTGACCCTCTAGTGCCCTAACGACCTGCGGTTATTGCATCGCTAACGAGTTAAATCAATATTACTTTATGAATGTTCGAAATAAATTCAGTGCCATTCCAGAATATCTGATTGCTACCTACACGGGTAGCGTGCGCCCCGTTCAGCTGCCTCCGCCACCAGCGGTGCACCCAAAGCAGTGCGGGCCAAATCTTATCTCACGGCCCAGAAGGGTATCAGGATCAAAATTGAAGATAGTCATGGGTTCGGCATCGGTGATCTTCATGTCCAGCATTTGATTGAAGTCACAGTCATATAGGTGGCCATCGTATCCTACGCTAACAAGCGAACGGCAATCAACCTGCATTGCTGCTGCGGGGTTAAAAGCAGATACCAACTTATCCATATATTCTATATAGTTGTCCGATTGCTTGAGTCGATCTCCGAACCGATTGATTGGCATATTTGTTACACAAAACAGCCTGTTGAATACCAAATCATACCTGGATATCAGTTCCTGTCTGAATCTCTCTTCAAGCCCAACACGGTCGGTTGGCAGCAACGGGCCATCGCAGTTATAAACCAGGTTCAGAACCAAACCAGTGGAAGGTTGGCCGTAACCCAGCTCATTTAAACGACGGATACCTTCTATACTCTTCTTAAACACGCCGTGGCCTCTTATCTCGTCTGTATTTTTCTGACTGTAATGGGGCAGCGATGCAAGTATTTCGACCTGGTTCTCAGCGAAGAAATCCGAAAGGTACGCCATTTTCTTGCCCGTGCCCGGATCACCATCGATAGTCACCGTAAAATTGTGACGAACAATGACATGCCTGTTCAATTTCCTGGCTTGGATAACGAAATAGTCGAAGTGTGGGTTGAGTTCGGGCGCACCTCCCGTGATGTCCAAGTTCTCCAGAAAATCATAGCTCGCGAGTACATTCAAACATCGGTCTATTGTAGTTCGAGTCATCTCCTCTGTACGACCTGGCGACGCGGCGACATGGCAATGAACACAGGTCTGGTTACACCTGCGGGTGACATTGACCCAGAGTGTACCTATAGAAATGGGGGAAGAATTCAAATTGTGTTTCTTAAGCACGGCTTTGAAATCATAGAAGTCTCTATTAATAACCTCTAAACTATTTCGTTCCATAGCATTATTCCCCTTATGATATGCTCACATGCCTCAAGAAGTCGTGGCTATATTTTGCATGGCTCTCCGAACGTGATTACCTTCTTTTGAGGAAACGCTCAACCACCTGTGAAGATCGTCCTCCGTATCAATGTCATCCAGCGCGCGCAAGCAATGCACTTTAAGACCTAAATATTCTATTACACTTAGTGTCTCATCGTACACCTTTGCGGTACTCCATGTGATACCACGAAACAGATCACTGTGCATTCCATTCATGCCCAGTAAATAATATCCCCCATCATTTGTAGGTCCGATGACGATATCATTGTCAATTAAAGCACTTATCGCGTTTCCTATTATGTCGGCTGATAAATCCGGCACATCGCTTGCCACGATAACTGCCTTCCGTGCTCCTTGCCCGAATACATAATTGAAAGCAGCCTCGATTCTGGTACCAAGATCTCCTTCTACCTGAGGCATGAAGTGAAACACTTCACCGGCCCACTTCATCATATTATCCTCATCATCTTTGTCTGCATAGAAAATATACCTCAGGACGTTACTAGATAGTTTCTTAGTTTCTTTGAAAACGTTCTCAGTGCATAGACGATACAATATCGCCGCCTTGTCATTGCCAATAGACGTTGCTAAGCGAGTCTTGACTTTACCTGGATGGGGAAACCGTACGAAGATGATCAAGTACACGCCATTGAGGCCTTTTTTCTCACTCTCATACTTTGTAGCCAACTTCTGTGGAGATACTCCTAATAAATAAAGTGATGTGTAGTAGATATTACGAACCTGCTGCCGTATTATTCCATTTTCAATTAATCTGCGCGCTGAAGTAACCACGGTCATAGGGAAACGGTAAATTCTAGTCTTTTTTCTCGCCTTTCTCATTAGTTCCATATCCTCGAAAAGTCGCCAATTTGGAAAGCCACCGAGTGTGTCGAAAAATGACTTTCTGATGACAATGCATTGGTCTCCGAAACGGAATCGCCCCATGTCGAATCGCGAGAGCCAGCAGAACAGCCGGAGCAACCAGTGTTGAGTATCGAAAGATATGTGGAAAGTGCCAACTAGCACGCTATCATCCTGGAATATTCTTTTTAGCTGGCTTATTGCCTCTTCAGGGAGTTTAGTATCTGCATGCAAGAATATAAGAATGTCACCGTTTGCTAAAGCGGCCCCGGCATTGCACTGTGATCCTCTCCCTTGTTCCGAACAGCAGACTCTAGCTCCGTACTCAACTGCTATCTTTATTGTTCGATCCGTACTTCCCCCATCCGCTACGATTATCTCAACATTTGGATCGGTCTTATATACATGTGATATGCATTCAGAAAGAATGAATTCTTCATTGAGTGTCGGAATTACCACTGATAACTTTGGATAGGCACCCGCCATTACACCGATCCTCCAGTTAAAAACAAGAGAGGCTCTTCCAACGCCTCTCTTAGGTTCGGACACTATATACCTACGTACGGTGCCCTGTCAATAGTTTACGTGTAGATTACAAATCTAATTATTACAGAGCCTGCTGAAATACTTTCAATCAACCCCCTATGTCCCCCAATCTTGGGGGACATCTAAAGCTGGGGGACACCCCCAGACCCCCAGCAGGAAGTATCCTGCACCTCCTTTCCAGAGGTCTCGTTACGGTTTATAACAGCACCATGGACATTCACAGCTTCATTGTTGAATAAATGAGGATGTCGCCAGACCTCATCCTGCCAATCATAATCTCTGAGCCCAGCAAAGTTTCGCATCCTCTACCACCTTACGATATTGCTCTTAAGCAAGGGTTTTCCCTACAGAAAGAATCATACTTTCCCGACAGAATATCAACAAGGTTCTGTGTTAGCATGGATATCGGTCATACCTGAATACTTAACACTACGTCAGTTTATGAACAGGAAAGGGGGTAGAGATAGAGCAGCTAACCGCTGGAACATAAGCTGTATAACCAATGGGTGATAAGTGACAAAGCTGAGGAGAGCCCCAATATTTAATGCAGTCCACTTGTGTCGGCAAATGAGGGTTGAGTATCAAGTCGAAAAGGCTTATTAGCCACAATCTAACTATATATTTAAACAAGTTGCAGTCTGTGACTTAGAAAATTCAGTAAAGGGTGGTTGATTATATGGATGACAACAGGCAGGTTTCCGATTCACTGTATAACCCCTCTCTGGTGCCCTGTATACATCATTGGATTATTAGAGAACAGAGCGATGGCCAGTCTTTAGGTACTTGTAAGAAGTGTGGCAAGTATAAAACTTTTTCAAATTCATATGGCAATTTCAATTATCAATCTCCAAGAAAGGTGAAAGCCTAGAAAAAATAATGTACCCATGAAGATAATATAGCTTTCTACAGAAACCTGTCCAAGTAGATCCATATTATCGAGGACTACACAAGAATCGGTATATCCCATATCTTATATCCTTTGTGTAAAATCCCAAAACCCACACCTGGTCAATCCTTATCTCCATTACGACAACCAATGACCACCCTTAGATACTAGTCATGTATGTGTTCTAAAAGGGTTTACCCGCTTGTAGGAACATGGTGCAACAGAAATAGTAACTGGGCTTCTCGTATAAACACGACCTTAGACCCATTGGAAAGCCTATCTTAAAACAAATGGTGCAGCCATCATGACATTATGGTGGCGATTTTGGCAGCCTGGTGGGAATTTATTAAGGCTTTCAACTCTGTGCAACAGACTCTATAGATACTCAGAAGCTCTACAATCTATATTAGTTCCACACCCCATTGACAGCATCTCCGAAGTCATCTAATATGTCCTCACCTCTACTCAGAGTTTAGTGCTCCCGTATGGTAGATAGTATGATGAACCCAAAGTGTCAGTTCGAGACCTATGAAAGCCTACTACTCTATAGTAAGTACGGCATTAAATTCGAAATTGCGTACTCTCAATGCCGTGACGGAAATACCATTGGGGACACGTTCATTGACGACCTCGGCCCGAGCCCCTCTCCACAAGTTGAGAACGCAATTGGCCGCCTTGATAGACATTTCGAGTACCTGAATATGGTAATGAACCTCAACCCTGTTAAATCGATATAAAGAAAAATGTTAGTATGCCATTTTCGATTCTCGAGTGCAGGACAAGTAGCGATAACCGAGACCAATTCATCGGTAACTTGAGAAAAGTGCGCTGAAGGAGTGATCAAGCTGAGAAGTAACGACAGCTCCCGACTGATTTCGCGGATCAAGGAGGTTTCCGGATTCGCCATTGAACCTCCGATCATTGAGGTCACCGATACTTCCAAATTCATGAGGATTGACCGCGGTCAGGTTATCCGGGTGGAAGGCAAGGAGTTTTTCGTAAGTGGCCAGGTCTACGAACCTCGATTCGGTCTAGAGGACCAACCGAAATTCTGGGTTAAGCGCGGTTATGACTTAGACAGCGGCCACCAGGTAATTATTAAGCTTGAGTTCTATGAGGAATTCGTGGCCCAGTTTGGATCTTATCGCATCCCGTGCTATCGCAGCCCCGAGAAGGAGAGTGAGGTGCTTCGGCTGATCGCAGGTGATTCGCGTTTCATGCAGGGACAAACATTAATCGACGATTCTGGCAATAACGTTCGGGTGCTCAAATTCATACGCGGCAAGACGCTGTTTGACCAGATACTCGAGATGGAAATCGACCATGAAGAATACTATCACACGCTCCTTACTCCCATTCTAAAGAAACTGGTCGGCTGCCTGGAGGCAATTCAGCTTCTGCACGACGACGATCTCAGCCACGGAGATATCCGCAACGACCATATCCTGATTGAAGAAGAGACCAGAGAATTTCGCTGGATCGATTTCGATCTTTGCCAGGATGTCATGTTCGATCCTTACAAGACTTTTACGGCCTTCGACGTTTGGAGTTTCGGCAATGTATTGCAATTCGTTATCGGTATGGGGCTCACTACTTTTCATGATATTCTCGCTATCAGCAGGTTCCCGGCTGATATCATCACGAACCTTGAGGCAACGGATGCCAGTGCCTTCCATCACTACCGCCTGATGAACTTGAAAAAGATTTACCCCTACATCAGCGAACGGCTCAACACCATTCTAATGCGTTTCTCAATGGGCACTGAGGATTACTACTGGACGGTGACAGATTTAAGGAGAGACCTTTGCGAAGCCATCCCCGAAATAACCGGCAGTTGCTCTGATGAGATACTATAATATAGGTAATAAGTCTAAATTGGAGGGAATTCTCGTAATAATGTCGCAACCTAGCTTAGTGAGGTTATTGAGTGCAAGAAAAGGAATGATAGCGGGGTGATTGGCTGGTTTCCTACTCGTTTATTAAAGGAGAGTGATTATGGCTATTATTACAATTTCCAGAGGTTCGTACAGCAGGGGCATGGACGTTGCGGAGAAAGTCGCTGAGAAGTTGGGATATGACTGTATAGGCAGAGAGGCGCTCCTGCAAACTTCGAGAGAGTATGATGTTGCGGAGGTAAAGCTTGTTCGGACAACACAGGATACAACTTCAGTGCTGGACAGTCTCATTGGAGGGAAGGAAAGGTATGCTGCTCATATCCAAGCAGCGTTAACATCACGTGTTAAGAAAGACAACGTAGTCTATCACGGGCTGGCAGGCCAGTTCTTACTCCAAGGCGTGTCTCATGTGCTGAAAGTGAGGATCATTGCACCTCTGGAATACAGAATAAATATCGTGATGGATCGCGATAATGTAGAAAAACAGCAGGCAATACGAATCCTGAAGAAAGACGACGAAGAAAGAAATAGATGGAGTAGAAAGCTTTTCTTGATCGACCCGAGGGACTGCAATCTCTACGATCTTGTACTAAACATAGACAAGTGCACAGTAGTAGATGCCGTTGACCTCATATGCCATACCGCCGGATTCAAAGGTTTTCAGACTACACCAGAGTCACAAAAAGCAATGGATGATCTGCAACTGGCCTGTGCAGTAAAAGTACGTTTAGTTGACGTGAGGCCAAATGTCGAAGTAAGTGCTGACAATGGAAACGTATCTGTGATAGCTGATGCACCTGTGACTCAAGAAGAGCTTGTATCTCGTGAGATTGAGAGAATTGCCAAAACCGTTCCAGGAGTTGATGATGTTCTTGTTCAGGTGCGTCGGCTTGCTTCGCAGGACTAATTTTATCAAGGAGAAAGGGTGGACTGAGCAGTCCACCTGTAGAAGTATCTACCGCTTGTTCTTTTTATACCCATTATGTCCGTTATACTAACTATACTATTCGATTAACGTTCTCTTGACAGAACGGGCAGAGTTCCCATTCCTTAAAATCGGTGTCGGATAGGCTGTTAGAAAAATACATAACGCAGGTAGGGTCGGAGCAATGTCCTAGTCCATAGGTGTGTCCTAATTCGTGTACTGCTTCCTTAAGTACACGCCGCTGAAACAGTTTTTCATCGCTAGGCAAGCCATAGAACTCTTGCCTTAATCGTTGTAAAGAGATAAGTGCTTTCCCTCCTACATAATCTGCCTCTCCAAAGATAAAATTCAGTCCGGTTGTATAGATATCGACGTCAGTGACCCCTAGAACTCTATCGCCTGAGTAAGGCAAAGGGGCTAATATGGCGAGAATTGAAGGGGAAAGGTGCTGGCCACGGTCTGGGTTCCAGCTATCCCAGGGCAGTGCTATCCTCTGAGCTATTCGCACTCTTTTGCCGATTACTTTCTCCAGAGACGGCCTTAGAGCATTAATAAATTCCTCATCTACATGACCTATAGGAATCAGCGCTATCACTTAATACAATCAGCTCCTTAATTAACTATCATTCGAATTTCAAGTACAGCTTAGCCCGCAATCCGAAACGTTGTTTAGCTCAATATCGCTATCACTTTACTTAATATATAGAGCTAAATGTAAACACCACATTAAAATGTGGACATTGACAGGAATCAATATGTTCACTGTACAAATGTACCACCGGATTTCTGAGCTAACGGATAAACGCTTTCCCCGAATACGGGAATGGTGGTTTAAAATCCACGGAGTAACTTTATGTCAATCCTTTTTTCTAAGAAATCCTTCTATTTCCTTTAACAGTGTCTCGTTTTCCTCGTGAGCCAGACCCAAGCTGCTTTCCAACCTCTGAATATAATTATCTATATCAGGAAAATTAACTCTTACCTGAGCTATCTTCTGGTTCTGCACAGCCACCTCATCATCTAACTCTGCTAAATCAATCCCCAGACCAAATCTCCTATCAAGAAACTCAACGGTTTTTCTACAAGCCCGAGGATCTTCAGTTGACACCAAATAGAAAGGTACTGGTACCCAAAGGCTTGACGCGGCCATATTTCTCTTTTTAGCTAACCACAGCAGATAAGAGCTTATAGTTGGTCTTTGACCAGTTGGGGTTTCATAATCGAAATCTCTTGCCAGATCATACTGACTCAACACATCCTTCATTTCCATTGAATTGGCTATAGCAAACAAATCTCGGGGAGCAGTGTGAGCACTTGGAGAAACCATCCCTCCTATGGTATATAGCTCTGTCGTATGACAGTAGTGTTCAGCCACGTCTAAGACTGAATCAAGAAATCTATACCATTCGTATCGAGGAGAGCTACTCTTCAGAATCACCAAATTCTTTTGTTGACAGTAATAGAACTTACTTTCTGGAAATTGAGCTACATCATCTTCGACTGAAACTCCCGCTAAAGGAAAGAAATCTGCAGGTTCAATTTCTGCGAACTCTGTACATTTCAATTTCTTACATAGGTAATCAATGACCTTCGACCCCAGCTTGCCAGCATCTTCACTCCAACCTACAACCAGAGAAGAGCTCAGTAATTCTGGTTTTCTATAGATTCGGAAGGGGGGTTTATGGCTCAACATTAATCTTCCTTTGACTCTCTCTTGAAGAATTTATCAATATCTTCGAGGATCCTGTTCTTATCCTCTTCGGTTATCGGTTCTTGATCAATTGCCCTCGTATGAGTTACGTATTTCAATTTATCGAGCTCTTCCCTTATCTCTGAAGGGAAACTCTCATATAATCTCTCAATTTCTCCCTCGCTACGTTCAACAATAGCAGTAATACCCTGCATCTCAAGTTCAATGCCCAGAGAAACAGATAGTACCTCCAGAACCGACTTTGAAGCCTTGGGATATGGAAGGGGGAAGTCTTGAAAATAAATCGGTATCTCTCCCATCATACAGATAGCATCTATACCCCTCTTCCTGGCAACTCCCAGTAGAAGCCCGTTTAACCCTGTTATGTTGCCCTGCCCACCTCCTCCATCAATTTCCGACATCAGCACCACATTTTCATAACTATTTACCTCATCTATTAGCTCTTCGCTATTAGGGACTGCCCAAACCTTTGGTCTCACAGTATGATGGATAGGAGCTACAGCCGCTCCGGAAGTATAAATCCTCCGACATCCCAACTTTATTGCTACATCTAAAACGAGATTGGCCATCCGGTAGGCTTTTGTCCCTTCAGCATAGGCCTTTCCCACCTCAGCGGGCTGTTCCTCTCCGATGAAAAAGACTAAATCCTTTCCCCCTGCTTTTCCTAAATAGAATTTACTGCCTGGAAACTCAAGAGACTTTAATTCGCCATGTCTAATAGAGACTCTCTTAGGATAGAAAAAGTCCCAGGGCTCTATCTCCCCGATTTCCTCTGCCCTTACCATTTCCCTCAATGTATCGACAGCTATGATCCCAATATTTCCAATTCCCGGCCAACTAGCTATCAGAATCGGGCTTTCAAGCTGGGGCTCTCTATAAAGTCTGACTCCCATCGTTTCTCTTTTCTCTGTGTAGAGCAGTTACTATATTCTCTATTCTACCGAATGAATTAATGAATGATAACCCAGCACGTTGACCCACCGTCATTGTTCTTGCTGAGACAGATTACACCACCCAAGTTAAATCCAACTAGTCCCTTTGCGAAATCACCTAGGACTAGCAAAGACGCCAATCTGCCTAAATAGGCGAGATGTCCCGTAAGCACAAGTGGCTTTCAAGCTTGATTAAATCTGCAGCTTTGTCTTTTCAGAGACTGCTGAAATAGTCTCAATCAACCCCCTAATCCCCCAATCTTGGGGGATTTATTAAAGCTGGGGGACACCCCCAGACCCCCGGCAGGAAGTATCCTGCACCTCTTTTTCAGCGGTCTCTTTCAGGATCGTTCAAAGGACGAAGACATCTCCGCCCTAAGAAACTCTTAAACGTGTGCCAAATAGCAGGCTAAGAGCTAAACTATTCACTTTATTCTAATTCTGCTGGAATGAAGAATCTGGTTAGCCTTTTCGTAATACTATCCAGATAACGCGACTGATTTCGTTTCACTC
>Ga0233409_10000175_pt1 | contig 11064 bp, 8 predicted proteins | sample Na_oxic_13_MG_FD_179871 | JGI IMG/M metagenome (GOLD analysis project Ga0233409, IMG submission 179871) | Seawater microbial communities from Saanich Inlet, British Columbia, Canada - Na_oxic_13_MG | ecosystem: Environmental > Aquatic > Marine > Inlet | place: Canada: British Columbia... | reverse complement strand
GGGCTCGGGTTGTGGTTCCTCGGCGATGGCTCGCGGTGCGCGATGCAGCCACAAGGACCCAGTCACGACGCCAACCAAGATCAGCGACAGCAAGCCAAGCGACGCCCAGAGCCACTTGCGATTCTGCGGCCTCGGCCGAGGCGCCGCGGCAAGGTCGTGTGACGTCGTCCCAAAGGGCTTCGGGGCGGATGAAAGCAACGCTTCCTCGTCTGGGTCGCGATCGACTGAGATGGGTTGCGTATCGGCCAAGGGCGACGGGGAGCTTGGAGGCGCACTCGAACCGAGAAGCTCGGCCAGATACGAGCCCGGAGCCGCCAAGTCGTCGCCCCAGATCGTGCCAAAAAGGAGAGCGCGTGCGTCGTTGAGCAGTCCTGCATTGCCGGCCGCCTCGGCGAGCGAGTCCAAGAACTCCGCAAGCGTTTGCTGACGCGCGTTCGGGTCCTTGCTGAGCGAACGCATCACTACGCGAGCAACATCGTCGGGCACGTCTGCGCCTCGGCCCTTCGACTGAAGAAGGGGCGGTTCCTGGTGCACGTGCTGCATCAAGACCGCGCCTGCCGTCTTTCCTTCAAACGGAAGCTCACCGGTGAGCAGTTGATAGGTCAGGACGCCGACCGAGTAGATATCGCTCCGCTGATCGGTGTCTTCGCCTGTGGCCGCCTCGGGCGAGATGTATGTCGCGGTTCCAAACACGCGCCCGCTTTGCGTCGTCGTCGGTCCGATCCCCTCGGCCTGCAGGACGCGCGCGATCCCGAAGTCCACCAGCTTCACGAAATCGGTATCTCGGCCGCGCCGCACGAGATAGACGTTCTCGGGTTTGATGTCGCGGTGCACGATCCCGGCCGCATGCACCGCCCCGAGCCCAGCGCAGAGCTTCATGATCATGATCAGTGCGCGCTCGAGGGACGGTGCTCCGTGCTCGTCGAGCTCGTCGGCGAGTGACCTGCCCTCGAGCAGCTCCATCACGATGTAAAGCCGTCCGTCGCTGAGCCGCCCGGAAAGAAAGACGCGGACGAGGTTGGGATGGTCGAGCGAGATCGCCACTCGGGCCTCCCGCTCAAACCGAAAGACCGCCTGTTCGTCGCGTGCCAGCTCGGACCTCAGCACCTTGATGGCGACGTCGCGGTCCACCGTGGTTTGGTGGGCGCGGTACACCGTCCCCATCCCGCCGGTCCCGATTTGTTCCTCGATGCGAAATTGCTCGAGCAGGAGCGTCCCGAGCAACGGGTCAGCGATCTCGTCGTCGGTGACCAGCTGGCTGCCGTCGTGCGGGCAATACTCGGCTCGGCTCCCAAACTTCGAACCGCAGCGAAGGCAAATCTTCCGCATGTCCGTAAGCTTCCCTAAAAGCCCAAGTGGCCTAGCATCTGGTAGCGGGTAGTACAATTCCCCCCTCCGACGCACGTTTGGCTGCTAGCTTCACTTCCATGCGCATAATTGGGGGTCGGCTTTCGGGGCGCAGGTTTGGCGCGCCAAGCGGGCGAGGCACTCGGCCCACGTCGGACCGCGTGCGAGAAGCCCTGGCCTCTGCCCTCGAATCACGCGGCGCGTTTGAAGGGGCGCGCGTGATGGATCTATTTGCGGGCACCGGGGCATTCAGCTTCGAAGCACTGTCCCGGGGCGCTTCGCTCGCCGTCGTGGTGGACCGGGATCCGCGGGCGATCCGGCACCTCACCCAAAGCGCAAAGGAGCTTGGGCTCAGCGCAGAGATTCGTACCTCGCGTGTGGACCTTCTGGGTGATCCGGCGGGGGCCGTCCGTAAGCTGCCAAATGCGGATGAGGGCTTCAGCTTGGTCTTCGCCGACGCGCCCTACTCCGAGATAGACTCGGTCCCGCTGCTGCTCGACGCCCTAGTCGCGTCCGGACGGCTGACACAGGGCGCCTGGATTGTCATCGAGCACCCGGCAGCCCACGATTGGAGCTGGCCAAATGGGCTCGCATCGGACGCGGACTACCGCTATGGTCAAACCGGTATTAGCCTCGGCGTCTACGCACCCGAGAAAGGCACGCAGTGAGAGGCATCGCCGTTTATCCCGGGTCGTTCGACCCGATCACCAAGGGCCACACCGCCATCCTCAACAGCGGCTTGGTGGCCTTCGAGAAGATCATCGTTGCGGTTCTGAACAACGACTCGAAAAAGGCGCTGTTCAGCGTGGCCGAGCGCATGGAGATGATCCGAGAGTCGGCAGCCGAGATGGGCGCCGATCCGGGCCGCATCGAGGTGGATAGCTTCGACGGCCTGCTGGTGAGCTACGCGCAGCGGCGCGACGCGCGCGTCATCCTGCGTGGCCTCCGCGCAGTCGCGGATTTCGAGTACGAGTTGCAGATGGCCAACATGAACCGTCACCTCAACCCCGACGTCGAGACGGTGTTCATCATGGCTAACGACGCGTACTTCTACGTCGCGTCCAATCTCGTCAAAGAGGTCACGAGGCTTGGCGGCGACGTCGGGGACCTCGTGCCTGCTCCCGTCTTGCCCAGGCTCCTCGCCAAGTTCGACAAGTAGATCGGCTGGGTTACGAGCCCCTCACGCGCAAGTCGCCGGAGCTCTGGCACGGCGCCGAGCGATACCTTCCCGAGCTGCAGCTCGCCGAGATTCGTCTCCCGAGCGGCGACCGCGCGGCGCACACGCAGCCAACTGGTCAGATAGACGGCGTCGCGCGCAACGCCACCCGCGCGGAAGGCTCGTTCGCACAGCGTCACCGCTCCGGCTGGGGAGAAATCATGCTCGCTGACCAACGTCCGTGCGGTGTCGCCGAACGACACGCCGGCGTGCATCGCGTGAGTTGCGAGCAAGCGGCCCGCCAACGTCCTCTTGCGGCACGGGCCGAGCAGCCCTGCGATCTCCTCGAGATAGATCGCCACGCCCTCTTGGTCGCCATAAGAGCCCGCCGTACCGATCGCGAAGACCCCCAATGCCTGCGTTCGACCATTGAATCCCGAGACCAAGTGCCCGTACACCTCGTGCGTCGCGAGACGCTGTGCCTCGTGGGCACCAAAAAGCCGGTCCGCGATGAAGACGGTGCGCTCACCGACGGCTGCGTTTGCGATCAGATCGGGATCGACCCGCACGGCGATGTGCAATCCGACATGCTGGGCGTAGGCGAGCATGAGATCGCGAAGATTGACGCCATCGCTCGACGCGGCAGGGATCGTTTGTGGCTCCTGACCCACGGGCGTGTTCGCCAGAATCTCGTGTGCGGCGTCGAGGACGGTGTGCTCGGCGTCTGGAAAGACCCGCTCTGCACCGGTACCGAAAAGCCGCGCGGCCATCGGGCGCACTTGCTTGCTGCGGCCTAGGGATTCGAGAAGCAGTAGCTCGGTTTCGAGCTCTTCGAGCCGTTGCAGATAAAGATCCGATGCCTCGGAATCGGCGGCAAGCTCCCTCGCGCGCGCGAGCTCGCGCCACACGCTTTGCTCGATGGCGACCGGCCGCCATTCCCACCCCGGCTTTGCATGCACGCCCCTCGCAACACAGTTGGTCAGTCGTTGCCGCTCGACGGGGTCACTATGCGTCGTCGAGCCGACGAGAAGCCGCGCCGTATCATGCAGGCGGCGCAACGCGACGTCGAGCTCGGCCCGATGCAGGCGAGCGCGCGGGCGGTCAGAGAAGTTGCGTCGCACGCTCTGCGAGCTCACTTCGCTCACCTTTCGAGAGTGTGACGTGAGCACCGATGTCTTCGTTCTGAAAACGCTGCGCAACGACCGTCAGACCGTTGCTCGCGGCATCCACGTAAGGGTTGTCGATTTGGTACGGGTCGCCAGTGAGTACGATCTTGGTGTCGGATCCGCACCGGGTGATCACCGTCTTCACCTGATGGGGAGTGAGGTTCTGTGCTTCGTCGACGACTAAAAATTGATGCGGAAGCGAGCGGCCACGAATGTACGTGAGCGGCTCGACCTGAATGACACCGGACGCGACGAGCTCCTCGTAGTTTCGGTGTTCGGACATGCGGCCGCGGCCACTGCTGAAGATGTACTCGAGATTGTCGAATATCGGTTGCATCCAGGGGTTGAGCTTTTCTTCCACCGTCCCCGGTAGATAGCCCATGTCGCGCCCCATGGGAAAGATCGGGCGCGAGACGAGCATTCGGCTGTAGGCGCCATCTTGGACGACCGACTGAAGGCCAGCCGCGATCGCGAGCAGCGTCTTTCCGGTGCCAGCCTTCCCGACCAACGTCAGCAGGTGAATCTCCGGCGAGAGCAGCATGTCGAGCGCGAAGTACTGCTCGAGGTTTCGCGGCCGAACACGCCAGACTCCTTCCTTGCCTACTCGAAGGGGAACGATCGCGTCGCTCTTGGGATCGAATCGTCCGAGCGCAGTGTGTTTCGGATGATCTTTCTCACGAAGCACGACGCCCGCATTCGGGTAGAGCTCGAAGTCCAGCACACTGGCGGCAACGGGCTCCCGCTTGGCCAGCTGGTCGACCACCTTGCGATTCACATCGGCGGTGATGACGCCGGAGTAGAGCTCGTCGATCGAAACCCGGCCACCTTCATAGGTCTCCGCCTTGAGCCCGAGCGCGTCGGCACGAATGCGGAGGTTGGTGTCCATCGTGACGAAAATGAGAGGCTCGTCCGGGTTCTTGTCTCGGAGGTCGAGCGCCATCTGCAAGATGAAGCGGTCCATCTCGCCGGGCCCCCGCGCGCGCTTGGGCATCTCGTCGGGGACAGCCACTCGGAGCTCGCCGCCGGTGCTCTCGAGGGGCACCCCTTGATCGAGGGTCCGACCGTTTTGATTGCGAAGCTCGTCGAGGATACGCGAGAGGTGCCGCGCGTTCTGCCCGAGCTCACTCAACTCTTTCTTGAATTGATCGACCTCTTCGATGACGAAGATCGGTAGGACGACCGCGTTGTCCTCGAATTTGTAGACCGCTAACGGGTCGTGAAGGACCACATTGGTATCCAAGACGTAGGTCTTCTTCACGTTGAAGAACGCTAGCATGCTTTGGTGCGCCACGTACCGAGAAACGAAAACGGGGTATAGTGCGCCGGCGGAAAGTCCATGATCGAGGAGTTGAGTTACCAGAGCCTCGCGATCCTCGCGGCAGCTGGAGTGCTCGCGACGGTGGTCAATGTGATGGCCGGCGGCGGTGGCATGATCGTGTTGCCCGCACTGATGGCGCTGGGGCTACCCGCCGACGTCGCCAACGGGACCTATCGACTCGGAGTCGTCACCCAGAGTATCGCCGGCACCGCCGCCATGCGGCGCGAGGGTAAGCTCGACACGAGATCGATTGTTCCAATTCTGATCCCTACCGTGCTTGGAGCGATCGTTGGCGCGCTGCTCGCAACGTGGGTTCCACGCGAGGTGCTCAAGCCGATCATGCTCGTGACGATGATCTTGATGGCCGCGCTGATCGCCTTTCGCAAGCAAACTCTGATCCCCGGCGAAGGCCCCACACTGACTCCGCAGGAAGCGCCACGTTCCTTCATTGGCCTATTCTTAGCCGGCGTTTACGGGGGTTTCATACAAGCCGGCGTGGGTTTTCTGTTGCTCGGCGTGCTCATTGGAACGCTGCGTCACAACCTGATCACGGGCAATGCCCTGAAGTTGGTGATCACGCTCGCATTTGGCTCGGTCTCGCTTGGAATCTTCGTGTGGGCGGGGTTAGTGTCTTGGGCGCCCGCGTTCGTCTTGGCGGCCGCGTCGATCGTCGGCGCGCGACTCGGCGTGCGCCTCATGCTCAGGGTCCCCATCACCGGGCTTAGGTGGTTTGTGTTCGCATGTGTGGTCGCCACATGCATCGCCGCCTGGCTTCGATAGGTTACAAGGATCGTCGTTGGTGATATTCTGATCGCCGAGGAGGACTTGACGATGGGGGAAATGGTCAAGCAGATAGCTGCCCTGCAGGACTACGAAAGCTACCAGGATCTACACTGGGAAGGTTCCTTCGAAGACTACCTTCAGATCATCAGAGAGAAGCCGCAGGTCACGCGCAATGCGTTTCAGCGCCTCTACGACATGGTGATCTCGTATGGTGAAGAAGAGTATATCGACAACAAGAAGAAGTTGATCCGCTACCCGTTCTTCAAGGATCCAATCGAGAACGGCAAGGACGCGATCTTCGGGTTGGACATTCCACTGATGCGCCTGGTGCACGTGCTCCATGCCGCCGCGCAAGGGTACGGACCGGAGAAACGAATCATCTTGCTACATGGTCCGGTCGGCTCGTCGAAGAGCACGATCGCACGTCTGCTCAAAAAAGGACTCGAGCGTTACTCCCGAACGGCCGAGGGCGCGCTCTACACCTACGAATGGACCAACTTGCATTCGACCGGTCTCGCAGGGGGCGACGACGTGTTCCCGTGCCCTATGCACGACGAACCACTTCGTTTGATTCCGGCTGAGTGGCGCGAGAATGCCATCCAAGAGCTCCGGCTGGGTGACGACCGAAGGCGCATCCAGGTGCGCGGTGAGCTCAACCCGGCATGCCGGTTCATCTTCCGAAGCCTGCTCGAGCGCTACGATGGCGACTGGGCCAAGGTGATGAGCAACCACATCAGGGTCAGGCGCTTGGTGTTGAGCGAACAGGATCGTGTGGGCATCGGCACCTTCCAGCCGAAAGACGAGAAGAACCAGGACTCGACCGAGCTCACCGGTGACATCAACTACCGAAAAATCGCCGAATACGGCTCCGATTCGGATCCCCGGGCCTTCAACTTCGACGGCGAGTTCAACATCGCAAATCGCGGCGTGGTCGAGTTCGTCGAGGTCTTGAAGCTGGATGTCGCCTTCCTCTACGACCTGCTCGGGGCGACCCAAGAGCACAAGATCAAGCCGAAGAAGTTCGCCCAGACCGACATCGATGAAGTGATCATCGGTCACACGAACGAGGCCGAGTACAAGAAACTCATCAACAACGAGTTCATGGAAGCGCTTCGCGACCGCACGATCAAGATCGACATCCCGTACATCACCAAGATGAGCGAGGAGATCAAGATCTACCAGAAAGACTTCAGCTCCACCCGCTTGCGCGGCAAGCACGTCGCGCCGCACACGCTCGAGGTAGCGGCGATGTGGGCCGTCTTGAGTCGCCTCGAAGAGCCCAAGAAACATCAGCTCGCGTTGCTTCAAAAGCTGAAGCTCTACGACGGCAAGATCCTGCCCGGGTATACGCAAGACAACGTGAAGGAGCTGCGCAAAGAAGCGAACCGCGAAGGCCTCGAAGGAATGTCGCCTCGTTACGTGCAGGACAAGATCAGCAACTCGCTCGTGCGCGAAGGCACCGAGGGGTACATCAACCCCTTCATGGTGCTCAACGAGCTCGAAAAGGGACTCAGCGCGTCACTTACCGTCGGTGACGACCAACGCAAGCGCTACGGCGAGCTGATCGGCGTCGTGAAGGCCGAGTATGACGAGTTGGTGAAGAACGAAGTGCAGCGCGCGATCAGCGCCGACGAAGAAGCGATCGGACGGCTGTCGGCGAACTACGTCGATAACATTCGCGCCTACTTGATGAAGCAGAAGGTGAAGAACAAGTACACCGGCAAGGACGAGGAGCCGGACGAGCGCCTGATGCGGTCGATCGAAGAGAAGATCGACATCACCGACGCTCGCAAGGACGACTTTCGACGCGAGATCATGAACTTCATCGGTCATCTGGCGCTCGAAGGGAAAAAGTTCACCTACGAGACCAACGACCGCCTGCGCCGGGCACTCGAGATGAAGCTGTTCGAAGACCAGAAAGACTCGATCAAGTTGTCGAGCTTCGTGTCGAACGTCATCGACAAGGAAACGCAAGACAGGATCGACATCATCAAGAACCGGCTGATCAAATACTTCGGTTACAACGAGGCGTCGGCAACGGATGTGCTTGCTTACGTCGCCAGCATCTTCGCGAGGGGCGACGTAAAGGAGTAACGGGGTGTCGCTGCGAATCGACCAGGATCATTCCCGGTTCCGCAACATCGTTCGCGGTCGGATTCGGCAGAATCTCCGGAAGTACATCTCCAAAGGTGAGCTGCTGGGTAGGCAGGGGAAAGACATCGTGTCGATCCCAATCCCTCACATCGACATTCCGAAACTGCGTTTTGGCGACAAACAGCAAGGCGGCGTAGCCCAGGGCGATGGGGAGCCAGGCGACGCACTGTCGGGCAGCCCGCAGGATGGCGACGGGGAAGGCAAGGCGGGCGACCAGGCGGGCGACCATCCACTCGAGGTGGAGCTCACGCTCGACGAGCTGGCGGACATCCTCGGTGAGGAGCTCGAGCTCCCCAACATCGAGAACAAGGGCAAGAGCGCCATCGTCGACAAGAAAGATCGCTACGTCGGCGTCCGCAACGTGGGCCCAAACTCGTTGCGCCACTTCAAGCGAACCTTCCGAAGCGCGCTACGCCGTCAGATTGCGCTCGGCACGTACGACCCGAAGCGCCCAGTGATCATCCCTACCCGCGACGACATGCGATACAAGTCATGGAAGACGGAGGAAGAGCCAGTCGCGAACGCCGTCATCATCTACATGATGGACGTGTCCGGCTCGATGGGCGACGAACAAAAAGAGATCGTACGCATCGAATCGTTCTGGATCGACACCTGGCTGCGCAAACAATACAAAGACATTGCAACGCGCTTCATCATTCACGACGCTGCGGCGCGCGAAGTCGATCGCGACACCTTCTTCCGAACACGAGAATCCGGAGGAACGATGATCTCGTCGGCGTATCGGCTCGCGGCCGAGATGATCGAACGTGACTATCCGTCCGAGCAGTGGAACATCTACCCTTTCCACTTCTCAGACGGCGACAACTGGAGCGTCGACGACACGTTGCTGTGCGTCGACATCCTGAAGAAGCTGCTCCTGCCCGTGTCGAACGTGTTTTGCTACGGCCAAGTCGACAGCCCTTATGGCTCCGGTCAGTTCATCAAGGACCTCAAAGAGCATTTCTCTGACGACGAACAGTTGATCACGAGCGAGATCAACGACCGTGACGCGATCGTCGAGTCGATTCGAGAGTTTCTGGGGAAGGGCAAGTAGCGCGTGGCCCAATTTGCCCTGAAAACAGCTCTTCCGAACTACCTCCGCGACGAGCAGAAGCGAATCGAAGAGTTCGTGCGAGGCGTCGGCTTGGATGTGTTTCCGACGGTCTTCGAAGTCCTGAGCTACGACCAGATGAACGAAATCGCCGCCTACGGTGGCTTCCCCACGCGCTACCCGCATTGGCGCTGGGGCATGGAGTACGAGCGGCTGAGCAAGAGCCACGAGTACGGGCTCTCGAAAATCTACGAGCTGGTGATCAACAACAACCCGGCCATTGCATACTTGCTCGAAGGCAACAGCCTGGTCGATCAGAAGCTCGTGATGGCGCACGTGTACGCGCACATCGACTTCTTCAAGAACAACTTCTGCTTCCGCATGACGAGCCAGGGTCGCGACCCGAGAAGCGGAGTGGACGTTCGCAAGTGGATCGACACGATGGCCAATCATGGCGCGATCATCCGCAAGTGGGCGAACCGTATTGGCCTCGAAACGGTCGAGCAATTCATCGACGCCTGTCTGAGCCTCGAGAACCTCATCGATCCACAGAAGCCTTTCCTGCCCAAGGAGATGTCGCCGAGCACCTCCGAGGAGGAAGAGCCTCCCGAGACGCCGGAGGTGCCGCTCCTGCGCGTCGACCGGGAGTACATGGAGTCTTTCATCAATCCCGAAGAGTTCGTCGAGTCACAGAAGAAGAAACTCGCCGAAGAAGCGGAGCAAGCGCAGCGCTTCCCGACGGAGGCTCAGCGCGACGTCCTCGGGTTCTTGCTCGACAACGCGCCACTTCAGCGCTGGGAGCGGGAATGTCTCGCGGTCATCCGCACCGAGGCCTATTACTTCCTGCCGCAGATGCAGACCAAGATCATGAACGAAGGCTGGGCGAGCTACTGGCACTCACGGCTCATGACCGAGAACATCTGCGACGCGAGCGAGATCGTCGATTATGCCGACCGTTGCGCGAGCGTGCTGGCAACCTCCCCTGGGCAACTCAATCCATACAAACTCGGTATCGAGCTATTTCGGCACATCGAGGACCGCTGGAACCGAGGGCAGTTCGGCAAGGAATGGGACGACTGCCAGGACTGGGAGCTCCGGCGCCATTGGGACCGTCGCACCGGTCTCGGACGGGAGAAGATCTTCGAAGTTCGCGCCCTGTACAACGACGTGACCTTCATCGACGAGTATCTCACCGAGGACTTCGTGTTCGATCAGAAGATGTATTCGTTCGGCTACAACCAGCGAAACGATCGCTGGGAAATCGAGAGCCGCACCTTCCAAGACGTGAAGAACCAGTTGCTCACGAGCCTCACCAACGCAGGCAGCCCGATCATCTCAGTCGTCGACGCCAACCACGGAAATCGCTCGGAGCTTCTCCTCGGGCACACCCACCAGGGCGCCGACCTGCGGTTGGATTGGGCCAAAGAAGTCGTGAAAGCGCTTTGCCGGGTTTGGACGCGTCCCGTCGAAATCCACACCATCGTCGACGAGAAGCCGACCGCCCTTCGCTTCGACGGCAAAGACCACTCGCAAAAATCGCTCTAGAAGCCGATGCAGTTGGCGAAGCGGATCGTTGTCGGGCCGCCGCCCACGGCGCCAACGCCGTACCCGAGGCTCGACAGCGAATCACACTCGACGTCGAAACTAACGTCGGTGCCTTCGACAAGAACGTTCGTGAGCTGACAGGGTTGCTCCATCGACGGCGGCTCGGTACCACAGAAGCCGTTGGCAGAGCGCAAGCCGTCTTCGGTGATCGTGACGGTGCACCCGGTCTGTTCCACAATGCCGTCGCCTGCGTCGATGGTCGCGCCACTGAGCTCGAAAGCAAACTGACCCCCTACGTCGGCTCTGAGAAGCACGGTCCTGGTACCGTCGGCATGCTGGACGGCCTCGCAGATCGCGACGATTGGATCGTCGGTGCACGCCGGCTGTCGATGCTCACCAACGATCGCGCGTTGACCTTCAGTGCCGAGGCAGGTCTTCGCGGGCGCCCCGGGACAACCCACGGCGCTGTCGGCCGGGCAAGTCAGGTTCCATTCCGCATCGACGTACACCGGACCCCCGCTCTCCGCACAGGAAAGCAGCAGCG
>Ga0233409_10000174_pt1 | contig 11093 bp, 9 predicted proteins | sample Na_oxic_13_MG_FD_179871 | JGI IMG/M metagenome (GOLD analysis project Ga0233409, IMG submission 179871) | Seawater microbial communities from Saanich Inlet, British Columbia, Canada - Na_oxic_13_MG | ecosystem: Environmental > Aquatic > Marine > Inlet | place: Canada: British Columbia... | reverse complement strand
CCGTGCACGACGACGATGTCGGTCTCTCCGTCCCCAAGCGTCGCATACGCGATGTGGACGTCACCGCTTTGCGCGTACCGAGGCTGCCACCCGAGCCCGCGGGACGGTTTCTTCTCGGTCCGAATCTTGCCGACGAACCGATACCCTTGCCGAGGGAAGGTCTGAATGAGCGCGGGTCCGCGTTCACCTAGCGCGCTCCTTGCCAAGCTCACCCCACGCTGAATCGAGCTCTCCGTGACGATCGTGTCCGGCCAAAGCGTCTCGAGCAGCTCTTGCTTGGGCACGACACGCTCGTGGTTCTCAACCAGATAGAGCAGCAGGTCGAACACCTGCGGCTGCAACGGCTGCGGCTTGCCCTCGACGCGAAGCTCACGGCGGGCCGGGTCCAACTCGAACTCGTCGAAAACAATTGTCACTCGGCCGGGGCCCGCGCCTCGAGCCGCGCGACGAGTACCTTGTCCGCAAAGAGCATGAGCTTGGATCCGTGAATCTCGTACCGCGTGGTCGAGCCAAGCACGGTGAAGAGCTCTTGCTCTTGATCCATGCCCTCGGGGCACGCCATCCGCGTCGCGCCCATCGCGCCGAAGGTCAGCGAGCGGCCCGAGGTCTCATACGAGCCAAAGAAGCGGTTGCAGCCGCCGAACCCGTAGGCGCTCGCTTTGTTGGAGTTGAGCTCGAGGTACGGTGCTTTGTCGTTCACGGTGACCGTGATCGTCTTGCCGTTGAGCTCGAGCAACGCCCAGGTGGTGTCTTCCAGCGTGATTGGTTCCATTCCTCCACACGTCTCCCTCGGCCAACTGCGCACGAAGCGCCCGACGATCAGGGTGGTTTCCTTGCCTCGACCGTCGACCTTGGGGCGCAAGTCCAAGCCGCCTTCGACCGTGACGAGCAGCGGCGCGCCCGGCGCAATCTTCGCCTTGAGATACTCCCGCTCGAGGGTCGCATTGTCCGCTTCGTGGGCGACAGGCCACTGTTCCCGGGTCGCGCAGTCCATGAAGATCCCGGCGTCCGCCATGTACGTGTACATCCCCTGCAGACTCATCGTGCCCGACGGCGGTGGCGGCTCCCGTTTTTCATCCGCGGCGTTGGAGCTGTCCTTGCCCTTTTTGCAGGCCGATACTGCGAGCAACCCAGCAAGCGCGCTGAGCGCAAGCAATTGAGTGATTCGAATCCCCCTCATGCGACGGGATTTACCACCAAGATACGCAAACGCTAAACCTTTTCGTTCGCTCAGCCCGAAAACGGGATGCGTTCGCGGAGTTTCTTCGCGCGCTCCCGGGCCAGGGGGATCTTTGGCTCGTCCGGGTGGTCGAGCAGGAGTTGGTAGGTACCGGCCCCGGTTGGCTCGATGGCACGGATTCGATCGTAGCGAACGATGAATCCGCGGTGGGATCGAAAGAAGGCCTCGGGGTCGAGCTCGTCTTCCAAATTCGCGAGGGTCTTGTCGATCGCAAACCGGTCTTCCTCGGTGACGGCCCACACGAGCTCGTCTTTGACCTCGAAGTAGATCACGTCGCCCAGCTCGAGCACTACGTAGGCATCCTTGCGGCGCACGGCGATGCGCTCGAGCCGCTCGCCGCTGCTCGCCGCCCCTGCCGATGCGCTCCGAACGCGCTCGACCGCTTGTCGTAGTCGCTCGAGCCGAACCGGCTTGAGGAGGTAATCTGCGACCCGTGCTTCGAACGCGCGCAGCGCGCCTTCGTCGTGCGCCGATACAATCACTACCTTGAGGTCCGGGTGGTTGGCCATCAGCGTTTCGGCGAGCGCGACGCCATCGGGACCGGGCATCCGGAGATCGAGAAACGCAACATCGGGCCGTTCTTCGTCGCACAGCCCTTGCGCCTCTGGTGCATTGCGGGCCTCTCCGACGACCTCGACCTCCTCACACTGCCCGAGCATGAAGCGAAGCTCGTCGCGAGCCAGGGGCTCATCGTCGACGACTATTGCGCGAATGTTCATGCTTGCTCTCCTGGGATGTCAGCGTGCTTCGGCAACTCCACCGTCACCAGAGTACCGCGTTCCTGCGAAGAAAGCTGGATGTTGGCTTGCCCATCGTATTGCTGGTCGAGGCGCTTCCGAAGAGTTTGCAGCGCCAGGCCAGAGCCCTTCGTAGGCGAGCCGCGATGCGGTCCGTCGGCTTCGTCCTCGACTTCGATTCGCACCCGCTTGCCAAGATCCGATGCCCGAATCGTGATTGTTCCGAGCCCTTGCTTCGGGGTGATGCCGTGTTTGACTGCGTTTTCGACGATCGGTTGCAGGAGCAAGGCGGGCACCCGGGTGTCGCGCACGCTGTCGTCGATCGAGGTTTGCACTGCGAGTCGTTCGTCCCCAAGGCGCGCTCTCTCGATCGCGAGGTACGCGCACGCATGGTCGACCTCGTTCATCACCGATGCATCGTGCGGGTGGTGCAGTAGATATCGGTATAGGTCGGCGAGATCCGATACGAGAGCCCGCGCTTGCTCGGGATCGCGCCGAATGGTGGCGCGCAACGTGTTGAGCGCGTTGAACAAGAAGTGGGGCTCGAGCCGGCTGCGCAATGCCGTGAGTGAAAGGGCATTGGCCGCTGCCTGGGCTTCAACCAGCGCGACAGCTTGCTCCTGGCGCGAGATCACGACCAACGCCACGTTTACGAAAAGCGCGACGCCGACCGCAACTCCGCCGAGCTGAGCGGCAAGCGAAGGCAGCGCCTCGATGGGGTTCAATCCGGAGAACGCCATTCCGGCGCCCGTGACCGTCAATCCGGCTATCTGGACCATGGCCGCCGCGCCGAGCACGCGCCAGCCGATGAACATCTGCTCCCGGCGCACCGACATTCGGCCCGCGAGCCACCCGTCGAGGACCGACGCAACCAAGGCCCAGGGAAACTCCTCTGGGACGACCCGCGTCACATAGAAACCGCCTCCGAGGAGCCCTGTCAAAGCTCCGGCCCGAGGTCCCCCCAAAATGCCGGCGATCATGATGCCGATGGCACGAAGATTGAGAAAGTGCCCCAGCCATTCAAAGCCCATCGTCGAGCCCCAGAGCGAGAACATCAGCCCGAAGATGACCACGACTGCGATGTCTCGCGGGCGGCCGACGCCCAGCAGGCGGTTGCGCAGCGGCGGCACGAGCACCCCGAGAAGGCCTGCCGTCGCGATGAGGCTGAGCTTCTCGAAGAGCTCCGGTATCAGCAGCCGGATGTCCACGGCCGGAGCCTAGCAGCGTTTTGGGTCATGGGGCGTGGTCAGGGATCCCTGCCTGCGCTATCGTCGCGGCGATGAGTCGCCGACTCCTGTGGGTGTCGTTCTGCCTCGTGTTGTTTGGTTGCGGCCGCGACACGCAACCGAAGCAGCTCGACGAGCCGTGCACGCGGACTGCGCAGTGCGACTCTGGCTTGACGTGCCTTTCTGGCGTGTGCTTGCCCGCGCCTGACGCCGATGCGGGAGTGGATGGCGGACCCGATGCCGGCCCGTGAGGGTTACTGTGCTTCGGGCTCGTCCAAGAGGTTGCCCCCTTGGTTGATGTATTCGAAGCCATGTTTGATCACGAACACCGACCCGTTGTCCGCGCGGATGGTCACATCCACCACCCCCGGGGAGGTTCGCCGTGGCGTGACGGCTAGCAGGGCCTTCTCGCTTTGAATCGAGACCTGAGACGACCGAAGCTGGCCGAAGTAGACGGCATAGCCGATGTCCAAACGAAGGCTCTTGCCGACGACCCGAACGGTCTTCCCGCCTTGCAGGCCGCCGAAGTCCGGGTCGAGCTCGTGGAAGGCCATCTCAGCGCGCGGTTTTTCACAGGCTGCCAGTACGAGTACTGCGCCGATGATCACGCCTAGGATGCCCCCGAGCTTTTTCATCCCACCATTACCAAGCTATCACGTTGGCGATGGGAAGGCATGCTTGACATGGCAGTGCGCCCATTCGCACACTCCCGCTGACAAAAGGCTGCAGTGACCAAGCAAAACCTCCTCGTCGTCGATGCCGATCCCCGTAGTCTCCGAGTCCTCGAGGTGAGCCTCCGGAACGCGGGCTACAATGTGGCCGGGTGTCCTAGTGTGGGCAAAGCGCTGGAGATCCTGCACGCCAACAAGCCGGATCTGATCCTCTCCGACACGACCTTCAGCGATCTCAACGGTTTCGAGTTCGTCGAACAGCTGAGGCAGAACTCGGAGTGGTCCCACATCCCGTTCATGTTTCTGTCGAGCGACGGGTCGATCGAAAGCAAGATCCGTGGACTGGAGCTCGGCGTCGAGGATTACCTCACCAAGCCCATCTACATTCGGGAAGTGGTCGCGCGCGTCGGCATCGAGCTCGCGCGGCAGACGCGCGCGGGGCTTGCGCACAAGAGCAGTGACGCGAGGACGCGGTTCAGCGGTTCGCTTTCTGAAATGAGCGTGGTCGACCTGTTGCAGACGATCGACGTGAGCCGGAAGTCGGGGGTGCTCACGCTCGTTTCCTCCGATGGACAAGCGGGGATGATCTCATTTGATTCGGGTGCGGTGATCAACGCCACCGTCGAGGACCTGGTCGGCGAGGACGCGGTGTACCGGCACTTGCTTTGGCGCGACGGTACGTTCGACCTCGAGTTCAGGCGTGTGAGCTTGAGCGAGCGCACCGTTCACCGGACGACGCAAGCGCTCTTGATGGAAGGGATGCGACGGCTCGACGAGTGGAGCCGTTTGTCCGAGCTTCTTCCATCGTTCGATGCGGTCCTCGAAGTCGATGCGCAGATGCTTCGCGAGCGGCTTCGGGACATGCCTGACGACCAGAACGCGATGCTGCGGCTGATCGACGGGCAGCACACTGTCGGCGAGGTCCTTCGCGAGCACGGGGGAGACCACGTCGATGCCCTTCGCAAAGTCGTGGACCTCTACTTCGAGGGGATGGTTCGTGAAGTCGGTCGAATTCAGGACAGCATTCCGATTCTGACCGAGGTATCCGTTCGTTCTTCAGCGCCGCCTCCGAGGGAGGGGGTCAACACGATTCCAGGGCCCGCCGGCTTGCCGGTCGAGGGAGTTTCGGTGCCAACCGCGCCGCGGGTGCCTGCGGTGGAGGCATCATCCACGTCGGTCACGGCGCCAGAAATGCCCGCAGTGTCGGGGTCAGTGCGAGTGCCAGTGTCAGCGTCGGTGCCAGCGCCGGCGCGAGTGTCGGGGTCCGTGCCTCCTTCGGACATGATGTCGACGCCGGTTTCGCTTCCCTCGCCCGCAACGGCCGACGATCTTGTGCTCGAGGACGCGATCACGACACCCTCCGGTGCACCGACAGTCCTTGCGCCGCCAACCGATGCGCCGCCCGAAGCCGACTTGGGGTGGCAGCCCGCGCCGCCGCCGACCCGCGGGCGCCGGCATACGCCCGCAGGTTTTCAGGCGGTGCGGCCGGAAAGCTCGATGTATGCGGGCGGAACGATCCTGAATTGGGCAGGGCGAGTCCCCCAGATCGACAGAATCGACGAGGTCTCGGGCCGTGAGACGGTTGAAGTCGGGCAATGGGACAATACGCTCGACGAATTGCGCGACGATCCCGAGGTCGAGGAAGCGATTGTCGCGATCGACTCCGACCCGCCTCCGGGTCCGTTCGTACGCTCGACGCCTCCGAGCGACCGCCCGATCGACCCGGTGGTCGAGCGAGGCGAGGCCGAACATCGCAATGCGGTGATCGACTACCACGAGCCCCCGGACGTCGACCCACCCCCGCTCAAGTACGAACAGGTGTTCGAAGAGGACGGGGCGAGCATCCGCGCGCCGCGTGCAGTCCGATCAAGCTCGATCGTTCCCCGGCAGCCCGCGAAGCCAACGATGTTGCCATGGGCGCTGCTGATATTGGCGATCGGATGCGGCGTTGCGGCCGTCGCATATCTGTTGTCGCCGGCAGGCATGACCACGGTCCGCAGCACGGGCACTGTCGCGGATACTGACCCCGTCGCCGATACTGTCGCCGTCGCTGACATTGCCGCTGACACCGCGGTTGGCACTGACACTGCCGCTGGCACTGACACTGCCGCTGACACTGTCGCTGACACACCACCCGCTCCCGCGGAGGATCCCGACGCGATCTTTCCCGAGACCGGAGTCGCCGATACCTACGAGGCGCAGCTCGCGCTTGCCCGTCGGTTGAAGCGGGGGGCGCGCGCTTCGGCGGCCTATCGTCGGGCGATCGAGCTCAATCCCGAGGCCAGCCCCGCGTTGGCCGAGTTTGCTCGTTTGATGTTGGCGCGGAACCACACGCGCGAGGCGGCCGAGCTCGCGGAGCGCGCGACGGCGGTCGATCCCTCGAACGCGCTGGCTTGGGTCACGCTCGGCGCGGCCCGGCAGATGCGAGGCGATCGGCAAGGCGCACGCCACGCCTACCAAAACTGTGTGAAGCTCGGCAAGGGCCAATACGTATCGGAATGTCGCGCGATGCTGCGCTGACCGCGCGGCTCAGACACAAGTTTCGAGGAAGCGCGCCCGTCCTGCTAAGCTCGCCCGATGATACGGGGGGCCGCGTGAGTCGAGTAGAGGCAGCCGCGATTGCCGGGGCCGGGGGTCAGTGATGAGCGCGCCCCTCATTCACGAGACAGCAGTCGTTGATGACGGCGCGCGGGTCGGCCCAGGGACGCGCGTCTGGCATTTCACTCACGTGTGCAGCGGATCGATCATAGGCGCGGGCTGCGTCCTCGGACAAAGCGTGTTCATCGGACCGGGTGTGGAGATCGGGGACGGGGTGAAGATCCAAAACAACGTGTCGGTGTATGCCGGCGTGACGATCGCGGACGACGTCTTTCTTGGACCGAGCTGTGTATTCACCAATGTCCTGACACCGCGCGCGCACGTCGAGCGCAAAGATGAGTTCGCCCCTACGCCGGTGGGGCGGGGTGTCACCGTCGGCGCCAACGCCACCATCGTGTGCGGACACTCCCTCGGCGAGTATTCGATGATCGGAGCTGGCAGCGTGGTCACCAAAGACGTCCCCGCCCACGCGGTCATGCTGGGCAATCCCGCGCGCAGAGCTGGCTGGGCGTGCCGTTGCGGTGAAGTGCTGCCCGGCAACGGCATTTGCGTTCGATGCGGCGACGTGTACGAGGCGACGGCACAGAGCTGCCGATGGGTCAAAAGCCGTGAGTGAAGAAGCGATCCCAATGCTGGATGTCGCCGCCCAAAACGGACCGTTGATCGATCGACTGACCGCGACGGCCGCCGACGTCATTCGGTCCGGACGCTACATCCTCGGCCCGGAGGTCGCAGCCTTCGAGCGCGAAGTCGCTGACTACATCGGCGCGGAGCATGCCGTCGGCGTTTCGAGCGGGACGGATGCGCTGATGGTCGCGCTGATGGCGCTGGGCATCGGCCCCGGTGATGAGGTGATCACGACGACGTTTACCTTTTTCGCAACGGCGGGGTGCATCGCCCGTGTGGGCGCGACTCCGGTCTTTGTGGACATTCGGCCTGACACGTTCAACATCGACGTCGAACAGGTCGCGGCTGCAGTCACGAATCGCACTCGCGCGATTCTCCCGGTTCATCTGTTCGGACAAGCCTGCGACATGGAGGCGCTGTCGGGCGTCGCGGCGAAGCACAGCTTGCCGATCATCGAGGACGCCGCGCAGGCCATCGGTACGAAAAGCTCGATTGGGCCCGTGGGCAGCCTCGGCGCGTACGGTTGTTTTTCGTTCTTCCCGTCGAAGAACCTCGGCGGCTTCGGGGATGGCGGGCTCGTGACCGCCCGAGACGCTGTCCTTGCGGACAAGGCTCGCGTGATGCGCGCGCATGGGAGCAACCCCAAGTACCACCACTCGGTGATCGGCGGGAACTTCCGCATGGACGCGCTGCAGGCTGCGCTCTTGCGCGTGAAGCTTCCCGAGCTCGAGGCTTGGACGGCACAACGGCAAGAGAACGCGTCCCGTTACGACGTGGCGTTTTCGGATTCCGGCTTGGACGAGAGCTTGCTGCGACCCCCGCCGAGGCGCTTCGAAGGGCACATCTACAATCAATATGTTCTGCGCACTTCGCGCCGAGATGAGCTGCAAGCGCACCTCCAAGCCGAAAGAATCGCGACGGCGATCTACTACCCCGTGCCGCTTCATCGGCAAGAGTGCTTCGCGCATCTCGGGTATCGAGAGGGATCGCTTCCCGTGTCGGAGCAGGCGAGCCGTGAGGTCCTGGCGCTGCCGATTTTTGCGGGCCTCGGGCAAGCTCGTCAGAAGCGCGTCATCGATAACGTAATAGGTTTCTTGGGCCAATGAAGTGGCCATCGCCGCACCTGCGCCCTAGAGTGCGCACCAGCTCATGACAGGCCGTTACCATGCACCGTTTGCCGAGCACGGGTCGCACACCGTCGATGCGGAGATCGCTGACCGCCTCCTGAGGATCGCTTTGGAAAAAGGCGGTGACTACGCCGATTTGTTTTTCGAGTACTCGGTCAGCGGGAGCTACGCATACGACGAGCAGATTCTCAAATCCGCAAGGCGGGCCGTGTCGATGGGCCTCGGCGTCCGGGTCATGAAGGGCGATGCGACCGGGTACGCCTATTGCGAAGATTTCTCATTCGACGCGATGAAACAGGCGGCCGAGACCGCGGCTCAAATCGCAGCTGGTGGTCAGCCTGTCGCGCCGCTGGCGGTGTCGATGCGCGACGCGCCCAGCCACTATCCTGTCGCGGTGGAGTCGCTCGACGTGGACGGTGAGGCGAAGAAGGCGATTCTCGAGCGCGCCGATCGTGCTGCCCGCGCCTCCGACCCGCGCGTGGTCCGAGTCGACGCTTCGTTCGCCGAGAGCGTTCGTGAGGTGCTGATCGCCAACAGTCTCGGGCACATGGCGCACGACCGTCAGCCGCTGATCCGCTTCGGCATCCGAGTGATTGCGGAGGACGGAGGGAATCGCCAATCGGGTTCATCGGGTGGCGGCGGCCGGATGGGGCTCGAGTATTTCGATGGCCAGACGCCCGAATGGCATGCCGAACAGGCGGTGCAGCAGGCATTGGTGATGCTCGACGCGCGCGAGGCGCCCGCCGGCGAAATGGATGTGGTCTTGGCCCCCGGCGACAGCGGGATCTTGTTGCACGAGGCAGTCGGGCATGGGCTCGAGGCCGACTTCAATCGAAAGAAAACGAGCAACTACTCGGATCGCGTTGGCGAGGAGGTCGCAAGCGCGCTGTGCACGGTCGTCGACGATGCGTCGCTCGAAGGGTCGCGTGGCTCGATCAACGTCGATGACGAGGGGCAGCTTCCGACTCGCTCGGTTCTCATCGAGGGCGGTGTCTTGAAGGGCTACATGCAGGATCGCCACAGCGCGGACTTCTTTGGAACGACCCCAGACGGGCACGGCCGCAGGCAAAGCTTCCGCTCGCATCCGATGCCCCGGATGACCAACACGATGCTCCTTGGCGGACAGGATGCCCCGGAGGACGTCATTCGAAGCGTGAGCCGCGGGGTCTACGCCAAGAAGTTCGGTGGCGGACAGGTCGACATCTCCAATGGTGATTTTGTGTTCTCATTGACCGAGGGCTATCTGATCGAGGACGGCAAGCTCACCGCGCCGCTCAAGGGTGTGAACCTGATTGGCAACGGCCCAGATGCGATGCGCAACGTGGTCATGTTGGGGCACGACTTCGAGGTGTCGGATGGGATTTGGACGTGCGGCAAAGAGGGTCAATCGGTTCCGGTCGGTGTTGGTTGTCCGACGATCAAGATCGCCTCGATGACCGTCGGTGGGACGCAGGTGGCGGGCGGATGAGTAAGGCAGAGGAAGAGGCCAACGCCCTGGTCGACCTCGGGCGCTCGGTCGTCGAGCGCGCCATCGGAGGCGGCGCCGATGTGGCGGAGGCTGGGGTGCACAGCGGGTCTCATCTTTCCGTGAAGGTTCGGATGGGCGAGCCGGAGCTGGTCGAGGAAGCCGGCTCGCGCGCGCTCGGTTTGAGGGTGATGGTCGGCCAGCGCGTGGCATCGACGTACACGAGCGACCTGAGTGAAGCGGGGCAGCGTACGCTGATCGAAGATGCGCTCGAGCTGGCGCGGCTCAGCGAGTCCGACGAGTTCGCGGGGCCGCCCGACCCGGCGGAGCTCTCGTCGCGCTCGCAGTGGGCAGACTTGGAGACGTTCGACGAGGGCGTCAGCCAGATTTCGGCCGACGAAGCGCTCTCCCGCGCGCTGCGCGGAGAACGCGCGGCGTTTGATTTCGACCCGCGCATCACCAATAGCGAAGGCGCCTCGTTCACCCGAGCCAGAGGCGTGAGCGCGCTGGTGACGAGCGGCGGGTTCGCGGGTAGCGACTACGGCACGTACGCCTCCGTCGTCGTCAATCCGGTCGCCGACGACGAAGGTGGCAAGAAGCGAAGCGGCTACTACTGGTCCGCATCGCGGCACTACGCCGATCTCGAAGACAGCGAAGCAGTCGGCGAGGAAGCCGCGCGCCGTACGATTGCCCAGCTCGGCGCGACAAAGCTTCCGACCCAAGAGTTGCCAGTCATCTTCGACAAAGATGCTGCGCGGTCGATCCTCGGCCTCTTTGCGGGATGCGTTCTCGGCGGCTCGATTTGGCGCAAGAGCTCCTACTTGATCGACCGCGTCGGCACCCGGGTTGCGAGTGACCTCGTCGACATCGTTGACGACCCGCTGCTTCCGAGAGCGCCGGGCTCCCGCGCGTTCGACGGAGAGGGGCTGCTGTCGCGTCACAACGTCGTGGTCGAGGACGGGGTGCTCAAAACGTATTTGATGGACACCTACAGCGCGCGAAAGCTCGGCCTGACCAGCACCGGCAGCGCTTCCAGGTCATCCTCAGGCGGAATCTCCGCTTCCACGAGCAACCTGATTCTGAAAGCCAACACCCAATCGCGTGATGAGCTCATCGCCGATACCAAACACGGTCTCTACGTCACCGGGATGATGGGTTTCGGCTTCAACGCCGTCACCGGCGACTTCAGCCGAGGTGCGTCGGGCTTCCTGATCCAAGACGGCGAGCTGTCCCACCCGGTGTCAGAGGTCACGATTTCGCTGAACCTCGATCAGTTGCTGCAGCGGATCGATGCCGTTGCGGATGACTTGGACCAGCGCACCGCGATCGCCTCACCGACCTTCCGAGTGTCATCGATGACCCTCGCCGGCAGCTAGCGTTAGGGAGAGCGCAGCGGCGCACG
>Ga0233409_10000173_pt1 | contig 11096 bp, 11 predicted proteins | sample Na_oxic_13_MG_FD_179871 | JGI IMG/M metagenome (GOLD analysis project Ga0233409, IMG submission 179871) | Seawater microbial communities from Saanich Inlet, British Columbia, Canada - Na_oxic_13_MG | ecosystem: Environmental > Aquatic > Marine > Inlet | place: Canada: British Columbia... | reverse complement strand
TGCATTATTAAAAAATACGGGTAACACAGAAGGTAAGGCTTTATCAAAATACTCTATTTTATTAAAATATTTCTCTCGTGCACTTAATTTATTTTGCTTCAATATTTGATCCAACCAAATTAAAGGTATATCTCCCTCATATGGAAAACCCACAAGCAGTGTTTTACCTTTTAAATCCTTTAAGTTTTTATATTGACTTTCGTTATTAATTAGTAAATAATAAATCTCGTATGGTATCCCTTCTCGTGAAGCAGACCCAATAGGCTCAAGCATCTCTCTGTTTTTAGCTTGAATTAGCTCTGTAGAATGCATAACAAATACTTCTACTTCTTGTTTTTCGAGTAACTCATCAAGCTCTTGCAAATTGCTAAAAGTTGTAGGTGAAAGGACATCATAATCCTCATCATATTCTTTTAACAATTGTTTAGTCAATACTTTAGCAACAGCTATCGCATCATTCAAATAAACTCCCTTGAATACATTTGTACTAAAAGCAACCTGGAATTGACCAACATTATCATTTGATGATTGACTTTTTACAATCCCTGCTTGAATTACAATGATTAACAGAACGTAAAGCCAGGTGCTTTTAATTCTTTCTATTCTAAAATATTTTAGTTTATCAAGTAACATCAATATAAATCATATTATATTTTTTTCATTTGGTTAAACCCATAATCTCATAAGTGCTATTCAGGTATTCTTCTTTATATTCTATTACTTTTCCAATTCTAAAGACTGTAAGATATTGTCGTGCTTCTTCATAAGTGTGCATGTCGAAAAATGCTTCTTTTAAATCAGCTTTTTCTTGTAAATCAGAAATACTTTTTCTTATCGTAACTACTTTAATTAACAAAGGCTTTGAAGTTTCGATTGCAATTAGTTCAGAATTAATTTGGGGATTAAGTTCACATACAGTTTCAAATAAGCTTTTATCAATTACACAGGCATCTGTTTTTTTAAAGAAAACCGGTAAGATTGTGGAAAGAGGTTTATCAACATATTCTATCTTCGAAAAAAAATTATCTTTACTACCTAATTTTTTTTGTTTTAACAGATGATTTAACCACAGCGCTGTTTTAGTTCCTTCAAGTGAACAGATTAATATAGATTTGTTTTGTAAATCTTTGAATTGCTGATACTTGCTATCCTTATGCACCAGTATATAGAACGAATCAAAAGGGCTTCCGTTTCTCCAGGCAACAGCAATAGGTTCCAGCTTATCTAAATTTCTTACCTCTATAAACTCACTTGGGTGCATTACCAAAACTTCAAACTCCTGCTCATTAATAATATCCTTCAATTCATCTATATTATTAAACGTTGCAGGCGTCTTTACTTTATAATTATCCCTGCCATATTGTTTTAGAAAAAATTCGGTAAGTACCATAGCTGAAGCTGTTGCATCATTTATATTAACTTCGTTGAATACATTTGCACTAAATCCAATCTGGAAGTAACCAATATCCTCAATTGATGGTTGACTTTTAATAATTCCTGCTTGAATTAAAACAATTGCCAGGATATTAAACATCGTGCTTTTAAAACTTCTTACTCTGCAAAACTTTAATTTTCTAAATATATTTTTCTTCATTTGGTTAAACCCATAATCTCATAAGTGCTATTCAAATATTCCTCTTTAAATTCTATTACTTTTCCAATTCTAAAAACCGTAAGGTATTGCCGCGCTTCTTCATAATTATGGAGTGTTAAAAATGCTTCTTTTATCTGATCTTTCAATTTTAAGTCAGAAATATTCTTCCTTATTGTCACCATTCCAATAGCAAGAGGTCTTGAAATTTCCAGAGCAATTAATTCTGATCTAATCTGAGGATTGAGTTCAGAAACAGTATTGTATAAGCTTTCATCAACAATACAAGCACTTGCTTTTTTAAAGAAAACGGGAAGGATAATGGAGAGAGGTTTATCTAAAAATTCGATACTTGAAAAAAATCTCTCTTTACTACCTAATTTTTTTTGTTTTAGTAAATGATCCAACCATAATTCTGCTTTATTTCCTTCAAGTGAACATATTAATATAGATTGTGCTTTCAAATCTTTAAGCCCCTGCAATTTAGAATCCTTATGTACAAGTAAATAATATGAGTCAAAGGGACTGCCGCTTCTCCATGAGACTGCAATGGGTTCAAGAAGTTCTAAATCTTTTACCTGGATAAATTCACTCGGATGCATTACTAAAACCTCAAATTCCTGCTTTTTAATGATATTCCTAAGTTCATTTATATCATTAAATATCGCTGGTGGCTCAACCTCGTAATAATCTCTGTTATAATGTTTAAGAAGGAATTCAGTTAATACCTTTGCTGCAGCCGTTGCATCATTTTCATAAACTCCCCTGAAAACATTTGCACTAAATCCAACCTGGAAGTAATTAACATCATCGGCTAGCTGTTGACCTGGTGATGAATCAGAGTTTAAACAACTAAATAAGAGCAAATAAATAAATATATGTTTTATACTCTTACCTTGATGATATTTTGATAAATCAAACTTTGTCATTTAAGTATGATCGAACTTTTTCAATTATTATTATGTTTATTAATTCCAAGAAAGTAATCCAACTCAAAGGTCGCTTCAATATGATCAAATAAGGTCTTATTATAATTTGCACTCATAATTGATTCGAAAATTTGGGCTTCAATTAAATCTTCAACACCAACCATATCAGCATAGTACGCTCTTTCATTTAGCTCGCGGTTTTCAATTGCCGTATTCATTGCATCTTCCGTTGCTTTAACTTGCTCCCTTGCTTTAGTGATCTTGAAAAACAGATCCTGAATTTTAAGAGTAATACCATCTCTGTAAAGCTCTCTATCTTCAAGCATTTTATTATATCTAGCTTCAGCCTCTTCAACCTGATTTGATATTAAAAAACCACGGAAAATTGGAAATTGAACACCTAAACCGAGCAAAAATGCAGTCTTATTTTGTTTATTTACAACACCATAATCATAAGAATTGAAGATTTGGTTGAACTTTCCAAATAAAAACACAGTTGGATAATGTCCACTTTCCATTTCCTCGATTTTATAATTTAAAAAATTTACACCATGTTCGGCCATTGCTAAATCTGGATTAGAAACGAGTGCTTCTTCAATGAGGATTTTCTTTTCTAAGGGATTAAAAGAGAACGGAATTTGTTCTTCAACAATATCTAATTCAGCATCCCATTTTAAACCAATCTCTTTTTTTAATGCTGCTAGTACAACAGCTTGTTTTGCTTCTACCTGGGCTAAAATATTTCTTAGGTTTTCCACAAACATTTTGTTTTTCAGATAATCAATTTTTGTTACCTTTAGCGAACCATTCTTATAAACAGATTCAGTTAATTCTAATGTTGCTTCCATTCTCGCTAAAGCATCCGTTGCAATTTGAACAAGATTCCTTGTTAATACAGCTGCGAAGTATAGCTTACTAACATCATAATTTACTTGTAAGTTTGTTTTTCTTATTTGTTCTTTGGCAACTTCTACACCTAATTTTCCCTGGTCTACTAAAGAGCTGATTTTCCCTCCTGTATATAGAGGATAAAGGAGATTTACTGAGGCAGAAAGATTCTTATTATCCATAAGTGTTTGAGTTTGATCGGGTACATGAATAGTTGGAATATTCAGTTGCAATTGTCCCATAATTATGGGAGGTATATCTAAATCAAACCCTTCCATTAAATAGATTGGATCCTCATCCATTATTGTTGCTAAAACTTCTATATCCAAAGTTGGATAGTAAGCTGAATTAGCTTGACCCAATTGCGATTCAGCTATTTCTAGTCCGTACTCTGCAGAGGTTAGTGAATTGTTAAACTCATGTGCAAATTTTAGACATTCTTCTAATGATAGATTATAATTATTTTTCAATGAATCACTATGATCGATCTTAACAGCTAAAACACTACTGTTTAGATATAAAAATAAAAGTAGACAATAGATTGTAGAATTCTTCATATTATTACTCCTGCATCCATTTACTGGATAAATCTTTGATTTAATTCACTGCAACGTTAAATGTTAACGTGACAGATGTATGATTATCTTTAACGCTTTCGAAATTGATTTCCCCACCATAAAGTGAGACCAATTTTTTAACGACAACCAATCCTAACCCATTTCCTTGCTGTTCATAGATTTTCCTGTTGTGCTGAATAAATGGACCAATTGTATTGATTTCTTCATTTGTCATTCCTCTTCCATAATCGGTAATCTTTATATTTACTTTCTCATCAAGGATTTCATTGGAAATTTCGATAGGATTTCCTTTTGCAGAAAATTTCATGGAATTCTCAATTAATTCCTCAATAATAAATTTTAAATAATCACTTTCAATTCTGATACTTGTGTTAGTCAAATTAATTTTCAAATCATTAACACGGTCTTCAGACTTCATTTTATTCCTGGCATATTTACTGACCAGGGTTTTAATGTCAATTATCTCGGCATTTGTTATTGGAGTGGAGATTCCGTTACCATTCGAAGAAAGAACAACATTGGTAAGTAACAGAAATTTTTCTACTGTTTTATATAATCTATTACTTGAATTCTTTATCATTTGAAGCATCTCAAGCATTTCATCTTTTTCCATTGCATCAAAATCTGAGATTAGAACATCTGTAAATCCCATAATTGCACCTAATGGTGTTCTAAGCTCATGAGGGACATATGCAGAAATATTTGAAGTCACCTCTGTTAATTTTGCATCCCATTTATTCTTTTTATTAAGTCTGGTTTTTACAGCATCAAGTAGATCTGCAGCACGGAAAGGTTTAACTAAATAGTCATCTGCTCCTTCTTTCATTCCCTCACGAATAGCATCCGGAGATGCTTTTGCTGTTAAAAATATAAATGGAATAAGCGACGTTATAGGATTCTTCTTCAATTCGTTAAAAAAGAGGTTCCCATCCATTTCCGGCATCATTATATCGGAAATGATGAGATCAGGTATGTTTTTAGTTACCTTCTCCAATCCGGCTTTACCATTAATTGCCGTATCAACTTCATAGCCACTTATAGAGAGTAGTTGAGAAATATTATTAAGTACTTCTTTCGAATCTTCAACAACTAAAATTTTTGTCATTTTTACAGTCCTGATTATTTTCAATCGTTATTTAACAGTAATAATATCAAATTGATACTTGAATGAAATAACCGCAACAATTATTTAATTAACGCCACAATAAAGGAATAAAAAGTAGTCATAGAACTAGAATGATTCTTCATATGAAAATTAAAACTGTACTTGCGACCTTAATTTTCGAGCATATCGTTCACTCATATAGACTGGTTCAACAGAATTTTCCAAATGAATGACAAAGGACCGCTTAAACCACTTTTCAATTTTTTTAATTGAATCGATATTAATTATTGTTGATCTATGGACTCTTAAAAATAGATTCTGCGGTAATATTTCATCCCATTGTTTAATTAGTTTCCTAACCATTAATTTCTTACCATCTTTTAAATATACATTTGAATATTCGCCCATTGCAGAGATGTAGATAATTGTACTAATTTTTATAAATGTTGGTTTGTTATCAACTTCAATAAATATAACGTCATCACGATCTAATTTTTTCGAATTTTTTTCAATTAAATTTTCTTTTGCACCATTTATTTTTTTACCAATCTCGTCAATGCGAGTAATCCGTGCTTCTATGGCTTTCAGCAAGTCCGCTATCTTGAATGGCTTCGTTAAATAATCATCCGCTCCTAAATTCATACCCTTTCTGATATCACGCAAATCTGATTTGGCTGATAAAAAGATAAATGGAATCGATGAGGTTTTGGGATCAGTTGATAATTCTTCTTTAACTTTATAACCGTCAACAACTGGCATTAGAATATCACTGATTACTAAATCTGGTTTAATTTCCTTAGCCAGATTTATTCCTTCAGCACCGTCTTCGGCAGAGAAAACATTATAATTATTTGCTTCAAGTAAATACTTAATGTTTGACCTACTCTTTGGATCATCTTCAATTAATAATATTTTTTTCATTGTTCTCCACCATTAACAGGAATAGTAACTGTGAACATGGTCCCTCTTTTTTCATCACTTAGAAAACTTATTTTACCCTCTAATACATTAACAGATTTTTGTACAATGGCTAATCCTAAACCAGACCCTGTAATACCTTTTGTATTGCGGGCTCTAAAAAAAGGATTAAATATTTTGCATCTTTCATTCTCAGGTATTCCAATTCCATAATCTCTTACTTCAAAAATTGCATTTCCATTTAATCGTGCTATACTAACATCTACATTCTGGTTTAAAGGAGTATATTTTATTGCGTTTGAAACTAGATTGGAAAAAATTTGAGAGAACAACTTTTTATCGGAAGTTACATTAAGTTCTTCAATTTTAGGATAAAAATTAATTTGCGGAGTTTCCGAAAAAGTGTTTTTTATCTCTTCTATTATTTTTTTCGAAAAACTTATTATGTCAAATTTTTCGTGTTTTGGTTTTATCGTTTTTGTATCTGTTCGATAAAACATAATTACATCATCGAGTAACCCAGCTAAATTGGATATGGATTCATAAACTGTTTGAAAGTGTTTCTCTTTTTCTTCCTTACTTAAGCGATCACTAAATGATTCCAAAATTTCAGTAGAAGATTGAATTGTAGTTAATGGTGATCTGAATTCGTGCGCAACCATTGACACGAATGCTAATGTTAACTCATTTATTTCATTTTGATTCTGTGAAATATTTGAAGAATTACTTGTAATATTGTCGTTACTTACTATTACTTCTGTTTCTATATTAGCATTATTCATATCCTTTTATTTCATAATTGTTAATTATTATTTTATCTGAAGTAACATCCTCGCAATTGCAAAATATATACCAAATTGAGTATTTAGAGAAGCTGCGAATTTTCCCAAAATTCTAATTATTCAAGGATTTTCACAATTGTAATATGAGTTTTCCTTCAGTTTCTAGTAAATATTTACCTTCGTTCGATAACTATTGCTTGTATTATAAAATTTTTATCCGACCCCTTCCTCAACAAAAAAAACCTTTGTGCGAGAATAAGAGAAGGAATAAACCAGGGGGCTAAAATTTTTAATTAGTCCCTCAATCAAAAAGATTGGAAATAGAATGGGTTAAAATTAGAATTTAAAGTTCATATCAATATATTCAGGCTACATACCTTTTCTTATAATTATTTATTTCTATAGTGTGGCGTTCATTATAACATTGTTGCGGTGATTACATTCAAATATCAATTTGATTTTTAAAATTATATATAGGCAGTGCATAAAATTAGGAATATAGTAATGACAAGGATTTTAGCTATTGAAAATTCAAAAGAAATACAATCTGTTCTTATAAATATTTATTTCTTTATTGTGGCGTTCATTACATCATTGCTGCGGTAATTACATTTAAATATCTATTTGATTTTAAATATTATATAATAGCAGCGAATTAATTTATAAATATGAAAATGATAAAGATTTTGGTTTTTGAAGAATCTAAAGAAGAAGCTAATATTTCTCAAAAAATTATTAAAATATTTTTTGTCAGGTCTGTAGAATAAATATGGGGAGAATTTAGACTACAGGCCTTTTTTTGTTAGGCTGGAGGAAAGTTTAAGCTTAAAACTATTTCAACTTAATTAAACTTTAGAACTAATTATTGAAGGGGTTCCAGTGAAAAAAACAATTCTACTTTTACTTCTTTTAGGGATTACCTTCCTTGGATGTAATGATAATTTAATAAACACTATACATTAATTAAGGACAAAACAATGAAAAAGTTATTAACACTCAGTTTACTTTCGTTCCTACTTTTTTTCGGATGTAATCAGGAATCCGAAATAACATCACCTGTAGACAATTCACCTAACTCGCAGTTAAAACTGATATCACTTCCTACTCCATCTGGTGGTTTAAATATTGAATCCGAATATACAGCTTATAAATCTATCAATGGTTCTGCAGGTGGGTCATTTTGGGCTTCATATAGTTACAAAGGCGGACCTAATAATGTGGTATATATGAATTCAGGGTTGAATTTTCCTGCTAATTCGTTTTCTGGAACAAAGACCATTTCACAAACTTTTAGCTCAACTGGAGCAGCAATGGTTTTTGGACCACCTATGCAATTTAACACAACGGTTTACTACTCCCTCAAAATTGGAGGTCTTGATTTATCTGGTGTAAACCCCGCAACCCTTGACTTTGTTTACATAGATGCAAATGGAAATATGCATCCTTGTGAATATTCTTCAATAGCAATTGATATTGCTAATGGAGTTTTAGCTGTTTATAACGCCGAAATGAATCATTTTTCAAGATATGGCTTTGTGAACTAATTGAGTTAAAGAAAAAAAGGAAACTAATAAAATGAAAAATATATTAACACTCAGTGTATTTTCGTTCTTGCTTTTCTTCGGATGTAATGAGAATTTAGATAACACTATTGTGTCGACCCAAGCTAATCTTGAAAAACAACCTATCACACAAACTGGCTCACAATTCTACGCATCAGAATTAATTGATGGTGAAAATGGTGGCTGGTTAGTGTTAAGTGAATATTATACTAATAGCCGAGGAGAGGTTATAACTCTGTACGCACGAGTTCGCATTCTCCCGGGTTCATATGTAGGAACTCAAAATATAAAAATGATTCTAAATACAGAAGATGTTTCTATTCAACTATTTCCGGAAATGACTTTTGCCAGAGATGTTAAGCTAGATCTGTGGTACAAAGGAGTTGATTTAATTGACTTAGGTTACACAACATCTGGTGATGTTGATTTTGTCTACTTCGGTAAAAACGGAAATGTTGAGCTTATTGAGAATACAAAATCCAAAGTGGATTTAAGTAAGAATAAGATTTATGTCACTAATGCAAAAATTCAACACTTTTCTCGATACGGCTGGATAAGATAATTAAAGAAGCAATTAATAATTAAATAAACACAATACATTAATTAAGGATAAAACAATGAAAAAGTTACTAACACTCAGTTTACTTTCGTTCCTGCTTTTCTTCGGATGTAATCAGGAGTCTGAAATTACATCACCTGTAGACAATTCACCTAACTCGCAGTTAAAGCTGATATCACTTCCTATTCCATCAAATGGTTTAGCTGTTGAATCTGGACACACAGTATATAAATATATTAATGGTCAAAAGGGTGGCAATTTTTATGCGGAATATGGGTACCAGAGTTATACAGGTATGATTTACCAGAGTTCATATTTGGTATTTGAGCCAGGCGCCTTCTATGGTTATAAAAACATCTCAAAAACATTTAACACAACAGGTGCATCAATGATTTTTGGTCCCTCAATGCAGTTTCAGGGAGAAGTTAAATATACATACAAAGTTACAGGTTTAGATTTAAGCGGCGTTGATCCAAATACGCTAGACTTTGTTTACATAGATGCAAATGGAAATATGATTCCTGTGGAATATGATCACATAGCTATGGCCCAAAGTAGCGGTACTTTAGCAGTTTATGGTGCCAAATTACCACACTTTTCAAGATATGGTTTTGTTAATTAATTGATTTTAAAAGAAGGGCAATAAAATGAAAAAACTTATAATAACATTCACACTTTTACTGATGTTTACATTAGGGTGCACTGACCAAACAAGTGTAATATCCCCAGATAACAACACATCAGGCAATGAAAACCTAACATTCGAAAAGAAAAAGATACGTAATACATCTGGTTTTTCAGAGCATACAGTTTCAAAGGAAATAAATGGCGATTTGGGTGGCTTAATTTATTTAGGTGACGAAGGATCTGCGTTTAATGGTGAAGGTGTATATGCTGCAATCTATTTCCCGGCAGGTTCATTCAGCGGAACTGAAACAATAACAATGACAATCGATACCGAAGATTTGAGCGGTACGTTTAGTCCTGGTATGGAGTTCAATACTCCGGTAAGTTTCAGTGCATTAATCACTGGTCTAAATCTACGCGGTCCTGGTTCTGCAAATATTGAGTTTGTTTACGAGGCACCAAACGGACAACAAACTGTAATACCAAATTCATTGCTTTTTATCAATAAGGGCCAAGGCATTCTTGGAATTCTAAATGCAGAAATACCCCACTTTTCTAGATATGGTTGGATAAGATAATTAAATAAGCAATTAATAATTTATTAAACACAATACATTACTTAAGGATAAAAAAATGAAAAAGTTACTAACACTCAGTTTACTTTCGTTCCTGCTTTTCTTCGGATGTAATCAGGATTCCGAAGTAACATCCCCAGTGGATAATTCAGATAATCAGCAGTTAAAACTGATATCACTCCCTACTCCATCTGGCGGTCTGAGTGTGGAAACTTTAATGACTCAGTTTAAGGAAATTAATGGAGATGAAGGTGGGAAATTTGATATTAAGTTCAATTATGAAGGCGGACCATTTGGTTTTGTAAAAATTGATTCAAAATTAGAATTCTTAGCAGGTGCATTTGTTGGCACTGCTGATATATCACAAACACACAATACTGATTTTGCATCAATGACATTCGGACCATCAATGCAATTTTCTGCACGCGTAGTTCATTCACTTAAAATCGAAGGAGTGGATTTATCAGGAGTTAATCCAAATACATTAGACTTTGTTTACATTGATGCAAATGGAAATACGCATGCTGTCGAATATGAAGAAGTAAAAATGGATGCTAGCAGTGGAAAGTTAGAAGTAAAGAATGCTGAACTGTTACACTTTTCAAGATATGGATTTGTTAACTAATTGATTTCGCTAATTAATTTATTTTCAGGAAGATAAATGGAAGATTCAAAAGTAGCATTTGAAATAGAACTCGATCATCTTCTAAAACAATATTTTGGAGAGGAAGATTTAAATCGGATAAATTTCAAAATGAATCCCCGTAAGGAAGAAGGTAATAGAATTTCTGAAATGATAAATGATTTTTACAGGAATCAATTAGATATAGATATTGATAGCAGCAATGAACGAATCAAAATTGATAGAACTATTACATTTTCTCAAAACCAGTTAAAACCGGAAAAATTCTCGGAGTTTTTGCTGGATTTGGGTGTACTCTGTGTTTCAAAAGGAAGGCTAACTCTTGCCAGTGAAATTTTT
>Ga0233409_10000172_pt1 | contig 11106 bp, 5 predicted proteins | sample Na_oxic_13_MG_FD_179871 | JGI IMG/M metagenome (GOLD analysis project Ga0233409, IMG submission 179871) | Seawater microbial communities from Saanich Inlet, British Columbia, Canada - Na_oxic_13_MG | ecosystem: Environmental > Aquatic > Marine > Inlet | place: Canada: British Columbia... | reverse complement strand
TAAAAAAGTATTATAGTAAGAATAATGACAATCTCGAGTTTTTTAAACAGACCCTACTTGAAAAACATGCCATCGAACTTATTATTAAAAATGGTACCATAGAAGAGGTAGAACCCAGCTTAGAGCAACAATCTGAAATTTAAACCCAACTGTTTCAAAGAACTAAGTTGTTGCGAATAAAAAAACCAAAGTTATAAAGGAGACAATTTGTGCCACTAATACCCATGGTTATAGAGCAGAGCAGCAGAGGTGAACGCGCCTATGATATATACTCTAGGCTTCTCAAAGACAGAATAATTTTTCTTGGAACGGCGATAACCGATGAGATTGCAAATCTTTTGATCGCGCAACTTTTGTTTCTCGAATCCGAAGAGCCTGACAAGGATATCAACTTTTACATCAATTCCCCTGGCGGATTGGTGACAGCCGGTTTGGCGGTATATGATACCATGCAGTACATTAAACCGGATATTGCCACCGTATGTATCGGACAAGCAGCCAGTATGGGGGCGCTTTTACTGACGGCCGGTACAAAAGGTAAGCGCTATACCCTTCCAAACGCAAGAATTTTGCTCCATCAACCCATGGGAGGATTTCAGGGACAGGCATCAGATATAGAAATACAGGCCAAAGAGATCCTTCGTATGAAGGAGACCCTGAATCAAATTCTGGTAGTGCATACCAGAAAAGATTTGGCGCATATACAGTCTGATACGGACCGTGATTTCTTCATGACCGGTGAAGAGGCCAAAGAATACGGGATCGTGGATCACCTTATCGTGAACAGAGATGATCTTGATAAAATAGCAAAGGCGGAGGATTAAAATGTCGAAAAAAGGGGATATGAACGACAATCTCTTCTGTTCGTTTTGTGGAAAAAATCAGAAAGAGGTTCAGAAACTGATTGCCGGTCCCGCGGTCTATATTTGCGATGAATGCATACAGCTATGTAGTGAAATCATTGAAGAAGAAAAAGGAAAAGATGTAGACGGCATTGAGCAACTCATTTTTCCAAAAGAGATAAAGGCAATGCTGGATGATTACGTGATTGAACAGGATCCGGCAAAAAAAATTCTTGCTGTTGCTGTTTATAATCATTACAAACGTCTTGATTCTTCGGTCAGGACAGATGATGTTGAAATCCAGAAAAGCAATATCCTTCTTATTGGGCCGACCGGCTGTGGAAAGACATTGCTGGCGCAGACACTTGCAAGATTTTTGAATGTACCCTTTACCATTGCTGACGCTACTAGCCTGACAGAAGCCGGCTATGTTGGCGAGGATGTTGAAAATATCATCCTTTCCCTGCTTCAGAATGCCGATTACGATGTGGAAAAAGCCCGGCGGGGTATTGTTTACATTGATGAAATTGACAAGATTGCACGCAGATCCGACAATCCGTCCATTACCCGTGATGTTTCAGGAGAAGGGGTTCAGCAGGCATTATTAAAGATTATAGAAGGAACTACAGCCAGTGTACCTCCCAAAGGAGGACGGAAGCATCCGCAGCAGGATTTTGTCAAGGTTGACACATCTAACATACTTTTTGTTTGTGGAGGAACCTTTACAGGGCTTGAGCAGATTATACAGCGGCGTTTGGGCTCCAAAGTCATGGGCTTTGGTGCTAAAATCGTAAAGAAGGAAGAAAAAAATATCGGTGAAATCCTGAAGATGATTCAACCCGAGGATCTTATCAAATTCGGTTTAATTCCCGAATTTCTGGGTCGTCTGCCTGTTATTGCAACCCTTGACGAATTGAATGAGCTTGCTTTGATAAGAATACTGGAGGAGCCGAAAAATGCCCTTATAAAACAGTTTGCAAAACTCATGGAGATGGAAGGGGTAAACTTAAGATTTACAGATAGCGCCCTTGCAGCCATTGCCAAAGAGGCCTTGAAAAGAAAATCCGGCGCCAGAGGCCTTCGTGCCATTATAGAGAGCTCGATGATAGATATTATGTATGAAATTCCTTCAATGGAGAATGTAAAGGAATGTGTCATCGGAGAAGATACAGTGCTCAACAAAGAGGATCCCATTCTGTTATTCGAGCAGCCCAAAAAACAAGCACAAGACAGCTGATTAGAGGTATAAATATTACAATGATTAATTTGCCGAAATTTTTTAAGGATAATGATTCCGATGTGCCGGAGTTACTGCTTCCGCTACTTCCGCTTAGAGATATTGTGGTTTTTCCACACATGGTTGCCCCCCTTTTTGTGGGACGTTCAAAATCCGTGAAAGCCCTTTCCGATGCAATGAACAACGATAAAAGAGTTTTTCTTGCCACTCAAACAAAGGCGGGCATTGACAACCCTACAGAAAAAGACATCAGTCAGATCGGGACCATTGCAAAGGTACTACAGCTTCTTCGGCTCCCGGACGGCACGGTAAAAGCTCTGATTGAAGGGCAAAACAGGGCTTCTATTGTTCGTTTTATCAGGAACCCGGAGTTTTTGCAGGTGGCGCTGAAACCGATCGAAGAAACTGAAATATTGCAGGCCGAGGGCGAGGCACTGATCAGGGCTATTCATGATAGTTTCGATGAATATGCTAAAGTAAATAAAAATATCTCAAAAGATCTCGTGAAAAATGTTTCTTCCATCTCAGATCCTTCAAAATTAGCGGATACTGTGGCGGCCCATTTTTCTTTCAAAATAGCGGATAAACAACGCCTGTTGGAAATGGTTGTTATGGAAGAGCGGCTGTCTCTTCTGTTAAGTTTGATAAAGATGGAGATCGATATTTTCGAGATGGATCAGAGGATAAAAAACCGTGTCAAGAAACAAATGGAAAAAACCCAGAAGAATTACTATCTGAATGAACAGATGCGGGCAATCAAAAAGGAGATCGGAACTGAGGACGAACATAGAGACGAGCTGAAGGATCTTGAAAAGCGAATCAAACGCACAAGGATGTCAAAGGAAGGTGCAGCCAAGGTCAGACACGAGTTCAAAAAGCTTAAGATGATGACCCCCATGTCGGCAGAAGCAACGGTGGTTCGAGGCTATATTGATTGGTTGATAAGTCTTCCCTGGTTTAAAAAGAGCAAGGTTCGAAAAGATATTGAAGAAGCAGATAAAATACTGGAAGAAGACCATTACGGGCTGGAAAAGCCAAAGGAGCGTATACTTGAATACCTTGCAGTCCAGTCTTTGGTCAATAAAATCCGGGGTCCGATACTCTGTTTTGTGGGGCCGCCCGGTGTAGGAAAAACGTCTTTGGCCAGATCTGTTGCCAGAGCCACGGGAAGAAAATTTGTACGTCTTTCACTGGGAGGTGTTCGGGATGAGGCTGAAATTCGGGGACATCGGCGCACCTACATCGGCGCAATGCCGGGTAAAATCATTCAGTCTCTTAAAAAAGTCGGTGTTAACAATCCGGCATTTTGCCTTGATGAAGTTGATAAAATGAGCATGGATTTCCGTGGCGATCCCTCTGCCGCCCTTTTAGAGGTCCTTGACCCGGAACAGAATTACAGCTTCAACGACCATTATCTTGATATGGATTACGATCTTTCAGACATTCTTTTTATTACCACAGCCAATACGCTGCCTGAAATACCTCTGCCGTTACAGGACAGAATGGAGATTATTCGTTTGCCCGGCTATGCAGAGTATGAAAAATATTATATCGCCAGAGACTTCCTTTTGTCCAAACAGATCGAGATGAACGGACTTAAGGATAAGAATGTACATTTTTCCCAGGAAGCTGTTCTTACAATTATAAGGAGATATACACGAGAATCAGGGGTTAGAAACCTTGAGCGCGAAATCGCTTCAATCTGCCGCAAAATAGCCCGCAAAGTGATAAAGGATAAAGAAAGCAAAGGTTTTAGGGTAACAGCAAAGTCAGTGCAGAAATACTTAGGGCCACCGCGCTTCAAAGCGCTTCAGATAGAGGAAAAAGATCAAATCGGAACTGTTACAGGGCTTGCCTGGACACAGGTGGGAGGGGAATTGCTTTGTATCGAGACACTGATTATGTCCGGTAGAGGAAAACTTGCCATGACCGGCAAACTGGGAGATGTGATGAAAGAGTCTGCTCAGGCAGCCGTGAGTTATGTCCGATCGCGTGCCGAGCATCTCGACATAGACAGAAAATTTTACAGGAAATTTGACATTCATATTCATATACCTGAAGGCGCCATTCCAAAGGACGGTCCTTCGGCAGGAATTTCAATGTGCACATCCCTGGTTTCGGCCCTTTTAAAAAGGCCTGTTTATCATAATATTGCCATGACCGGTGAAATAACCTTGAGAGGGCGTGTTCTGCCTGTCGGTGGATTAAAAGAAAAAATTCTGGCAGCTCACAGAGGTGGCGTCAAGAAAGTTCTTATTCCCAAAGAAAACAAAAAGGATTTAAAGGATATACCACCCACGGTTTTAAAAGAGGTTGAAATTGTTTTGGTGAAGCACATGGACGAAGTTTTGCCTCATTCGTTGATTTTAAATGAAGGGGATACTCTTTTTAAAGAAAACGACATGCCGTTTGACATAATGCAAAAAGAAATTGATCTGGAGCAGCCGTCAGCTTTAATATAACTCGAATTTTATAGGGATATTTTTAGAACAATTAAATCTTGACTTCATGCTGTTAAATTGTTACCGGTACTTTGTTTTTTAAACCGCATAGCCTAAAATCTGCAAGTAAGTTATAGGGCGGGTAGCTCAGTTGGGAGAGCATCGGCCTTACAAGCCGAGGGTCACAGGTTCAAGCCCTGTTCCGCCTACCATTAGGGGGTGTAGCTCAGTTTGGTTAGAGCGCCGGCCTGTCAAGCCGGAGGTCGCGAGTTCAAGTCTCGTCACTCCCGCCATACAAATAAAAGCCTGTCATTGAGAAGACAGGTTTTTTTATTCTGAAAATCGCTTTTTAATACAATATATTGTATTATTTTTATCTTGACACACAATCTAATTGTTCAGTATTTAAAAGATAAGTTTCTGTGCGTTAATTTTAAGTTTTACATAATATTTTAGTGCATTATCATGGAACATAAAGATCTCCTTTATTTTCTCCAGCATGTTGGAACGGATCCCTCTCGTCTGATATTTGAAGACGATCTTACGGGCATCTATAACCGCCGTTTTCTCCTAAACTACTTGCAGCACAAGGTGTCCTGGGATTCTCTGGAAAGCCGGCCGGTATCATTGCTCATGATGGACCTGGACTATTTCAAGGAGATCAACGATACGTACGGTCACGATGTTGGCGATAAAGCGCTTATCTGGGTGGCCGGGCTGGTCAAAAAACTGTCAGGAGACAAAGGATTGGCCATCCGTTACGGGGGCGATGAGTTCATGATTCTCCTGCCGGGCGCTGATAAGGAATCGGCCCTTAAAGTTGGCGAAGCGTTTATGCAACAGATTCATAATGAACTCTTTCACTTAGACGAAGTGGGTGACGATTTAAATATAACCATTAGTGTCGGGGTTGCTTCAGCTCCTGATGATGCTCAAAGCGGCAAGGATCTCATCCGGAAGGCAGATACCGCGCTCTATTACGCCAAAAGATTTGGGAGGAATAGACTTGCCAGTGCAGAGCAAGTCGCCCTCCAGGACGTGTTCCCCAAAACAGCGCTCCATCAATTAGACAAAGCAAAAATCACCGGTCGAAAGCCCCAACTCATTAAGGTGGCCGAGGCCTTGAAGAAATTTGGTCAGCACCAGAACCAGTTTCTCATCATCAAAGGCGCCGACGGCATGGGCAAAACCGAATTCTTGGGAGCGATCCGCCAGAGTCTGCCCAAAAACAAGACATGGCAAGTTGCGGTGAACGGTATTGCCCAAGAGGCGTTTCGTCCCTATTATATGATCACAAACATTTTAGTCGAGTTGCTGAATCAACAGCCCGACAAAGGCAAAAAGGTCTTAGAGGGTCTGACTCCCAAGGAAACCAACTATCTTGCCTACATCTTACCTCAACTGGAGAAACCAGAAAATCTCTCTCATCAAGAAGATGAAAAGACTCTGCGTGCACAACTCTTTGATAATCTGATTCATTTCATTCTTAAACTGCTCGATTCCCGGCATTTTCTTCTACTTATCGATGATATGCATTACAGTGATGAGGCAACTCTTTTCCTGCTGAGACGGTTGCTGCTGCGCCTGGATATTCCACTATTTATCTGTGGAACTGCATCTGATATCCTTCTGAATAACGTCCCGGGAGAAACCATTCCCCTGGAACAGTTTCTCGCCGCCTTTGAGCAGGAATTGAGTATTAGCCGATTGAATCTTGCCCCGCTGACCGCTAATGACATTGCAGATCATTTTCAAAGGATCTTTCCCAATATCTTTCTGCCTGAGAATTTTGAGAAAATTCTGGCCCAACTTACCCAGGGCAACGTTCTTTTTATCAACGGGATTTTGCGCAAACTGGTTTTGGATGGGAAAATCACTTTGACCGGACAACAATGGGTTGTCAAAGACCTGGAGGATGGATATCTGCCAAACTCCCTGGAAGAGATTGTCAGTCAGAAAATCGCTGCTCTGGATGAAGAGGGCAGGAAGCTACTCGAGCATGCAGCCATATTTGGTGAAAATGTCTCACTGAGTATGCTTGCCGGTGGTTCCAAAAGCATGGAAATTAAGGTCCAGGAGTTTGTTGATCAGGCCGTGACTCAGGGCCTAATCAGCTCAGAATTCAAGAAAAACGATGAAATCATCGGCTTCCTGAGCCGCCGCGTTTTGGAGATTACCTACGGAGCGATCCAGGAGGATCGAAAACAGGAACTCCATGGGCGGATCGGCACCTACCAGAAAAACCTCCATAACCAACACCTCCTCCCCTCGGCTGCGACGCTTGCTTACCATTTTCAACTCTCTGCCAACCGTGAAAAAGCTTTATCATACCAAGAGTCACAAAAGGTATACAACAGCAAAATATTTAATGCGCAAGAGGCCATGCACTACACGGGAGAGACCCTGCCGGATGTCGCCCCGGGGGATTTTCCTCTAGATCCCGACAGCCTGGCACAAATCCCTGGACTTATTCATCTACTTTTTACCTCCGTGCGTAACATCAGGCTCTATCCATCCGGAAGCAGTGCCATCCTGGATGCCACAAAGCAGCTCAAAGAAACTATCGACAAGATCCTTACGGACAATGAACGCCTTAATATTACTCAAATAGAGAAGACTTTGATGGTTAACGGCGAACCATTGGATGTTGCCGATTTTAAATCTATTGCCGAGAATTTCGTGAAGTTTCTCAGTCGGATGGAGCTGACAGGCATTGCCTTTTACCGGGGGCTCAGGGAAAAGGAATTGACGGTGATGCTGGAATCCCTCAGCCGGATCAGCAAGGAGATAACCGACCGGCATTTCTGGAAGCATTTCTCAAGGGAAAACCGGTTATTTCATATTGAATTCAAACAGGTGCGTTACACCACCATGGAGGAGGCCGAGAAAGGGACCCAACATCAAGAAATAGGACAGGAAAATGTCAAAGTGGACCCAATGCCAGATTCTGCCGAGTTGCTCGCTATCGGCTTCCAAGAGCTGGATGAGGAGGATTTGATCCGGCTTCCGCAAGCGATACGGTGTCTGCTCACTTCTGCCAACAACATCAAACTCTACCCTCCGGAGAGCAAGGCCGTCAGCTACTCTATTGATGAGCTTCATGAGGCTCTGCACGACATCCTGGTCAAGCGGCCTGCCTTCATTCTATCACAGATCGGCGAAGGTCTTTTTGTTAACGGTACAAAGATAGACACCGCAGATTTCAAGACCATGGCGGATAGTTTCCTCAAGTTTATGGAGAGAATCGGGCTCAGCAGTCTTACGTTCCTAAAAAACATCTCCGCTAAAGAGCTGAAAACCTTTATTTCAGTCCTTGGTCAATCTATGGACGATGAATTGAATAGCGAGTTCTGGCAGCTTTTTGCAAGGAAGCAGAAATTATCCGGCATTCTCTTCGACCAGCATCTTTATGGGATTCTTGAGGAACAGGTTGGAATCGGTTCTGACTATACAGTACCCATGGATGAGACGGTTGCAGTTGACGACGCAGATCTTGCATCTCAGATTACTGTGGAGCCAGAAGTGGATGAACCAGTATCAAAAACGTTTCAGGTAAACCAAGGTTTGGTGCCGATTACGGAAGCTTTTATTGAATCAATAATGCAGCAGTTGCACGATCACTTTCTCAAGGGTGAAGAGAAAAAATCCAGGCAATTGGTCGATCAGCTTTTCCATGGATTCGCAGACCAGACGCCTCTGATTCGCACGAAAGTGATCAATGCCTGTGACAGTTTGCTGAAAGATCTGGATTTTGCCTTGCAATCTCAATGGGTTGAACTGCTATCAGATCCGTTGCTGCGAATTTTGTCGGAAGAGGAAGACCCCGATCTCCTTAAAAAAATAAGCCTACTTCTTTCTCGAACCACTGCCTATCTCATCCGGTTTGGTGACTATGGGAGGGCCTGTCGGATTCATACTCATTTACGACTGCGCCGAAAACAGCTGCAAGGCAGTCAACGAGAGCAGGTCAGGCAGGAGGAAATAATTTCCATTCAAGAACTGGACCCGAAAACTCAGGGGATACTACTGGCAGATATGAAATCCCAGAATCCTTTCCGGTTACAACTATCCACACGTCTTCTTGACAGTTTGGGGCCGGCAGCCTTACCGATACTTATTGAGGTCATAAAAAAAGAAGATGACCTTAAATTGAGACAGATCGCTTCCCATCTGCTTGGAAATTTGGGCCCGGCAGCGGCCAAGATTCTCAGACGTGAACTGATACTTGAAGGCTTTGTCCAGGAACGTGTGCGAATTCTGGATGTAATCGACAACATAACCCAGGATCTAAAGACAGAACTGGCTTTCGCTCTGGGTGACGAGAGCCCCGAAGTTCGGCAAGCAGCGTTTCGTCTCGCAGAGCGCCTGAATAATGAAGATGTTATGTCACTGCTTTTGGATTATGCCACCCAAGAAGATCAAAGTATGGCGGTGTTTGCTATAAAATCCTTGGGAAAACTCAAATCCACGGGAGTAGTGGATGCGCTTGTTTCCCTGATGAATTCCACCAAAGATACGGAGCGTCTCATTGCCTGTTGCAGGGTTCTTGGGCGAATAGGTGATCCGGCCGGTATCGAACCACTGGCCAAAATCATGGCCCCCGGAGGGTTTTTCTCTTTTCGTAAAAGAAAAAACGCCCTGGTTCGTGCCACCGCCGCTTTTGCCCTGGCTCAGATAGATCATCCCAAGGTGGCTGAAGTGTTTGCTATTTATGTGGAAGACCGTGACCCACGGGTTCGACAAATCGCCCGAGATCAGGTGGGCCTGCAAAATTCCTCCTCATCCCGCTAAACGCAGCACATAAATTTTCACACCATTTATGTGCTGCATGAGTTCTTCGGGCTAGAGATTCAACCGAATTACCAGTGCTTCGAGATAAATCGATTTCATTTGTTGACTGGCCATTGCCTGTTTAATGGGCGGAAGTTTCAGAATAACCCCCAAAACAGCGGCCATGGCACGGTGGCTTTTCAACACCTGATTGTCGAAAATCAGATCTTGAAGCTTGCCCTGCTCGATGGCCATAACCACCACCCGGTGGGCTGTATTCAGCGGTGTAATCACCCTCTGGGCCCGAGATTGCAGGCTAATGCAATCCTCGGGACAGACCCTGGCACAGACACCACATCCCAGACAAATTTTCTCGTTAACCCGCGCCTTTTTCTTTTTGGGATGATGGGGATCGTTAGCCGAAACCAGGCTCATCGCCTCGACCGGGCATACGGTTACACATTTTCTGCACCCCGTGCATGCCTCATCTTGAATTTTCGGGATGAAATTGGTTGTATGTACCGGCTGCAAAATCCCAAATTTCCGGGCGGTAATCATGGCTTCGCAGCAGCATCCGCAGCAATTGCATATAAAATTCACATCCTTTCTAACATTGTCACCGAATTGTACCAGATTGTGTGAATAAGCTGTTTCCAGCAGTTCCAGGCATTCCGACACCTCAACTCGTCGGGCATAGTCATATTTTACCAGCGATGACGCCACTGAGTTAAAGGTCATGCATATTTCTTTGGGCGCATCACAATCTCGGCCCATATGAGACATTTTATGGCGGCAATAGCAGGTGCTGATCCCTATGTGTGAAGCGGTTTTAATGACCTCGGTCGCCCTTTCATAATCAAAAATCTGTAATGCGTTCTCACTTGAAAGAACCGGCTCATGAACAAAAACCCGTCCCAGCTTGGTTTCTCCGGTAAGAAAAAGATTCTTGATAAAATCCTCTTCAACATTGATATACTGGTAATACAGTTCGCTCAATAGTTTCTGATCAATGTCGCCTCTGATACGCATCAGGGAAAATTCAAAAAATCCCGCCATAGGGGGCGGCAGACAGTAAACCTGACGACCGTTCTCCTCCATATCCATTAAAATCGCCCGGCCACACAGTTGATCTAAAATTTTCCGGGTTCTGACCCCGTCCATTTTCCATACATGGGCGGCTTTTTCAGCTAAAAACGGTCTTAAGGGTAATAGCGATACCAGTTTGGCCTCTTTTTCGCTAAAAAGCATTTCCAGGATTTTGTATAATAGTTTTGAAGGATGCGCGCCCTGGGGAAATCGATTCAAACGATCCACCAGCTGTACATACCCTGATTTTATGGTGTGATGGGCCATAAAAGCTTCAAATTAGAGCAGGATAGAAATGCCGAGGCATTAAATTAGATTTCAAGCGTTTTTAAATATTCGACTGCTTTTGGAATTTCCCGTTCGTTGAAAACACGGATACTATTTTCTTGCAGAAGGACTGTGGTAACGCCTTTGCCCGGCTTTTGAATTCCGGAAAAACTTCCGTCGTAAATATATGTACTGCCGCATGAAGGACTGCCATCTTTCAGGACGGCAAGCTTGATTTTGCGTAAGCCGGCAAGTTCAAGTGCTTTTTGAGCACCGGCCATAAAATATTGGGTAACATCCTTTCCTTTGATGTTCATGATCCTTGCATACCCATGCAATACCGTACTTCCGTCGTGGCATAAGATTTCTGAACAGGGTCTGGGCACTGGAAGCCCTCCGGCAACTTCGGGACAGAACGGCACCAGACGTCCCTGGAGCTTCCAATCCGCTAACATATTGCTTG
>Ga0233409_10000171_pt1 | contig 11144 bp, 7 predicted proteins | sample Na_oxic_13_MG_FD_179871 | JGI IMG/M metagenome (GOLD analysis project Ga0233409, IMG submission 179871) | Seawater microbial communities from Saanich Inlet, British Columbia, Canada - Na_oxic_13_MG | ecosystem: Environmental > Aquatic > Marine > Inlet | place: Canada: British Columbia... | reverse complement strand
CACCGCTCCGATCCACGCCAACATTGGGATATCCAAGCGCATCACTGGTTCTCCGTGGTGATAGCAGGCGGCGCGATCCCTGGTCGAATCTCTAGCGGCTTGCCTCTCGGCGACCGAGCGAACTCACCGGGTACGTATCCCTGGAAGGTGGCGTCACGGGCCTGTGCCTCCGCGATGCACTCGGCGATGCGCTCGTCGCCGTAGGCCTGGAGCCGGTCGATCGCGATCCGGGTGTACTGATCGTCGAAGCTGCCGGCCCGCCCCGCGCGCGCGGCCAGCGCGTATCGGGCGACCGCGAAGCATTCGACGGGCCGCACCTGGTTGTCGAGCACCTGGCGAACCTTATCCTCGAAGTCCAGCTGGTACTCCTCACGCTCGTCTGGACCGGCCTGGCGGAGCGCCTTCTTCAAGTCCAGCGGCATCACGATCGGGGTATTCAGGATCGAGCGTGCCAGGACCTCGTAGGCCCGCCCTTGGCGAACGTAGGACGCGATGGTCCACCGAGGCCGCCGGTACGGGAAGACCGGCTCGTAGCCGCTCGCGATCGACTGCGCTTGCGTGCCGCCGCTGCCGATCTGTTTCGTGATCGTGGCGATGTAGGCTTCGACCGTTCTAGGCTTCCCAGGCTTGATCTGGAAGTTCTCGAAGCCAGCGAGCTTCCCGTCCACCAGGATGAACCGCGCTTCCGCGGCATAACCAGCCGCGACCGAGCCGGCGGGCTGCCCGGAGCGCTCGTACGATACTGTCACATCCTTGAGCGCGGAGCGGTAGTCATTCACTCGTCCCCGCGCCTTCCAAGACTGCGCGATCGACCAGTACGCTCGCACGACCAATTCGCCGGCCTCGCCATCATTGCCGTACACTTTGATGAACTCGCGCATGCCGGTGATCGCTTGCGGGTAGCGCTCTTGCTTGTAGGCCATCTCGGCGATTCGATAGAGCGCGTTTCGTTTCGTCTCGGGATCGTCGACAGAGCTATAGACGCGACGATAGTACTGTGTCGCTTCGGGGTATCGTTGGAGCTGCTCCAGCAGAATCGCCGAGTTCACCAGGCCGTCGGCGCGCTTGCTTTGAATCTGAGAGTTGGCCGATTTGGCGAAGCGCGGCGAGTCCGCAAGGACTCGGTAGTTCTCGACCGCCCTGTCGAAATCGAAGTTGCGGCTCGCCGTATACGCGAGCTTGAAGTGAGCGTTCGCGAGGATTGCGTCGAGGCTCTGCTGCTCCTCCGCGTCTTCGGCTCTACGAGGTCCGACCTCGTCGATGATGCGCTGGTAGAGCTGGCCCGCTGACTCGAAGCGGTTCGTCGCCTCGAGCGCGAGGGCGGCGTACTCGAGCGCGACCGGAGCCTGCCTGTCGCCGGGGTTGGTGTTGACCGCAGCGAGCAACATCGTCGCGGATTGCTCGTAGAGAAGCCGCTGTTCAGTCCCAGTCGCCTGTCCGGCGCGCTTGTAGACATCGAGCGCGTCCTGGTAGACGAGCGCGTTGAGGTCCGCCCCTGCACGGCAAATCGGCTTGTCTCGATTGGCCGGCTTCCGGCAATCGATTTTGTCGGCGCGCGCCGAGAACGTACAGCCTCGCTCCTGGATATCGGTCGCAAGGCGCCGGATCTCTTCGGAGTCGTCTGTGGCCATGGCCATAGCGCGGAGGTTCTCCCAAGCGATTTGGCCCGTCGCGTCGGCCTCTGGGCCTGTGCACCGTTCCTCGTAGATGCGCGTGAACCGGGCGTCCGCCTGCGGCCAGTAGCCATACCAGTAGAGGAGCAACGCGTTGTTGTAGTCATAGGCCGCACGTACGCCCTCGGTGTCTCGATTGGGGCGCACGCGTGTGAGGTAAATCTCCCTGGCGCGGGCGAGCCGCTGCACGGTCTCGGGCATCGCGACGGGTCGGACCGACAGGGGCGCGCCGGTTGGAAGCGGAGGCTCGGCACGGACGACCAAGCGTCCCTCCTCGACGTCGCGATCGGCGATGCGCTTCAACGACTCGACGACCCGCCGTGCGGACTCCGCGAGGTAGGTGTCATCCACATTCGAGTCTCGGACCTCAGCGTACTCCGTAGCGGCCTGCTCGTAATTCTTGGACCAGTACAGTGCGTCGGCGAGGTTGTAGTGCAGCTCGTAACCCTGCGGGTTGTTCGGGTAGCGTTCGAGGTACCCGCGGTATGCGGTCGCCGCCAGCTCATACTCCAGCCTGGAATCGCGACAGAGTCTCACGTTGCGCTCCTGCACGCATTGCTGACGCAGGCGTTGAGCCAGCTGGTGGTGATGGATGGCGGTGACGATGAGCGCATTCTCGGCAAGCTGCTCGGCGTTTCGCTGTTCGGCAGGGCGGTCCATGTTGGCGTTCCACCAGGAGCTTCCCTGCACGTATTGGGTGAGCTCGGAACGCGCGAGGATCGCGTTCTCGAACTCATTGTGCATCTGGTGAGCGACGGCGATGTCGTTGAGAACGTCGGGGGTGCGGTGGTGGTTTGGCCACTTCCTGATGGCGAGCCGCCAGGCCGCGATGGCCTCCAGGTACTTCGCCTCGTCGAAATAGACCTGTCCAAGTTGGAAGTAGACATCGGGTGTCCACGGCCTCTGTTGGGGGATCAGCGAGGGATCTTGGATGCGTTCGATGCCGGTTGGCCGTCCCTCGATGGGGTCCGCGATCTGGTTCTCGTTCCAGTCGTCGTAGGCGAAGGCGATGCCGAGGTACTCGATCGCCTCGGGTCGAAGCTCGGAGCCCGCCTTGCCAGTCTCGCTCCGCGTCTCATCCGACCACTCCACCAACTTGCCGAAGTGCTGGATCGCAGCGGGATAGCGGCTTGCGCGGTAGTAGGCCCACGCGACCTTGTAGAGCGCGAGGTTGTAGTTTCGGTCTTGGGTGTTTTCGAGGATGCGGCCATATGCCGCGATCGAGAGGTCGAGCGCGTTCTCGCCATCGAAATCATCGAAGTGGTACTCGCCGACCCGGAACCATGTCTCGCTGACGAAGCGTGCCTGAGGTGTGATCGGCTCGCAGCTCTTGTACACGTTGATGAACGCGCCGCGTACCGACGCACCGAGCGGTCGGCCGTCCAGCGTCAAGGCGGGGTACTTGGCCTGTGCTGCCAGTGATGCATCCGCGGGCGGCGGGCGCCAATCAGGGTTGTAATTGTACTTGTTGGAGCACACGAGCGCGAGCCACGCAGCCACGGCTTCCTCCGGGCGGCCCATCTCGTTCAGGGTGTACCCGATCAAGTAGTAGACGCCGTCGGAGCGCTCGTAGGCTGGGAACCGGCGCGCCAACGCCTTGTAGAGGGTGACAGTCGGAGTGAAGTCCGGCGACGTCGGCAGGTTGTCTTCGGCGGTCAGGTCGCCGGCCTCGCGGGCGGCCTGTGCATCGTCGTAGAGCTTTTGGAAGTCGACGGCGCTTCGTTCGAAATAGAGCTCGCCCAAGCGAAACATCGCGTCTGGGGTGTACTTCGCGTGGTTGGGGTAACGGCGAATGAAGTCCTCGAACACCCGAATCGAATTCTCCCGGGCCTCGTTGAACGCGCGCTCTTCCGTTTCGAGCCGCTCGCCATACCAGCGGTCGCGCTCACGCCGCTGTTGGAGATACTCGCGCCGCACCAAAGACGTGACGGTCGAGCGGAAGGCTTCTCCGGTCGCGGTGAAGCGCTCGACCTCTTCTTCGAGCTGCCGGAGCGCCTCGAGCTGTTGCTTGGTGGGGGGCGGCCGCTCGTCGACGATGCGCTTGCCCGTGTCCTGAAGGAACGGGGGCAAGGTGACATCGGTCGCGCCCTCCCAGGGCGCCGCCTCGGCTTCCTGCGCAGCGGCAGGAACGGAAGGCGCCGCCCCTGCGAACCACAGCACGAGGAAGATCATCGAGACGATCGGGCGACGTGTTGTCATTGATCGCCCTCGCCGATTTGGTTCTGGTCCATCACGTCGCGGAACTCGTCGTCGAGGGCCTGAAGCTCGCGAGCCCGCTCACGCGTCAACGCGTCGATGCGGAGTCGGTGATCCTCGCGCCTCGCCCAAGAGATGTCGATCTTGCCGAGATCGGCCCGCAGGACCAAGTCGTAAAAGCGATCGTGGACGCGATTGAAGTTGAGATACGCGACGGCGCCGACGACGTCTTCGGTTTCGCCTTCGAGTGACCCGAGCGCGACCCGATAGCGCGCCAGGTTGGCGGTCTCCTCATTGACGACCGCGAGCATCTCCGCGACCCGCCTTTTCACCCTCGCCGCAACCTCCGCATCGCGTTGATCGAGTTGGCGTTCCACGGCCGCTACGCGAGAGAACGCGGCGTCGTACCCGGGGCCGCCCGACCCCGCGAGCTCACGCTCCCGATCGACGAGGTTGATGAACTTGGTGCGCTCCGCATCGTCGGCTTGGTATCGCTTGTCGCCCACGCCGACGTGGAGCCTGCCGACTTCGAGGCGGCGCCGAATCCAGGTCAGCTGTTCCTCGTGCTCTTTGATCTCGACTTCGTGCCGATCGAGTTGTGCGCGTAGCGCTTTGGGATCGACCTTTTCCGGATCGACCGCGGCTAGCCCAGTTCTCGATGCGACGACACGAGCTTCGAGCCCGAGAATCTCGACGCGCAATCCTTGAAGCTCGCGCTCGGCCGCCCTGTACTCTTCGAGCTTCTCGAAGTCGCGCTCGATGAAGTCTTCGGTTTCGACCGGCATCCTCATCACTTCGGCCTGGAGCTCCCCGCGCCGGGCTCGAACCCGCGCGACTTCGCCCTGGCGGCTGCCTCGGGCTTGGGCCTCGCCGTCGATGAGCGTTCCTCGTGCGCGCGCGGCCCGGTTGCGGAGCGCGGTCGTTCGTTCGCGCTGCCGGCGCAGGTCGGAGAAGACGCTGATCCTGTTCGGCGCGCTCAGCGCGGCCGTGATTCGTTGCGCGAGCTCGTCGGTCTCCCGGACGAGTTGCTTGGCTTCGCTCAGGTCTGCGAGCACCTCGAGGGCCCGCTCGTAGTCGCCTTCGAGGTCGATCCAGCGCCGAGCGGACTCCGGAAGGAAGTCGTCAATGTCGAAATGATCGAGGTTTTCGCGCACAACCCGCCGGAAATAGGCGTGAAGATCCGGGTGGTCCTGTCGCTTGAGAGCCAGGTCATCGCGGATGGGCCCGAAGGTGTCGCGGACCTCGTCGAACACCGCCTCAGCTTCGTCGTAGCGGCCGGTGCGCGCCAAGAGGTCGCCTCGTAGCACCTTGCCGTCGGCGTTCAGGGGGCTGTCGGGAGCCGCGACCGAGAGGAGCTCCAGTGCGCGTTCGGCTTGGACGGCGTCGCCCATCCTAATGTAGTTCCAGGCAAGCTCGTACAGGGCCTCGGCGAAGTGGGACGACGTTTGTTCGACTGCCCGATACGCCTCGAGCGCCTGCTCGAGCTGCTCGGTTTCGTAGTAGAGGCGCCCGAGCGCGAGATAGGTCAGCTCGACGACCTGGCGCTCCTGCTCATTCGCCGGCTCCTGGCCGAGGACGCCATGGAACGCTGCGATGGCGTCGAGATACTCACCGCGCAGGGTGTGAATGGTCCCCACGAAATACTTGGCCCGCAGGGAAAACTCGGTGCCGCTCGGGATGGCGATGAAACCCTTGCGCGCCTGCTCGAGGCGGCCTTGGTCGACTCGCCGAATCGCGGCGTTCGGTGGACCGTTGAGCACGTCGTCGATGGGGACGGCGCGGCTGTACAAATACTTCGCGCGGAAATAGGCCGTGGTCACCGAAAGCGTGGCGGATGGCAGGGCCTCCAGACGCGCGAAGTATCCGTCGACCTCACGGAAATCGCGGGTGTGGATGGCTATCTCGATCAGGCGGCTGAGCGCCATTTGGAGGTATGGTGAGAAGGCCGGATCGCTGCTGCGGTCGATCACCTCCGCGTAGCGCTTTCGGGCGCCGAGACGGTCGCCCGCGAAGAAGAGAGACTCCCCGAGAAGAAACAGCGCCTCGGGATACGCGCGATGCGTCGGGTAGTGCTCGACGATGTCCATGAGGAGAATGGCAGCGCGGAGGTAGTCCTCGAGACGCAGGTAAAGCTCTCCGTCGGTGAGACGCTCTTCGACGAACGTGTCGCTCTTGAGGTCGTGGGGGGGGACCGGATTGGCCATCAATCGTTGCGTGTCCGATTCGAGATCAGACACCTCGCGATTCGCTGCGGTTAGGTCCTGTGCGACAACGTCAGGCGTAACCGATGCAAAGAGGCTGAAGGCCAAGGCGAACCGGATGAATCCCAGCCACGCCCTTTGCGCTTGCCCCCTGCCAAGTGTCGGTGTGGGCGGCGATGTTGTCGCCCCACGAGGTCGCATTACCGATCGCCCTCACCGCTTGCTTCAGGTCGAACCTGTCGCTCGACACGCTCGATGTACCGAACCGCCGGTCGCTCTTCGAGCGGTGTCGTTGGGCCGCCCTTTTCGTAGCCCACCACGTGAACCGTCGAAACACGGCCTTCGGGCACCGCGAACGTGTAGGTGGATCGCACCTTGAAGCGATACCCCTTGAGGTACGCGAAGACGCCATAGCCGTGTCCTCGGTACTCGAGGTTGACGGTGAGCGTGTGCTCGCCGGGGACGATGCTCCCGTTGTAGACCTCGAACTCTTGCTGCTCGCCGAGCCCGCCTTCCTCATCGGCTTTGGTGAAAATTGGGGCGCCGTCGAGCGCGTACACCACCCTCACCAACTTGTACGATTGGGACATGCGGTTTTCGTGGAGGATAACCGCCTGGCCGCCGCCCACGACGCCCTCGAGCACCGTCTCGGCGAGTAACGAGAGCCTCGCCTTCGAGCGAAAGATCTGCTCCTTCAGCTCGTTGATCCGCTGCTCGAGATCGCGAAGGCGTACCGCGTAGGTGCCGGCGTCGATCGGTTTGGTTGGCGCGGCCGGCGCGGCGGCTTCAGGCGCAGCGGAGGCCTCGTGTTGTGTGTCCGGCGCCTGTGCACCGGGGGCCTGAGCCGCCACGATGGCGCTCCCAGCTCCAATGCATAGCAACGCAACTGAGAGCGCAACGGTCCTGCGCATCGCAATTCCCCTCTAAGTGACCACCATCTGACGCGAAATTGCCCCCCGACAGTCCTCGCGCTTATACCGCAGCGCCAGGAGGTGGGTCAATGAAGGTCGGGGGCATTTCCGCTGCCGGCGATCCGGTAGAAACGCTGAATTGTTCTTCACTTGCCCAGGGACAATCGAGTAGATCCTCTTGGAGTCTCAGACGTCGATCGATGTGTGGTCTTCCGACGCAAAACAGGCACGATGAAGATGGGGGCGCGTTTTGAGCGATCCCTCCGACGAAGTGCTGCTTGCAGCCTATCGCAAGGGCGACTCAGGAGCGTTCGAGGTGTTGCTCGGACGATACCGAACGCCGATCTTCAACTTCCTATTGCGGTCGGCTCGGGATCGGGGCCGCGCCGAGGAACTCTATCAGGACGTCTGGATGAAAGTCATCGAGCGCTGCGACGAGTTCCGCGGAGACGCCAAGTTCTCGACGTGGCTGTACACAATCGCGCGGAACCTGTGCATCGACCATCAGCGAAAGATGAAGTTCCGCGGGCACGCCTCGCTGGATGCGCCCCAGCCGAGGTCAGGTCAGCCGATCGGCGAGCGCGTGTCGAGCTTTGGGCCGTCGACCGAGCAGCTGGCGATCGGCGGGCTCATCGGAGAGCGGATCGCCCGAGCTGTGGAAGGGCTACCCGACGAACAGCGCGAGGTGTTTCTGTTGCGCCAGCTGCAGGGGTTGGCTTTCAGAGAGATCTCCGAGGTGGTCGGTGCTCCGGCAAACACGGTGAAGAGCCGCATGCGATATGCCCTCGAGCGTCTGCAGCAGATCTTGAGCGATTTGGAAGAGCCGCATGAACTGTGACGAGTGCAAAGAGCAGGTCTTCGAGCTGATCGAACGCGAAGCGGTCGATCCCGACGGGGTGCGCGAAATCCTCTCACGGTGCCCCGATTGCCGGGTGGCGTTCGACGAGATGAAAGCCGCGTTGGCCGTGACGGAGCAGCTGCCGATCGAAGAGCCGCCTCCGGCGCTCGATGGGGCGATTGTCCGTGCGGCTCGCGACCGTGCACCTAGGGCCGTCCCGTTACGAAAGCGGCGATTGCAGCCGGCGCCCTGGGCGATGGCTGCAATCGCCTTGCTTGCCGTCGGGGTTGGCGTTTGGACGATCCCGCGAAAGGTGCAGCTCGAAAGCGACGCGGCGCCTGGCGAGCTGAAGAACGCGGGAGAGATCGCGATGGCGGACCAGGTGCTCGAGGAGGAGACCAAGACGTCCGATAGCAGGGATGCTGTGGCGCAGCTTGGCTCCGAAGGGACGGCTGCGTTGAGAGCTCCGGAAACCGCGGAACCCGAACCGAAGAAGGGGTCCCGGGCGCCCGTCCGCGCGAGGAGACGGGCCCGATCCTCCCCCGACGAGGAGAGCGTCGCGCGCCTCGCGCAGCCCCCTGCCGCTGCTCCTGCCGCCGATATGGCGGTGGCGGGCGCTGCCGAGTCGCGCTCGCATGAAGCGGCCGCGAAGGCATCCGCTCCACCCAAGCAGGGCAAGCAGGAAAAAGACGACGACGCGACGTGCAGACGGAAGGTCGACGACTTCGAACGCCGTGCCGGCACTGACGACGACTACGCGCCCACCCCCGAGGAGGAGCTCGCAATCGGCAAGTGCTATCAGACGCTCGACAACGTTGCCGACGCTCGGAAATGGTTGCAGCGTGCGGCCGCGCATCACAAGACCAAGGGACGCGCCGAAGCAGCACTTCGCGAGCTAGCAGCCGAGTAGCGCGCGGCCGCTCATCGGCGGAGTCGGTCTAGCAGCGCACGCCATTTGGGCCTCCTGCCTTCGCCCGCACGCCCGGTCACCTCATGGGCCGCGGCGATGGCTCCTGCGAGGTCGGGTGTGATCTGCAGCGCGTCGAGGGGGATGCGCGCGTCGGCAGCGGCTGCCTTCCATCGCGCGTCCACTCCGGTGAAGAAACACACCCCGCCGAGCATCCTCGAGATTTCGTCCGCGCCGAACACGGCCGTCGCTCGTTCTCGGTTTGGTTCGCCGAGCTGGCTGAGGTCGACGATTGCGATCTCGACGTCGGCGTTGAGCATCGCGCGTCCCAGCGAGTCGACGCACTCGCTCAACACGGCGGGTTCATGCACCCCCGACACGATCAACGCGAAAGCGGCCTCGTCGATGCGCAAGGGTTTTAGAGGCTTGCTTGCGCGGGCCTCCGCCGTATGTGCGACTCGTTCTTCGCGCCCCAGCACGAATCCTTCGATCGTTGCTGCGATGACATGCTGCGCGAACGGTCCCGAGGAGGACTCCTCGGACCCCCCGATGCACCGCAGCGCAAGCAGCACGACTTGAATTGCCGAAGTGGGTGTGAGGTCGAGCAAAGCCAGACGTCGCCCAAGAAGGGTGAGTACCGCGAAGCACTCGCGGAATCCGAACGACTCGTAGTCGCCGCTTACGCGTTCGTTCGCGGGCAACTCACGCAACAGAGTCAGCGCCGGCTCCACCTCGGCTGCGATCGCTTGGAACGCGACGCCTCCCGTCGGTGGCCTGGCTTCTTCGAGCAAGGCCGCAAAGCGCTCACTAACGGCGTCCCCGTGTTTCACGATCGGGCTACTCTATCACTCTTTGGGTCGACCATAATCCGCCGTGATATAAGCGGCGTTGAATGGCTGCCACAATTCTCGTCGTCGACGATGAAAAGAACATCCGGCGCACCCTGCGGATGGTGCTCGAGGGCTCCGGGTTCAACACGCTCGAGGCCTCGTCAGCCGAGCAATGTCTCGAAACGCTCGAGAACAACGAGGTCGACCTGCTCATTCTCGACGTTCGCCTGCCCAAGATGAGCGGCATCGAAGCACTCGAAAAGATTCGCAGCGAGCCAGAGACGCGAAGGCTCCCGGTGCTGATGGTATCCGGCCACGCGTCGGTTGCGGAGGCGGTGCAAGCGGTGCAGCTGGGTGCAACGGATTTTTTCGAGAAGCCACTCGATCGGGATCGCGTCCTGGTCACCGTTCGCAACGCTCTCCAGACTTGGCAGCTGCAACGCGAAGTCGAGCAGCTGCGTGCTGGCGTCGAGCACCGCTACGAGATGATCGGCGAGAGCCCAGTCATACGTTCGCTCTTCGCGCAGCTCGAGAAGGTCGCTCCGACGAACGGACGCGTGCTCATCTCGGGAGAAAGCGGGACAGGCAAGGAGCTAATCGCGCGCGCGATTCATCGACTCAGTCCGCGCGCCGACAAACCTTTCGTGAAAGTGAACTGCGCAGCCATTCCAGCGGAGCTGATCGAGAGCGAGCTCTTCGGCTACGAGCGTGGGGCGTTCACCGGCGCGCAAGGCCGCAAGAAGGGCATGTTCGAGCTCGCCAATGGCGGCACCCTCTTTCTCGACGAGATCGGTGACATGAGCGCGAGTGCGCAGGCCAAGGTGTTGCGCGCGCTCCAGAGCGGGGAGATATCACGTGTGGGCGGCGAAAAAGCGATCGCGGTCGACGTGCGCGTGCTCGCTGCGACCAACAAAGACTTGGAGATGGAAGTCAAAGAGGGCCGTCTGCGGGAGGACCTCTACTTTCGCCTCAACGTCGTCCCGATCGTGAGCCCTCCGCTTCGCGAACGAAGGTCCGACATCCCGCTCTTGGCCAGCGGGTTTCTGCGGGAGTTCTCGGCCGAGAACGGGCTTCGGGAGAAGCCCATCGACGACGACGTGCTCGAGGCATTGGCCGAGCGGCCCTGGCCCGGGAACGTCCGCGAGCTCCGCAATGTCGTCGAGCGAATGGCGATCTTGAGCGGCGACCGGATCACGCTCGACGATCTGCCCGAGGAGGGGGTCCTCAGCGAGGTTCGACGCGAGTCTACGCCAGCGTCGGACCTGCCTGCCATGGTCGATGAGGCCGGCGAACGCCTGACTTTGCGGGAGTATCGAAGCCGCGCCGAGAAGGACTACATTCTTCAGACCCTCGACGAGGTGGGGTGGAACATCTCGCGGGCCGCGACAATTCTCGGGGTGGAGCGCACCAACCTTCACAAGAAAATGCGCAGCTATGGTATCCGTCGGGAAGAGGCATGATCCGTCGATCGATTAGGCTGATGTGGAGGGGCGCCATCCTGGCCTTCCTGGTCTATGTCCTATTCTTCGTTCAGCTCGGCGAGCGGTCCGCTTTTCAGCACATGATGCGGGTCGTCGACACCGAGGAG
>Ga0233409_10000169_pt1 | contig 11230 bp, 8 predicted proteins | sample Na_oxic_13_MG_FD_179871 | JGI IMG/M metagenome (GOLD analysis project Ga0233409, IMG submission 179871) | Seawater microbial communities from Saanich Inlet, British Columbia, Canada - Na_oxic_13_MG | ecosystem: Environmental > Aquatic > Marine > Inlet | place: Canada: British Columbia... | reverse complement strand
GATGCGCAGCAGTGAAGACTTTCCCGTCCCGTTGACACCAATGACCCCTATCTTCGCGTTCGGAAGGAACGAAAGATAGAGGTCTTCGATGATCTTCTTGTCCGGGGGATGAACTTTCGTAACCCCCTTCATCGTGAAGATAAAGTCTGCCATGGACTATTGAGCTATGCGTCTCCTCGTGAGCCACATAGCAACGATGCACAGCGCAATCCAACCGAACGAGGCGCTCTTGGCGGCGCTCACGCTACAGCCATCAGAGGTGCTGGTGTCGCCACTCGGTCCGCCCTCCCCGTCATCGGAACCCGGCGCGCTCTTGGGTGCAAGGTCGACCGTACCCGCCTCGAGGTCGAGCTCGGGAATGTCGGTTCGAATCAGTGCGGGCAACTGTCCGGTCAGCGTCTTCGTGGTCGTGCCCTCGAGCGCGGTGTTGCCTGCTGCAAAAGGCCTAGGTGTGGGGCCGCTAGGCGGGCCACCCCAGGTGCCACGCTGCGGATTCTCACACGCGATATCGCCTTCCCAAGGATTCAACATCACATACCGCCCTTGGAAGTTGTTGACGCTCGACGCCTGCGCTCGCCGCTCCCCGAGCTGACCCTTTTGATCGGGCATCCCTCGGCCACCGACAATTGGACCCGCTGCGCGAAACACGAGGTCCTCGTCGAGTCCGTCCTTGTCGTAGCGGTAATGCAATCGTGTCAGCACGAAGCCGTACGGCTGCCATGATGGTCGGCGTTTGCGCTGCGGCACGACACCAGGAATGTCGGAGTACGGATCCTGCTCCCCAGGCACAATCACGTCACCACCGAGGGTCGCCAGCTCATCCGGCCTCAGCGGCGGCTCCGGACACGGATCGCAAGTCGTCGCGTCCCAAGCGTACTCGGTCACGACCGCGCCGGGATTTTTCTCGGTCGTTCGCTCGAACAGCGCATCGTAGAAAGCCCCAAAGCTCTTTCGGACGCTGCGCTCGACGCGGATGTTGGTCGGGATCGACGCGTTCTTGTAGTTGGCCACCTCGTAGCGCTGACCTTTGCCGAGGATGTGCACGATCAAGTCCTGCTTCCCCGCACTGTTGAGCAAACCAAGCCGGACCGGAAGTGTGAACGTCGGCGCATCGTAGTGGAATCGAAGCGGGGAGAGGACCGCCTTACCGTTGCGGAACTTCACCTTTTTCGAGTCGACCTTCGCAACGAAGAACTTGGTGTTCTGCTCCACATAGGGCCGCAAGACTGCGTTGGCCCCCTTCGGAATGTTGTAGTCGTTCTTGCGAAGCCACTTGTCGAGCCCACCGGAATCATTCGCGCTCAAGATGACGATGTCGTACTCCGCGACCTTGAACTGTGCCTCGATGGTTACGCCCAAGCGCGCGTCGGAGTCCTCGGCCGCCGAAGATTTCATTCGCCGCGCCGATGGCGCTCCCGCCGCCATCTCGTACACCACCAGCTCTCGGCACGGGTCCTGCTCCCAGTACTCGACCAAGCGCGGCGCAGCGAGCTTATCGACCCGCGAGAAGATCTCCGGCGGCAACGTCTTCACGTTGTCCTCCTGCAGAACGACCGGCACCGGCACGATCATCGCAAAGTCTTCTGGCGGTCCCTGATAGTTGTTCTGCATCGACAGCACCGTTCGCGTGCCCTCGCGCATCATCACGACCATCGTCGCGTTGTTGTAGAGAGACGCGTCGGCCCCACTCACGTAGAACCCACAGAACGCGCGCGACGTAGCCGGCCAAGACATAGCCACGCACAGACCCAAGACGACGATTGCTTGCTTCATAGATTGCTCCTCATTTGCCCTGGTAGACGCGTGAGGCCGCAATTTGGATCTATCTTGCGAAAACCTGAGCGATTACGGCGAGATGTCGACGAGCTCGATGCTAGTTCTTGATGTCGATCAGCTCGACGTCGAAGACCAGCATCCCGGCCGGACGCCCTGGTCGGCCTCCGTAAGCCAACTCTTCCGGAATCCAGATCCGGCGCTGCTCGCCGACGACCATGAGCTGCAGACCCTCGGTCCAGCCGGGGATGACCTGATTGAGACCGAACGTCGCCGGGGTTCCGCGCACGATAGAGCTGTCGAACATCTTTCCGTCCGTCGTCCATCCCGAGTAGTGCACCGTCACGACGCTCGTGGCGGTTGGGTGGTCCTTCCCGGTGCCCTTCGCCAACACGCGCGACCCGAGGCCGGAGTCGGTCTTCTTGGCGTTCTTTGGGATCTTGGCGACGTCCTTGGGTACGTCGGGTGGCTTGGGCGCCTCCTTGAAGCTGACGAGCTCGACATCAAACACCAAGGTGCCGCGAGGCGGACCCATCCCAGCGTGCGGATCGGCCTCGGCCGCCTCGCCGTACGCCAGATCACCGGGAATCCAAAAACGGCGCTTCTCGCCGGCAACCATCAGCTGCACACCCTCGGTCCAACCTTTGATCACGCGATTGAGCGGAAACTCTGCAGGCTGTCCACGCTTCGTCGAGCTGTCGAACATGCGACCGTCTGTCGTCCAGCCGGTGTAATTGACGGTGACGATGTCTGCCGCACTCGGATTCTTGTCGCCGGTGCCTTCTTGCAACACGGTCCACGCGAGACCCGACTCGCTGCGCTTGGCGTTCTCGGGCGCCGCGGCAACATCGGGCGGCGCGGGAATGTCGGCAGGCGCAACTGCTTTCGCTTCGATCGCTGCCGCGGCAGCTTCGTCCGCAGTGGCTTCGGCTGTTTCGGCCGGCGCCGCCGAATCCGAGTCGGACTCGCCCTCGGCGGGTGCGGGTGCGCTGCTCTTGCAGGCGGTTAGCGCGGTGGCCAGCACCGCACAACAAAGAAGGGTCCAGAGAGATTTCATGGGGGCGTGGTAGCCGACTGCGCGCGCGCTGTCTACTTCTCAAGCTGCGGCGGGACGTCCGGCGTGGCGACGACCTCGACGACTTCGCCCTCGACCTCGATCACGTCTTGCGGGCCACGGGGCGAGCCATTGTAACCCGGCGCATACACTTGTACGTGACCCGTCGCAATTTGCCGTTCGAACCAGGCGCGAACGAAACCCCCGATGACACGACGCGTGGGCGGCATGACCATCGAAAGGCCGGCGACGTCGGTCAGGATGCCCGGCGTAATCAGCATCAGCCCACCAATGAAGATCAGGAGCCCGTCGATGACCCCGTCCTTCGGCAACTGCTGGCGCGCCATCGCCTCCTGCCATCGTCGAATCACGCGGGCGCCCTCGAGCCGAGCGAACCATGCACCGAGCGCACCCGTCAGAAGTACCAACCCGATCGTCGGTATGGGTCCGAGCATTCGCCCGATGGCGATCAGGAGATACAGCTCGACGAGCGGAACGACGGTGAACAACAGGAAAAGACGGGCCACAGGGCGAATCTAAGTCCGATCCCAGGCCTGCGCTACCCACGCTCCCGGCGCGCCTTCTCGTTTCGCGCGGGTCACGCTTTGGTTTGGCGTCGCGGTGGTTCTGCCGTACACCCCGCGGCATGAACACGCCGGCAGACGGGTCGATGAGCCCGAAATGGGGACTGCGGTGCTTGTTGGGTGGCGCGTTGATGGGTCTCGCGAATCTGGTCCCGGGTATCAGCGGCGGCACCATGCTTCTCGCGGCCGGGATCTATCCTCGGTTCATCCAGGCGTTGGCCGACCTCAGCGGGCTTCGGTTGCGGAAGAGCTCGTTCATCGTTCTGGGTCTCGTGGGCGCCGCGGCGGCGGTGGCGATTCTCTTGGGCGCTGGCCCCGTCAAAGACGCGGTCGTCGAAAATCGGTGGGCGATGTACAGCCTGTTCATCGGGCTCACACTTGGTGGCGTTCCTGTGCTCTGGCAGATGGCCCGTCCTGCCACCAGTGCGTTCTGGGTCGGCACGATGGCCGGGCTGTTCGTGATGGCAGGGCTGGCGTGGCTGCAGGTCTACGGCGCGAGCTCCGGGGCGAGTCGCGAAGGCGTGCCGATGATGTTCGTCGCGGGCGTTGCCGGCGCCAGCGCAATGATTCTTCCAGGCGTGAGCGGCGGCTATCTACTGTTGGTGCTTGGAGTGTACGTACCGGTTCTGAGCGCGATCGACGCGCTCAAAGAGGCCCTCAAGGCGAACGATCTAGCAAGCGCATCGGATCCGATTCTCGGCGTCGTGCTTCCAGTCGGCATCGGTGTCGCGATCGGCATCTTGCTGATCAGCAACCTGATCAAAGTCGTGCTCGAGCGATACGAGCAACCGACGTTGGGCCTGCTCATGGGACTACTGGTGGGCGCGGTCTTCGGATTGTGGCCTTTCCAGGAAGGCATGGCGCCAAAGGTTGGCGAGATGTTCAAAGGACAGGTGTTGACCGCGGAGCGCCTCGCCGGGCTCGGACCCGACAAGTACCCAACCGAGTTCTTCGCGCCCACTTTCACCGATGTCATGATCGCGATCGGCTTCGTGGGCATCGGCTACATGATCACCACGCTGGTCGCCCGTGTGGGCGGCGCTAAGCCACAACGGCGCTAGGGCTCACGCCATCAATTGTTGAGGAGCTCGTCGCACTCGGCGCTGATGTAGCCGAGCGCCACCAACTGACGGCAGAGTTCCGGCGTCATTTCCTGCTTTTCCTCGGTCAGACCGGGTTTCTTCTCCCCGGCTGATCCGTCGGAAGCGGCCAGCCAACGGCCGGGATTATCGGCGCCGAGGAACTGTCCGTGAAGCGTCCGCAAATAACGCTGGGCGATGGGATGTTTGCTGCCGTCGAGCTCCTTCTGCTCCCAGTAGTCATTTCCAAGGTCGAAGATGACCTGGGACAGATTGCCTCGAATGATCATCTTCCAATCACCGCCGCGAATCACCCGGCGATGCTCGAGGAAGTCGCTAAACGCCACGTACGGACCCGCGGGCCAATCGCCCCGCATGAACCCAAGCAAACTGCGACCTTCGAACTTCTCCGGAATCGGGACGCCCGTCGCCTCCAGCACCGTCGGCCCAATATCGAGCGTGCTGACGACCGGACCGATGCGCGTGTTCGCCGGAATGACTCCCGACCACCGGAACATGAGCGGCACGCCGAGGAGCTCTTGATACACCGAGTGGCCGTGGCCCCAAGACCCGTGCTCCTGGAACTCCTCCCCATGGTCGGAGGTCACGACGATGATCGTGTTTTCATCGAGCCCGAGCTCGCGGAGCTTCGCGAGGAACTTCCCGAAGTGCTCGTCGTGGTAGCTGATCTCCCCATCGTGCAACGCCTCGATGCGTTCTTTGTCGCGCTTCGTGAACGTGTACTTCTTCGGGTTCTTCTTTGCGTCGTCGAGCATTAAATGCGTGCGGCGGTTCTTCACCTGGCCGTTGTACGGCTGCGGGTCATACATCTCGAGGAACTTGGCGGGAGGGTCGTACGGCACGTGCGGGTCGATCGTTTGGATGTAGACGAAGAACCGACCGTCCTTGTTCTTCTCGATCCAGCCCTCCGCCTCCCCAAACACATTGGACGCGTTGGTGTTGCGCGCTTCACGAATGTAGTTGGTGTAGTGGTCCCACCCTTGATCGAAACCGAACGCATTCGAGACGTACCCATTGGCGATGAAACTCGCCGTCTTGAAGCCCGCTTCCTTATAGACCTCGCTCAGCATCAACGCGGACTTCGGAAGCTTCGAGGCGTCTTGCTTGGTCTTGTGAGTCGCGGGGTGTAGCGACGTGAGCACGCTCGCGACCGCGGGTTTGGTCCAGTTCTCCGGCGACTGCGATCGCTCGAAAAGCGTGCCGTGTGAAGCAAACGCGTCAATGGTCGGGGTTTTCACACGGGTCTTCGGGTAATAAGCCTGGACCTTGCTTGCGCGCAGGGTGTCGATGAGCAGGACGACGACGTTGCGGGCTGGCTCGTCGATCGTGGCTACCTCGCCCACGCGACGCACGACACGCACATCGCTCAGCGCGAGGTCGCTCGCTCCGTCGTTTCGGAAGCGCACGCGCACGATCTCGCCGCCGAGCTCCTTCAAAGACACCTGTTGATCGTCCCATGCGGCCCGGGCGTCCATGCGCTTGGTCGAACCGGCGGACTCGTCGCTGCTGATCTGCAGCGCCAAGGCGCCCTCACCCTGAGAGCCGAGGCCGGAGCCGAAAACCAGCGTGCCATCTTCCGGCACTTCGACGAACCAGTCGACCTGTGCCGAGGGCGCCAGGACGATCGCCCGCCGACCTACCCCGCCCACCGAAGCTTGCTCGACCGCGACAGGCCGAGGCGTGGCCGTGCCCGGGGCGGAAGATGGCTCGAAGAGCAACCAGTCCATCGCCAGCGACCGCGCTTTGCCGCGCACCTGGGCGGTCTTGGTCGCGCGGAGCATGATTGCATTTTCGCCAGACCGAACGTCAGCTTCGGAGATTGGGATCACGATCTCGCGAAAGCCGTCTCCTTGAGAGACACGCGCCTCCCCGGCGGTCTTGCCGTTGACGTAGACGATGAGCGCTCCCGTCGCGTAGGGCTTGGCGCGCATACGGATCTGCATCGGCTGCTTCGATGCAGCGGGAAGATACAACCGCGCCGTCTTGCCAAAGGTCGACACGCTCGCACCACCTTCGCGGCTCTCCCCCTGCCAACCGCTGTTCCAGTTGCCGATGGTGTACTTGAGACGGGCGGCGGTCCCGAAGTCGATAAACAGCCCCGCCGGATCGTAAACGTCCGCGAGGTGCAACAGCGCCAGGAGGTCCTCGTAGGTGGCGGTGCCCTCCGGAGCTGGCGCGACAGGAGGCGCGGGCGTGACGCGAGCTCTCGGGCGAGATCGCGCCTGTTGCGGAGCCTCCCCGGCGGCCTGCTCGAGCGGTGCATCGGGCACTTCGCCACCGTCGTTACATGTGAATCCCTGCAGACATACGACCAGAACAAGCACCAAGCGGCTCTTCATAGGAGTTCCCCCTCGCGCGTTCGGCTACCACGGCCCGGCGAAGGGAGCAACGACGCCGGGGCGACCACGACCCCGTCCGATGTGCTAACCCAGGGGCCTCATGGATGGGAACGGCCAGCCCCGCGAGTGGAGCGTGAAGAAGAGCACGAAGCTCTACCAGATCAAAGGCTGGGGGGAGCCGTACTTTCGCATCAATGACGCTGGGCACGTCGAGGTGCGTCCGGACCCGACCGTGGACCAGGCGATCGATCTGCACGATCTCACGCAGCAGCTGGCCGGGCGTGGGCTCGACCTACCGTTGTTGATCCGATTCCCGAACATCCTCCAGGATCGCATCCGCCTGTTGAACGAATGCTTCGAGAGCGCGATTCGCGAGTACGGATACGATGGGAAGTATCGCGGGGTCTTTCCGGTCAAGGTCAATCAGCAGAGGCACCTCGTCGATGAGATCGTCGAGTCCGGAAGGCCTTGGCGGTTCGGCTTGGAAGCGGGCTCGAAACCCGAGCTGCTGATCACGCTCGCTGCGATGGAAGACGAAGACGGCTTCATCATCTGCAATGGGTACAAAGACCTCGCCTATCTCGAGACGGCGCTCGTGGCGCAGCGGTTCGACAACACCGTGGTCGTCGTGCTGGAACGTATCGAGGAGCTCGAGCTCGCGTTCAGGGCATCCGAAAAGCTCGGCATTCGACCTTGCCTCGGAGTACGCGCGAAGTTGAGCAGCAAAGGAATGGGCCGCTGGAAGGACTCCGCAGGCGACCGCGCGAAGTTTGGCCTGACGATGTCGGAGATCGTTCACGTCGTCGATGAGCTCCAGAAACGCGACATGCTCGATTGTCTGAAGCTCCTTCACTTCCATCTTGGAAGTCAGGTCTCGAGCATCATCCCTGTCAAGAACGCCATGCGGGAAGCAAGCCAGATCTACGTCGAGCTCATGAAGATGGGTTGCGAGATGAGCTTTCTCGACGTCGGTGGTGGCTTGGCGGTCGACTACGACGGTTCGAAGACCGACTTCCGCGGTTCGATGAACTACGACCTAAAGGAATACGCGTACGACGTCGTCGCAGATATCCAGGAGGCATGCGAGAAGGCCAGCGTGCGACCGCCGACCATCGTTAGCGAGAGCGGGCGCTCGATCGCCGCCTATCAATCGGTGTTGGTCTTCGATGCACTGGGCGTCGACCATGTCGACTTCGAAGACCCCCCAGAACCTTCCAAAGACGACCATCGCATCCTCGACGAGTTCTACGAAACCTGGAAGGGCATCCAACCCAAGAACGTGCAGGAGTCGTGGCACGACGCGCAGCAGGCGCTCGAAGAAGCGCGCAGCCTATTCAAGTTCGGCTACCTCGGGATTCGCGAGCTGGCGCGCGCCGAGCATTTGTTTTGGAGCTGTTGCGAAAAGATTCGCCGGTCCATGCGGCGCCTGAAGTACGTGCCGGAGGAGCTCAACGCGGTCGAGGAGCTCATGGGCGCGATCTACTACTGCAACTTCTCGCTGTTCCAATCGGCGCCCGACATTTGGGCCATGGACCACCTGTTCCCGTTCATGCCGATTCACCGTCTCGACGAAGAGCCCACCGTGCGGGCTCGACTCGCGGACGTGACCTGCGACTCGGATGGCATCGTCGACCACTTCATCGACGTCGAAGAGGTGCAGCACTCGCTCGACCTTCATCCCGTGAAACACGGGGAGCCTTACCTCCTCGGCATGTTCTTGGGCGGTGCGTATCAAGAAATCTTGGGTGACCTGCACAACCTCTTTGGCGATACGAACGCCGTGCACGTCCGGCTCGAAGACTACGGTTACAGCGTCTCGAACGTCATCAAGGGCGACGCGATTGATGAGGTGTTACGCTACTTGCAGTACGACCCCGAAGAGATGGTCGAACGCGTTCGCAAGCAAGCAGAGCGAGCGCTCAACCAGGGGCGGATGACGTTGGTCCAACTGCGCACCTTCATGCGCCACTATGAAGAGAGCCTGCGCGGCTACACCTATCTCAAGGGCGACGCCTGAATTCGCCCGCGTTTGCGGGCGTTTTCGACACCGGTCCGGGCAACCTCTACCTTGAAAGAGTGGATGTAGCCGAGTTCCAAGAGGCGCTGCTTCAGCAGATGGAGCGAAAGACGCACTGGGCTTGGCCGGCCTTCACCGGCGGCGTGGTGCCCAAAGACAAGTTGCACATCCATCTCGAGCACGAGTGGGCGGTCTATGTGAGGGATTTTCCCATCATGGTCGGTCGCGCATATGTGCAGTGTCCGATCGCCGAAGTGCGGCGTGAGCTAGCAGAGAACCTCTACGAGGAAGAAACCGGTGGCCTGGCGGCAGGCAAGCCACACCCCGAGCTGTTCATGATGTATCCGCACGGCCTCGGGATGGACGTGGAGCGATTCGCGGACGTGCAATTGCTGCCGGCGGCGCGCGCGTACCGAGAGTTCTTGGATGCTGTCACCACGAATCGGGGCTGGGCGGTGGCAGCAGCCATCGCTACGCTCTTCATCGAAGGCACGGCGTACGAGCGGCACGAGCTGGATACGTCCGCGCCTCCTCGCCCACAACCGCCGCTCGAAGAGCACCCCCTGGCGAAACACTATGGGCTTCCACTGGAGTGCCTCGCACTGACCAAGGCGCACCGTTCGGTCGAAGGTGAGCACCGCAAAGCCGCCTGGCGGGTGATGCTCAATCACCTCCCCGCGAGCGACCGCCTGGACGTCGTTCACGCGATGAGCGAGGCGGTCGATGCGTGGCGCGCTTATCGCGACGACGTAGCAGAGGCCTGCGGCATCACGAGAGACGCTCTTCCGCTAACCGCCTAGAAGCTTCTTCTGGACCTTCCCCATCGCGTTGCGCGGAAGCTCGGTGGAGAAGCGAATATCGCGCGGGCGTTTGTGGGGACTGAGATGCTCCGCGACGAAGCTCGTCAATGAGGCTGGGTCCTCGCTCTGCCCCGGTCGCAACACGACAAATGCGGCAATTCGCTGGCCGAGATCATCGTCGGGAATCCCGACCACCGCCACCTCTCGAACCGACGGGTGCTCGAGCAAACACGCTTCGATCTCTCCGGCGCCGACCCGATAGCCACCGGTTTTGATCAAGTCGGTGCTTCGGCGGCCCAAGATACGAATCGCGCCGTCCTCGGTTCGCGTCGCCAGATCGCCTGTGTGAAACCACCCATCATCGTCTAAGACCGCGGCGGTCGCGTCGTCGCGGTTGAGGTACCCGGAAAAGACCGCGGCGCTCCGGATCACGACCTCGCCGATCGTCTGATCGTCGTGCGCGTCGATCTCCTGGCGTTGGTCATCGACCAGCTTCAGCTCGACGCCAGGAAGCGGCGGCCCGACGTAGCCCGGCATCGGAGCGTGCGAAGCCGGAACTCCGCAATTGATGAGTGTCTCGGTGAGCCCGTAGCGCTCGTGGACGCCACGCCCCGTGAGGGTCTGAATGCGCTCATGCTCTCGTAACGACAGCCCTGCCGAACCCGAGACGAGCAGCCGCGGCTGGCGGAGCGCTTCGCAGAGCCCGCTGTCCTGCTCCGCGGCCTCGGCGATCCGATGAAACATCGTGGGCACCGCAAAGAGGACCGTCTGCTCATGGCGCGGATCGACGAGCGCCTCTCCGATGCTTTCGGGCGTGAAGCGAGGTACGTAGTGAAGCGCCCCGCCGACGCGCAAGCTGCCAAGGAGCCCCAACACCAAGCCATGCGCGTGAATCAACGGAAGCGCATGAACCACGGTGTCGCGGTCGGTCCATTCCCATGCCTCGGCAAGCGCGTCGAGATTCGCAGCGATGTTGCGTCGCGTGAGGACCACGCCCTTCGGAGGGCCGGTGGTGCCTGATGTGTAGAGGATGAGCGCCGGCGTGTCGTCGACCTGAAGCGGCGGCAATGACCCAGATTCGGGCGAGTACGCAGCCCGAACGGATGGCACACCGGCAATCTCGTGCGGCACTTCATGCCGCTCCGCGCAGAACGCAAGCTTCGGCTCGGAATCGCTGAAGATGTGGCTAAGCTCGCCCAAACCGAGCTTCGGATTGAGCGGCACCGTCGCCACCCCGGCGACCGCATTTCCGATCATCGCCGCAGCAGTAGAGAGGTCCGGCTGCGCCCACACGGCCACGCGATCGCCACGATGGACGCCGGTCTGCTCGAGCAGCGCCACATGCTCGAGCGCAGCGCCGGCGAGCTCCGCATACGTCCACGACTCGTCCCCGACGAAGAGCGCGGCACGTGAGTCGGCGCCGGTGAGGCGGGGGAAGAGGTCTGACACGGCAAACCGATACCAGTTAACCGGAGGGTTGTCCCGCTGACGCCGACGCTGACGCCGACGCTGACGCCAACGCTGGCACTGGCACTGGCACTGACGCTGACACTGGCGCTGACA
>Ga0233409_10000168_pt1 | contig 11253 bp, 10 predicted proteins | sample Na_oxic_13_MG_FD_179871 | JGI IMG/M metagenome (GOLD analysis project Ga0233409, IMG submission 179871) | Seawater microbial communities from Saanich Inlet, British Columbia, Canada - Na_oxic_13_MG | ecosystem: Environmental > Aquatic > Marine > Inlet | place: Canada: British Columbia... | reverse complement strand
ACACACTCAATATCGACCTGGAACAGGTTGAACATGCCATTAATGCCAAAACCAGGGCCGTCATCCCGGTGCACCTGTTCGGCCAGCCCGTGGATATGGAAGCACTGGTGCAGCTATGCGATGCAAAAAACTTGCTTATTGTCGAGGACTGCGCTCAGTCCTTTGGTGCGCACATAAACGGCAAAATGACCGGCGGCTTCGGCGCATTTGGCGCCTTCAGTTTTTTCCCCAGCAAAAACCTCGGCTGTTTCGGTGACGGCGGCCTGATCACTACCAATGACGACAAGCACGCCAATGAATTGCGAATACTGAGGAATCACGGTAGCCGCGAACGTTACCATCACAATGTCATCGGCTATAACAGTCGGCTGGATGAACTGCAGGCGGTCATATTACGCATAAAGCTGAAGCGCATCGACGATTACAGTCAGAACCGCCGTCGAGTTGCGCACCGCTATTCAGAAGCACTGGCGGACACCAGCATCCAGGTTCCGTACGAAGACGGCAAAGGCCTGCACGTGTACCACCAGTACACCTTGTTACATGAAAAACGTGACGACATCATGACTGCACTACAGGAAAAGAACATCGCTTGCGCTGTTTATTACCCGATTCCGCTGCATAAGCAGGATGTTTACATGGAAGCGTACAAAGATATTCATCTGCCTGTTACAGAATCGGTCGCTGAAAAGTGTTTCTCACTGCCTGTTTATCCTGAACTCGAAAACGACAACATTGACACTATCACCGATGTCATCAAAGGGGTTTTGTAAGTACCCGATACAATCGTTTTCATCGTAGCAGGTGAAGCATCAGGTAACTTACACGCTGCCATTCTTGTAAAAGAACTCGAACCTATGGAACCTATGGGGTCAGGTCTTTCCGTGCCACATTTTGCTAATCTAGAGTCTGCTTAGAAGATATTTAAACAATTTTCAATATTTACCCAAACAACCACTACTGTTCAACTTCCTGACATATACACCGAACCCCTTAAGGTCTCTTAAGGGTTGCGACCTTTGAGTAACTCATTAACGCAAACTAATCTAACGGTCACTTACCGGCCATAAGCTGACGATTAGAATTGATTAAATTTTAATCCCTCCGTCCCCTATCCCATTACGCGCGCCCTATTACTGAACCAGCTACTGGAATTATTAACCATTATGTTTGAAGGAATTGAATTTGTAAGCATACCGTGTTGAACTGGCAGCATTTCAATTAATTAATTCTAACCAGCTGGTGAATGGCACATGAAGATTCAAGCATCTCAAATACTCACGGATTTCAAACAAGGCAATATTCTGGATACGATGACAGGTGCAGACGTGTTGATTACAGGAATTGCCCCAGTAGAATGTTGTGGGCCAGGGGATATGGTGTTTATAGAGAAGGCGGAACTGGTTGAAACGGTTATTGCTGCCAAACCAGCTGCAATTGTAACGAGCACGGAACTCGCAAAGCAGTTTGATGGTTCAACCTCAGTCGCCGTATTTGTCAGCTCGAATGTCCGCCTGGCACAGGCTTTGCTGCGACAGGCCTATGTGGATCGCGACTTATATAGCACGGAGTGGCCGCAAATACACCCCGCCGCGGTGATTCATGAATCGGTGAAAGTTCCTGCCGATGCCGTGATTGGTCCCGGTGCGATACTGGGACGGAATGTGCATCTCGGCAAGCGTGCGGTTGTGATGGCAAATGCAGTAATTGAGAAAAATGCACATATTGGGGAAGATACGGTAATCCATCCCAATGTGGTAATTGGCTACAACTGTGAAATTGGCAATCGCTGTATTATCAAATCAGGTTGTGTTATCGGCATGGAAGGTTTCGGTTTTGCCCAGGATGCGAAACGTAAAAGTTATCGTATTCCTCAGTTGGGTAAAGTGGTCATCGAGAATGATGTCGTGCTGGGGGCAAATAATACAGTTGACCGCGCCACCTATGATGAAACACGGATTCGGTCCGGTGTCAAAACGGATACACTTTGTCACATCGCCCATAATACAGAAATCGATGAAGACGTGATTATAGTGGCACAAACGGGCATTGCCGGTTCCTGCTACATCGGAAAGCGGGTGCTGATTAGTGGCCAAGCTGCAATCTCTGATCATGTAAAGGTTGCCAATGATGTGGTGCTGGTGCAACGTGCCGGTGTGATCAGTGATATCGATAAACCTGGCATGTATGCCGGGCACCCTTTACAACCGGTACGCCAGTATTTCAAGAATTCAGCATTATTAACAAAACTGACCGACATGAAAAAGCAGATCAACAAACTTGAAAAGACGTTACAAAATATTGATCAGCAAGTAAAGTAATTTGGTATTTGAATATCAGTAAAACTGACTAGTTCAAATTTGTTTTACAAGCATTCACAAGCAAACCTCAAAAGCAGTCCTTCATTAGCATTCTCTAACAGGCAGCTATGGGTCGGTTAGCGACCTTTGATGAAGTCTTTGACAGCGAAACAATCTAACGGTCGTTTTCCGGCCAGAAGCGGACATGCTGATAAAAAACAATTTTTCCGCAAATGAACGCAAATACACGCAAATAAGAAACAAATTATGTTGGTGCGCTTTAAAATGCAGGTGCGAAAAAAACGTATGGAATGATTTTTCACGTAAGCCCCAAAGGGGTGAAGCACAAGGATGTGCTGAATAATTCATTCGCACGACGAGCGCATACCCTGGCACCATTGTGCGAATAAATTCGCACCTACCTTAGAAACGCAACACTTGAAAAAACATTTCTCGCAGAGGCGCAAAGACACAGAGAAAAACTTACAAGCTTTTCTCTGTGACTTTGCGCCTCTGCGAGAATCACTCTTATATTTTTTAACTATAAGCTTCGGGGCAACAGCGGCCTTTACAGTTTTGTTACTGCCCGTCAGGTAAAACGCTGACTTATACAGCTAATTAAAACGCAGCATCATGATATATGTTCTGCACATCATCAAGGTCATTCAGCATATCCAGAAATTTACCGAACATCTCTACGTCATCACCTGATATGGGTGTATTGCCTTTTGGCAGGAACTGAATTTCATCAACATTAAAATCGATCTCGCCGAAACCTTCAGTTAGTGCATTTTTAGCCTTAAAGTATTCAGTGTGAGGCGCGAATACAGTTATTGTCCCATCGTCATTTTCGATGTCAGTAACATCAACATCTGCCATCAGCAATGCTTCGAGAACGGCTTCTTCGTCATCATTTTTAAATACGAAGATACAGGAGTGGTCAAACATATGGCTGACCGTGCCTTCGGTACCTATCTTGCATTTTGTTTTGGTGAAACACTGGCGCACATCACCAAAGGTACGGTTGGGATTATCCGTGAGGCAATCGACGATCACCATGCAACCGCCGGGGCCAAAACCCTCATAACGTGCAACGGAAAAATCTTCACCGCCACCGCCTTCGGCTTTCTTTATGGCTTTTTCTATGACGTGGCTCGGCACCTGATCTTTTTTGGCACGCTCGATCAGTCCGCGTAATGCTAAATTACCATCCGGGTCGGAGCCGCCCTCTTTGGCGCAGACATAGATTACACGCCCATACTTACTATAGACCTTGGCTTTGGCGTCTGACGTTTTAGCCATCGACTCTTTACGGTTTTGATAGGCTCTGCCCATTACGCTGTGCTCCGTTGTATCTGGTAAAACATCGAGTTTACAGATAAGTAGCTGTATTGTGAATCTTGACAATGCTCTCTTAATTAATCAAACGACAGGATCAAGCCCTTTCTAATTTTTTACTTTGTTGAGAAAAAATATCTCTCCCCTTGCCTGTTGTTTTATTGACCTGAATCAATAGCCTCTACCTTCTTCTACATACAATGTATATAGGAGGTGTGTTATGACATTATTAACTTTAACAGTTGTACTTGCTCTAATAGCAACCATCGTTACCCTCGCATGGGGTCTAGGTTCCATGGCCAGGGGCGGATCCTATGATGAGAAACATAGCGAACAGCTGATGTTCACACGAATTGGTATTCAGACATTCGCTTTTGTTATGTTGTTACTGGCAGTATACCTTTCTGTAGCCTGACATTGGCTCAGCAGGTGCGGTGAAACTCTGCCCGGTGGCGTAAGCATCATCAGACGAGTTTTGCAGTGCCTGAGTATACAAATCAAGATTAATTATGCACCGGGGAATGATAAAAAGTTTAACCATTCCCTGCACCTCTTTGCCCCACCTGTATAAACCGCCTGACTTAGGTCTATAATCTATTTAAAATAGAAACCGCTGTCAGGATTACCTGGCTAGCACCTACCGTAAGATTCAGGGGGAAACTAATGGCAATGATTATCCAGACTGTTGAAGGCGTGGTCACAAATAAATTTGAGATCAGCCAGCCTGCGCTCAGCTTCGGCCGGACAACTGATAATCAGGTGCAGATTGATGATTTAGCCGTCAGCAATGAACATGCTCAGATCATCTGTGAGAACAATGAAAAAGGCGGAACCAGATATTTTCTTGAAGACCTTGGCAGTACCAACGGTTCATTTGTTAATGAAGTCAAAATAGAAAAACAACAGTTACATCACAAGGACACTATACGTATCGGCTGGAATATTTTTACTTTCATCGATGAAAATGAAGTAGATCTTGAAAAAACCAGTGAGATCAAAAAAAGCTGGATTCCGGGCGTTTATTACACGAAATAATAAACAGGCAAAAGTGTACGCTTTTAACCTGGTAGTTCATCCCCGCACTGAGGCGTTATCTCGACCTGCTTTTCTGAACTGCTAATCAATATTTAATTATAAGAATAATTATGAACAAACAAATAATGCGCCACACAGATAAAACACCCCGTGGTTGGGGCTATTGTGTATTCGGTGAAGTCGTTGAGGGCATGGATATAATGGATAAAATATCCAGGGTAAGAACGACAGCCCATGGACCTTTTGCTGCCGATGCGCCGATGATTCCGGTATCGATACGCAGTATCGTTGTCGTTGCGTCTGACCACAAAAATTAATCCGGATTCGAACCTTGTCTCAAATAGCCTTTTCTTCGCTTAATCTGCATGCTGATTTACTGAAAAATATTTCATCGCTCGGTTATAAGACGATGACACCTATACAAGCCCAGAGCTTGCCACATATTCTGGCGGGCAGAGATGTGATCGCACAGGGAAAAACCGGTTCGGGAAAAACAGCCGCGTTTGGTCTGGGTTTACTTGAGAAACTTGAAGTAAAACATTTTCGTGTGCAATCGCTGGTGTTATGCCCTACCCGTGAACTTGCCGACCAGGTCGCTAAAGAAATTCGTAGACTGGCTCGAACCATTCATAACATAAAGGTTTTAACTTTATGCGGTGGCATGCCATTTGGTCCGCAGACAGGCTCACTGGAACACGGCGCTCATATAATCGTTGGTACACCCGGGCGCATTGAAGAACATTTACGCAAAACTACGCTGAAGCTGGATAATTTAAATACACTGGTACTCGATGAAGCTGACCGCATGCTTGAGATGGGGTTCCAATCCGCACTCGATGCCATTATCGGGCAAACGCCACAACAGCGCCAAACCCTGTTATTCAGCGCAACCTTCCCCGAGCAGATCAAATCGATTGCCGAACGAATCATGATTGATCCGGTAATGATAAAAGTAACATCAACACATGATGAGAGCATTATTGAACAACACTTCTACAGAGTGAGTGATAATGAACAACGTCTGATGGCCCTGCATCTGCTGTTACTACAATACCGCCCGGAATCCACAGTAGTGTTTTGTAATACCAAACGTGAAGCTCAGGAAATCGCTGACGAACTACTGCACGATGGTTTTAGTGTTCTTGCTTTGCATGGAGACCTCGAGCAGAGAGACCGCGATTTAACTCTGGTACGTTTTGCCAATAAAAGCGCCTCAGTACTTGTTGCCACCGATGTTGCCGCACGCGGTCTGGACATTGATGCCCTCGATCTGGTCATCAACTACCATATAGCTCGCGATACTGAAGTACATGTTCATCGTATCGGCCGCACGGGCCGCGCAGGCAACAAGGGGATAGCCTGTTCTTTATATAGCGAAAAAGAACACTATAAAGTCGCCCTGCTGGGTGATTATCTGGACAAGATCATCGAGAGTGAAACACTGCCACCACTCAGCCTGTTAAACGAATCGCCGACTAAACCTCTGATGACAACCATACAGATTGACGGCGGCAAAAAACAGAAAGTTCGAGCAGGTGATATCTTAGGCGCTTTGACTGGAAAAAACGGCATCACCGGCAAACAGGTCGGAAAAATTCATATCTTTGCTAACCGTTCATATGTAGCAGTCAGTCAGAGGATTGCTAAAACTGCACTCAAAAAGTTAAGTGAAGGTAAATTAAAGGGGCGTTCTTTTCGTGCCAGATTAGTTCGTTAGGGATAAATATCCCGATATAATCGACACATGCTGAAGCTGCCCATAAATAAGGTTTTACCCGATATTCTAAAGACGATGAGTACACACAACCGTGTAGTACTTCAGGCCCCGCCGGGTGCAGGTAAAACCACAGCTGTACCCATCGCATTACTTGAGCAGCCATGGCTTCAGAATAAGCAGATTATTATGTTAGAACCAAGGCGCCTGGCGGCACGCAATGCTGCTGCACGCATGGCCTTTTTGATCAATGAGAAGGTGGGTCAAACGATTGGTTATCAGATCCGGCAGGACAACTGCTTTAGTGATGAAACAAAAATAATGGTTGTTACCGAAGGCATATTAACGCGTAAATTACAGGCAGACCCTGAACTAAAAAATATTGCACTGCTTATCTTTGACGAATTTCACGAGCGTAACCTGCAGGCTGATCTATCTCTTGCCCTGTGTTTACAGAGCCAGCAGATAATACGCGAAGATTTAAAAATTCTGGTGATGTCTGCAACGCTCAATACTAATGCTATTTCTGACTTGCTAGCTGACACTGAAAATGGGCGCGCACCGATAATTCAGAGCGAAGGCAGAAGTTTTCCCGTTGATATTCAATACCTCGACAAGGGCATAAAACAAACAGACCAGCGGCAACTTATCTCATCCCTTGTCAACGCTGCAAAACACGTCATCCATCACCACGAAGGTAACTGCCTGGTTTTTTTGCCCGGTGTAAAAGAAATAAACCTGCTTGCGAGCCAGCTAAAGCAATACCTGAAAACAGAATCCATGGCGAACATTCTTGTCGCACCCCTGCATGGCAGCCTGAATAAAAAGCAACAGGATCAGGCTATCGCAGCACCGCCTGATGGATTGCGAAAGATCGTACTGGCGACCAACATCGCAGAAACCAGTTTAACCATCGAAGGCATAAACTGCGTTATCGATTCAGGCCTGGAGCGCATACTGCAATACGATCCTTCATCGGGCATGAACCGCCTGATAACACAATCCATCTCACAGGATTCTGCCGTGCAGCGCAGCGGTCGTGCCGGTCGTTTATCTGCAGGTGTATGTTATCGCTTATGGACAGCACAACAGCAGCAGCGCCTGCTCAAACATTCAATAGCTGAAATATTACACAGCGATTTATCAACACTGGTATTGGAACTAAGCAACTGGGGCGTCCTGCAGGCGGATGAATTACAGTGGCTGGACACACCACCAGGAAGTGCTACCGAGCAGGCAAAAACATTACTGCAACAACTCAGTGCGCTCGACGAGAAGGGCAACATCAGCCAACATGGTCGTGACATGCTAAGACTTGGCACTCACCCCCGGCTGGCACACATGATGTTAAAGGCAGTAAAACTGGATCAGCCTTACCTTGCCTGCCTTATTGCCAGCATTTTAACGGAGAAAGATTTGTTCCTGGCAAATGCTGAAAAAAGCTACGACATTCATGACAGGTTAAATACGCTACGTTCGATGCAATCAAATAAAAAGGAAAAGCAACATGGCGTCGATCTACAACAGTGCAAAAGGATCATTCAAAGTGCTGATGATTTTTTTAGGCGGCTAAAACATTGTGCAAAAGAATCACTTAACAATAAGCAGGCATATAGATTTAGCAAGGAATTTAGCGATGACCTGACTGGTGTACTGCTGGCCTTTGCCTACCCGGACCGTATAGCAAAACAACGTAATCACGATAAACCACGTTATTTACTCAGTAATGGCAAAGGCGCCAGTATTCCACCCTTTCTGCAGCAGCATCTATATGAATACCTGGTGATTGCAAACCTCGACGCAAAACATGCAGAGGCCAGTATCTATCTGGCCGCAGAGATCACGGCGCAGCAATTACAGGATTATCTTGCAGAGAACATACAACACACAGAGAGCATCGAATGGAATAAAATACAACAACGTGTTGATGCAAAACAGATGACAAGTATCGGAAAAATAACTCTGCAGGAAAAACTTGTTGCACCAGAGAATAAAGACATCGTACAGAAACACCTGGTACTGGCAATAAAAAATACAGGGCTGCAGTGTTTGAACTGGTCGCCACAGGCCAGCAGTTTAAAACAACGTGTCCAGTTCATAAACTTAAACATCGAAAGCAATCCGGCATTACAAAAACAATTTGTTAATGAAACACTACCGGATTTTTCTGATGAAACCCTGCTCGATACTTTATCCATCTGGTTACAGCCCTATCTTAAAAACGAAAACAGCATCAAACAATGCCAGAAGCTGGATCTGCACAAACTGTTGCTTAACCAGCTTAGCTGGAAGCAGCAACAGCTAATTGAAAAGCTGGCGCCAGAAAGAATAAAGGTACCCAGCGACTCGTCGATCAGGATAGATTATAGCGACCCGCTAAAGCCGATACTCGCAGTCAGGCTTCAGGAAGTTTTTGGCCTATATGAAACACCATCGATATTAAACGGACACTGTCGATTAATGATGCACCTGTTATCTCCAGCACGCCGCCCCATGCAGGTCACTCAGGACTTAAACAGCTTCTGGCAAACGACCTATCACGAGGTTAAAAAAGAACTTCGCGGAAAGTACAAAAGACACTACTGGCCGGATGATCCGCTAACAGCACAGCCCACCAGTAAAACTAAAAAGCAAATGAACAGATAAACACCATAATGCCTAAAATCATAAGGTTACTCACAACCAGCAATAACAATGGCCATGCTTGAAAGAAATTTCTTTGATCGTGATGCCTGTTTAGTAGCAAAACAGTTACTGGGAAAAATTATTCGCAGAAAATACCAGGGACACTGGCTGAACGCCCGCATCATTGAAACCGAAGCTTATTATCTCGAAGATAAAGGAAGCCATGCATCACTTGGCTTTACTGAAAAACGCAAAGCCCTGTTTATGCCCGCTGGCACTATCTATATGTATTATGCGAGAGGAAAAGATTCATTAAATGTAAGCTGCAGAGGTAAAGGCAACGCAGTCTTAATAAAAGCTGCATTCCCCTATCCAGATAAACCTGCCAATACCAATTCGTTACCCGCTGCAACCAGAATCATGCAGCAATTAAACCCAACAGTATCAGGTGACATACGAACAGAAGAAAAGCTCTGTAGCGGCCAAACCCTGTTGTGCCAGTCTCTTAATCTAAAGGTCTCGGATTGGGACAACAAACAGTTCGATGAAAATATCTTCTATTTGGACGATACCAATATTTTACCAGATAGTATCATTCAAACCACACGGCTAGGCATCCCTGCAGGAAGAGATCAACATCTGATGTATCGATTTATTGATTTTGATTTTGCCCGTTTCTGTACCAGTAATCCCTTAACCAAAAGACACTGGGTTGAAAACAAACACTATATATTTTTAGACGGGAAAAGATAATAAAAATCAGGGCATTACAACTGACTTTTTTAACCATTCTTAGCTCACTAAAAAAATTCAGGAATTTCTGTATATTAATATTGATTCTAGAAACCGAATCCTTATAATTATTAGACCTAACACTGTACTCGGCTGGTTCGATTGGATGTATTAACCAGCCGCGATACTAGGGAATGGAGGACAAGGTGTGTTCCAGTTGTGCAGTCGGTTAAGGTATATCACATACTTATTTCAGGTACTCAGGCTGCCCCTGTGCACCTTCTCCGCACTTTTATGCCTGTCATCTTATGCCGTTGCTGACGGCTTCCTGGAACAAGTTAATGTAACCGAGGAAGACGGCATCTATCACATTCATATCAGCGCTAAAATAGCGGCATCTGAGCAACATGTCAGGCAGGTGCTCACCGATTACATCCACATTTACCGCCTCAGTGACTCTGTCATCGAAAGTGAAGTACTTGAATCACCCGTTGATGGGCATGTACAGGTTCGTTCCCTGGTGCTTTGTTGTACCCCGATATTTTGCAGGGACGCTGTACGCGTCGATGATATCAGTGAGCTCGAATCTGGCAATTTGCAGGCCGTGATCATACCGGATAAGAGTGATTTTCGTTCAGGTACGGCAGTATGGGAAATAGTACCCGATGGGAAGAATACGCAACTATCCTACAAAGCGACTATTGAACCTGACTTCTTTATCCCGCCATTACTGGGTACAAGGATGGTCATCAACAATATGCGTGAAGAGTTTAAAACGACGTTTTATCGAATAGAACACATTGCACGGGTTAACGAAACAAGACAGTGTGATGATGATTTTACATTAACAAGTGCCGTTCGCCGCGCTGAGGGTGAACCCTGCAATAATGAATTAATTACAAGCCTGCAATAATGCAGCATTCAGGCAAAATCATAATAATACTGACCACCTGCCTGCCCGCTTGCATGAATCAACAGGTGAGTTATCAGCGCGACGTCACCCCCATATTCGATAATAAATGCAATGGATGCCATACCGCGCCACATGGTTACGGCTACAAACTTACCGGGCTGGAAATGGATTCTTATGATTCATTAATGCAGGGAACAATTTACGGACCTGTTGTCCTGGTCGGTGATAGCCGGCGAAGCATACTCAATAAATTTGTTGAAGGCCGTGCCGGTATAATGCAACAGAGCTTACATGGTGAGGAAGCAATAACCAGTGAAGAAATTGAAGTTTTAAAAACCTGGGTTGATCAGGGCGCTCTGAATAATTAAGAATGAGCTGTATAAGCCTGCACCTGATCTAACAGACAATGTCAGATTTACACTAAACCTGTCCCTGTCAGAATGTCCGCTGCCGGCCAGAAAGAGAAGTTTAAAGTTATAAGTTTTAAGTTCAAAGTTTTCTCTGGAAGCAAGATAAACTTTTGTTTTTCAAGGTTCTTGCAGTTTAACGTTTTTAGACTTATAACTTACAACTTATAACTTATAACTTATAACTTT
>Ga0233409_10000167_pt1 | contig 11310 bp, 9 predicted proteins | sample Na_oxic_13_MG_FD_179871 | JGI IMG/M metagenome (GOLD analysis project Ga0233409, IMG submission 179871) | Seawater microbial communities from Saanich Inlet, British Columbia, Canada - Na_oxic_13_MG | ecosystem: Environmental > Aquatic > Marine > Inlet | place: Canada: British Columbia... | reverse complement strand
AAGTTTTGCCGTTTTCTTCCGAATCAATTCTTGGAGCACATCCAGATCCGGATAAACACTTTTCCCCGTGGTCACCGTAAAAGACGGAAGCTTGGCCAGATTTGTAATAACAACCGTATTTAAATTGCATTTTTTTAAGGCCCGCAAAGTTTCCGAGGGCTCAAATCCTAAAAGCACATCGGCCTCACCGTCCGATATTACGGTACTTTGGGCATCCCCAAACACAATTGAGGATTCAACAACCCCTCCCCTTTGAGCCATGCCGTGTATTTCACTCATGCGCACATCAATGTCTGAAAGGAGTGCGGCTTCTCCGATAACCCTGGAAGCCAAAAGATTTCCCTGTCCCCCCACAGCCACTATTATTAATCTCGTTGTATTCATTTTAACTATTCCGATTTTTCCAGTATTGATAAAAATATCTTTTTCAATTCGTCAGTCTTGCTTCAAGATCATACGGTTTCGAATTTTGAATTTCGGTTATTGTATTTTTTTTGTTATTTGGAATTTGTTATTTGGAATTTCCATTAATTCAAAGACTCTGTGAACGGATACACAATTTCTAAACTCTTAACCCGTGAACGGTTACTGTATCCTTAATGGGCAAAATTGCGTGTTCCGGGCAGATCTGGGCGCAGACGGAACACCCCGAACACATGACAGAATTGATGTTAACCCTGTTATCCTCTATAAAAAAGGCCGGGCATGCAAGCTCATTGATACAATCTTTGTGACCTTTACATTTGTCACTGACAAAAAAAGGCTTACCCCGGGCTTTCCTTAGACTTCTGGCATACAGCGTGCACATTTCTTTGGATATCACTACCGAAACACCTTTAAAATTCAGGGCCTCTTTGACGGCGTCGATACTCTTTTTAACCCTGTATGGCTTGATAACAGTAACGTGGGATACACCCACAGCCCGGACGATCTCTTCAATAGATACCATCCCATGCCCGTCTATGTTCAGTTTTTTCATATCAACACCCGGATGAGGCTGATGCCCGGTCATGGCGGTGGTGCCGTTATCAAGAATTACCATGGTAAAATTATGGTTATTATAGACGGCATTAATTAAACCGGGTATTCCGGAATGAAAAAAAGTGGAATCTCCGATAAAGGAAATGACTTTTTTGCCGGTCTTTATTGAAAAACCGCAGGATACTCCCGCAGAAGCTCCCATACATATCAGAAAATCTCCCATGGCAAGGGGTGGCAGAAACCCGAGGGTATAACAGCCGATATCGGTGGGACAAATTGTATCCATACCTTCCGAAGCTTTTTTTACCGCATAAAAGGTGGCCCGATGAGAACATCCGGCACAAAGGTTGGGCGGGCGCTCCGGAATTTCAGGAATATCCGAAAGATCCGGAACCTTGGCCGGTGTATACGCCACATCAAAACAGGTTGCCATGGATTGTCTTACCAGGGAGGGATCGAATTCATACAGTCGTGAGAAATATTTTTGACTTTTCCCCAAAATAGGAAGGGTTAATTTTTCTTCCTGTGCCAACATCTTGACCGTTTCTTCCATGAAAGGCTCGCCTTCCTCCACAACCAGCACTTTTTCACACTCTTTTAAAAACCCTTTGATCATGGCTCGAGGCATGGGATGCGAAAATCCGATACGAAATATCTTAACCCGATGTTCTATGTTCAGATCTTTGGCCGCATCAGACACATAGTTGTAACTTACTCCATTACATATAATTCCCCAGGCGCCGTTGCCCATGATGAAATTGTACTCTGAATTTTCAGACATGTTTTCAGCGGTCTCAAGTTTGCTTAGCAGTCTTGCATGAAGAATTCTGGCAACAGCAGGAACGGGCACCTGATTAAACGGATCCTTGGAAATATCACCGCTGGTTTCGGCCGCCTTGATTTTGCCAAAAACCACGGGAGCAGTGGAATGATTTATTCTGGTTGTTGTTCTGAAGATAACCGGTTGCTGAAGTTTTTCTGAAATATCAAAAGCATAAGCAACCATATCTTTGGCCTCCTGCACCGAAGACGGTTCCACCACTGGCAGACCTGAAAACTTGCCATAATAACGGTTGTCCTGTTCGTTCTGACTCGAAAACATGTACGGATCATCGGCCGTAACGATAACAAGACCCCCCTTAACGCCAATGTAAGCGAGCGTCATAAAAACGTCCGCAGCCACATTCATTCCCACATGCTTCATGACACACATGCTGCGGACGCCGGAATTTGCCGTAGCGGCCGCCACTTCAAGTGCCACCTTTTCATTGGTGCTGTATTCAAAATAAAGGTTGCTTTCCCGGGAGATCTGGAAAAAGTTGGTTGATATTTCTGAAGAGGGCGTGCCAGGGTATGTTGTTGCAACAGCGACTCCGGCCTCAACCGCCCCACGGGCAATGGCTTCGTTGCCCAAAAGCAGCATTTTCAGACCGGGATGTTCCGTGAGTAGTTTGTGCATGGTACCTTCCCTATATATAATATTACATTTTCTATTTTGACGTATCGTTTTATGAGGGACTAATATATCAGCAGCCCTTGACGTGTAAAGAATTTTCTTTAGTTCAACAAGCAATTGAAAAAACTTTACAAATATCCAACCATGATTTATAGTACAAATCTGCTTTAACAGTTATATTTCAATGGTAAAGAATCCTGGTACATAGGACCAGGCTTTGGTTTGAACCTAAAAGGGTCTGTTATCCTACAAGCCGGACAAGTTAAAAGTGATAAGTGACCTAAAGTGCCTAAAGTTATGGAGTCGCTGCGCTCCGCTGATTTTATATAATTGACAAAATTCCTTAACTTTAGCTCACTTCAAACTTTAGTTCACTTCAAACTCTTGCAGCGATTCTTCAGGCAGAGCCAAACAACTCTGACCTGGCCTATAGGACCAGGTTTTCTAAAGAAAAAACGAGGTTTGAATGAAAAAATCGATTACTCTTGTTATTGCTACGCGCAACAAAGGCAAAACAGCAGAAATCAAGGATCTTTTGAAGGGGTTTCCGGTTGATATCAAAAATCTGGATGATTTTGGCCCCATCCCCCCCCTGAAAGAGGACGGAAACACCTTTGATGAAAATGCTTATCAAAAAGCGAGTTTCGCAGCAAGAATCCTCGGGTTGCCGGCTCTGGCTGATGATTCAGGACTTTTGGTCGAAGCCCTGGGTGAGGCTCCGGGTATCCATTCCGCACGATATGCGGGCGAAAATGCAAGCGATGAACAGAGGTATTTAAAACTCCTTGACGAAATGCAAGGAGAGTCCAACAGAAAAGCCGCCTTTGAATGCGTCATCTCCATTGCGGTTCCCACAGGCCCTGCCCTGACATATGAAGCTCGTTGCCAGGGCCTGATCACGGAAAGCCCTGCCGGCTCAAATGGATTCGGATACGACCCGATTTTCTTTTATCCGCCTTTAAATAAAACCTTTGCCCAATTAACCAGAGAAGAAAAGAGCCGCGTAAGCCATAGAGGAAAAGCCTTTGCCGAACTCAAAGATGAGTTTGACAAAGTCTTGATCTGGATTGATCAAAACATGCCGGTTCAGGAAATAATACACGGGTAATCATTTTTTTATAATTTCGTAATAAATGAAGAAGCAATACCGATGATTGCAGATCTGATAAGAAAAAACAGAAGTTGCCGCAGATTTTACCAGGACCATGCCGTAACTCCGGAGACCTTGAAACAGCTGGTCGATCTGGCAAGGCTTTCCCCGTCAGCGGCAAATTTACAGCCATTAAAATACATCCTTTGCGCTACTCCTGAGAAAAACGCCCAAGTATTTTCATGCCTCGGATGGGCGGCATACCTAAAGGACTGGCCCGGACCCAAACAAGGAGAACGGCCCGCAGGGTATATTATTATCCTCGGTGATACCGAAAAAGCCAACCCGTATATTGGATACGATTGTGGTATTGCCGGCCAGAGTATTCTATTAGGCGCCAGGGAAAAGGGACTTGCCGGATGTATGTTCGGAGCGATAAACCGTCAACAGCTCAGGGAGATACTGAATATAGACAGTAAGTTGAAAATGCTTCTTGTAATTGCAATCGGAAAACCCAAAGAACAAGTTGTGATAGAACCCGTTGCCCCTGACAATAATATCCGGTATTGGCGGGACAATCAGGGGGTCCATCATGTGCCCAAAAGAAATCTGAGCGATATTATTGTCGATTCAATTTGACGGTTTCGTAAAAAGTCAGATTTTGATGGCAAAGTAAAAAGCTCCAAATTCAAGGCGCGCAAATTCCGAGGAATCGGCTATCCGCCGGTCCCGTGGGGAACGTACTTATAGTACGTCGCAGTGACGAGGAATGCAGCGCAACGCAAAAGTTGGACTTTTTACGAAGCCATCCAATTTAATAAAGGAGAATACAGATGTTAGAAAAAAAGAAAGGGATAGACATCGTAACTGAAATAGGAGGCATCACAACTTTTGAAGCAGCAATCAAGCTTTTTGAAAATAGATTGGACCCAACCAGTTTATCCCGAATACAAAAAATGACACATTCCGAAGTTGTTATTAAAATCGCCAATGCAATCGCCATGTGTGAACCGGAGGCGGTTTTTATCAATACCGGATCTAAAGAAGATAAACAGCATATCAGGGAAATGGCTATAACGAAGGGAGAGGAAGCCAAACTCCCCATGGACAAACATACCATCCATTATGATCTCAAATATGAACAGGGCCGCATAATAGACCGTACGTTTTATATTACCAATCCAGGAGAAGATGTCAGTTCTCTGGCCAACAAAATGGACAGGGCAGCAGCGCTCATAGACATCCGGGAAAAAATGACCGGTATTATGCATGGGAAAACCATGATCGTCGGGTTCTATATGCGCGGTCCGGTGGGTGCACCTGCGTCCAACCCCGCTCTGGAGATTACCAGTTCAGTATATGTGTCACACAGCGCGGAAATCCTTTACAGAAATACGTTTTCCGATTTTGACAAAGAGGTTGACCGTCTGGGGCATTTTTACACCAATATCCACAGTGAAGGTCTGAACAGGCTTGAAGATCTGCCCAGCGCACGGGTGTTTATGGACCGAAGTTATCAAACTACCTACAGTTTTAACTGCACGTATGCCGGAAACACGTTGTTGCTGAAAAAGGGAAATCACCGGTTTTCCGTTGACAAGGCCGTGTATGAAAACAGGGGCAATGAGCTGTCGGAACATATGTTTATTACCGGTATGGACGGGCCCGGTGATCGTATAACCTGGTGTGCCGGCGCCGCTCCCAGCGGATGCGGGAAAACCACTACAGCCATGGCGGGCAACCATTTTATCGGCGACGACCTGGCACAAATTTGGATTGATGAAAACGGAAACATCTGCTCAATAAACCCGGAATGCGGTATTTTTGGTATTGTGGAAGATGTAAACTGGGAAGGAGATCCACATCTCATGGAACTTCTTCGAAAGCCCGGAACAGAAGTTATCTGGTCTAATGTTCTTATTGATGACAACGGTGTTCCTCGCTGGACAGGGGAGGGTGAAGATCCCCCGCTTAAGGGAATAAATTTTCAAGGGCCATGGGAACCGGGTATGACCGATGAAAACGGAAAAGAGATCCCCATATCCCATCCCAATGCAAGATGCACCTTGACCTCGTCAGACCTGGCGAATTATTCAGAAAGATCGGAAGATCCCAACGGTGTGGAAACAAGAGTAATTACCTACAGCGGTAGAGACGGTGATACCATGCCTCCTGTCTGGGCAGCTAAAAATTCGGACCACGGCGTGGTCATAGGCGCTTGTATTGTGTCTGCTGCCACAGCTACTGAAGTGGGGGCAACCGGCGTTAAACGGGCGCCTTGGGCCAATGCTCCCTTTATCCCGGGCGCATTGGCCGATTATATGGATGCTCAATTTAAGTTTTTTGGTAATGAAAAAATTGCAAAAGATAAAAAAGTGGTAATGGCGGGATTAAATTATTTCCTGACCCGTGAAGCCAGAGGCGGTACTTCCAAAAAACTGCTTGGAGAAAAAAAAGACGTTAAAGTCTGGCTGGCCTGGCTGGAAAGACATGCACACAATGAAGTAGAAATAATTAAAACCCCCATAGGCAATCTTCCAAAGTTTAATGACCTTAAAAGCCTTTTTCAATCCATAATCAATAAAGAATATACCGAAGAACTCTATATTAAGCAGTTTTCTTTGTACATTGACAATATTATTGCCAGAATAGACATGCAGGCAGAGGCATATGGAAAAGAACCTGATATCCCGGACAGACTATTCGAAGTTCTTAAAAAACAGAAGGAAGGTCTCATGGCGCTAAAAGAAAACTATGGCCCGATTGTGACACCGTCTCAGCTTGAGGAATTATAATATTAACCCAATTCTCAAGGTAATTTGCAGCGGCCGTATGCTGGTCGCTCTTTTGATGGGTTTTGCCTGCGGTTTGCCGCTTCTTCTGACCATAACGGTATTGCAGGCATGGATGAAAGAGCAAGGGGTGGATCTAACCGTGATCGGTATGATATCCCTTGTGGGTCTTCCATATACGTTGAAGTTCCTCTGGGCACCGGTTCTGGACCGTTTTACACTCCCTTTTCTGGGCCGCAGAAGAGGCTGGCTTTTAGTGGCTCAGGTGGCCTTGATGTTTTCAATATCCGGCCTGGGTTTTACTGATCCCGGGAAGAATCCATGGATGATGGCATTTGCGGCATTTCTGGTAACCTTTTTCAGCGCCTCACAGGATATTGTCGTTGATGCCTATCGAAGAGAAGATCTCCCTGATGAAGAGCTGGGGCTGGGCTCTTCTCTGTATGTTAACGGATACCGGGTAGGTATGCTGCTTGCTTCCGGCGGCGGTCTGATTATGGCGGATCACATGCCGTTTTTCATGGTCTATCAGATAATGGCGGCCTGTTTGCTGCCCGGTGTTGTCACCACGCTTCTGGCGCCGGAACCCGTAATTTATGAAGGAACTCCGGAGACCCTGAGGGAAGCAGTTTTTGATCCGCTCATAGAATATTTCAGCCGGCGGGGTGCGTTATGGATACTTGCCTTTATTCTTTTTTACAAGATCGGCGACACAATGGCCAGCGCCATGACAATACCCTTTTATCTGGATATAGGGTTTTCAAAAACCCAAATCGGTACGGTGGTTAAACTGTTCGGCTTCTGGGCTACGGTTGCCGGAACTTTGATCGGCGGGGTGATTATGCTCCGCCTCGAGATCAACCGCAGTCTCTGGATTTTTGGGTTTCTCCAGGCCGCATCCACCGCCGGTTTTGCGGTTCTGGCCCGGGTGGGCAACAGCCTTCCCCTATTGTCAACAGTTATCGCTTTTGAGAATCTCAGCAGCGGAATGGGAACCGCCGCTTTTATTGCATTCATGGCAAGCATTACCCACAAAAAATTTACCGCCACACAATATGCGCTGCTCAGCAGCCTCATGGGGATTCCCAGGGTAATGGCTTCGGCGCCGACCGGTTTTTTTGCCAAGAACATGGGATGGGAAAGTTTTTTTATTTCCTGTACCCTTATTGCTGCTCCGGGCATGCTCCTTCTTTTTAAATTTGCGCCCTGGAATCCCAAAAAGGCGGGATAAAAATATGGAAAATAAAAAGATCATCGCGCGAATCGAAAATCTGATGCAGATAAGGGGAGAAATTGTTTCCATGCCTCCTGAAAAAGCCTTGAATACCATTTTAGATTCGCCCCAACCGGCCGCCTTGATCCATTCATTCCCTGAAGAGGATTTTTATTTCTTAATCCATGATATTGGGCTCGAAGATTCTCATCCGCTGTTATCCCTTGCATCCGCCAAGCAGTGGGAATACATCGTAGATCTTGAAGTATGGCAAAAAGATAGAATTGAATTGAAATCGGTTACAAGATGGTTTGACCTGCTGTTTAAAGTAGACCCGGATCGTTTTATAAAGTGGTTCCTTGACCAAAAGACCGAATTCATGGAATTCTATCTGTTCAAAAACATCGAAGTTAAAATCAGAACGGAAGATCAGGATCCATCCGAATTTGGTAATGAGTTTTTCACATATGACGATACGTTTTATGTAAGATTTCTCGACGGTACTTTCGACTTTGAAACCGAAGAAAGTGAGTCAGATCAAACCATAAAAAAAGATCGCAACGCGTTTCTTTCAAAATTTTTCAAGACTCTTTCAGCCTTTGACCATCTTACATATCAAAAGGTTCTGCTGGAGACTTGCAGCGTAATCCCCGCAGAAACTGAAGAAGAAGCCTATCGACTACGCAATGTAAGACTGGCGGAAAAAGGCTTTCTGCCATATGAAGGAGCTGTCGGCGTATATCAGCCGTTGAAACCAGAGGATTTTGAAAAGCAGGACACAAAATTTACGACAGCAGATCCTGACCGGAAGCTGTTTTTACCGGTTCCTTTCTATCATTCCGGAATGCTGGAAGAAGAAAATCTTTTTACCGCTGCCTTGAAAAAAATAGAAATAGATGATGTTATTGAACAGGTTCAGACCGAATTTGCGGGTCTGTGTAATCTTATCATTTCTGCGGATCGAAAAAATATCAGAGAAAAAGACGAACTGAAAAGTATTGTTAAAAAGGTCTGCGGATACCTGAATATCGGACTTGAACGGTTATCCCCAGACAACATGACTCCGGATGCCGGTCACTGCGCAACATTGATACGCAACCACCCGCTTTCAAATATTTTCAGGGTCGGATACGGCATAGCCCTTGATCTGAAATGGAGGGCCGAAAAATGGCAGGAAAAAAGCTGGTTTAAAAAACAAGGCTTGCTGCTGGGCTTCTGGGGCGAAGAATGGCTGGGGGTACTGGGGGGACTTTTGATTAAAAAACCGCTGTTTTTTGACAACTATAAAACAGGGGTGCTCTACAGAGAATTTATGTCCATGGAAGACATAAGGGCTACGGATAATGTATTGACTGAAATTATCCTTTTTGACGATCTCTTTTCTTTAATGGCAATAAATCCTGAACCGGTTACAGACCGTTTACTGACCTATAAAAATTTTATACTGACCCTCTGGGCAAGAAATTACCTCGGCCTGTCAGGGGAAATTGAACCGTTAAGTCTTGATGAGTTCAAGCGGCTTTTTGATGATCTCCGGGAAGCCAAAAAAAAGCCGTACAAAATCAGACAGTCAATGAAAGAATCGTTTTTGAGCTGGCTTTCAGACCGGACAGGTTTTGCTAATTACGAAATTTCCCGAAAGCTGGGGCATACTCTGGAAAATCTTTTCGGCGAGATCCAAAGCGAATATGGTGAAGTATCAAGCAAAGATTTTGACCCCAGATATATTAATCTTTTTCTGATTCAAAAAAATAGGTGATAATTTAGCCACTAAGGCACGAAGTCACAAAGAATGGGTATGAATTATAAACCTTTATTAAAAATGGCATTAAAAGAATTATATTATAATCTTTGGTGTCTTCGTGTCTTTGTGGCTGCACGTTCACAAAAATAGAAATAAAAAGTGACTAAAATGAACGACAACTTATCAAATGTTGAAATATCGGTCCAGGAACTAAAACTTTTGGTCAACACGTTAACAAAATCGGTGGCACTGTCCCTCCGGAAGCGTTACACTTGGCTGGGGGTAGTCGCCGGATTGTTGATCGGCAGCTGTCTCACCCTTGCAATTATCAGTCTGACAGGGAAGAATACGGATAAGATCACGGCAACCACACAAACTCTTCTGGAAAAAAGCCGGGAAACGATATCCGAGTTGAAGCAGATAAATTCAAAAATTTCACGGTTAGCTCATACCACCCAAGGGTTGAATGAAAAAAAACAGACAGATAACAAGATGCCAGCATCAACGGATGTGGGAAAAACAAGCTTAAGTGCAGCCCAGGACGTAATTCAAGCTAAAAGGTACACGGTATATTTGCATTATACTAATGAAAAAAATAAAAAACTGATGGAAAGATTTTCTGTTTTTCTTAACAATAAAGGTTTCAAGGTGGCCGGAATCCAAAGGGTCAATTATCATAATCAAGACGTTCGTTACTTCCATGATGTGGACAAGGAAGGCGCGCTTGTTTTAAAAAAGCAATTAACCGGTTTTATCATCCCTTTTACTAATCTTAAAGACACCAATATTAAAATCATAAACTTGGGTTCTAAATTCCCGAACGCACAAAAAGGGGCACTTGAACTCTGGGTAAATTTTTAATTTCTTAAAAAAATTGCCTTTTTGGAAAATATAAATGGATAATCAGGTAGCAAAAAATGTCCTGGAATTCGCGACTTTTTCCGACGGCTTCATGTTCCTTATCCTTGGCATCATGATAATATCAGGAATATTGGGCGGTTTGGTGAATTTTTTTCTATCGGAATATCACAAACCGCCCGTCTGGAAAGCCGTGATTGGCGATTGCCTGCTGGGGATTGTAGCAGCGTTAACCGTTCCGCTCTTTTTGAACATGATCTCAAGTAATTTGCTTACTGTTGCGCCAAGAAAACCGGTCAATCTATTCATCTTCAATGGTATCTGCCTGTTATTTGCCTTATTCTCTTGCAGATTAAAAGAAAATGTTTTTAATAAGCGGTTCCAAGCAACCGGCGGTATATCTGGAGACCACGGTAACGCCGATCCGGCCGAAACAGATTATGATTTAAAAATCGGTTACCGGAAAGTTTCAAAGGACCGGCTCGGCCGGGCCGGAATATCGGAAAGTGAATTAAAGATTTTACAGGTAATGGCCCGTGGAAACCATGTGCATCGAAGCCTGGTCGGTTTGCTGAAAGATCCGGAACTTGCAAAAGAGCCGGTCAATGAAACGCTTTCTTCCGTGATGGCCAAAGGTTTGGTTGAGCAGAAATTAAACAAGGAAAACAAACTTCGGTTATATCTGACGCCAAAAGCAAAACAGATTCTTGATAAATTTTACAATTAAGGTGCAAAATAAAATATTTTGATGAACACGGATTAAAAAAACTGTAAAATGGAGATTGATTTATGGAACCGATGGCTGACACCTTTGTAAAAAATTTTCGTTCCGTTGTGGTTAAGATAAAGGACGGAACAACGATTACCGGCAAATTGAATATTGGCGATTTTCCGAGAGTATCAGATTTTTTCAAGAAATCACCGGATAATTATTTCGTTTTATCCGACGCAGAACACAGGGGTACGTCCGGAAAGGTAGTTATTATTAACAAGAATGAGATTATGTGGGCCGAGCCGGAAGAAAATTAAACGTCTCGGAATTTCTTCAATCTGACAAAATCACAAGTCTTTTAATGATGACTTTTTACGAGACCGTCTTTATTTTGCCCTGAAAAACCTGGTCCTTTGGGCCAGGTTATTTATATTTCGAATCATGATCAAAGATATAGCCCACTG
>Ga0233409_10000165_pt1 | contig 11336 bp, 8 predicted proteins | sample Na_oxic_13_MG_FD_179871 | JGI IMG/M metagenome (GOLD analysis project Ga0233409, IMG submission 179871) | Seawater microbial communities from Saanich Inlet, British Columbia, Canada - Na_oxic_13_MG | ecosystem: Environmental > Aquatic > Marine > Inlet | place: Canada: British Columbia... | reverse complement strand
CAGCATTCCTATTAAACCAAATAATGTTCCCCCGGCGATGATAAGAAGAATTATCATTATAGGGTGCATATCCACACTCTTGCCAAATACGTAAGGCTGTACAAAACCATTATCAAGCGCATATGTTAGCAAAACTATAAATGTAATTATAGGTACTTGCGAGAAATCACCAAATTGTACTACCGAAATTATTACTGCTGGAATTCCTCCTATGATTGGTCCAAAATAAGGGATTAAATGTCCGAGTCCTGCAATTACTCCAAGCGGGAGTGCATTTTCCAGACCTATAGAATAAAAACCGAAGCCAATCATCACACCTACAAAAGTTGCGTCAAAAATCCACGCACGTACAAAAAGTCCTAACTGCAAACTAACTTTTTTAAGTACCCAGTAAGACATTTCGAAATATTTATTAGGCATAAGATTCAGCATTCCCTGTAGAATTCTCTTGCTATCCTTTAGTAGAAAAAATGTAATGAAAGGCACAATTACAATTAATGCAGCTACAGATACAATACTCGAGAGTATGCTTGTAAAGCTTTCGAATGAATTAATAAACTGAGAAGAGAAAAATTCCTGTATACGCTTTGTAATATCGCCCGGTTCAATGAATGGAAGATAATTTATTATCGCTGCCTCAATGGATGCTAACGCATCGGTAAATTTAAAATCTTCCAGTGCACTTATAAGCTGATCCATCTGCGCAGCAAATTTTGGAATAACTACAGATGAACCAAGGTAAAGTACCGATCCGAAAATACCAAATGTAATTAGAGTTGATGTTAAGCGATTAAAGCCCCTTGCTTCAAATACAGTAACAATTGGTGCAAAAATAAAAGATAAAAGTATTGCGATAGAAATAATAATAATTATATCAGAAAGCAGGTAGAGAAGATAAAGGGAAACTATTATACCAGCTAACCAGAGGAGAGATTTAAAAAATTTTTTATAAGTAATGTCGGACATTTAATTTTACCGATTAAAAAGTGATCAGGAAACTGCTTCAATCCTTCTTATACCCGGTACCTGCCTTAGCAACGCTCTTTCAATTCCTGCTCTTAGAGTCATTCCAGACATCGGGCAGTTTTCACAATCGCCGGTTAGTTTTACCTTAACCGTCCCGTCATCGCTTACTTCTACAAGCTCTACATCACCATCATCTGCCTGCAAGTAAGGTCTAATCGATTCCAGTGCTTTTCGTATCTCTTCTTCCATATCATACCGGCTAATCTTCTTTAACTCAAATATCGTTCTATGAAAAGTTTAATGCAAGTTAATCTTCATCTTCAAGAATAATTTCTACTTTATCGGGTGAAGCAGAATTCCTCTTGTTTACCTGATCTGTTAAGTTCCTGGAAATGTTCAGAATGATTTCCGTATTTTCTGAATCGGGCATACCTGAAACCATCGGTTTTCCATTATCGCCACCTACTCTTATACGCTGATCTATTGGTATTCCGCCAAGGAAAGAGATTTGTAACTCTTCAGCAGTTTTTTCGCCACCGCCGGATCCAAAAATATCGTACCTGTTGCCAGTATCGGGTGCAATAAAGTAACTCATATTTTCTATGATACCCAAAACAGGTACATTAACACGCTCAAACATTTTTAGTGCTTTCCGTGCATCAATAAGTGAAACCTCCTGCGGAGTTGTAACTATAACAGCACCGGTTAATGGAATTGTTTGAACAAGCGTAAGCTGTATATCGCCGGTTCCCGGGGGGAGATCGAAAATAAGATAATCAAGTTCATCCCACACAACATCGGTCATAAACTGTTTTATTGCTCCGCTTACCATCGGTCCTCGCCAGATTACAGGTGCATTATCATCAATAAGTACACCAATGGATATCATTTTAATTCCATATGCTTCTATAGGAATTAATTTCATGGATCCACCAACCTGCTTAATCTGCGGCTTTTGGTTGACGCCAAGCATAAGTGGAATGCTGGGTCCGTAAATATCGGCATCAATCAAACCAACTTTGGCTCCGTCTTTAGCAAGTGCAACTGCAAGGTTTACAGCAATAGTACTTTTACCAACGCCGCCTTTACCACTTGCAACTGCAATAGTATTTTTTACTCCTTTTAGCAATGCTTCCTTTGGGGGCTCCGAAGGAGTTGCAACATTTGGTGATTTTAGTAGAAGATTAAGATCCACTTCTGAAAGAAAATTATATTCACCCTTTAGCTGATCAGTTATTCTTTTCTCTGCTGAATCAACATCAATTGAAGGAAGCGGGAGTGCTAAATCTAAAGTAAGCTTGTTATTATCAATTCCCATCCTCTTAATTGAATTAAGTGTAAGCGAAGCAGTATCAATATCAGGATCGGAAATATTTTTTAATGCGTTAAGTATATCGGTTTTTGTTATATCACTCATTCTATCATCTTTTTTTTTGTTATATAAGGTTATAATTCTTTTAAATGATGTTGAAAATTTTAAATGATTTGTGGGATTCAGTCAATTATGGTTTTACCAATTCGCCGCTGGTTTTAATTGAATGTTTCATCAGCCATTCCTGGCTGTTAACTTTTTTATCTCCATTTTGTAATGAAACAGCTTGATAGCACATATCCGGAAGCAGCTTTTTCGCTTTTACGTTATCTTTCATTGAAACTTTTGTTAACGTCTTCACTAGTTCTGCTTTAAGTTTTGCATTTTCAACCGGGAAGCTGATTTCAACCCTGCGGTCAAGATTTCTCTGCATCATATCGGCACTGCTTAAGTAAAGTTCATCATTGCCCATATTATAAAAGTAAAGAAGTCGGCTATGTTCAAGGTATCTTCCAACAATACTTTTAACCGTAATATTTTCACTTAAATCTTTAACGCCCGGCACCAGGCAGCAAATGCCCCTTATGATTAAGTCAATTTTTACTCCAGCATTCGATGCTTCGTAAAGTGCAGAGATGATTGCAGGATCAACTAGTGAGTTAAGTTTCCAGATTATTTTCCCTTCTCCGCCGGAATTTATATTTTCAATTTCGCGCGCGATCTTTTCAATCATTTTTTCACGCATACTAATTGGCGCGGCTATCAATTTCCTGAAATTAGTCTGTTTTGAATAACCGGTAAGGTAATTGAATATATCTGACGCATCTGCACATATATCTTCATCGCAAGTAAAGAAACCAATATCTGTGTAAAGCTTTGCAGTTATAGCATTGTAATTACCCGTAGCCATATGTACATAACGTTTTACGCCGTCAAATTCCTTCCGTACAACCAGGGTAATTTTGGCATGAGTTTTTAAACCAATTAGTCCGTAAACAACATGAACTCCGGCTTTTTCAAGCTCACGCGCCCAAAAAATATTATTCTCCTCATCAAACCTTGCTTTTAACTCTACCAATACTGCTACCTGTTTTCCACGCAAGGCAGCTTCAATTAATGATTTAACAATTGGGGAATCTCCTCCAACCCGGTATAGGGTTTGTTTAATTGCCAGTACATCAGGATCCTTTACAGCTTGCTTGATAAAATCTATAACAGGAGTAAATGAATGGTAAGGATGATGAAGGATTACATCTTTTTGTTTTATTACAGTAAAAATGTCTTCCTCTTCTTCAAAAGTTTTTGGAAGAACAGGGTAAAATGGTTTATCTTTTAGTTGATGGAGAGGAAGATTGTAGAGGGGCATCACATTACTCAAACCAATAGGACCCCGGGAAACATGTACATCATCTTTTTTTATTTGTAAATTTTCTATTAATGTTTCCAGCATATAATCCGGCATCGTGCTAGAAACTTCGAGGCGCACTACTTTTCCGAATCTTCTTTGCCTAATATTCTCCTCAATTACACTAAGCAAATCATCTGCTTCATCTTCCTGAAGTTCAATATCTGTATCGCGCGTAATTCTAAAACGATGAGCTTCCACTATTTCCATTCCAGGGAACAGCAGCTGCAGGTTTGCTCTTATCAGTCCTTCAAGCCAGATAAACTTTGCACAAAACGTACCATTAGTGTCTTCGATTCTTTCAGGATTAATAATATTATCAACTTGAAGCAAGCGGGGTAAAATACTTGGCACCTTTACCCTGGCAAAATGAGTTTCTCCGTTAGGTTTACGTACTAAAATTGCTAAACTTAAACTTAAATTTGAGATATACGGGAAAGGTCTTCCCGGATCTAAAGCAAGTGGAGTAAGCACAGGGTAAATCTCTTTTGTAAAGTACTCATTTAATTTTACTTGCTCTTCAGGATTAAATTCAAGGTACCGTAAAATTTGAATATTATTTTCCTTTAATGCAGGAGTTATTTGTTCATTCCATAGATCAAAAAGCTGATCCCTCATCGGCTTAAGTAAATTTTCAATCTTTTGTACCTGTTCAGCCGGAGTTAAGCCGTCAATCGTAGGTTCAAGTATATGAGCAGCTATTTGTTCCTTCAAACCAGAAACTCTTATCATATAAAATTCATCCAGGTTTGATGAAAATATGGAAACAAATTTTATTTTTTCTAGCAAGGGTAATTCTGGATTCAGCGCTTCTTCGAGCACACGCCGGTTAAATTCGACCCAGCTTAAATCCCTGTTGAAAAAATTATCCGGGTTTTTGTATTTTTTTAATAGCGATTTACTGTTCATGCATAAATTTTGTTCTAAAAGAATGCAAATATAACACTTTAACTGATGATAAACTGTGCAAAATCCGGCACATAATTAGCTGTGAGGAAAGGCACAGCTTACTTAATACGAAGGAATGACAACATGGTTGAATTATTGGAGGGCAGTATTGAATTATTAATAATAGAATTTCTTCATTTAAAAATCCATTTGAAAGGGTGAATTATGATTTCCAGTAAGCGGGGGAGAATATTATTAACACAGTAAATAATTCCAACCTGCCAAGCAACATTAAAAAACTTAGGATCCATTTTGCAATATCGGGAAGATGAGCAAAATTATTAAGCGGACCAACCGTTCCAATTCCGGGACCCACATTTCCAATACAGGTTGCTGATGCACCAACTGCGGTAAGAAAATCCAGACCAAGCAGTGAAAGTAAAGCAGAAGCAAAAACGAAAATCATAATGTAAAATATGAAGAATGCCTGCACATTCGAAATTATATCGGGTCCCACACTTTTTTCATTAAACCGAACAGGGATTACAGCACGCGGATGCAGTAATCTTTTAAGTTCTAAAAGACTGTTCTTAAAAAGAAGAGAATGTCTTACAAATTTTATCCCTCCACCAGTGGAACCTGCGCATCCCCCAATAAATAGAAGGGCAAAAAAGATTATTTTTGAAAAAGGCGCCCAGTGCTCATAATCAGAAGAAACATAACCCGTTGTAGTAACCAGCGAGGTTACATGAAAAAGTGATTGACGGATTGACTCTTCCCAATTGAATGCTACTTCGGATAAATGAATAACTGTAATAAATAATGTGGCGCCAACGATAAAAAACAGGTAACTTCGGAACTCTGTATTTTGCTTAAAGAAACTAAACTTGCCGTGGAAGCTAAGATAATGAAGTGTAAAATTCATCCCGGCAAAAAACATAAAAAGTATAAACACATATTGAATAAAAGGTGAGACAAAGTGTGCGGTGCTAGCATTTTTTGTAGAGAACCCGCCTGTTGCCATTGTAGTAAAGGAATGATTTATAGCATCAAACAGATTCATTCCGCCAACTAAAAGCAGAACGATTTCTGTTAAAGTGAAAATAACATAAATTCCCCAGAGCCGTTTAGCCGTTTCCTTTATGCGCGGATGAAGTTTATCTTTAGTTACCCCGGGCACCTCTGCCGCAAAAAGCTGCATGCCACCAATACCAAGTAAGGGAAGTATTGCAATAGATAAAACAATAATTCCCATTCCGCCAAGCCACTGTGTTAAACTTCTCCAAAAAAGCAGTCCGTGTGGAACGGCTTCTATGTCTTCAAGAATGGATGCCCCGGTTGTGGTAAAACCGGACATGGTTTCGAAGAAAGCATCTGTGTAATTTGGTATTGCCCCATAAATTATAAATGGCAAAGCACCAAACAGAGCCATTGAAACCCAGCCGAGGGTTACAATTAAGTAACCTTCCCTTTTACCTAACTCGCGGTCATCGCTTTTCCTGGTGCTAATCCATGCCAGCAATCCTGTAAACGAAGTTACAATTGCAGCAATGATAAGAGCAATTATATCATCATCGCCATAATAGAGTGAAAAAGGAATACCGCTGAGCATAAGTAACCCGGTTAGGATTAGCAGCAAACTGATAACTTTAATTACAACTTTAAAATTCATTTTTTATTTGAAGAGTTTTTCTATTTTTTTTATCGCTCCGGGCAGCAGAAAAATGACAACCTTATCATCTGCTCGTATTTTTGTATCGCCAACAGCTATTAAACTCTCATTACCTCTAATTATTCCACCGATAATTGCTTCTTTCGGAAAATCGAGATCTTTTACCTGCTTTTTTGTTATCGGTGAATTTGGCTGTGCAATATATTCTAAAACTTCCGCATCAATGCCTTCCAGCGTAGTTAAAGAAATAATTTCACCTTTACGTATAAACCTGGAAATATTGTTTGCCGCAAGTAGTTTTTTGTTTATAAGCGAATCTAAACCGATGGTTTGTGTAAGCGGAACGTAATCGGCTTTATCAACCAGTGCAATGGTTTTTGTTACACCAAGGTGTTTTGCCATAAGGCAGGATATAATATTTGTTTCTGCATCATCGGTAACTGCAATGTAAGCATCAACATCAATAATTCCTTCCTGTGCAAGCAGATCAATATCTCTTCCGTCTCCCCTTATAATGAGAGTGTCTTGCAAATCATCAGCTAAAGCCAGGCTCTTCTCCTCATCTGATTCTATTAGCTTAACTTTCATATTATCTTTTAAGAGTTTTGCTACCCTTCGCCCAATCTTGCTGCCGCCAAGTATCATTATGTTGTTAAAATCAATATTTTCTTTTCCGGCAAGTTTAAGAACCAAATCAATTCCTTCAGGTTTTGTGATGATAAAAATCTGGTCGTTCGGGAGAAATTTATCTTTACCCATCGGGATAATTGTTCGAAAGTTCCTGTGGAGTGCAACAATTCTAAAGTCAAAGCTTTGATGTTCGTAAGCAATTTCACTTATAGTTTTTCTTAATACGGGCGCATTCCTATCTAGTCGTAACCCTATTACCGAAAGTTTGCCCCCCTCAAATTCCATAACATCTGTTGCTGCAGTTCTGTTTATCAGGTTAAAGGTTTCCTGTGCAGCAAGTTCTTCCGGGTAAATCATAAAATCAATGCCAAGCTCGGTAAACTTTTCTTCAGTATCCTTTTCCAAATACTCGGCGTTCGCTATACGTGCAATTGTTTTTTTTGCGCCCAGTTTTTTTGCAAGTATTGCACTGGTAACGTTTACCTCCTCAGAAGAAGTAACACCAACGAACAGATCGGCTTTATCAACCTTGGCTTCCTTTAAAATTCCTATTGAAGTTGATGATCCGGTCAAAGTAAGGACGTCAGTCATTGAATCGGTATAAGAAAGCCGCCGCTGATCCTGGTCGATTGCAATTATATCGTGTTCATCCTGCGAAAGTTCTTTTGCCAGATGATACCCCACATCACCCATTCCGGCAATAATTATTCTCATACTTTTCTATGCCTGTATAAATATTTAAGAATCAATCTCTAAATTTCAACACTTAAAATGCAAAATACAATTGAAATTTTTAAATAGTCGTCAGAAGACAGGAGTCAGCAGACAGAAACGGAAATATTATTTAAACAATTTTGTTAGTTTATTAGTTAAAATTTCTTATGTTTTACATTATTTATTAGTATAAAAATATCTCAATCTAGTTAATAACCTAGAACAATTAATTATGAATGAAATTAGTTGTGTAATCATAACCTTTAATGAAGAAGAAAACATCCGCAGATGCCTGCAAGCCCTAAGCTGGTGTGATGAAGTTGTTATTGTGGATTCAGGAAGCAGTGATAAAACCCTGGAAATTTGTAAAAATTTTAATTGCAAAATTCATCATAATAATTTTAACGGCTACGGTGAGCAAAAACGTTTTGCAGTTTCATTAGCTAAAAATGATTGGGTTTTAAATGTTGATGCAGATGAAGTTGTTAGCGAAGCATTAAAAGAGAATATTTTACTAGAATTAAATCAAAATCCTAAAAGTGTGAATGGATTTTATCTCTCCCGTTCACTTTTCTTTTTGGGAAGACAATTTAAATACGGCAGGGAAAGTAAAGAATATTATATACGACTGTTTAATAAACAGTTCGCTAATTTTACCGAAGATAAAGTGCACGAGGGTGTAATTGTTAACGGCTCAACAGAAAAATTAAGTGGCGAACTGCTGCACTACAGTTACAACTCCATTCATCAGTACTTTGAAAAATTTAATAATTACACAACACAGGCAGCACAGGAATTATTTGAAAAAGGAAAAGAGAGAAGTTTAGTATTCACAATAATTGGTTTTCCTGTTTACTTTTTTAAGAATTACTTTATTAACAGAAATTTTTTAAACGGCTGGCAGGGTTTTTTATGGGCGCTCTTTTCTTCCTGGTATCCTGTAGTAAAGTATGCAAAGCTTTGGGCCTTATGGAACTTGAAGAGTGGGAATTTGTGAAAATAAGTGGCTAACATTCTCTACCACGAATTAACACTAATTATGCTAAATCTTTTATATCAATAAATATCTTTTGAAAATTCCTCGACTTTCTTTCTTTCCAGTTCTCTTTATGATAAGCATAACCGGCAACTAATGGCAATGCAAGAGTAGCTTCGGAATAAACCATCTGTTCATAAGTCGTTTCAATTTTCCCCCAGGAGCTTGCTTCTTTAAGTGTTGAACCTGAGAGCGCCCCATCCCGCTCATCTGCAACAGTTATCTGGATGGCATACTTATGCATCGGTGCATTTTCTTTTAAAATATCTGCAGCTACAACAATATCCTGAGTAAAGTTTTTCGGCACTCCACCACCAATCATAAATATTCCAGTTTCTTTGCTTGCTAATTTAATTTTTGTAAGCTCAAGAAAATCCTTTGCAGAATCTAAAGAAACATGATTATCAGGATTTTCAGTTTGATGAACTATAAAACCAAATCCTGCTGAGCAATCGGAAAATGCTGGGACGAAGATTGGAACATCCTTTTTATATGCAGCCCAAATCACTGAGTCGTCAACTTTGGGTCCGCCATTATTTTCCAGGTATTTACCAAATTCATATAAAAGTTCACGCGATGAGTAAGGTTTTGGTTCGAGACTATTAAATATTTTTGCAGTTGTATCATCACAAATTCTTAACTCATCTTCATCAATGTATGTATCATAAATTCTGTCTATGTGTAAATCTCTTAGTTCAATATCATCTGCAAAACGGGAACCTTTGTAATGTTTGAATCCTAATGATTCGAAGAAATCCTGATCAACCATAATTGCACCAGTTGAAACTATTGCATCAACCATGTTGTTCATAATCATATCGTAAACAATTTTCTTCAAACCAGCACTGAATAAACTGCCTGCAAGAGTTAAGATGATTGCACAGTTTTCATCTTTTATCATTCTATCATAAATCTGTGCTGCATGGTTGAGGTCTCTTGCTGAAAAAGCCATATTCTCCATTGCTTCAACTAAGGGAACAACGTTATGCTTTTTAATATCTATATGTTTAATAACCTCTTTTAAGTAATCTTTTTTCTCAGCCATTTTAAATTTCCTTCACAAATTTTATCTTAATATTAAAAAAACATCTTTGCAAATCTCAATATTCCCTGTTTCCAAGGCACGCGGTGCGAAACGCCTGATAAATCTTTAAACTCATCAAAATGTTCAATATACCATTTATAGTTTCTTATCAATGCATTTTTATTTGAAAATTTAGGATCGTACCCAAGTATTTTTTCTGCTTTTTCAATTGATACAAACGAATCCTTTGAAGCAGTTTCGTAAACCCATTTGTAAAGCGGTGAAAGTTTAAGTGCTTCTAACATCCTTAAAGTCCAAATTATTGGTTTTTCAGGTAGCCCTTTAATTTTCTTACCGAAACCAGCGACATCTAACACTGCCTGGTAATCTTCACGCATTGTTGTGTACTCTCTTGCTCCTATGTTGAATGTATCGTTTACTGCGTCTCCATCTTTTGTTGCACAAAGATAAGTTGCATCACAAAGATCTTCTACATCGAGCAACTGGTAACGGTTTTTACCATTCCCTATCATTGGAAAACCATGACCATCTTTAGCCCAATCGTAAAGCAGATCAAATACACCTAATCTTTCCGGACCGATAAAAGATTTGGGACGGATAATAGTAACACACATCCCTTTCTCTCTCATCTTTAGGCATTGCTCTTCAGCTTCTATTTTTGCTATTCCGTAAGGTCCAACACCATCAAGTTTGTCATCTTCCACCAAGGGATGATGATCGGGGATGCCGTAAACAGCGGTTGAAGAGATATGAATAAAGCGATCGACTTTATGTTTTTCTGCCGCTTCCAGTAAATTCCCCGTACCTTCAATATCGGTTGAGAAGATCTCTTCCGGTGTGTAAAGAGGAAGTGCCGCCGCAGTATGAATTATTACATCAACACCTTCGACTGCTTTATCCACAGTTTCTTTATTTCTAATATCACCCGTTATAATTTTTATTTCATCATTAACATCGGGGTAATCGAATTCTACGATATCAAGCGAAACAACTTCGTGCCCGTTTTTTCTTAAATGCCTTACTAAGTTTATCCCGAGAAAACCAGCACCGCCGGTTATTAAGAATTTCATTATCAGAGTATCCTTCAATAATTATCTGAAATTGGAAAGATAAAATTACTAATTTTGATTTCGGCTTCAAAAAAAAGAGCAGTTTAAGATTTTTATAATAACCTGCAAAGTAATGGATAAAGAGAATTACAATAGATCATATTTATTCCTGGCAAGTTTTGTTTTTTCAATCACACCGCATATTGCTACGATTATTGTGGTAAGGTATGCAACTAATCTAACTTTAGAAACACCACTGGTAAACCCGGAATATGTGCTGGTTACAACAAATATTAAAGAAAGAACAGAACTGGAAAATTTACCTTTAAAGAATGAGGAGGAAAAGACAACGGAAGATAAATCTTCGGAGCCGGAAGAGATTCAGGAAAGTGAGTTAACTGAATCCAGCTTCTATATAAATTTTGATAATGAAAATGCTGATACAACTTTGCTTGAGCAGTTATACAGTGAGCAGACATTAAACGTAAGGGTTAAATATCCTGCCGGGTGGAAATTTATAGATCAGAATAATAATGGCAAGCTGGATGGAGTTACTTTCTGGGCATCAGCAAGTAATTACAATCCCCCGCCATATATTTATATAGAAGTAAAAGAAAAA
>Ga0233409_10000164_pt1 | contig 11371 bp, 11 predicted proteins | sample Na_oxic_13_MG_FD_179871 | JGI IMG/M metagenome (GOLD analysis project Ga0233409, IMG submission 179871) | Seawater microbial communities from Saanich Inlet, British Columbia, Canada - Na_oxic_13_MG | ecosystem: Environmental > Aquatic > Marine > Inlet | place: Canada: British Columbia... | reverse complement strand
CGAAGTTTTCAACGCACACTGAACAATAATCCGTATGAAATCAAAACAGACACCGCATTCAAAGAAGTCATGCTGGCATGTGCCCAACCCAGGACAGACAAGGCAAGAACAGACGATGCCGGCACCTGGATCACCCAAAAAATGCTTGATGTCTACTGTCAATTGCATGAGCAAGGGATAGCCCACTCTATAGAATGCTGGCATGACGGAGAACTCGTCGGCGGCATGTACGGCCTGGTGCTCGGTGACATGTATTTCGGCGAATCGATGTTCAGCAAAATGAAAGATGCGTCAAAAGTCGCAATGCATTATGTCTGCACCACGATCAAACCAAGCTTGATCGATGCACAGGTCTACTCTGCTCACCTGGAATCATTAGGTGCAGAAATCATCGATAGAGAAGACTTTATCGAGCATATCCGGTCACATTTAAACTTATCCATAAATATCTAAGGAAGCATTTGCACTAATTCGCTATAATTCGCCTTCATTTATTTGTAACAAACACTGGATTTACGATGAAGTTTATCGAAACACGCGGCAACGATGGTCAGCATCCTGAAAAAGTCAGCTTTTCCGAGGCGATACTTGCGCCAATCTCGTCCTTTGGCGGCATATATTCACCAGCATCATTACCTGACCTGGGTGAAGTCTTTTTAAAGTCGCATCTCAATTCAAACTATAAAACGCTGGCACGTGCCGTGTTGACGGCTTTCGATATCGATATCGAAACCACTATTATCGATAAAGCACTGTCACTCTATGATGCGTTTGATGATCCCGGCAATCCGGTACCTGTGGTAAAAATCAAAGACGACCTCTATGTGAGTGAGTTGTGGCATGGACCAACTCGTGCATTTAAAGACATGGCGCTGCAGCCATTTGGTACCGTGTTATCTTCCATCGCACAAGATCGCAATGAGCACTATCTAATATTGGCGGCCACCTCCGGTGATACCGGCCCGGCCGCACTGGAAACATTTAAAAACAAGGCAAACGTTCAAGTCGCCTGCATGTACCCTGACGGTGGCACCTCCGATGTACAACGCCTGCAGATGGTGACAGAAGATGCTGCTAACCTGAAAGTAATCGGTGTGAAAGGTGACTTTGATGATACCCAGAATGCACTTAAACGTCTGCTGGCATCTAAGGCTTTTAAGAACACATTAAAAGAAAAAAATATTCTTTTATCTGCGGCCAACTCCGTTAATTTTGGCCGGATAATTTTTCAGACGATCTATCACATTCACTCTTACCTGGAACTGGTTCGCCAGGATGCAATCCAGATGGGCGAAAAAGTTTACCTGAATGTACCAAGCGGAAACTTTGGTAATGCTTTAGGTGGATACTACGCCATGAAGATGGGCTTACCTGTAGAAAAAATTCTGATCGCTTCTAACAACAATAACATCCTAACAAAACTCATCAATACCGGTGCCTATGACTTAAGGAACTCATCAGTCATAGCAACCACTTCACCTGCGATGGATATTTTAAAATCATCAAATATCGAACGTATATTTTTTGACCTGTTTGGCACAGAACGTACCAAAGATTTAATGTTTAAACTGGATAATGATAAACACTACCAGTTAGATGATTCTGAACTAAAACAAATTCAATCTATCTTCTCTGCAGATTTTTGTGATGATGATGAAGGTAAAAAATATATTAAGGACGCCTTTTCAAATGGCTACTTGATGGACCCGCACACAGCGACCTGCTTGAAAACCTATGATACCTGTCGTGACAAACCGCTTAAAACCATCGTCTATTCAACTGCAGAGTGGACGAAGTTCTCACCGGTGATTGCTAATGCTTTAACTGGTGAAGTTGATACGCATGATATTGATGCATTGCAATCAATAGCCAAAGAAGCTGGGATCGAGATTCCTGCGATTATTAGTGAGTTATTTGATAAAGAGATAACGCAGAAGACTATTATTGAGAAAGACGAAATTGAATCGGAGATTCTTTCGTTTTTGTGATTTTTGTTTAATTTTAATTGTTAGCCTTTTTTATCTGGGTATTATTTTATCTAAGAGATTGCGGTATTCGCACCGCAAGGCCTAACTAAATATCAGTCGTAAATATTTAGCAAGAAGGAATAAATACTCAGCATGCTCGTGCGAATAAATTTGCACCTACAAAGAACAAATTAATCCAGATGCTCCATACGAATCCTAACCACTTCACCCTGAACCGAAGACAAATCCTCAACCGCCGCAATCGCATGATTAACACTCGACTCAACACATTTCTGCGTAAGCATAATCAGATGCACACTATTTTCACCAGTCGCAGGCTCTTTCTGTATAACAGCTTCGATACTGATGCTATTTTTCGCAAAGGTTTCAGACACTTCTGCTAATACGCCAGGGTGATCTTCGGCTTCCATTCGCAGGTAATAAGCTGACTCAACATCATCGATCGCCAGTATCGGTGTATCGCGCATTGCATTATCCTGGAACCCCAACAAAGGTACTTTATGATGCAAAGGCGCATCGATGGTTCGTACCGTATCAATGATGTCTGCAACTACTGCTGATGCAGTTGGCTCTGCACCTGCACCGGCGCCATAGTATAAAGTCGGGCCAACGGCATCACCATAGACCAGCACCGCATTCATTACGCCATCGACATTGGCAATCAAGCGTTTCTCTGGGATCAGGGTCGGGTGTACACGCAACTCGATGCCTTTATCTGTTTTACGGGTAATGCCTAGATGTTTGATGCGGTAACCCAGCTCTTCCGCATAGGTCATATCTTCTGTTGTGATCTTACTGATACCTTCGGTATAGGTCTTTTCAAATTGCAGCTCAACACCGAACGCCAACGATGCAAGTATTGTTAACTTGTGCGCAGCATCGATACCTTCAACATCAAATGTTGGATCGGCTTCGGCATAACCCAGTTCCTGCGCTTCTTTGAGGACATCAGCGAAATCACGGCCCTTATCACGCATCTCGGTCAGGATAAAATTACCCGTACCATTGATAATACCGGCAACCCATTGAATCTTGTTTGCCGCCAGACCTTCACGCATGGCTTTTATGATAGGGATACCACCGGCGACGGCAGCTTCGTAACTAACGCTTACGCCCTGCTCCGCAGCCGCTTTCATGATTTCCGGCCCGTGAGTCGCAATCAAAGCCTTGTTGGCGGTAACCACATGTTTACCGTTTTCGATGGCTTTCATTACCAGGTCTTTAGCCAGGGTGTAACCACCGATCAGCTCGATGACAATTTCAACTTCCGGGTCATTTACAACCTCAAAAGCATCTTCGGTTAATTTGGTCGTAGCAGGATCAACGATGGTCTGTGATGCAATATCTAAACCCGCAACATGTGAAATATGGATGGCACGGCCCAGACGTGCCTGAATCTCTTCTGCATTTCTTATCAAAACTGTGGCTGTTCCGCCACCGACTGTACCCAGGCCCAATAAACCAACTTTAACTGCGTCCAAGATTCTCTCCACATAGCCTAAATTTGAAAGGCGCTTATTCTACTGCATTAGCCATATAACGTGTAACATATGTTATTTCCTGTCAACATATTGAGCTGCAACATTAGGTCGCCAAAACAAGATGAAATTCGCACAAGATAGCAAGGACAGCGGTTATGTCATCACGGCTTACGATAATGACGCCGTTTCCATCAATGGAAAAACATTCAGTCAGAGCCTGATCGTCACCACTACACAACTTGACGAAAATTGGGACGTAACAGGCATAGAACTGCTCGCGCCGAACCATATTGACCAGGTTTTGTCCTTTAAACCCGAACTCATCATTATTGGAACCGGTAACAAGCTGATCTTCCCGGCGGTTGAAGTTTATTCTGCCATTATCAAACACGGTATCGGTATTGATTTTATGGATACCCATGCGGCCTGCCGGACCTACAACATATTAATGAGTGAAGGCCGTGATGTGGTGGCCGGCCTGATATTGTAGATGCGAATTTATTCGCACAGCGGAGTCAGTGCAAGCGTGCATTATTCGAATAAATTCGCACCTGCATTCTCAACTTAGAGGCAAATCATCCGCTCCTTACCCACATTTGCACATGTCACACCGCCATCCCTGGCTCCTTGTGACATACCGTACTTCCTGTACATAAAAAAAAGCAGATACAAAAGTATCTGCTTAATGGTGTTTGCATCTAGAGTTGCTGTTTCAGCACCCTGACACAGGAGAACGAATCATTATTAGTTCTGGAATAATAGCTCTTCAGAGAAGCCCTGATTTTCCAGAATTTTTCGTAATTGTTTCAGTGCATCCATCTGGATCTGGCGTACACGCTCACGTGTTACACCCAGTTCCTTGCCAACATCTTCCAGCGTGGTGCGTTCATGGTTATTTAAACCAAAACGACGGACCAGGACTTCACGTTGTTTAACATCAAGCTGATCTAACCAGACACCAAGATTTGCCATGACATCATCATTCTGCAGCATTTCAGGTGGTGCTGGAACACGTTCGTCAGCGACGATCTCCAGTAATGGACGATCATTTTCTTTACCAACAGGCACGTCAACTGAAGTCACACGGTCACGTAAGCCCAACATTTTTTCAACGTTGGCAACCGGCTTGTTCAACATTTTCGCAATATCATCTGCAGTAGGTTCAGTATCCATGGTTTGCTCAAGTTCTCGAGCAGCACGCAGGTATACATTTAATTCTTTGATTACATGGATAGGTAAACGGATGGTACGTGTTTGATTCATCAAAGCACGTTCGATGGTCTGACGGATCCACCAGGTAGCATAAGTAGAAAAACGGAAACCTTTCTCAGGATCAAATTTTTCAACAGCGCGGATTAAACCTAAATTGCCTTCTTCGATCAGATCGAGCAAAGCCAGACCACGGTTCATATAACGACGAGCTATCTTCACTACCAGGCGAAGATTACATTCGATCATTTTTTTGCGCGAATCCATATCGCCTTTCAAAGCTTTGCGAGAGTAAAAGACTTCTTCCTCTGCGGTTAGCAGCGGTGAACCTTCTATCTCACGTAGATATAAACGTGTTGCATCAAGTTCCTTACGGTTAACCTTCGCATCAGGATCAACATCAGTCTTTTTAGGACTGGCTGCTTTTTTCTTTACTACTTTTTTTGCTGATGCGTGATTTGTCTCGTCTTGCTCAACATCATCACATTCAATATCATCCCCGGCCTGCATCATTAAGACACCAGTCTCCAGATCCTCTTTAGAATTAGTTATTGCTTCTCTCATGATTGTACCCCACCCCAAAACGTGTTTTATAATTATTTTTTTATACGCATTTGATTGTAAGCTGGAGAAATCACTACTCCCTTAAATTCCATGTACTTACAAGGTTCTTCTAACGTCAGCCCTTACGTTAGAAAAACTTATATCATCATTTCTATTTAAGAAGCAAGCATTTATTTAAAAAAACTAGAATTTAATTTATGTTTGTCATATAAACCACAACATCATGTGGTTTTTTATTTTTATGACACAAGTGCTGATATTCCTTTTGGGTAGGTATGGTCATTCCTTCATGTAACTTTCTAGATAAGTTTTTAAGTAATCACGTTAAATCCGTCGAATAAACAAAATATGAATCCAGTCTGCAAGAATTGACGGCTACAGGCGTGTTATTACCAGGGCAAATATTTTAAAGGATCGACCGGTTTTCCATTTTTTCTGATTTCAAAATGCAGCAGAGCACTTTGCTTATCCTTATTACCCATTTCAGCAATTTGTTGACCGGCTTTGACAATATCACCTTCTTTCACCAGCAGTTTGCGGTTATAGGCATAGGCACTTAAAAATGTCTTATTGTGTTTGATGATGATTAAGTTGCCGTAACTGATTAAACCATTACCGCTGTAAACCACCTTACCTTCTGCTGCTGCGACAATAGCATTACCTTTTTTACCCGCAATATCGATACCTTTAGCATCATTGCGCCAGCGACTGAATTTTTTAACCACCTTGCCATTTGCCGGACGTTGCCAGCGTACAGTTTTTGACCAGCTAATCGATTGCGCCTGTGACTGTGTGTGCGGCGTCTTGCTGGAAACGGTTTGGGAGCCGGTCCGGCTAGAACCTGTTGCTGCTGTGCTTGATGAATGACTGCCTGTATTTAACGGTTTCAGAAAAATCGTCTGCCCCGGCTTAATGATATAAGGCTTTTTCAATTGGTTTAATTGCGCCAGACGATCAACACTGATGCCATATTGCCTGGATAAACCATAAAGGGTGTCACCCTTTTCAGCTTTCACCCATTTTTTATATACCTGGTTTTTATCGGCTCTGGATTGCTGCGTCGACGATGCAGGTGCGTAAGCTATCGATTGATCACGACGACTCTTTCTGTCTGCATCAAAGTTAGCCGGCTTGCGAGTATGTAATCGTTGTCCTGGTTTTATAAATTTAGAGGTGCGCATGCCGTTCCAGGCAGCAAATTCTTCCGGATCGAGTTCATATCGCCATGCGATGGAGTAAACCGTATCCCCTGATTTAACCGTGTAATCTTCAGGATCCCATTGTTTGCCGTTGCTGCCACATGCTGTCAATAAACATGAAACAAGGAAGACAGTAAATAAATAGGTTGTCAGGAATAAACAACTCTGCCGGGACATCATTAACTTTTTATGCGTAATGGAAATATATAAAGACCGCGATTATTAAGACAGTCGCCCAGCCTAACCATTCAATATATTTTAAAACAACCGATTCCATCTTCGGTCCGGCCCAGGCCATTAATAACGCGACCAGGAAGAAATGTGCAGACCGTCCTACTATAGCGGCTAATACAAAAGGCAATAACGCCATGGATAAAGCACCTGCGGTAAGCGTAAACAACTTAAATGGTATCGGCGAAAAACCAGCAACAACCACGGCCCAGAATCCCCACTCTGCGAACCAGCGCTGAGCAGTCATGTATTTTTCCCAGTAACCGACATCCTGCAAAATAGGCTCAATCGCATGTATAGCAAAATAACCAAGATAGTAACCAACGATACCGCCCAGGACGGACATCGATGTCGCAATAAGTGCGATGCGTACAGCCTGCTCCGGTCTCGCTACCGCCATCGGTGCAACCATTAATGCTGTGGGTATAGGAAAAAATATCGACTCAAAAACACTGACGGCAACCAGATAACGTTCAGCATGCGGGTGTGCCGCCCATCTCATCACCCTGTTATATAAACCTGCAAAAATCATCTAACGGCTCCATCTAATAGCGGAACAAAACTCACGAGTTCCAGCGTAGATTCCTCTACACCTTCAGCTGTCCGCGTATACAGCTTCAATTCCTGTACACCACCCAACGATCCCACGGGAATAACCATGCGACCACCAACAGCAAGCTGCTCCAACAGACTGGGTGGTACCGTTTTCGGTGCCGCAGTCACCAGTATTGCAGGATAAGGTGCATTCGGCGCCCAACCCCACGAACCGTCACTGTGTTTGGAAAACACGTTCATCAAACCCAGTTTACGATGTGCTTCACGCGCTTTTTGCAACAGTGCGCTGATGCGCTCGACGGTATAAACCTTGGGTACCAGGCGCGACAATATCGCTGACTGGTAACCGGAGCCAGTGCCAACTTCCAGCACCACATCAGGTACCCCATTCTCAAGTAATATCTCTGTCATACGGGCGACGATATAAGGTTGTGAAATCGTCTGGCCATGACCGATCGGTAAAGCCGTGTCTTCATAAGCACGAGACGCCATGGCTTCATCAACAAATATATGACGCGGTGTTGTCCTCATCACTTCCAGAACACGTTCATTTTTGATGCCTTTTTCACGCAGACGATCGACCAGGCGGTCTCTGGTGCGTTGCGAGGTCATACCTATACCTTGGATATCGTTACTTATCATCTGCTCATGTAGTTTTATCGTACGTTTATTTAATATGCTTATTTATTATGTTTCGCAAGCCAGCTCTCTAAATCGGCGAGGCTATTATATCGGGTTAAGTCAATCTGTAGTGGTGTAATAGAAACATAATGCTGGCTGACCGCATAAAAATCAGTCCCTTCTCCAGCATCCTGCGCTTCCCCCGGTGGACCTACCCAGTACATCGGATCACCACGAGGATCATCCTGAACGATCATACCTTCTGATTTATGACGGTTACCAAGCCGGGTGGCTTTGAAACCTTTGATTTCTGACCAGGCGATATCAGGGACATTGATGTTTAATATCGTATTGGCAGCGAACGATGCCTGGTTAAGATTTTTTAGCAACTGCACGACTGCTTTTGCCGCAGTCTCATAATGTTCTGGTGTATAAGAATCCATCGAAACAGCGATTGCCGGCAGTCCCAGGTGGCGTCCTTCCATCGCTGCAGCAACGGTACCGGAGTACAGTACATCATCACCCATATTAGCGCCGGCATTGATTCCCGATACGACCATATCCGGTTCTTTTTTCAATAGACCAGTAATCGCCAGATGCACCGAATCAGTTGGCGTACCATCGACATAATATGAATTTTCTTCAACCTGACAGGCGCGCAGACCGCGCTCCAGCGTCAGCGAATTACTCGCCCCGCTGCAGTTACGTTCCGGCGCAACGATTGATATTTCGTGTTCAACAGACAATGCCTCAGCGAGCACGGCAATGCCCGGCGCCCGGTAACCATCATCATTACTTACTAATATACGCACAAGCAATACAACTGGAGATAATCACGTTACAATAAAACCTTTACTATACCGTATCAGGACGATGTTGATGAGTGATGATTCAACAAAAAACGACGAGGAATCACTATTTCTCTCAGAAATGGGAGATGTCACCCCGTTAAAACCTGATAATAAGATAAAGATAAAAAAAAAGCCGAATAAAGCACCTCAGCAGGGCTTCGATGAAATTGATAGTTTTTCCATCGATGATGTATTTTCTGATGCTGAGATTGTCGAAGATTGCCCCGGCATCCTGAGTTTCTCGCGCAGCGGTCTACAACACAAGGTACTTAAAAAACTGCGCCAGGGAAAACACCCTGTCGAACACACGCTGGATTTACATGGCTTAACCGTCGCCGAGGCAAGCAAAGAACTGCTGGAATTTCTCGGCGAATGCGAAGCAGCAGGTGTGTCCCACGCCATCATCATTCACGGCAAAGGCTTTCGCTCCAAAGACAAACCAGTCATCAAACCAATGGTTAACCGCTGGTTGAGGTCTGTTGATAATGTTCTGGCTTTTCATTCTGCTCAACCAAAGGATGGCGGCAACGGTGCGGTTTATGTGCTATTGAAGAAATCATCAGTTGGCGGTTAATAGATAAATGACAACGCTTTATGACATAGCAAGATTTTGTGATGCCTTCGAAGAGCAGGTCTCTGCGATAGATCATCTAAAACCTGAATCTGTTCCTGAAAAAGATATAGACCATATCCAGCTATACAAAAAATCTCTGGTCATGTCCGCTATTGATAGCCTCGCCGGACTTCGTTTCACGAAAGAAAATTACAAAGAACTTAACAGACAGAACAAAAAACGTTTTGTGAGATTTATCGCTGAGTTCAGTGAGTGGAAAAATGGCCCACTGATAAGTGTACCTTACCTGTTCGAGCAATTAGCCAGGCGGGGCTTAAAAGAGTGTGAACTGTATGACTTTTTATACAGCAGACTTTTACAACATGAAGGAGATGGTGAAGGCACAATTCTACATATCGAGGATATAGATGCAGTAGCAGTTGAATTGTTCGAGCTGGCTAAAACAGAGTATGAGGAGCAACTGATTTTAAAAAGTCAGCATTACTCTTTATTTTATGAATACAGAAACTGCAAGGTGAACACATTAAGTGAGTCTGGTGGTGTGATGGAAGCCTTTCAATATGCCCAGCCAAACTATTATCCGAGTGAACAAAGCGAACACCATGATTTAATACAATGGCAGCTATCTTATCCCCTGGCGCACTTTAATAGCCTGTTTAGCCGTAGCCTGAAAAACATGAAGCAATATTTTATTAAAACAAATATTAATCCTTACTCACTCGTAACCGATAGCCGGTGGGACGCACCGTAAGTAAAGATTTGTAGTGGCACAGATAAATTAGCAGCTACAAAAGCATTCGATAACAGTCAGCTATGTCCACATCAATAAATATATTTCATCTCTAAATATATGCTGCTCCTGCGTAACAACATCATGATCAGATCTCCTTACGCAGTCGCTATTATGGCGTTTGCTTTGATAGGCAAGACCAGTGGTATCCACGCTCAGACCCTCGAGCCCCGTGCTTACTCAAATGTACCCGTAGGCATAAATTTTCTACTCATCGGATATCAGAATGCAAATGGTGCTTTATTGTTTGACCCCACAGTTCCCGTCACCGATGCCAATGCGAATGTCGACTTAGGGCTGCTTGGATACGTACACACGTTGGATATCGCAGGCAAGTCTGCCAAAGTTGGAGCGCTACTGCCATATGCCTCGTTATCGGCAGATGGCTACCTTAACGGCAACTTCCTCACACGAGAAACTGACGGTGCGGCTGATCCAGCGTTTTATTTTGCTGTTAACTTTTATGGTGCACCAGCGCTGTCGCTAAAGGACTTTAACGACTACCAACAAGATACGATAATCGGTTTCACGTTCAAACTCACCGCTCCTTTAGGTGTTTATGACTCTGATAAATTGATCAACATTGGCACTAACCGCTGGTCTTTTAAACCTGGGATTGGTATTTCTCAGGCGCTTGGGAAGTGGACACTGGAAGCTTCTGTGGCAGCAGACTTTTACACGGATAATCATAATTTTGATAATGGCAAAACGCGTCAGCAGGACGCCATCTATTCTACACAGTTCCACGTAATCTATTCCTTTCCCCACAATATTTGGGCAGCGGTTAGTGCTACATATTTCACTGGCGGACGAACAACGATTGAGGGGGTTACCAATAACGATTTACAGCAAAACTGGCGAACAGGGTTTACCCTTGCACTACCAGTCAACCGCTACCACTCCATCAAATTATTTGGCAGCAGCGGTGTCAGCACACGCACAGGTACCAACTACGATGCACTCGGCATCGCCTGGCAATATCGATGGGGCGGAGGAATCTGATTTTTAGCAGGCTTTTACAAAATGGGTATCGGTCTCATTCGGGTCGGTTAGCGACCCTTGCGGAATCCTTTGACAGTAAAATAATCCAACGGTCGCTTACCGGCCAGAAGCAATGGGATGGACTCCTCCTCACCTATCGGCATCTATGTGCCAAACTGAGTTTGAGTATTCAGTTAACGACAAAGAGGAGTCCAAGATGAAGATTAATCGAATTGGTGTTGATTTAGCAAAAAATGTTTTTCAATTACATGGTGCTGACCATAAAGGTAAAGCTGATTAGAAACGAAAGTTGTCCAGAGATAAATG
>Ga0233409_10000163_pt1 | contig 11378 bp, 14 predicted proteins | sample Na_oxic_13_MG_FD_179871 | JGI IMG/M metagenome (GOLD analysis project Ga0233409, IMG submission 179871) | Seawater microbial communities from Saanich Inlet, British Columbia, Canada - Na_oxic_13_MG | ecosystem: Environmental > Aquatic > Marine > Inlet | place: Canada: British Columbia... | reverse complement strand
TGAGTGTTGTGTGTTTTTCACCGCGGATAATACCGATGCTGTTAAAACCAAAATGTTTGGCGGCAGCAGCGGTTGCATAGATATGATTTGACCAGGCGCCACCAAAAGTTAATAAGGTCTCATATTGGTTTTCTTTGGCAAAAATCAGGTTGTATTTCAGCTTGCGCCATTTGTTGCCGCCAAACAGGGGATGGATTAAATCGTCACGTTTAACGAAAAGCCGAATGTTGGCTTGTTCAAGAAAAGGGCTTTGTAACTGCTGTAAGGGGCTATCTGCTAATGCTGAAACATCGAGATTCGAATACCCTGTTGACGAATGACCGATGACCTCAGACAATCGACTTTTGGCTATCGAGCTACCACGTGTAATACAGTGGAATACTCGAAATAAACAACACGGTCACTGTAAATCCAGTGCGTGATTGGTGGCTTTCCGACGCTTTCCGACGTGGCCATCGGCTGACCAAATTCCTGTTGAACTCTGTCCATGCTCATGCCGCGGCGAGGGAGATCCAGTAATTTGATCGTTAAAGTTTCACCCGGTTGCATCTCTTTTGGAGGTAGCTGCAACACATCACCCGTTTGTTGGGTCTGTTGTGGTTGCTGCGATTGCTGCTGCATCATTATTTCAACAGCGGATGGCGCTTCTGCTTCAGGTCGATTTTGCACAGCGGCCTGTTCAGTCTGGGTCGGGGTTCCAGCCTCAGTTGTCACTTCGCTGCTCTCATCCATAGCAGGTCGATTGGCAAGCGTACTGCTAGAAAAAACAGATAAAAACACAGCGGCAAACAGGGTGATCGTTGTAATGCTCTGGTTAGATGATCCGTTAATTTTCATGGCATTTTTTGTAAGTAAACTGTTCATGAGCCTTATTTCTGACATTTATTTATATTTATAATACTTACAAGTGTAGCACCAGAATAACAAAGTTCAGCTAAGTCACTAATTATTCTTTAAATTTTTTCATCACCAGGCAGGCGTTTGTGCCGCCAAAGCCGAAGTTGTTCGACATCGCCAGGTTCATATCTACATTATCCATGCGTTTGGTAACGATTGGCATGCCAGCCGCGGCCTCATCCATGTTTTCGATGTTGGCTGACGCCTGGATGAAGTTGTTCTGCATCATCAACATGGTGTAGATCGCTTCCTGTGCACCGGATGCGCCTAGTGAATGGCCGGCGAGAGATTTGCTTGAACTGATGGGTGGTGTGTTATCGCCAAATGTCTCTTTAATAGCATAGAGCTCTTTTGAGTCACCCACCGGTGTGCTGGTGCCGTGAGAATTAATATAGTCCAGCTTCTCTTCGATGCCCTGCGTCGCCATCTGCATACAGCGGATAGCGCCTTCGCCAGATGGTGCGACCATATCAACACCATCAGATGTTGCGCCGTAACCAACGATTTCTGCATAGATGGGGGCACCGCGTTTGAGTGCGTGTTCGAGTTCTTCGACCACAACGGTAGCGCCGCCGCCAGCGATTACAAAACCATCACGATCGGCATCATAGGTGCGGGAAGCTTTTTCCGGAGTCTCGTTGTATTTGGTTGAAAGTGCACCCATGGCATCGAACAGCATGCTGAGAGACCAGTGCTCTTCTTCGCCGCCGCCGGCAAAGATGATGTCCTGCTTGCCCATCTGAATCAGTTCGTAGGCATTGCCGATACAGTGTGTACTGGTGGCGCAGGCTGAGCTGATAGAGTAGTTGACACCTTTGATATGGAACGGTGTTGCCAGGCAGGCAGAAACCGTACTCGCCATGGTGCGAGGTACCATGTAAGGACCAACGCGGCGTATGCCTTTTTCACGCAGGATATCGGCAGCTTCGACCTGGTTTGCAGATGAAGCGCCTCCGGAACCCATGACGATACCGGTGCGGATATTTGAAACCAGACTATCGTCGAGTTTTGCATCGTCGATCGCCTGTTGCATAGAGATATAGGCAAAAGCGGCTGCATCACCCATAAAACGTTTTACCTTGCGGTCGATGAGATCAGCAGTATTTATATCAACGCTGCCAGCGACATGACTGCGCATGCCGATGTCGGCATACTCCTGTTTAAATTTAATACCTGAACGGCCCTGTTGCAGTGAGTCCAGTACGGCATTTTTATCGTTGCCAAGACAGGAGACTATTCCGATTCCAGAGATTACGACTCGTTTCATTACAATACCTTAAAAATTTTCTGTTGAGGTGAACAGACCAACACGTAAATTTTTTGCTGTATAAATTTCGCGACCATCGATCAGCATGGTGCCCTCGGCTATACCCATGACCAGACCACGTGCTATGACGCGTTTTATATCAATTTGATATTGAACAAGTTTGCCAGTGGGCAGGACCTGTCCAGAAAATTTAACATCACCAACACCTAAAGCACGGCCGCGACCTTCATGTCCTCGCCAGCCAAGCGAGAAACCGACAAGCTGCCACATGGCATCAAGACCAAGGCAACCGGGCATAACGGGATCGCCTTCAAAGTGGCAGTGAAAAAACCATAAGTCAGGATTGATATCCAGTTCTGCCTTGACTTCGCCTTTGCCAAATGCGCCGCCGGTATCGGATATGTGGGTGATGCGATCCATCATCAACATATTCGGTGCAGGCAGCTGAGCGTTGCCAGGGCCAAATAATTCACCTCGGCTGCAGGTTAGCAGGTCTTCATAGCTGTATGAGCTGGGGCGAGTGGTCGTGTCCGAATCGGCAAGCATAGAGGTCTCTCGTTTTTTAATTTCAGGGCTTATGTGGTTAATAGTTGTATTTAACAGGTCATTTTATCGGAAATTCATGTACGATGAAATGAAAGTGAGCAAGTAATACGCAAAGATGGATGATTTACTGTTAATAATATTGATTTTAGCCGGTATTTGGTACTGGTGGGACACTCAGCAGTGTAATGAGATTGCCCTGTTTGTGTGTAAAAAGAAGTGTGAGGCTGCCGATTTGCAATTGCTTGATGCTTCTGTGTCGAGACAGCGCAGCTGGTTACGCCGAGGTTCTAATGGTTATATGCAAATTTGCCGTCTGTACAGCTTTGAATATAGTGACGATCAATCTTCAGATTTTGGACAGCGGCAACAGGGTTACATCGTATTAATTGGTAAACAGGTGGTGGAAACAAATATGCCGCATGAAGAAACTGAAACGCGGCATTTGCATTAAATTGCATATCGCTGGTTGTGATAATTGGCTGATAGAGCCAAACCGGCCATAAGCGGACTGACAAAAACATTTCTCGCAAAGGCGCGGAGGCGCAGAGAAAAGCTTGTAAGTTTTTGTAGGGTGGGCATTGCCCACCATCACGGTATGTATATTAGCTGTACTCTGTCGGGCAATGCCCGACCTACGTTGTTACAAACATATAATTGTTTTTCTCCGCGCCTTTGCGAGAATCTATTCTATAGTTTCTGATCGTCAGCTCAGGGGCGTGATCACACATAAAAAAAGCCTCACAAAGAGGCTTTTTTTATGTGTGTTTACGCTGGTGTTTTAATAGGTAAAGAAGCGTTTATCAAAGTGCAGTCTGGCGGCGCGTGTTTCACCTTCAGGGATGACTTTGATATCAAATTTAAGAAATTCACCATCACTGATTTTGGTTTCAGCCAGATAATAGATGGCATTGCCTTCGGTAATCTCTTTGAATTTCAGTTGCTTGAGCTGACCTGTCAGGTTACTGGCGTGACCGGTCACTGTAGAGACAGTTGGTTTGCCAGTGGTATTCATTACCTTTTTTAAAACCGCAATATTAATAAGAACGCGATTGTTTGCACGTGCCAGACCATGCTGTTTGGCAACTTCAGGTGAGATAGTGTCACTTCTGAATGCATTGTAATGAATGACATAATCACCAAATTCTTTCGAGTTCTCGGCGTAGCTATCCAGGCTAACCAGCGCTAATGCGGATATAAACAGTATCTTAAAAAGTTTGTTGATTTGACTATGCATGCGGGCTCCTCGTTGTTTACTACTTGATTGTTATTATAGGCTCTTTTATAAGACCCTTTTATTATTTATTTGTTCTGGTTAAATGATTAGTATAATGGCTTGTTTTATATAGACTTTCAAGCAAAAACAGAATTTAATAGTTTTACTGTTGTTATGTTGAAACAACTGTTATTTTGCTAGTTTTTCCAGCAACTGCTGGCCGATACATCCCAGGCGCCAGCCCTGCATGATATTTAATTCGGATATTTGGGATGTGTCTGCCTGAGCATGCAATAAAATCAGTTTTTCCAGTTCCTTTCTCGAGCTCAATATTGCTGCTGAGATGCCGAGTTCTTCGGCTTTATTATTGACTGATTGCTGCAAGTTTTTAAGCGTGGTTTTCTGCTCGCCGTCCAGAACATTAAAACGGTTGTCCGGGCATTGTTCGGTCGGTGTCTGTACGGCGCCTGTGATGGCTTCAAGCAACTGTTGTTTTTCCTGTTGGTTAAAGTTGTACCTGTTGCCGATGATCTGATCGATTGTCTGCACATTTTCAGGTGCAGCAAACGCGAGATCAACGATGATATCGTCAGCCAGAATTTTTCTTCGTGTTCGGTCTTTTTTCTGAGCGAGTTGTTCGCGCCATATGGCGATTGATTGTGCAATCGCCAGTTTGTTACGGTTTAACCTGGTTGCACCTTTTACGCGTTTCCAGAGATTGTCAGTTGCCACCTGGTACGTGTTTTCATCACCTACTAATTTTGCAGAGTCTTCGTCAAACCAGGTTTTTCTGCCGAGTTGCTGTAATTTTTTATCGAGAACATGTTGCAGCTGGTAAAGATATAAAACATCATCACCTGCATATTGAATCTGTTTTTCAGTCAGTGGGCGTTGCAGCCAGTTGGTTCGGGTTTGAGACTTGTCCAGCAATGTGCCCAGTTCGTTTTCGACCAGTGATGCATAACCGATCTGATGGTGTTCGGTTAACAGGGCGTTGGCGATCTGGGTGTCATATATTGCGCCAGGGGCTTCACCAAGATAATAAAATAATACTTCGAGATCCTGTGAGCAGGAGTGGAAGATCTTTGTAATGCTGTTATCGAGTAAAAGTTTTTTTAATGCAGCTTTGGCATCAAATGCCAAAGGGTCGATGCAGGCGACGATCGAAGCGGTCGCAATCTGTACCAGTGCAAGCTGCGGGTAATAAGTGGTTTCCCGAAAAAATTCGGTATCGACAGCAATTAAGGTTTCATTGTTTAACTGCTCAAGCAGTTCATCCATTTTGCTGGATGATTCGATTAATTCAGGTTTCATCTGTCAGGCAGCTTAACTCAAACTTTAGGCTGAAGCAGTTCGATTTCGTAACCATCTGGATCAGCAATGAATGCCAGTAATGTCGTGCCAGCATTCATCGGGCCTGGCTCACGGATTATCTTGCCGCCAGCTGTTCGGATATTTTCAGCAGCCTGGTAAACATCATCAACTTCGATCGCCAGATGACCGAAGCCTTTGCCCAGGTCATAATTGTCTGTGTCCCAGTTATAGGTCAGCTCCAAAGCGGTGTGATGTTTTTCATCGCCGTAACCGAGAAAGGCAAGCGTGAATTTACCATCCGGGTATTCCTTCTGGCGCAACAGGCTCATGCCCAGTATTTCGGTATAAAATTTTATCGAACGCTCCAAATTACCAACGCGAAGCATAGTGTGCAGTAATCTCATGGTGTTTCACATAACAGTAAAATGTATTGCTGTTTATATTAACTTATAATACCGGGTAGTAATGCCTTCAATTGAGATTAATGTTATGGATTTTTCGTTTAATGCCAATACTTTCAGGGACCTGTTTCATAACACCGTGGCCGGGTATATTGAAGAAGCTGCGCCGGATGAACAGGACGTGAGCTCCCCTCAGAGTTTGCTGGCGGCGATGGATCAGGCGATAGATGTCATGGCAAGGGCCGATGCTGACAGTGCTGTGCAAAAAGATATGAGCGCAGAAAGCATGGGCATGCTCGAAGAAAAGGATATCAGTAAAATAGGGCAGTACACGCTGGATCTGCTCGAAGGCATGGTGGCTTATGTTCAAAATAAAACGGGCGAGCAAAATCGGGAGTTAATACGGTTGAGCGTGCCCGTATCATTATGGGTGGCGAGACATGGTGGTAAGTTATCGCAGATCGACATGCTGGTTAATTCACTGGCGGGATTTGCCAATGAAATAATTGAACCCCACATGCTTGCAGACCTGGCGGGTGTCATAAAAGAAGTTGTTGATGCCTGTGATGATGCAATACGTCTTGATGTCGAACAAACCAATATGATGCGACCCTGGCGTATTTTAAATCTGAATTATGGCATCGTAGCGACACGCAGCCATCAGCCTGAGCTGATCGAGCAGGCCTATGATGCATTGGTGAAAAACCTGCCGCAGGATGCACGTCAGTTTTTCAAAGAAGGTATGCAGCAGATGGATATTATCGGTTATCCGGAGGAAGTGCGTGAAGTGGTCGAGCGCTACAATAATATGTGGGGTTCTGAGAGTTCGTTACATTAAAGTATTTTCTTTTAAAGCTTTATGTTTTGTGCGGATGAAATCCTGATGCGGAACATGCAGCAGGTCGGCTAGACGCCGCAGCAGATGTTCTTCATATTTATCCAGACGGTGGTCGGCGTAAGCCAGTTGCCACAGGTCTTCTACCAGTTTTATTTTTTGCTGTTGCGTGTAATGTTCGTTGAGTAATGAGGTGAAGGCATAATAATCTGTTGCTTCATGTTTTTCATTATGCGCCAGATCTATTAATGCTTCGATTTCAGCGTTACTGAGCTCAAAGCGCTGTTTGAGTATGTGCTGTAATTTTTCTTCTTCAGCTGCAGTAACCTGTTCATCGACGTGTAACATTTCTACCATCAACGCAGCCGATGCAAGTTGCAGTCTGTGTTCAAGAGGTGCTTCTTCTTTGGTGTTTTCGCCCAGGTACTGATCAAAAAACTTTTGTAATTTTGTAAGCATATGTAATTAGCTTCGCATTAATTTTTGGAGCTGTTCTCTAATAGCGCTAATGCTGCTTCTATCTGCTGCTCACTAAAGCCGCTTAGCCGGTATTCACCGATCAATAAAATAGGCACTGCACCACCGCCGTTCTCTCTGTAGAGACGCTTTCCTTCTACGGTGTTTTCCATGTCGTATTCGCAGTAGTGGACATTATTTTTCTGAAAATACTTTTTGGCCTGATAGCAGTAGGTACACCACCAGGCACCGAGCATGATGACATCTGGTTTGCTGGCTATAATATCAGCGTTGCAGTCGATGGTGTTTACTGTTTCATGCTGACTAAAAAAGATTAGTCCAAATACGAAAAGCACGATAATGAATAGACCGCCGTGTTTTGATTTTGGTCTTTTGCTATTGTTTTTGGCCTGGTTTTCAGCGTTGTCACTCATGGTCGATTAAAGATTTGTAGTCAAGGGAATCGCCAGAATTTATGATAATGAATCAGAGTTGCCCTTGAGACCAGGGTTTTTCACGCAGGTTCAGTACCTGCGTGATTACCCTTAACAACGGTTGTTTTAATAAGGTCGGCCTTGTCTTTGAAATGCACGCAACTCAGCGATGAAGTGACGGCGGTAGTACAGTACCGCACTGGAACCATTGGCTTTAACATCGATGATTTTCCAGTCATCACCATCACGTTTCATGCGGAATTCCAGACGTACGGGTAATGTGTCTGAACGATAGATGCTGGTGTTGACATATGATTCATCACGGCCACGATAGTGTGTCTTCTGGAATCGAACGCGTGTGTTTTTTGAATCAAAACTGCCCAGGTGTTTTGACAGGCTTGTTAAAAAGGTTTCACGTAAATTGCGCTGGAAGGTTGCTTTATCCTTATCTGACATATTGCGAGCGTAACGACCGGTAATCCAGTGAGACATATTATCGAAGTCAAAATGAGGAATGATCTGATTTTCGATAAAACCTCGAAGTTTTATTGGGTTGACCTTGTCTGATTTACTGCTGAAAGTAGTGATTTTATCCAGTGTTGTATGAATGACATAAGCTGGGTCGCTCGGCGTATATGCTGGTGCCTTAGCGGGTCCATTATATGCAAAAGACCACGATGATACGACTAATAGTGAAAAGAAAGTGAGCAGAATTTGGGGCTTGATTCGAGTGTTTATTATATTTGGTCGCATCTTGGATTTACCTGTTTTGTATGTAGTGACAGTTAGGGCTTTTTTAGAAATGAGGGCACTATGATAACAGGAATATGTTGGGATACAACAGACAAAAAGGGCCAATTTACGGGGTGGTTCTGATAATTCATCTGAGCTGTCCTGGCGAGGCTGGATATCAATATCAGGCCAGGGTTAGCGGGCAGATAAGGTTTTCTGTCATAAAAATTTATTCGCGAGTTCTATCAGTAAAATTTATAGCGTGGTATGCGCTTGATTTTTACTTCGCTGGTTTTGCCGAATACGGTCACACGGGTGATGATTGGTGAATTACCCAGGCAGTAATCTTCAAAAGGTGTACGTTCCTTTATATCGATACCATCAAAGGTTACGGTGAATGCTGAGGATATTGAGGCGCCACAGGCGCCGCTCAGGTTTTTACTAAATACCTGTGGTTCGATGGTTATGGTGTATTCACCGGAGCTAAGTACGCAGGTTTTGATGATCTTTTTTGTTTTTACGATACGGGTGCGTTCTGCCCGGCGATCTATTTCGACCAGGTCCCACGGTGAATAGGTACCGTCTTCATCCGAGTATTTATAGGATGCGCCTTCTTCGCTTTTTAGCAGGGAGTTTGTCAGCGTAATAATATCGGCGTCTGGATTACATTTGTAAGTAACCAGAGGATAGATCGCTTCAGACGCAGAGACGCCAGCTGCGTACGCGTTGGCAGCAAAAAAAAGTGTCAGCAATCTTAGTTTGGTCATAAACATACTCACAAGCCGGATGAACATTTGGGAATTGTTTGATTGTTCCGATCCTGGAGCGCATTTAAATCCGAAATTATTAGTCTTGTCGATAGTATAGTTAAAATGCAGTTTTTTTCATAACTTTATGACTTATCAGGAGTATTGATGAAGATCCGTGTGTCTGGTCAGAATTATTCCAGATAGTAATAATCGTATTTATGCAATATGCTTTTCATAAATGTCCAGGCTTCGCTGTAGGTTAATCCGCTTTCTTTTGGAATAACAATTTTTATATAAAGCTTTTTAGGATGTTTCTTTTTAATGCTGGCAAGTTTGCTGTGCAGCTGCTTCTCAGTAACGACCGTGTAGTTCTTATCGCCAGAATCTTTAAACCTGATGCGCTCCTTGCCTTTGATCCGTTCAAAATTAACACTGACCACGTATTTGCCTTTGGCGGTGCGCGCGGGTTTGATCAGTTTGTCGTATTTTACTTTTAAAGAACCAAAATCATCCTCCAGTGTAGACAGTTTGCGCGACTGTGTGTCGCGTTCCTGGGTGATGATGATGATTTTCTGGCGTTCTTCTTCCAGTGCTCTCTGTTTTTGTTCGACATCGATATTAAGTTGCGACAGGTTGTCTTCGATCGAGGAAATCTTCGAACTTAAACTGGCAATTTTATTTTCATTTTTATTAACTGAATTTTTTAACTGCTCGTTTTCAGATAATACGATAACAATCTGCTGCTCTTTATCTTCCAGCTCTACGTTCATCTGATTGGCCTGTTCACTGGCTTGCAGCAATTGCATGCGCAACATCGAGACCTCGTTCTGGGCATGTGCGAGCTGTTCCTCCAGCGTGGCATTTTCCTGCGAGGTATCGTGGATAATTTTTTCTGCCTGTTCTTCGGCGGCCATACTGTTACGCAGCTGGTCGAGCAGTTCCCAGTTTTTCACCATCAATAACATCGAGGTGAGCAGGAAGATGATGACTACCACCATCATGATGTCGGTAAACGATGGCCAGAAGCTCTCGCTGTTTAGATGGCCTCGGCGCAGATCAACAAATTCGTCGTTCACTTGATAACTCTTTTTTCATTATTGAGTTTGATGATGCTTAATTTGATGACAGGCGGAAGCCATCGCGTAGTAGTGATTTAATCTCTTCGATGTCGCTGCTCAATTGCGTTAAGCGACTGGCATAAGTAGCGGTTAAATCATTCAGGTTTCGACCGGCTTCAGCGAAATCAACCTGTGTTGTCGCCATTGCGCCTGCGGCTTCATGTAACGCTTTTACCAGGTTGCCGACTTCATGCAGCATGCTGTCTGTCTGATAGGTGAAACGCGGCATGATGTAAAGCGTGGTAGCCTGTTCGATGCCGCTTAACAGTTCGGTTTGAACATCGGTCAGTTTCATATAGAAATAACCGAAAAATAAATAGCAGACAATTGCGGTAGCCGTGGTAGAGAGCGCTGTCGACATGCCGTGGATGACGATGCTCATACCGCTGATGCCATCTGCACTGTCGATAATGTCAGAAGCACCCAGTAGAGCAATCGACAAAGAGATAATAGTGCCGAAGACACCGGTAAGGATCAGGATGTTGCTGATAAAACGCGGCAGGCTCAAACGTGTGCTCTCAGTCGCCACCAGGGTAGATGCCAGTGCGCTATGGTTAACTGCTACGTTGTGTTTGCTGATTTCCAGTACGGAGATGTAACGGTTGTAGATCAGGCTCTTTTTATTGATGCGTTCGGTCGGTAATAATTCATCGTTATCGACGTTTTTTATAAAACGAGACAGTGCATTTTCTTCCCGGCTATAACGCAATAACAGGGTAATGATGCGGGAGATGCCTAACAGGAACAGTCCAAAGATGCTTCCATTGACGATGTAACCGGTATTGGTGGCCTGGTTTTTAATGTAAAAGTTAATCAAAAACTCATGGTTGATCAGTAATAAAAAACCAGCCAGAAATGACAGCATCAGAAACTGAAATAAAATATTGCGACTGTAATTTGTTTTGTACTGAACCATATCCGTGCCTGTCGTAACCAAGTTTGAAAACAATCCTAAAAATTATGGGATTTGCAAAGGGTGCTAATTGTACGCAATTATGGCGAGAAGTATACAAGTCGAAAGGCGATATGAAGGCTTTCTCAAAAGATATATAAAACAACGGTTTGCGTTAAGCGCAACGGCAGCAAGAGCATGATGTTTAATCTTTGTTCTGCCCGAAATTAATGCCTATTGATAGGCGATGCTCGGTGCTGTTATTTTTGCTCACCTCATGGCGGACATCAGGTTTGAAAAAGATGAAATCCCCTGTCCTGGATGTTATTTCTATCTTTTCATTGCCGCTGCTTTTCGAGTCGTCATAAATGATTAAATTGCCAGAATCTTCAGGTACGTAAACGTAATATACCGCTGAGAGCAACTCGTCATCATCATCGTGTGTGTGCAGTGTGGTGGTCGCGCCAGGTGGCATGTAGTTAAACCAGTAACCGGCGCGCAAGTTTTTTCTGTTGAGGATCTTT
>Ga0233409_10000162_pt1 | contig 11451 bp, 6 predicted proteins | sample Na_oxic_13_MG_FD_179871 | JGI IMG/M metagenome (GOLD analysis project Ga0233409, IMG submission 179871) | Seawater microbial communities from Saanich Inlet, British Columbia, Canada - Na_oxic_13_MG | ecosystem: Environmental > Aquatic > Marine > Inlet | place: Canada: British Columbia... | reverse complement strand
GATGCTGGAGAATGCCAGCATGCGTCTGAGATTGGTTTGTGCCATGGCCGCGACTGCGCCATAGAGTATACCGATGGCGCCTATGGTGGCGAGCAGCCAGGCAAATTCCTGTGCGGCCTGAGGTGCTAGCGGTACCACGTAACGTATGACACCGTAGGCACCCAGTTTCAGACCAACGATGGTGGCCGTTACTGATACCGGACCCTGCATCGCCATTACCGGCAGCCACGTGTGAAACGGAACGATGGGAATCTTGAATGCAAAACCTAACAACAGCAGCAGGAATATCTGTTTTTGTGTCTCCAGCGGTAGCGGTGTTTTCAGCCATTCTAAATAATCAAAAGTCAGTCCCGCCGGAACACTGCCAGCTATCTCAGCATGACTGAAGGCAATTATTACAAAGCCGAAAAGCAGCGGAATACCGCCGGCAAGCATGAACAATATGTATTTCACGGCTGCAAAACGCCGGTTGGGTCCAATGCCCCAGAAACTGACCAGGAAATAGATAGGTATCAGCGTCATCTCCCAGAACAGCATAAACAGCACACCATCCAGCGCACAGAAAATACCCAGTGTGGCGCTTTCCAGCAATAACAGCAGCGAGTAGTACAGACGCTGCATATGCGCTACAGAATGCCATGAGCTAAGGATGATGCCGATAAACAGTATGACAGTTAGCGGCAGGAACAGAACCGAAAGGCCATCGACGCCGACCTGGTACTGTGCATTGATAGAAGGTATCCAGGCGGCTCGCTCGACCAGTTGAAAACCGGTTGCCGCTGCATCGAACTTGAATAGCACTGTCATCGAAAGCAACAGATCAGCTATCGCTGTCGCCAGTGCTATCCAGCGTGCATGGGCGGCGTTTGGCCACAACCATATCAATGCGCCGCCGACGGGCAGCGTGATAATCAACAAGCTTAATAATGGGAAATTTGCTTCTGTCATGACTGCACTAGTGTCCCGTGTCTGTCGAGTAAAGGTTGTTAAGCGGTTCGAGTGATTTGTCGATCAGTTCTAGCCACGGTTCACTATAAAACCCAAGTCCCAGCAGTACCGCGATGAAGATGCCAGCGATAAACACTTCAGTACTCAGGGTGGTGGTAGCTTTGACACGCAGGTTGGTGTTCTCCGTTTGCGACAGGAAAACACGCTGGAATGCAAAAAGCAGAAAACCCGCAGCCATCACGTTACCCAGTGCTGCACCGATGGTGACCAGTGTGCCGAAACTTTCTATCGAACCTTCCATCACCAGGTGTGCTGAATCAAACCCCGGGGTTCCTGGCATGCCGACGATAGCAAGACCAGCGACCAGGAAGGCTAATGCGACCACGGGCATATGGTCGAAAAGTCCGCCAAGCTGCGGCAGACGGGTAGTACCAGTACGGTGGTAAATCAGCCCGGTCATAAAGAACAGGCCTGCGATAGCCAGCCCGAAATTAATCGTTAGCAGGATACTGCCCTGAAATGCCATCGGGTTCAGACTCAGCACTCCGATCATGACGATGCCGGTATGGCTGATAACTGCATAGGCCAGAAGTCGTCGCAGGTTGTCCTGCATCATCGCCAGCAGTGCAGCATAGAAAATACCGGCTACGGCCAGCACCAGTAAAAACGTTTGCCACTGCATGACCGCATCAGGTAATAATGGATAGATGAATCGGATGATGCCGTAGATACCGGTCTTGATACCCAGCAGTAGAATCGGTGCCACTGCGATAGTGCCGTGTTCGACCGCCAGCGGCAGCCAGCCATGCATCGGGAACAGGGGAATGCGTACAGCCAGGCCGTAGAACAGCAGGAAGAAGATCCAGCTCTGATAAATCGGCAGGATAGGAACGCTCTGCAGATCGATCAGGTCAAACGACCAGACACGATGTAGATCAGCGTATTGCCAGCCCAGCAGCAGGGTACCCAATATCATCAGCAGCATGCCGCTTCCCATGAACTGCAGGTAACGTGTGAAAGCGGTGTCCTTGTTGGGTGAGGTTGCCCAACGCCGTAACAGGTAACCCAGCAGTAGGAACTGTATGAATGAGATGAGAACAAACCACAGCAGGTTCATAGTGACAAACATCGCCACCAGGCAGGCCTGGGTGCCGAGCACGGCTGTCTGGAACCTGTTCTGTGGATTCAGTCCGCGAATAGGTCCATAGATCGAAACGATCAGGATTAAAAAATTGGTTAATAATAGGAACAGCACCGAGATGCCGTCTACCGCAGCGTGGTAGTCCAGTGGCCCGTATAGGTCCACGGTTTCACTGAACTGAAATGCGGTGATATCCTGGTTGTAGTTCAGGTACAAAACGATGGCCAGTACCATTTCGATGCTGGTGATCGCGAGTGCAGAAAGTGCCGCTGAGCGATTACCGGTGAAGCGGGCAATCAATAGCCCGGCAAACGGCAGCAGCTGCATTATTGCCAGAATCGGGAATGATATCTGTGTGTGCCAGGCGAGTACTTGCATCAGAATACTACCAACAGGGTCAACAGGATGATCAGCCACAGGTAACGCGGCCGGCTGAACAGGTAATCGATACGGATGAGATAAGCACCAACTTTCTGCAGTACATTAATCAGTCCGTCACCGCTGCCTTTGAGTACTAATGACTCCTCGAACCAGTACAGGCCATTCGCTATTTTTTCCATGATTGAGCCCAGAACACCACGCCCGGACAGCAGCGAAGTTTCAGGATTGACCAGGCCGCGTTTACGTTCTTCATATTCAGTCAACGAGGAAATAGAATCTATCTGTCCCGGTAATCCAACCATGCGGTTTACGATGCGTTCATCGAAATGATTTAGATCCTGGGCAAATAATTCGGCCGGTTTTACTGCAAGCCAGTCGATGATATTGTCGAGCCACATCCTGTGCAGCGCTGCATTGAACAGCGTTGGCCGCTTCTGTAGCCATGTTGAAACGGGGCGTGCTTTACGATTGATAAGGGTCAGGTAGGCTGGAGAGCTAAGCATCTGGAAAGCGCGCCAGATCGCATGCGCAGCAAGATGAAAAGCAACCAGCGTATACCAGCCGAAGCCGATGCAAAACAGCATCAGACCCGTCTGTGTCAGTGTGGAAAAGATCAGCGCGGTTTTTAGGTCGGTCTGTACCAGGCCACCGAGCCAGCCGTAGATAATCGTCAGAATACCAAGCGTGATCAGGATGATCTGGATAGCAGGGCTAACATCGATCACCGGCGCAATACGCAGCAGCAGGAAGATACCTGCATGCACCATCAATGAACCATAGAAGATTGCACTCGATGGCGTCGGCCCTTCCAGTGCCCGTGTAATCCATGAACAGAACGGGAACAGGGCAGACTTCACCAGTGCTGCCAGCACGAAACCAGCCAGCACGATAAATCGCAGTGAAGCATCGAGTGTGATCAGTTCACTGTTCATGCTGTTCCAGTCACTGCCGCTTACCCAGTAGAAACCGAGCACCAGTGCAAGGATGAAACCTGCGTCACCGAAACGGTTGGTGATGAAAACACGGGTCGCATTTTCTGTCGCAGTCGGACGGTCGTAGGCATAAGCGATCAACAGGTAAGAGCTCAGACCCGCCAGCTCCCAGCCGAGAAACGCGGTAAATGCATTGCCGGAAAAGACGATCAGCATCATGGCTGCAGTGAACATATTAAGCACCATGAAGAAACGGGCGTAGCCCCCTTCACGGTGCAGGTAGTTGATGGAAAAATGCTGTGTGATATATAACAGCAGGGCAAACAGGCTGCCGATTCCTAGCGCAAGCATATCCAGCGACAGGGCGATAACAATACTTACCTGGCCACTGCTGAACCATTCAAACAGGGGTAATGAAGCAGGCAGCTGTTCAGGTTTAAGCAGGCTGACAATCAGCAGGCCAACTGCACAGAACAGGCTGAGTAATACTGCCGAGGTGGACAGTTTGCCAACCAGTCTTTCTGAGGATTCATCCTGAAAATGATCGAACAGGATGCCCAGTCCGATGACCGCTGCGGTCAGCAGTGGCGCGGCAAATACCAGGGAAGCGACTAGATAAGTGATTGGCTCAAGCACCGGTCGCCTCCATTGATTCTTTTGTTGCTATAAGGGCAGGTGACAGGTGGTCACGCTGTCCTCGATAGTGATCTACAGAGTGTTTTACTGTTGGTATCTTTTGCTCAGCAGTCTGTCCAGTGGCATGCCAGGGAACAAAACCTTTACCGGCAACGAAGAAACTGATCTGACCATCATCCGGGTCGATAGCACCCAGCTGTATCCAGCGCTTGCCAACCAGTTCTTCTATCACTGGCTGACGCTGATAGATCGCCCCCAGAATTTCTGTTTTTGCTTCGACGATAACCAGCAGGCGCATGGCTTCGTGGATCTCGATCATCTGCACCGGAAGACCGGTGCGCAGATCTGAACTGGCACCTTCCATCACCCCGAACAGGCCGGTAAGGTTATGCATGACCTTGGTGCCGCAGCCGTACATCTCGTTGTTTACCGTGGAGAAATAATATTCCAGGTTGATACCTGCGCCCACAGGACCCGCTGCCAGCAGGATGGCTTCGATGATCTTGCCTTCAGGGTCGGTCGACGGGTCGTAGGAGATAAGGAAAGCGCGGCGATCAAAAAATGCACCCTGACTCAATGAGCGACGGCCGATAAAGGCAGTAGCGTTGGTCGCATGGCCAAGCTCAGGTCTCGCCTGGCTGAAGTCGTAAGAGCGGCCGATGACGTGGGCTAAAGCACCGCGGTTGCTCATGTTGGTTGACGCTGACATGAAACGACGGCTGCGTTCATGGGCAGAGAGCTGGCATGCCTGATCCAGTTTGGCATTGATCGCCTGCCAGGCCTGCGACTGCTCAGCATCTAGTTTATCCATGTCATACCACTCGATAACTTCATCACAGGTATTGTGCTCAGCACCGAGAAATACAGTGTCCTGCGGGATAGTAAGGCCGCGCTGCTCCAGCAGCTTGCGTATCTCAGGACGGTTGGCCATGGCGGCAAAGATACGTGCATTGGGACCACCGTGACGACCACTGCAGGCACCACAGTCGTAAGCAGCCATGTGCGGATTGTTCTGGCTCGACGAGCCGTGGCCCATCATGATAACAAAGGGCGCATAACCGGAGATGAGGCCGATAGTGCGCAGGAAATTCTCCACGCGATCAGCCTGTTCTTCATCAGTGAAACCATGGCGCGGATTTTCGATGGTGGCAGGTTCATCGCTCACAGCGTCGATCTGCACGTCTGTGCCGACCGACATATCAATCTGTTGTCGGTTGTTATTAACCCAGCTGCCAAAACGGCCGGGAAACAGAGTTTTGCTGACCAGCGTGAGCAGGGCAAACGGTGCACTCAGTGCGATGATCAAAGCCGTGCTCAATACGTTACGGCGTGTCTCGAGGTGCAGCAGATCCTTGATCCAGAGTCTGGATTGCCGGCGCTGCATATGTTGTTCTTCGACATTTTTCTGTTCGGGTTTTGCGTGTTCGTGTACCGCATGAGCCGGCGTCACCACGATAGGGCAGAGTGGTGACTCACTGGTATCATCGAGTCCAAGCCAGTTGATGGCAACGCCAAAGAAACCGGCGGCTCCCAGTGTTTCGATGCTGGCATCTAACTCTTCCAGGTGACGGCGGATACCTTCTTCACGGTCATCCATACAGAATGTGATCTGCGCACTGGGTCGTGTCTCACGCGTGCGCCAGCGACCACGGCCTTTGTTCTGTTCGGCGGCATTAAAAATCTTTTCACGGTAGTTGCGCTCATAGGCCTGCAGCCACAGAAAACTGCCGTAGTCGCCCTGTGCCAGATCCAGGCAGGCAAAAATTGTTTCCAGTTGCGAGCTTTCCAGTTCGCGGATAAAACCGCCGGGCAGTGACAGATGCTGTGACAGACGGAACAGGCTCCAGGCACTGCGGTGAACGCTGTAACCGGTTGGCTGGTCTGCAGCAGGGCTATGCTGCCAGGTCCAGATCATATCGGCCAGATCGATCCAGTCATCATAGACATTGGTATTTGAATACTGTCGCGAAACAAGTTTGTGCGCGCGGGTGATCAGGTATTCCGGCAGGTGTGTATTGAACAGCGCGTGGCGCACGAGATATTCAGAACGGTGTTTGCGGAAGTACCAGCGGAACATGTCCTGCGAGGCTTCGAGCTGCCATACTTTGCCGCACAGACGCTGCGCAAACAGCCGTTCCAGCACCAGGCAGACAGCAAGGTAATCAACCATGCTGATGTTTGGCTGATCCGAGTTGTTGGCATGCCATAAAAACATGCCCGCCCATCCCGGCAGTTCCAGTGCGATACGTTCGATGTAATGTGCCCATTTTTCCTGCGGAACACCGGTACGTCGCAGTTCAAATATCATCGTCTCCAACGGGTCATCCGACAGGCCGTCGATGGTGTCGTGCCAGTCGCGCAGGTCTTCGAATACTGAGGTCAGGTCCTGTTTGGCGATGGCACGCCAGGTATTATAAAAACCTTTGCTGCGGTCGATGTACGGCCATGAAGCCATACCGCCATCGAGGTAAAGACCGACGTGGCGGATGATGACCGGGCGCAGGTCATTGAGTATATCTTCACCGGTGATCGATTTTAAAAATTCACCCAGCGTATGTTCACTGCCGATGCTGTCGAGCTGCTGCGACAACAGGCGTTCACCTTTTTTGCGCACCAGGTGATGCATCAGTACCTGGTAGCTGTCATCACCTTGCTCAGCACTGGCAAGATCATTGATCATCGCTTCTGCACGGCTCGCAGACAGGTCAGTCATGTCTTCCGGGTGGATGATGAAATGCTCAAGATCCAGTTTCTGCAGACATGAACTCCAGAGATCATCGATAACTTCTGTCTGCGTGGTCAGTCCGTGTCTGGCCGCGGCGGTTAACAACTGTTCGCGCTGCGGTTTATCGATCTCCTGTTGAAAGCGCGATAGCACATGTTGCTCTTCGATGAGCCAGTGCAGCTGGCTGCGGGTAATCGGTTTGAAATCAAATAGCAGGGCAGCGCGGTAGATGTCTTTTTTAGTGAGCACCTGGCCATCGATACTGGCGATTATTTCTTCGCTGGACAGACTTTCATCTTCATCAAGAACGCTGCTGATGTCACTTTCATTTATGCGTCCCTGTTTAAAATACTCGCGGTATTTTTCATGAGGCAGGAAACCGCCGGCACCGGTAATCCTGCGTGATTCGGCGATAGCATCGGTAAAATCCAGGTGCTGTAAACCATGCAGGGTATTGTGATGTACGAAGTCACGTATCGGCGCCTGTCCTGGAAGGATATGTTCCAGGTGTTCGATTGCCTCGAGCAGTTGCTCGCGGATATCCTGTTTCTTATTTTCTGAATTGTCCGTTGTCATATCATCAATGGCTTCAGTTAAATAGCTGACTCAGGCTGGCTACAGATGGTGTGATGTACTGCAGCAGGAATGCAGGGAACACACCCAGTAAAATGGTACCTGCCGTCAGCATACCTGCCGCCACCATCTCAGTTTTACGCAGGTCGGCCACATCGTGCATATTTTTGCGGCTCGGACCGGTGAACAGACGTCCGATGGTGCGGATCGCATAAGCGGCACTGATCATGATGCCAAGGCTTAGCGCCAGGATCAGCCAACCCCATTGCTGGTAACCGCCGATCAGGATGTGCAGCTCAGCGATAAAACCGGCTGTGCCAGGCATGCCGATGGCGGCGATGAAGGCAAAGATGGTAAAAAAGGCAAATCGCGGGGTGGTTCTGACCAATGAGCTGAAGTCGCGGATGTCGCGTGTATGGGTGCGCTCATAGAGCAGGCCAATCAGCAGGAACATGGCACCGGCGACCAGACCGTGGGCAGTCATCTGCATGACCGCGCCGGATATACCGGTAATATTCAGTGTTGCGATGCCTAACAGAACGACCCCCATATGGCTGACCGATGAATAGGCGATCATCTTCTTCATGTCAGTCTGGCGCCATGCGAGCAGTCCGCCATAGATAAGGCTGATCAGGGCAAGCATCATCAGTATGGTCTGCATCTGCATAACAGCATTGGGCAGCATTTCGGCCGCACGCAGCAGACCGTAGGCGCCCATCTTCAACAGGATGCCTGATAACAGGATACTGACCGGGCTCGGTGCTTCGACGTGGGCAACCGGCAGCCAGCCGTGGATAGGAAAGATCGGCATCTTCACACCAAAACCGATCAAAAAGCCGAGGAAGATCAGCATCTGCTTGTGATCTGTCAGCGACGATGCGGCCTCGGCCATATAGCGCATTGAGAAACTGTGTGCGGGCAGGTTGTCAAAAAGTATCAGCATGGCGACCAGCAAAAAGATCGAACCGCCGAAGGTATACAGTACAAAGTTGAGCGCTGCACCGTGACGACCTTTACCACCCCAGCGGTCGATCAGGAAGAACAGCGGAATCAGGGTCAGTTCCCAGAACACGTAGAACAGTACCCAGTCCTGCGCCATGAACACACCTAACATGGCGGTTTCCAGCAGCAGCATTAACAGGTAATAACCTCTGGGTTTATCTGTGATGCTTCTCGATGCAAGTATCGCGATGAAACACAACACAGAAGCAAGCAGGATCATCGGCAGTGAGATGCCATCGACACCAACATCATAGGCCATGCCCAGACGCGGGTTCCATTTCATGTGTTCAGTGAACTGCAGACCAGCGACCTGGGTATCGAACATGCCGAGAAGATAAAACGAAAACAGCATGGCAAACAGAGATGTAACCAGTGCAACTTTGCGATACAGGCGATCACGACCAGCCGGTAAAACGGCGATCAAGATGGATCCACAGAGCGGTGTGATCAATAGTCCTGTTAACAGCTGCATAAAATTTCTGTATATGAAAAAGCTTGGTCCTTATCGTACAAGTGAAGATGAGGGCATAGAAAATATGGCTAGTATGATGTCAATAAGAGGTGTTGGCTTGCTGAAATCAAGGCACCGAATTATACACTAATGCCAGGTATCTCGCATCATGCATGTGGTGATTTTTCAAACAATAGCAGGGGCTTAAAGGTTTTTTATCATCCTGTAATGCTGTATCTCATCGAATAACAGGTAACTTTTCTCAATGACTACATAGCCAAGTTTCTGATAAAAACCGACGGCAGGTTCCCTGGCATCCAGTATGATATTTATATGTGAAGATTCTATTGCGCGTCGTTCAACAGTTTTAATCAACTCACGGCCAATACCGTGTCTTTCATATCGCCTGGCGACGGCCATGTAACGAATCTGTGCTTCTGTGGTTGAATTAAATTGCAGACGGGCAATACTGATAACTTCGTTTTTATCATCGACAGCCATGATATGAAAACACCGGTCTTCTAGATCATCTACTTCAGAACCCTCTGGTTGTTTCCAGTGGGCTCTGAGTAGTTTCCAGCGAAGGTGATAGTAATCTTTAAACTCTTCTTCGTTTGAAGGTTCTTTTATTTTGAAATACATAAAACTTTTTTTCCGCAAATGAACGCAAATAAAAAACTTTGCTGATATGTTTTTATGTAGGCTGGCATAAGCGATAGCGTTGCCGGCGTTTTCTCTGGCAATGCCTGCAACGTTCCTTATGCAGGCCTACAGGTCCTTCAATTATTATTTATTTTAATTTGCGTTCATTTGTGGAAATATATTATTTGAGGTTTAAGCAAAAACAACCCAGGTTGTCGCAATATACTTAACACCTTTTTCAAGAGTCACACCGCGGTGATCATGCGTCCAGAAAGGCGGGAACAGACATAATTTGCCCGCTTGCGGTTTTACTTTGACCTGTTGATAAGAGAACTCGGTTTCACCACCTGGACCGTCGACATCATTTAAATACCAGACGGCGACTAACTGGCGATCAGCAAATTCGTGGCTGCCGCCGTCGATGTGCCAGTGATAATACTCGCCGGGGTTGGTGCGCTGTATAGCATAACCGTTATCTTTAAAAGCACCTTTGAAGAAGGGGTAAGTTTCGCGAAACTCTTTTATCGCGTTGCCTAAGGAACGGAATAATTCAGTATCCAGATCTTTCCAGTTCTCTTTACCGCTGGTGACCAGATCGGTTGAGTGTTTCATGCTTTCATCAGCAGTAAACGTTTGACCGATGCGTCCCGGGTACTGGTTTTCGGTGTCTTCTTCAAAACGACGGATCATTTCCTGACAGATGTCTAAAGGCAGTGCATTTTCTTTTGCAAAGATAAAAGTACCGGGTTTTACTTCGTGGATTGTTTTTGTTGATGTCTTCATTTATTTATTGTCGTGCTGAGTAACATTAGCGTTCTGGCATCGCGGAACAAGATTCCGCTCCTACGGATGTGCGTTCCCTGTAGGAGCGGAATCTTGTTCCGCGATTTTGCCAGAGTTAGCAAGCAACTATTCAAATATGATTCTTTTTTACCAATGCCTCGATTCTAACACTGCAGTGCTTTGGATCTTGTTTGTGTAAAGCAAGCATCTGCTCAGCAATGTCTTGCCAGTGGTCTAACGATGAAGCAACAATCTGTTCGATAACATTTACGTTTTTGCTTTCACACCACTGTTCATAAGCTTTCATCAGTGAAGGAAAAATATGTTTTCGCATGTTGGTAAGGTTGGCGAAATAAAAATGGATCGATGCCTGGTTATTGTTTTCGATCAAAGTCGGCAGCGTATGTAAGGTGTCCGCATAATGATCACGCACAGCACGCGCCATGATCTCTGCCTGGGTAAAGGTAATGTCGCTCATCATATGATGCCAGCCATCGAGATTGTCACCGGCCTGAACTTCACCTATCTCATGTAACACAGCAGCATCGAGTTCGTTGTCGGTCATTTCAGATAGAGCCTTTTCCAGGTCATTATCAAAATCATAACAGCGTATAGCTCGAGCCATCGCGTTTTCCGGTTTGTTCCAGCGCCATTCATCAGTGCGTTCCCATATCATGCGTTTAAATGATTCGCGGCGAATGTAGATGGTTTTGTTGTGGCTCATCGCAGGAGGGGATGTCAGGTCGCGAGCATATTCTTTGCCGCTGATGTATATCGTGTAATCGTTTATGTGTTTTTTTCTCTCAAGTTCAGCTAAAAAGAAATGTGGTTTGTCTTTAACGCCATAACCGCCGCTGTAAACCAGGTTCTCTGATGCGAGTGAATGGTTTATATTTTTTGAATCGAACGGATCGTGTTTTTTGTCAGCAAGGCTTATCGGGTGATAACTGTCATTTTCTACATCTTCCCAGAGTCCTTCACGCCTGGTTATCCAGTCGCCGATGTCATCGGTAGAAAGCTTTTCGCTATATGCGTGTTGATGCTCCCAGCGGTAGAACTCACGCATTTTTAACAAATACACGCAAAGGGTGTAATTGCCTGCATGCCTGGCATCAGAAATATGGCAATTTAGCTGCACATTGTTGATTAGCTGCGGTATATCCATTCTGGGAACATAGTTTATAACTGACTGTATCAGTATACTATTCTCCGCATAACAGTACATATGAGAACTCTG
>Ga0233409_10000161_pt1 | contig 11453 bp, 8 predicted proteins | sample Na_oxic_13_MG_FD_179871 | JGI IMG/M metagenome (GOLD analysis project Ga0233409, IMG submission 179871) | Seawater microbial communities from Saanich Inlet, British Columbia, Canada - Na_oxic_13_MG | ecosystem: Environmental > Aquatic > Marine > Inlet | place: Canada: British Columbia... | reverse complement strand
CTCGAGCTTCAACTCGAGCTCGCCCGCAGCCGTGCGCATCACGCGCGAGCCTGGGCGGTGCTCGAGGCGGTCGTTGGGCATGTAGTGAAACCGACGGAGCAGGGAGAGCGGCCATGAAAGAAGTCACGAAGACACGCCTAGCGAAAGCTGCACCGTGGATTGCACTCCCCGTCGTGGCGGCTGTTGCCTTTGGCCTGGGCGGCTTGTCGCTCAGAGGCTCAGAATCTCCCGACGCGGGAACCGAAGCGCACGTCCACGAGGCAGCGGAAACGATCTGGACCTGCGCGATGCACCCTCAGATCCGACAAGGGGAACCGGGGCAGTGCCCGATCTGCGGCATGGACCTGATCCCAGTCGAGTTGAGCTCGGACACAGAGGAGGGCAGTGCGCGTCGCGTTTCGCTTTCGGAGCGCGCAAAGGTCCTCGCGCGCGTCCGGACCGCCAAAGCGGAGCGCCTGGGCTCGGGGAGAGCGGTGCGCCGACTACTCGGGCGCGTCGACTACGATGAAAGGAGCCTGAGGACGGTTACCGCGTGGGTCGGCGGGCGGATCGACCGCCTGCACGTGAGCACGACCGGCGAGCGCGTGAAGCGCGGACAGGTGATCGCGACCCTCTACAGCCCTGAGATGTACACCGCGCATCAGGACCTGATTCAGGCAAGACAGCAGTTCGAACGATTGCAGGAGACGGCCACACCAAGCGCGAGTCGATCTTCCGAAGCCGCGCTCAACGCGTCGCGTGATCGCTTGCGGCTATTAGGTGTCCCTGACGGCGAGGTCCGGGCTATGGAACGTGCAGACAAGCCATCGGAGCGGGTTAGGATTCGCACCCCGTTCGGCGGCACCGTCATCGAGCGTCTCGCCACACAGGGGAACTACGTCCAAACGGGCAGCGGGCTGTATCGCGTGGCGGATCTATCGACGCTTTGGGTGCAGCTCGACGCCTACGAGAGCGACCTTCCCTTGCTCAACCCCGGCCAAAACGTCTCGCTCCGCGTCGAAGCGCTGCCCGGCGAGGTGTTCAAAGGCCGCGTCACGTTCGTGGACCCGGTCCTCGACCCGAATACGCGAACGGCGCGCGTGCGCATCGAGGTGAAGAACCAGGACCGGCGGCTCCGACCAGGCATGTTCGTCGAAGCCAGCGTACAAAGTGACGGCGCGGGGAATGCAGCGCAAGAAGCGCCCCTCGTCATCCCGGCCACCGCGCCTCTATTTACGGGGCGCAGGTCGGTCGTCTACGTCGAGCTCCCCGAAGCGGAGGAGCCAACCTACGAAGCCAGGGTGGTGACGCTCGGGCCTCGCATGGGCGACCTGTACCCGGTTCTCGCGGGTCTACAGGAGGGCGATCGGGTGGTGGTCCATGGCGCGTTCGCGATCGATGCAGACCTTCAGATTCAGGGCGGCGATTCGATGATGAACCTTCCCGGTGAAGACGACGCGGCAACGCCGGAGCCCGGCGAAGCACCTCCGCCCAAGCGCAAGCGAGCGGCGCCGAAGAAGCAAGAATCGCAAGCTCCGCGGACTCCCGCGAACCAGCATCAACACCACATGCAGGGGCATCAACATTGACCTCTAGCGAAAAGCCAAACCCTCGGGAAGTCGTGTCGCCAACATGGGAGGCGTTCCTCCGCTTCTTCGTCGACAACAAGCTCATCGTCTTCGTCCTCGTGGCTGGAATCATGGCAGGCGGAGTCTACGTTTCTCCTTTCGATTGGGAGCTTGGCGAGATGCCGCGCGATCGAGTTCCAGTCGACGCGATCCCGGACATCGGGGAGAACCAGCAGATCGTATTCACCGAGTGGCAAGGCCGCTCACCACGCGATGTCGAGGACCAAGTCAGCTATCCGCTGACCACCGCGCTGCTTGGGATCCCCGGCGTCCGGACGGTGAGGAGCTCCTCGATGTTCGGCTTCTCGACGATCTACGTGATCTTCGAAGAAGGCGTGGAGTTCTATTGGTCGCGTTCGCGCGTTCTTGAGAAGCTCGCTTCGCTCCCTGCGGGCACCCTCCCCGACGACGTAGCACCCGCGCTCGGACCAGACGCCACCGCGCTTGGACAAGTGTTCTGGTACACCCTCGAAGGACGGGGACCCGAGGGGGAACCAGTGGGCGGATGGGACTTGCACGAGCTCCGATCCACACAGGACTGGACCGTGCGCTTCGCACTGCAGTCCGTCCCTGGTGTTTCGGAAGTCGCCTCGGTCGGAGGCTACGTTCAGGAGTATCAAGTCGACGTCGACCCTGAAGCCATGCTCGCAAGCGGGGTAACGATCGAACAGATCGCCCGTGCGGTGCGCGAGTCCAACCTGGATGTCGGCGCGCGTACCCTCGAGATCAATCGCGCGGAGTACCTCGTGCGAGGCTTGGGCTTCATTCGCACGGTAGGGGACCTCGAACAAACCGTCATCACCACGCGTAAGCACACCCCGATCCGGATTGCCGATGTCGCGCGCGTCAGTTTAGGCCCGGCGCAGCGCCGGGGTGCACTAGACGACGCGGGTGCCGAAGCCGTCGGCGGTGTCGTCGTGGTTCGCTACGGCGAAAATCCGCTGGAAGTCATTCAACGCGTCAAGGCCAAGATCGCCGAGATTGCCCCCGGCTTGCCGAAGCGAACGCTCTCCGATGGCAGCACGAGTCAGGTCACTATCCACCCCTTCTACGACCGCACGACGCTCATTCACGAAACCCTCGACACCCTTTCGACCGCGCTTTTCCAACAGATCCTGGTGACGGTAATCATCGTGCTCGTGATGCTGCGCAACCTCAGGAGCTCTTTGCTGATTTCAGCCGTGCTGCCACTCGCTGTGTTGGCAGCTTTCGTCGTAATGAAAGCCACGGGCGTAGACGCCAATGTCATGGCACTGGCGGGCATCGCGATCGCGATCGGGACGATGGTGGACATGGGAATCGTGTTCACCGAGAACATCGTTGCCCACCTCGCGAGCGCACCAGCGGACAAGAGCCGGGCTAGAGTAATCGCAAACGCGACGGCGGAGGTCGCTCCCGCGGTGGTGACCTCTGCGCTGACCACTGTCGTCAGCTTCTTGCCCGTCTTCGCGCTGACCGCTGCCGAAGGAAAGCTGTTCAGACCCGTGGCGTACACTAAATCGTTCGCGATCGTGGCTGCGCTGTTGATCTCGATGCTCGCACTGCCGGCACTCGCCCATCTAATCCTGCGGCGTCCTACAACTGCAGGAGCCACCGGGGCATCGCCCGCGGAGCCCAAGCGCTCGCGACCCGCAACGATATCGCTCGCCGTCCTAGTCCTGGCGGTTGCGCTTCTGCTCACTCGCAGTTGGCTTCCTCTCGGACCGGGGCATCATTTCGTCATCAATTTCGTCTTCGTGGCGATCACGATCGGCGCGTTGCTATTGGCCTTCTCTGCCTTCCAACGCGTCTATGTTCCGGTTCTCCGATGGTCCTTGAGACACAAGGCGCTTGCATTGGCGCTTCCAGTGGCCGTGCTGGTCGGGGGCATTGCCTCCTGGTCGAGTCTCGGGCGTGAGTTCATGCCGCCATTCGATGAGGGATCGTTTCTCTACATGCCGACTACGATGCCGCACGCATCGTTCGGGCAAGCACTGGACATGCTGCACACGATGGACGCAGCGATTCAGGAGATCCCGGAGATCGAGCGGGCTGTGGGCAAGCTTGGCCGTGCCGAAAGTCCACTAGATCCGGCGCCGATCTCGATGTTTGAGACGCTGGTAACCTACAAGCCGGAGTTCGGCCTCGATGCGGAGGGGAACCGCGTTCGCAACTGGCGGGACCACATCCGCTCCCCGAAAGACATTTGGGAAGAGATAATCAAAGCAGCCCAGGCCCCGGGGCTGACCAGCGCTCCGATGCTGATGCCGATCAACACCCGCATCATCATGCTGCAGAGCGGCATGCGCGCACCGATGGGCATCAAGGTCTACGGGCCAGACCTCAAGACGATCGAGTCGTTCGGGTTGGAGCTCGAAGGACTCCTGCGCAACGTGGATGGCATTCGTCCGGAAACCGTCTTCGCGGACCGTGTCGTCGGCAAACCGTACATCGAGATCGATATTGATCGAGAGGCGATCGGCCGATACGGTCTGACGATCGCCCGCGTGCAGGACGTCATTCAAGTTGCCCTTGGCGGCCGCACCCTCACGAGGACGGTCGAAGGCCGAGAACGGTACCCGGTCCGCGTACGTTACATGCGCGAAGAGCGAGACAGCATGGAGGCGCTCGGCCGAGTGCTCGTCTCCGCGCCCGGTGGAGAGCAGATCCCCCTGGAGCAGCTCACCGAGGTCCGGTACGTGAAGGGACCGCAAGTCATCAAGTCCGAGGACACCTTTCTGACCAGCTACGTCCTGTTCGACAAGTTGCCGGAGCTCTCCGAAGTCGACGTCGTTCAAAACGCGCGTGCACTTCTGTCGACAAAGATCGAAGACGGTGAGCTCGAGGTGCCGGCGGGAGTCAGCTACCGCTTTGCTGGCAGTTACGAGAACCAGGTTCGAAGCGAGCAGCGCTTGATTCTGCTGATCCCGGTCGCGCTGACCCTCGTGTTTCTACTGCTCTACATTCAGTTTCGCCGCGTCGTAACCACACTCATCATCTACTCGGGCGTCGTGCTTTGCGTCGCAGGAGGATTCATTCTCATTTGGCTCTACGGTCAACCCTGGTTCCTCGGTTTCGAGGTCTTTGGCACCGACATGCAGCACCTCCTACACATTGGCACCATCAACCTCTCGGTAGCCGTGTGGGTCGGCGTGATCGCGCTCCTCGGGATCGCCACAGACACTGGTGTCGTGATGGCGACGTACCTCGCACAGCGCTTCCGAGCGGCGCCTGCCCATACGGTCGGGGAAGTGCGGGAACGGGCAGTCGAGGCGGGGCAACGACGAGTGCGTCCCTGCCTGATGACGACGGCCACCACCGCGTTGGCCCTGCTCCCGGTGATCACCTCTCAGGGCAGAGGCGCGGACGTGATGGTGCCGATGGCTCTGCCTTCGATCGGAGGGATGGGAGCGATCCTGTTGACGCTATTCGTGGTGCCGGTGCTGTATGCTTGGGTGGAGGAACGCCAGCTTGGACACTGACACTGGCGCTGGCGCTGGCGCTGGCTAGTGCAGGAGCAGCACGTACAGCATTGCTCCGGCGGCCACTAGTAGCGCGCCAAATGCGATCACAATTGGCCCCCTAATCGCCACCGGAAACATCCCGCGCTCCAGATTCTTCGCGACCCACAGATACCGGCTGACTGCGTAGATGAGCGTTAGGCCGCCGAAGCTGATGAACCCGACGCCGGCGGCCACGGCGATGCCCTGATCACTCCCTGCGCCGAGCCGTTCGAGCAAAACCCCGAGACCCACCAGGCCGAGCGCCGTGCGCACCCATGCCAAAAACGTCCGCTCGTTCGCTAGATGGTCGCGCGCGGTGCTACCGCGATTTTCAACGACTTCTAGAGCCATCGGCTAGCCAATTAGCACAGCTCGCAGATGAAGGGGCAGCCGAGTATGCTCGGACCCCTGGAGGCAAGCATGACTTCGGAACGGATGAGTCCTGTAGATACCGCGTGGCTGCACATGGACGAGCCGGAGAACCCGGCGGACATCGTCACGCTCCTGTCTTTCGACGGTCGGTTGTCCTACGACGTGCTCAAGAGGGTCGTCGAGGAGCGGCTCTTGAAATTCGATCGCTTCAAGCAGCGCGTTACGGAGACGGACGGCCACCCGACTTGGGAGGACGACCCCGAGTTCCACATCGAGCGCCATGTGCTGCGGTACGAGCTCGATGCGCCGCTGACGAACGACTCCTTGAGCAGAGTCGTCACCGACCTGGCCAATGAAAAGCTGAGCCGGGACCGTCCTCTGTGGGCACTGCACCTCATCGAGGGATCGGAGGGAGGCTCGGCGATCGTCTCGCGCTTGCATCACTGCATCGCGGACGGCTTCGCCCTCGCACACGCCATGCTCACGCTTACCGATCGCGCTGACGGGACTCCGATGTCCGAAACCCTGCAGCCGGCGGAGCAAGGCGAGCACGAGCCTCTACTGGACGTGTTGGTGCACGAAGCCGCCGAGGTTGCGCGGCATCCAAGTCACGCAATCGGCCTCGCGAAACAGGGCGCGGCTCTGGCTCTTAGTCTCGGGCACTTGCTCTTCGTCCCGTTCGACCGGCGCACCGTGTTGAAGCCAAAGTTGTCGGGGCGCCGTCGCATGGCGTGGTCCTCGGGTCTGGACCTGGATACCATCAAAGCCATTGGCCGTTCCCGCGGCGCTACCGTCAACGACGTCTTGCTGAGTGCGTTGACCGGCGCGCTTCGGAGTTTCCTGCAGGAAGCAGGCGAGCCGGTCGACGAGTTCACCATTCGCGCGATCATCCCTGTGAACCTACGACCGGTTCGCTCGATCGAAGAGATGGACGATTCGATGGGAAACCGTTTCGGGCTGGTCTTCCTGGATCTCCCGGTTAACGAGAAGACGACCGAGTCGAGATTCCGGGGGCTCAAAGAGCGGATGGATGCGATGAAGGGTACGCCCGAAGCATTCGTGGCATTTGGCATCTTGAACGCGCTAGGCCATACCCCCGCCACCATCGAGCACATCGTCAACGAGGTGTTCGGACGCAAGGCCAGCCTCGTGGTGACGAACGTCCCGGGACCCCGAGAACCTCTTTATATCGACGGGGTGCGTCTTCGCGACGTGATGTCCTGGGTGCCGCATCCGGCCCGCCTGGGGTTGGGTCTCGCCATTCTCAGCTACGCCGGAAAGGTGATCGTGGGGGTCAGGGTTGACGAGGCAGTGAGTAAAAACCCCGGTCGCCTCGTCGAGCTATTCGAAGAAGAAGCATCCAGCATGTTCGAGAAAGCGAATACTTCGTATTGACGAGGGAGGAGTTCCTTGTGAATCTCGGCGGGCTCTCTCGCGAGGGGAAAGGTTTTTTGGAGATGAATCGTCGCGTTGTACCAATCTTGCTACTCATGCTTGCCGCGTTTGCGCTGCCAGGCACCACTACGATCACCAAGGCCGAGGAGGGCTACACCCTGCGGGTCGCCTCGCTCGCTCCGGCTGGCTCGTCGTGGATGAAGGTGCTCAACGCGTGGAACAAGACCCTCAAAGAAAGGACCGACGGCAGGCTCAAGATGCGCTTCTATCCGGGCGGCTCTCAGGGCGACGAGCGCGACTTCGTGCGCAAGATGCGCGTCGGTCAACTGGACGGCGGCGTCGTTACCATGACGGGGATGAGCATGCTGATCCCGGCGATGAACGTCCTGGTGCTACCCGGCCTCCTCGAGACCTATGAGAAGCTCGATCGGGCGCGTGTAAAGATGGCGGACCAATTCGCGGACATGTTCGACAAGGAGGGCTTCGAGCTGGTCGGCTGGGGCGACGCCGGAAAGACTCGGCTGTTCTCAGCAAAACCCATCGAGCGGCCATCCGACATCAAGTCCATGCGCCCGTGGGCGTGGAAAGACGACCCGATCTTCGTCGAGTTCTATCAGGTCATTGGCGCAAGCGCGGTTCGGCTCGGCGTGCCCGAGGTCTATCCGGCCCTTCAGACCCGCATGGTGGACGTCATCTCGTCCTCTGCGATCACTGCGGTCGCGTTCCAATGGTACACGCGGGTGAAGTACATGACCGCGCACAACTCGGCGATTATCGTGGGCGGCACGATGATGCGCAAAGACAAGCTCGACGAGCTCCCGCCTGACCTCCGAGAGGTATTCGACAGCACGGCCGCCCGGGCGCACGAGCTCCTCAACAAGGTCATTCGCAAGGATGACCAGAAGGCCTACGACGTCGTCTTGAAGAAGGGCATCCTGGCCGTCGAAGCGGGTGACGCCAAAGCCGAGTGGGACGCCGCGGACAAGAAGGTTCGTGATAACCTGACCGGGCGGATGTTTTCGAAGAGCCTGGTCGACGCCGTCGCAGCGGCGGCCGCCCCGTAGCGCATAGCACGCACGAACCGTGAGCAACGCTGAGCACCTGCAGGTCGAGGCCAACGGCATTCGGATCCACGCGGTCGCCCAAGGCGAGGGTCCGGCCGTGTTGTTTTGTCATGGATTTCCGGGCCTCTGGTACTCCTGGCGCCATCAACTCCCGGTAGTCGCCGAGGCGGGCTTCCGAGCGATCGCCGTCGACATGCGCGGCTATGGCCGAACCGATAGGCCCCTACGCGCGACGGAGTACGGGAACCAAACCATCGTCGCGGATCTGACCGGTGTCCTCGACGCGCTGGGCGAAGAGCGGGCGGTGTTCGTTGGTCACGACTTTGGCGCCCAGGCTGCGTGGGCCGCGGCTCTGCATGCACCAGAACGCGTCCGGGGCGTCGTCTCTGTGGCGGTGCCGTACGGCGTGGGCTTCGCAAGGAGCAAAGAGAAGAGCGTCGGTAGCGAAAGGACGCCCAAGGAAGCGCGACCCAGGGGCCCGAAGCCCAGCGAGACCTACGCCGCAATCGCCAAGAACCATTTCATTCATCTGCACTACTTCCAAGCAGTCGGCCCCGCTGAAGCCGAGCTCGGCAGCAACCCACGGCTGTTCTTGAAACGCATCTACTGGGCGTTGAGCGCGCGCGGAAGCCTGCTCGACTTCAAGAACTTCCCAGCAGAAGGCACGGGCTACTTGGACGTCCTGGCCGATCCGAAGGAGCCTTTGCCGTGGCCGTGGCTCAGCGAAGAGGACCTCGACTACCTAGTGAATGAGTACATGCAAACCGGCCCCGATACGGCCTTCATCGGTGGCCTCAACTCCTACCGCGCCATGGACGTCAACTGGGAGCAGGACCCCGACTACGGCCGAGCCAAGATCGAACACCCGGCCCTCTTCCTCTGCGGCGAAAAAGACCCAGTCCTCCAAATCATCACCCCCAAAACCCTCGAGACGATGCCCACTCGAGTCCCCAACCTCCGAGGCACCCATCTAATCCCCAACGCCGGCCACTTCGCCCAACAAGAACAACCCGACCTCGTCAACCACCCCCTCCTAACCTTCCTAAGCACCCTCGACTAGAAAAGGGGTCTGACCCCTTTTTCACGCGTGGAACTGGGTTAGGAGGGTGGTGGAGAGTTTGTAGACTAGGCCGTAGATGGAGAGTTGGGGGTTGGCGCCAATGCTGGTGGGGAAGAGGGAGCCATCCATGATGTAGAGGTTGTCGAGGTGGTGGAACTTGCCGTCGCAGTTGGCGACGCTTTGCTTGGGGTCATTGCCCATGGGGCAGCCGCCCATGACGTGTGCGCTGCCTATCGTTGCTTTGTGTGCCGCCACGTCGAGCTCTGCGACGGCGGCTTTGGCTTCTTTCCACGACATGTAGTGCTTGGCCTGCTTGTGTGCGGGGCGCGCGGACTTGGCACCGGTTGCGAACTGCATCTCGAGCATCGCGTTGTAAGCGCGGCGCACGCCGTCCAAGAGGTAGCCGTTGATCGGGTAGTCGAGGGCGGGCTGCCCCTTGTCGTTGATCTCGACCGCCCCGCCCTGGCTCTCCTCGTGGAAGCCGTCGCGCATGAGGGCGACCATGCACTGGGTGTGGTTGAGCTTGTCCATGCTCTCCGTGATTTGCACGCCCGCCGCGCCGTAGAAGCCTGCCGCGAAGGCGGGTTGAAGCGGCGGCACCTCCAATTTGAATCCGATTGGACCCGTATGGATGTCCTGCCACTGGAAGTGGTCTGAATAGATCGACTGCGGCGCGCCGTAGTACGGATCGATCAGCTCTTCGTAGATCGCCATTGCCAACGTCGCCGGGTGCAAGAACGTCCGCTTTCCAATGCGCCCGTGCGGATCGGGCGCGTCGGACCGCAACAAGACCGCCGGGGTGTTGATCGCGCCGCCCGCCAAGATCGTCCGGGTGGCCCGGACCCTGATCTTCTGCCCGGTCGTGCCTCTGACGTCGGGCGTGAGAGCCTCCGCTTCGACGCCCTTCACGACGTCACCCTCGCGCAGAATGCGAACGACCCGCGCGCGGTGAACGAGCTTGGCCTTGTTGTCCAGCGCGCCAGGAATCGTAGTGACGAGCATCGATTGCTTCGCGTCAACGGGGCAGCCGAGCCCGCAGTAGCCGAGGTTGAGGCAGCCGCGCACGTTGCGGTGAATCGTCGCCCATGGGTAGCCGAGCTTCTCCGCGCCGCGTTGTAGCATCGCGTTGTTGTTATTCGGTGCTTGGGGCCACTTGTGGATGTTGAGCCGCCCCTCCATATGCGCGAAGTACGGCGCCATCTCTTCGACCGAGCAGCCGCTGACACCCATATGCTCGCCCCAAAACTTCAGCGTTTCGGGTGGCGTGCGGAAGCTGGTCGTCCAATTGACCGTCGTGGAGCCGCCTACCGAGCGGCCCTGCAGGATCACCATGCCCCCGTCTTTGGTGCCGCGTCCGGTGCCCTCTTGATAGAGGTCGCGATAGGCGGCGCGCTCTTGCATATCGAACTGGCTCGACGTCTTGAGCGGCCCCGCCTCGAGCAGAATGACGCTCAATCCAGCTTTGCTGAGCGTCTCGGCGGCCGTGCCTCCACCCGCCCCCGTTCCCACGATGACAACGTCGGCTTCGAGCTCGAGTGAGGACGTCAGTTGGCTCGCATCCGTGATGTCCCAACCGCGTTCGGCGGCCTTGTTGTACGGATCGGTGTTGCTTCCGAAGGTGATCGTCGATAGGTCCGTCACGGCGTGGCCTCCTTGGCCGGAGCGACCGCGGGCGCGACGCCCGCCACCTTCTTGGGCGGACCCGGGTACCCCGTCGTCGCCGCGTTTTCCGGGATCAGGTACCAGGCGCTGATGATGAGTCTGGTTACTGCCGCGTAGATCGCGTTCAGTAGTCCGATGCTACTGTCACGCAAGCGAGCCAGACCGCTCTCTGCGTCGTCCAACGAGGCCTTGGACCAAGCGGACCACTGCCCGGTCGTCAAACCTCGAGTGAGCCCAAAGCTCAGCACATCGAACGCTTGATGCACGCCCGCAACGACCGGCTCCGAGAGGTCGACCATCAGCGTGTCGAACGAGTGCAGCGTATGTTCGATGTCCGCGGCGTCACCCGGTGCGATCTTCCCTTTCATCACTGCGGGCGTCAGCGCGCGCAGGAGCTCCACATCCTCGGGGCGAAGGAGCTTCATGCCGGACGCGGGCCCACTGGACGTACAACCCGACAGGGTCGCGCCGGCACTCATCGTCGACAGCGCGGCGGCGCCGGCCATCGACAGCTTGAGGAAATCACGTCGATCGGTTTGCATTGGAGCCGCGAGTGTACCCACAGACGCCGGCAGATCGTCCAGCGCAAAACGCCACTCTAGGCGCGCGGGCTCCGGACGAAATACTCACTCATGGTGACGCTCGTGATTTTCCAAATCGGGAGGAACGCGGCGACGCTTTGCGCCATGATCGCCATGTTCTTGAGGACCTCGAATCGATTCCGGGCACCGTAGAAGAGGAAGGGGTTCGTCATGTGTTTTGCGGACGGCCAGGATTCCTCGACAATCCCTTCGTAGGGGGGGGCACCGGG
>Ga0233409_10000158_pt1 | contig 11568 bp, 7 predicted proteins | sample Na_oxic_13_MG_FD_179871 | JGI IMG/M metagenome (GOLD analysis project Ga0233409, IMG submission 179871) | Seawater microbial communities from Saanich Inlet, British Columbia, Canada - Na_oxic_13_MG | ecosystem: Environmental > Aquatic > Marine > Inlet | place: Canada: British Columbia... | reverse complement strand
CGTCAATAGGCGCTTCCTCAGGGCGGAGGTGTAGACGTGGCACGGTCGCGCGCGGCGGTTCTCAGGAAGACGCTCCTCTACACCGGTCTGACGGTCGCGGCGATCGTGGTGCTGTTTCCGTTCTTCTGGATGGTCGTGACAGCGTTCAAGGAGCCGGGCCAGGCCTTCAGCCAGGAGATATTCCCACGAAGCCCGACGCTCGAGAACTTCAGACGCGTCCTCACCGACTACGGGTTCGCGCGCTACTTCGTGAACAGCGTCATCGTGGCGACCTCGGCCGCGCTCTTCGCCACTTTCTTCGCCACGATGGCGGGATACGTCTTCGCGAAGAAGGAGTTCGTCGGACGGGACAAGGTGTTCGGATTCCTGCTCGCGTCGCTCATGATCCCGGGAATGATGTACGTGGTGCCGCAGTTCGCGATCATCAACTGGCTCGGGTGGATGAACAGCTACAGGGCAATGATCATCCCGCATCTCGCGAATGTCTTCGGCCTCTTCCTGATGAGACAGTACATGATGACCATCCCGTCGGAACTTCTGGAGGCGGCGAAGATCGACGGCGCGGGGGAGTGGCAGGTTTTCAGGACCATCATGGTGCCGCTGTCGATCCCGATCATCGCGACGCTCTTCCTCTTGACATTCCAGTTCCACTGGAACAACTTCCTCTGGCAGCTCATAGTGACGAACGTCGAGCGCCTCTATACCGTTCCCGTGGGGCTGGCGATGTTCAAGAGCGCGCACGAGGAGCTGTACACGCTGAAGATGGCCGGGTCGTGCATTTCGGTGCTGCCGATCGCCGCCCTCTTCTTCTTTGCTCAGAGGTACTTCATTGAGGGAATGACGATGGGGGCGCTCAAGGGTTAGGCAACCGAGCTGGGCGGGCCCGCCGGGCGGCACGAGGCGCGCCGGGCGAGCGAGGATTCCATGCGAGAGGGACATGACGTGAGACGAACGATGATGACGGCGGCGTTTCTAGGGGTGTGCGCCATCGCCCTTCTGTCCGGGTGCGGGGGTGGGCAGGACGACGCGGCGACGCTGACCATTTGGCAGACCTACAACGACGAGGAGTATCCGGTCTTCAAGGAGATCGTCGAGAGCTTCAAGGCGGCGCATCCGGACATCACGATCGACGTGGTCAGGCTTCCGTTCGCGGGCGCCGAGCCCAAGATTCAGACGGCCCTCACCACACGCACGGAGCCGGACATCGCCAGGGTCGATGTCTCGTTCCTGTCCAAGCTCGCCGGCAAGAACGCGCTTCTGGACCTCGGTCCGTATGTTCCCCGCGAATTCCGCGATGAGGTCCTCCCGGTGGCGCTCTCGAGCTGCTACTACGACGACACGCTGTGGGGGCTGCCGGACCAGACCAACGGCCTCTGCCTCTTCTATAATAGAGAGCACTTCCGTGCTGCCGGGCTCGACCCCGATCGAGCTCCGGCGACCTGGGACGAGCTGATATCGTACGGCAGGAAGCTGACGAACAGGGACGAGGGCGTCTTCGGGATCGGCCTCGGTAACTCGCTCTGGTGGACGCTCCCGTTCTTCTACACGTACGGCGCCCGGTTTCTCTCCGAGGACAGCACGCGCTGCGTGCTGAACAGTCCCGAGGGCATCGCCGCGTTCCAGCTCAAGGTGGATTTCTACCAGAAGCACGGCATCGAGGGCGGGGCGTGGCGCGCCGGCGGCATCATCCACGACCTTGGCTTCCAGAACGGACGATACTCGATGATCCTGAACGGGCCCTGGGCGGTGGAGAGCCTGAAGCGCACAGGCATCGATTTCGGGGTCGGTCTCATTCCCGCGGGACCGGCCGGCACGGCGACCAACGTCGGCGGGAACAACCTGGTCGTGTTCAGAAGCACAAAACAGCCTGAGCTTGCCGCAGAGTTCCTTCAATTCGTGGCCAGCGAGGAGACGCAGCGCATGTGGGCGTCGAGGCTCGGCCAGATCCCGGTGAATGTCAAGGCCGCCGACGCCATCACGTCCGAGGAGCATCCGTACCTCGCCGTCTTCGTCGAGCAGATGAAGACCGCGATACCGCGCCCGCAGGTGACGAGCTACCCGGAGATCGAGAATCTGATGAATCCGGAGATGCAGGCCGCTCTGGACGGCACGAAATCGGCTGAGGCGGCGCTCAACGCCGCCGTCGTGGAGATAGACAAACTGCTCGCGGGCGAGTAGATTGTGTGCGGTGAGGCCGTCCGGCGCCGTCGTGCGCGGCGGGGGCCGGACGGGCGCACACGGATGGACAGGACTGAAACGGGGCCGAAGGAACGCTCAGGCGTTGCTGCACCCAAGGGGGCAGGAGTGAGACTGTTGCGCGGCGTTGTTGTGCTCCTTGCGTTTCTTGCCGTCGCGATTCCCGCGACGGCCGAGGAACTGGCGAGATGGGACGACCCGGTCGGAGACGACACCGGCGACGGGGACTACACGTATCCTCTGAACGAGGCGTTTGGAGAGGGTGGAGAGGCAGACCTTCTGTCGTTCGCTATCGAGAAAGAGAACGGCTCGTTGATCTTCGAGTTCACAATCCGTAACCTCGTCGATCCGTGGAACGTCGGCAACCGGCTGACCATGGTCGCGGTCGCCATCGACACGGAAGAGGGCGGCGACGGAGAGCTTCGGCGCAACGCGAACGCGGGTCTGGCCGAGCCGTCCGAGTATCAGATCTTCGCGGCCGGAGAGATCGTGGAAGTCATAGACGCGTCCGCCGAGCGTGTTGACATCGGTGCGAGTGTCGAGACGGACATGGCGAACGGCACCATCAGAATAAGTGTTCCGATCGACGCCATCAACGGCGCCGCGGCCGACTGGCGATTCACGGTGGCGGTCGGGCTTCAGGATGACTACGGCGCGGGCGGGCTGGGCGACTTCCGCGAGGTAAAGGAGGTCGAGGAGGAGTGGCGGGGCGGCGGTGGTGACGACCTGGCGATCGACGCGAACCTCTATGACATAGTGGTGCCCGAGCCGAAGAAAATCCTCTTCATCTTCGGTGGGGGGCAGCGGTCGCAGGAGGAGATCCTGGGCGCCTGTAGCCTGGAGACGGGTCAGCTCGTGACCCTTCCGGCCCTGGCACTGGAATAGCGCGAACAGCAGGCTCGCAGGGCATCTCATCGGTCGCCCGGCGGTTGCACGGCCGGGCGAGCGGTGTATCTGGGGAAGCCGGACGCCGGTAATCCGGAGCGCGTGGCCCGAAGCACGGCGAGCATCGTCAACGCGCTTGACGCCCGTGAGCGGCCGTCGAGTCGGAAGGCCCGCCTGACGGGCGGCATCGGGCATGGCAGGGAAGTTGCAGACGTCTCACAGGAGGAGCCACGATCAGAGACCCGAAAGAGACATCAGGTTCGCGGAAGCTTCCTCTCAAGGGCCGTCGCCAGGGGCTGCAGATAGTCGTCGGCGCCCATGAGACGCGCGAGTACATCCTGACCAACAAGGAGAAGGCGTACTTCGCCGGTGAGACAGGCACGACGAACACCAGGAGCTACGCGGGCCTCATCGTCGAGCTCCATAAGTACCTGGAGGGCTGGGATCTCGTGCTAGGCGACGTGCCGCTCTCCTCGTGGGGCCTGAAGAGCGCCTGCGTCCTGCCCCAGAGCGTCACGCGCGAGTACGTCATCGAGCAGACGACAGAGACCGTCTTCCTGGCGGACCGGGAGAACATCCTCCTGGTGTCATACAGCTCCAATCACTCCGGGCGAGCCGCCTTCGAGCCCAGGTTCGATATCAGGAGCATCTGGGAAGAGGGGCAGCCCGAGTACGAGACGCGCTGGGATGAAGATCGACGTGTGCTCGCCCTGAGGCGGACCGATCATCCCAAGCGCACCGACGAGCGGGACTACCCTGTGTGGGTCGCCGTTGCGTGCGACCGGCCCGCGGAATTCGTTCCGCGCGAGGCCTACAAGAAGACGACGTACACAAAGGACGCGGCCAGAAGAGCCATGGCCTCGGCGATCCCCTACTCGCCGGGACGCCTGGAGTTCGCGTTCGAGAGTGACGAGGGCTTCGCCGGGAGCGTCACGTTCTGCGCGGCGGTCGGGGACACGCTCGACGGAGCCTCGGAACTCGCGCTCAGGGGTCTCCTCGACGAGTTCACGCTCTACGACGACAAGATGAGGAGGACCGCCGACCTTCTGGACGGCGCCGGCATCGCGGCGCACGACAACGACTACCGGATGGCCCTCCAGTGGGCGTCCGCGTCCGTGGACGCTCTCATCATGAACCAGCTTGGCCGCGGCATTTTCGCGGGGCTGCACTGGTTCCCGAACTACTGGGGTCGGGACACCTTCATCGCGCTGCCGGGGGCGTGCCTCGTGCGGGGCGAATTCGACGCCGCCAGGGAGATCCTGGAGTCGTTCGCCGCGCTGCAGGAGACGGACGAGAACAGCCTCCTGCTCGGACGGATACCCAATCTTGCGATGCCCGGCGAGGTTTACTACAACACGGCCGACGGGACCTGGTGGCTCATCCGCGAGGCCTACGAGTACCTGAGATACACCGGCGACATGGAGTTCGCGGAGCGGTTCATGCCGGTCATCGAGCGGGCGATCGACGGCGCGCTTTCGCGCAGGACGGACGCCGCAGGCTTCCTGCTCCATGGGCAGGCCGAGACGTGGATGGACGCGGGCGGTGAAGAGAGCCCCTTCTCGCCCCGAGGCAACCGGGCGGTCGACGTGCAGGTCCTGTGGCACACCGCCCTTCTCTCCGGGGCGGCCGTCGCGGACGCGGTCGGGAAGGAAGAGCAGGCGTCCGCGTGGCGGGAGGCCGCCGGCCGCGTGGGAGACGCGTTCCTGCGCGAGTTCCCCGACCCGGAGACCCGCGGCCTCTTCGATCACCTCGATCCGGACGGCACACCCGACCGGAGGATCCGACCGAACCAGGTGTTCGCTGCGACCGTGCCCTGGACCGATCTCCTCCCTCGTGAGGCTGAACGGGCAATGCTCGACCTCGTTCGGGAGACCTGCGTGCTGAGACACGGTGTCACGTCCCTTCACACGGAGGACCCCGATTTCCACCCCTGCCACCTCGACCTGGAGCACTACCACTTCGACGAGGCCTACCACAACGGAGACGTGTGGGTGTGGCTGTCCGGCCCCGTGGTCTCCGCGCAGGTGAAGCACGGACTGATTGCCGCGGCCTGGGAGCAGACGTCCATGCTCGCGAATCTGATGTTCGACGAGGGCGCGGCGGGCACACTACCGGAGATTCGAAACGGCGTGCCTCCGGAGCACGGAGAGAACGTGGCCGGCGCCGTGTCGCAGGCGTGGAGCCTCTCCGAGTTCCTGAGGAACTTCTATCAGGACTATCTCGGCGTGCGCCCCAACGTCCTCGAAGGGACCGTCGATATCAAACCGGCGCTTCCGCCATCCTGCAGCTGGTTGGGTGCCCGCGTCCGCGTGGGCAAGGGCTCTCTCCTCGTGCTGCATTGCGCGGACGCCGAGGGCAGACCGGCCTGCACGCGCATCGTCGCGGACGGCGATGCGCCGCCTCTTACGGTTCGATTCACTCCCCGCGTGCCCCCCGACGCCGACGTCCAGGAGGACGGAGAGATCATCGAGGCGATCCTGGAACCCGGCGGGCGGATCATGTTCACCCTCGAAAAGAGAGACGGGGCGTGGGAGGCCGGACTGGCGAAGGCGGGCGAGAGCTCCCCGTGCCCGGACGAGCTGCCATGACCCTTCTGTTCAATCAGACGCACGCGTGGGCCTTTCTGCTGCTGGGCGCCCTTGCCGTCGTCTCTGTCCTCTGGTTCTACCGCAGGGTGCCGCCCTCGGCCGGTCGCCTGCGACCCCTTCTTGTTCTCCTGAGATCGGCAGGATTGGTGCTGCTCTTCCTCGCCCTGGTCGAGCCCGTTCTCGCTCTGTCCAGGACGATCACTGAGCGGCCCGTCGTCGGGCTGCTGCTGGACGCGTCCAGGAGCATGGCCGTGCGGGACGGGACAGGAGGCGCAGGGCGCGGCGACGAGGCCGTGTCTCTTCTGAACGAAGTCGTCCTTCCACGTGTCGCTCGTGACGCCGACCTTGTTGCGCTCGCATTCTCATCCGAGGCGCGCGAGCTGGACGTCGATCGGGGCACCCTCACGCGGACGCCGGCCTTCGACGGCGGCGTGACGGACATGGCTCAGGGTCTCGAGGCGCTGGGCGACCTGCTCTCGAGCAGGAACCTGGGGTCCGTGGTCATCGCAACGGACGGCGCCGACAACCGTGGGGCCGGACCGTACGACGCGGCCCGCACCCTGGGTGTCCCCGTGTTCGTGCTCGGCGTGGGCAGCCCGGAAGCCGGGACGGACATCGCCATCGAGGACGCCGTGACCAACAGAATCTCGTATGCGGGGGAGAGCGTGCCCATCGAGGTCACTGTCTCGAGCGCCGGCTTCGAGGGCGCGGAGACCGTCGTCGAGCTCTCCGAGGGTGGAGTAGCGCTCGACTCGAAGCAGATAGACCTCTCGGGCACGGGCGAGGAAGTGCGCGTGACGTTCCGGGTGACGCCATCGACGCCGGGCGTGCACCGCTACTCGGTGTCGGTGCCCCAGGCTGCCGGAGAGCTGTCGACGGCGAACAACTCGCGCGTGGTGGTCACCACCGCGATGAAAGGCAAGATCCGGGTGCTGCTGCTGGCGGGACGTCCCTCGTGGGACTTCGGTTTCATCGGCCGCGAGCTCACGGCCGACAGCAACGTCACCGTCGAATCGGTCGTGAGAAGAAGCGGCTCACCCATTTCCGAGATCGAGGGGTCGCCGCCGAGGTCCAGGGCGGAGCTCTTCGATTACGACCTCGTCGTTCTGATCGAGCCGGACTGGTCGGAACCCCTGGTGTCTCCGGAATGGCTGCGCGCGTTCGCGCGGGACAGGGGCGGTGGCCTGTTGTTCGCGGGCATTCCCCGTGAACGTCCTCCGGACGACGTCGCTTCGATTCTGCCGTGCGTCTTCGACGCCGACGTGCCCTCGAGCTTCCGGGACGTGCGCGTCCGTCTGACGGAAGAGGGTGAGTCTGCGCCCGCGACGCGCGTTGCAGTAGATCGGTTCGTGAACGTCGACGTGTGGAAGGCGCTGCCTCCCGTTCGCACGTTCACGACCTCCCCGTGGTCGGCCCGCGCCGATGCCAGTGTCCTCGTGGAGGGATACGGGCCCGAGGGTGCGGTACCGATTCTGGTGGGCATGCGGGTCGGGGCCGGAAGCGTCCTTGCGATGCTGGCGGACGGTGTCTGGCGGTGGAAGATGGCGGGCGACGGAGCCGTCGACGTCTACGACAGGTTCGTGACGAACGCCGCGCGCTGGCTGACGGCTCGTGGAGAGCTCGAGCGGGTCGTGGTGACGCCCGACAAGGACGTCTATCAGGCGGGCGAGGACATCGGGTTCTCGGCCCAGGTCTACCGGGGCGACTATCGTCTTGCGACGGACGCCGAGGTGAGCGTGTCCATCGCGAGCGGTGAGGCCGCTGCCCCTGTGGCCACCGTCGATCTGCAGGCCGCGGGCGACTACTACCGCGGCTCGGTGGGGCACCTCCCGCCCGGGCCCTACGTGCTGCGTGCGACGGCCTCCCTGGGTGGGGAGGACGTGGGCACGGCTACCGCCGAGCTCATCGTCGAGCGCTTTAGCCTCGAGGATTCCGAGACCAGACTGAGGCCCGCGCTCCTGCGCAGGATCGCCGAAGAGACGGGAGGTGGTTACTACACACCTGAGACTCTCGACGGTCTTCCCGAGGACGTGCCGATGGTGTGGGCGGAGCGCACGACGAAGAGCGAGTTCGAGCTGTGGAACTCGCCGTGGCTGCTCCTGGGCTTCGTCGGGCTCATGTCGGCCGAGTGGGCGTTGAGAAGGAAGCAGGGGCTGCCGTAGCGGCCGCTGTGGTCACACGCAGGGATCCCCCGGACGTCGGTCCGCAGAACGATCTCCCCCAAAGCCGGAACACGTTGAATCACTGACCCCTGGAAGGAGTGGTGGTGGATGCGGTGGGGTGTCTCTTCTTGCGGTGTCGGCTTCCTTCCGATCGCTTCGGTCACGAACGCCGTTGTGCTTGCTGCGGGCGTCATGCTCGCCACGCCGGTCCTGCACGTGGGCGCCGCCCGGGCGCAGGTGGTCATCAACGAAGTGCTGTACGACCCCGATGGCCCCGACACCGGTCTTGAGTTCGTCGAGCTCCTGAACTGTGGGCGCCACGGCGTGGTCCTGACGGGGTGGGTGCTCGAGACCGGGAACGGCGCGCACCCCGACGACTGGACCGTCGAGTGGATCGGTGGCGATCTCGACTACATCGAGTCGGGGCAGATGCTGGTCATCGGCGAGGCCGATGTCCTGCCTTCCCCCGACTACACAACGCCCCTGGACCTTCAGAACGGCCCCGACGGGCTGAGGCTCACGGACGGCGTCTATCCGGTCGACGTCGTCGGGTGGGGAGAACCGCTTTTCCAGGAGTACTACGAGGGGCAGCCGGCCGCCGACGCGCCGTCCGGCTTGTCGCTCGCGCGATCTCCCGACTGCTTCGATCACGGAGACAACGCTCTCGACTTCGTCGCGGGACCGCCGACGCCCGGGGCGCGCAACTCGCTGTCGCACGATCTTCGCCTCGAGGTCCGCCATCCGGGCAGAACCGTCTTCGATCACGGGGGTCCGGTCGAGCTGGCCTGTGTCGTCAAGAACGCCGGCGCACTTCCGACCGACGGCGCGCAGCTCGTCCTGGAACTTCTCCTGGACGGGTCGGAGACTCCGGCCTGTTCCTCCGCGCTCTCTGACGACCTCGCGCCTCGGGATTCGGTCGAGGTCTCACTTCTGTGGGCCACCCCCTCTGATGGATATCACCGGGGCAGCGTGACTCTCACGTTCCCGCCCGACTGCCAGCCTTCCAACAACATCGCGCCGACGTCGTTCGCCGTCGGGGCGGTCGGCGGCATCGTGGCCCTGAACGAGATCATGCACTCGCCCGCCGAGGGGGGGACCGAGTGGGTGGAACTGCACAACACCTCCGGCGACACCATCGGGGTGGGCGAGTGGGCGCTCGGCGATGACGTGGATGCTCATCGGCTCCACTCGGAGCCCGACTCGCCGGCCTTCCTGGCCGGCGGCGCGTTTCTGCTCGTGGCACGGGACGCGGAGTTGATGGACGGGCTGGCGTCGTGCCCGGTCACCGAGACCGACGGCTGGGAGGCGCTTTCCGCCGACGACACCGTTGTGCTCCTGGACGAGTTCGGGACCCCGATGGACCGCGTGACGTACGAGCGGGATTGGGGTGGGGAGAAGGGCGTGTCGCTCGAACGGGTGCGGCCGGACATGCCGCCGCTGGACGCCGGCAACTGGGGCGCGTCGGTCGCTCCTGAGGGGAGCACGCCGGGGCGGGTCAACAGCATCCATCTCGATGCCGTACCGGCCGCCGGTCGACTGACCGTCGCACCGAACCCGTTCACGCCGAACGGCGACGGGAGCGCCGATCGCGCTCTGCTCCGGGTGGAGCTGCCCGTGGCGCGGGCGACGGTGAGGCTGACGGTGTTCGACCTGGAGGGACGCGTCAGGGCCGTGCTCGCGGACCACGCGGCGCTCTCCTCCGAGAGCGAGTTCCTGTGGGACGGCGCCGGGTCGGACGGGGAGCTGCTTCCGTCGGGGCTCTACGTCGTCTACCTGGAAGCGATCGACGCCCGCGCGGGCATCTTCATCACGGCCAGGACGGCCGTCGGAATCGTCCGATAGGAGCGCCGCGATGAGAAGCGCGACACCAGCGGGTCTGCGGGCGGCACGCCTCAGCGGGGCGCTGCTGGCCGTTATGCTGTCCGCCCCCTCTGCGTGGGCCGCGTTCGAGGTCTCGTGGCCGGACGCCCGGTCGGCAGCAATGCTGACGCGGGCGGCGGATCTCCTGCCACCCCTCAACACCGGCTCCCACCGGCCCTCCACGCGTTCGGGGGCGGAGCCGGGCGCCCGTCCCCGACCCCGCCTCACGATGTCGGCCGGCGAGCTCTACGGCGTTCGGGAGGCCTCCGGCTGGGGCGCGCGCGCCGCTGCCCGGTTGCGCGGGGCGTCCGTCGACGTCGAGCTGACGACGCTGGGGGGCGAGCTCTATCAGGAGCGTTCGCTGGGTCTGCGGGTTGGGCTGGATCCGGATTCAGACCTCCACGTGGCCGCAAGGGCGAGAGTTCTCGGCCTCTCCGCGCGAGGCGTCGACGACCGATGGACGGCGGCGGTGGACGCGAGCGTGACGAGACGCCTGATCGGCCGAGTCCTGCTCGGGGCCGCCTGCGAGAACCTCACGCGCTCGAGGATCGGGGATTCGCCGGTCGCCACGCGAACCAGGTTCGGTGCGGCCCTGGTTCTTCCCTCCGTGGTGTTGGGGTGGTCGCTCCTGCTCGAAGAGGCGTTCGCCCCGTCGACGGTACTGAGTTTCGAGGCCGCGCTAACCGACTGGCTCTGCCTGAGGGCCGGCGCCAGGGACGCGCCCGGGAAGCTCGGGTTCGGGATCGGAGTGGGTCGCAGGAGCAGCGGGCCGTCGCCCGTGGTCGACCTCGCATGGCAATGGCACCCCGAGTTGGGAGTGAGTTCGTTTGTGTCGATTACCATCGGGCCGTGACATCGCGGTCCTTCTGTCTGCAGTTCTTCTGGCAGCTCTTCCCGTTGATTCGGCCGCATATGATGTCGACTCGGGCGGCGACGATGCCGCGGCGGATGACTCGGTCCTTCGAGAGGTCCTGAACGGACTGGTTGACGACTGCGCCGCTGTCGACGGCCTGGACGAGTTCATGCGTGAGGCGGCGGCCTTCAGGGAGCACCCCGTGGACGTCAACACCGCGGAGCTTGCTGAGCTCCTGCGCGTGCCGTTTCTCGACCCGGCGTCGGCCGTGCGTATCGTGGCGCAGCGTGACGCCCTCGGACCGGCGGAGTCCCTGGACGCACTCGTGCTGCGGGGATGTCTCAGCCGCGAGACCCTCACGGCGGTGCGTCCCTACCTCGTAGCGAGGCCGCCGTCTCTGCCCGAGGAGGCGTTGCCCGAGGTGGCACTGCCCGAGGAGGCGCAGCCTCAGGATGCCGCCGCCCTCGCGGCGCCCTCAGTGATCCCCTCGCCGGTCACCTGGGAGCTACGCCTTCGCGCGACTGCGCAGGAGCGCTGGGACACGGCGTGGGGCGCACGGGGCGTCCTGAGCGGCTCCGGGACGTTCGCGAGGCTGCGCGTGTCCTACGCGGACCGGGTCGACCTGTCGGTCGCGTGCGAGAAGGACGCGGGCGAGGACAGCCTCGTGGACCACACGGCCGCCTCTCTGGTCTGGCACGGAGTCGCGGACGCGCCGGAGTGCGGACCGGCCATCTCAGTGGGGCTCGGCGACTTCGTCGGGAGCTGGGGGCAGGGGCTGCTCCTTCGGAGCGGAGGGTTCCCATCAGTTGCGGCGTACCCTCGTCGACGCGACTCCGTCAGGCGCTACGACGGGGCCGGGGAGACGACCGCGAGGCGGGGCGTGTTCGTCACCGCATCGAGAGGGAAGGCGTGCGTCCGGGCCATCCTGGCCAGGAGCACGCTGGACGCGGCCATCGGTGAAGACGGGCTGACCACTTCCATCAGGACGACCGGGTACCACCGCACGGAGGGCGAGAGGGAAGGT
>Ga0233409_10000157_pt1 | contig 11656 bp, 3 predicted proteins | sample Na_oxic_13_MG_FD_179871 | JGI IMG/M metagenome (GOLD analysis project Ga0233409, IMG submission 179871) | Seawater microbial communities from Saanich Inlet, British Columbia, Canada - Na_oxic_13_MG | ecosystem: Environmental > Aquatic > Marine > Inlet | place: Canada: British Columbia... | reverse complement strand
CAGGAGCACCGCTCGTGGACGTTCACGACGTGCGTGATGGGTCTCTGTCCGCGGAGGCGGCCGTTCGTCTCCAGGTCCCCAACTATCTTCTTACGCGCCTCGCTGAGCGAGAGTCCCTCGTAGCCGGGCGCGAGTTCGTTCATGCGACCACTCTCGTCGAAGACGATGCGCGTGCCCAACCCGTGCTCCTGCCACCACGCGATGTCCGTGGTGTCCCCGAACGTGCAGCACATGACGAGTCCCGTCCCTTTCTCGGGATCGGCCTTCTCGTCGGGCATGATGGGCACTTCGTGGCCGAAGATGGGGACGGTCGCGTTCTTACCGATGATTGCTGCGTAACGCTTGTCGTCGGGATGCGCGAACATGCCGACGCACGCGGGTAGAAGCTCCGGACGTGTGGTCGAGATGATGAGGTCCTCATCTCCCAGGCCGAAGGCCACATCGTAGAAGACGGAATCGTGCTCCGCGTCCTCAATCTCCGCCTGCGCGATGGCCGTGTGACACTCGGGACACCAGAGCGTCGGCGCTTCCTTCCGGTAGACTCGGCCCTTTCTGTAGAGGTCGAGGAACGAGCGCTGCGAGATGCGCTGCGAGCGCGGGTCGATGGTCGAGTAGTCCTCTTCCCAGTCGACCGAGAGACCCAGGCTCTTCCAGAACGCGATGAAGTCCACCTCGTACTGCTTCGTGAGTTCGAGGCACATCTCGACGAACTTCTCCCTGCCCACCTCGGTCGCCTTGACGCCCTTCTCCTTCTCGACCAGTCGCTCACTCGGGAGTCCGTTGTCGTCGAACCCGAACGGATAGTAGACGTTGTGCCCGCGCATCCGCCAGTAGCGCGCGACCACCTCGGCCTGCACGTAACTGAAAACATGGCCGATGTGTATCTTCCCGGACACGGTGGGAGGCGGCGTGTCGATGCTGTAGATGGGGCGGTCGGGGAACTTGTCGAACTTGTAGATCCCCTGCTCCTCCCAGTGGCGCTGCCACTTCTGCTCGGCCTCAGCGGGCTTGTACTTCTTAGGGAGCTTCATGTGTCGTCCTCTCAGGCTTGCGCGTTGTCGGCGGGGGCCCGCAAATGAAACGGGCCCTCTCGCCCCATCCAGGGAACGAGAGGACCCGCTCTTGAGTCCGTCCCGCGGTACCATCCCCGATTCCCGGGCTGCGGCCTTCCTGCCGCCGCGGCGCCGGGCGCTCGATTGGGGCTGTGACGGGCCCACCCGTCCGTGCCTACTGCGACCTTCGGGGCCGGCGCTCGGAATCGAGCTGCCGACGCACCGCCTCAGCCGGTTCGGCACGGCGGCTCCGGAGCGACCTTCGGCCGGCGCCTTCCCGGGGCTCTCTCAGCCATGGAGCCCCTCTCTCTTAGGGCGCGTTCCGGCCTACTCTTCTCCATCGCGGCCTGTGACCGCTATTCGACTGTCTCAACCAGGGCCGCGGGTCACCGCGGCCGAGGCGACGATACTACATCATCCCACCCATGCCACCCATGCCGCCCATGCCGCCCATGCCGCCTGGCGGCATCGGAGGCTCGTCCTCCGGCATTTCGCTGACGAGCGACTCGGTGGTCAGAAGGAGCGCCGAAATGCTGGCCGCGTTCTGCAGGGCGATGCGGACGACTTTCTTCGGGTCCACGACACCGGCCTCAAGCATGTCGACGTACTCGCCGGTCTCGGCGTTGAAGCCGAACGCCTTCTTGCCTTCCTTCACGCGCTGGACGACGAGCGAACCCTCGTAGCCCGCGTTCGCGGCTATCTGGCGCATCGGCTCCTCGAGCGCGCGCCTGACGATGTTTACGCCCATCTGCTCGTCGGAGCCCTCGATCTCGAGCTTGGCGAGCTTGGCGAGGCAGCGAAGCAGCGCAACACCGCCGCCCGGGACGATGCCCTCTTCCGCCGCGGCGCGCGTCGCGTGGAGCGCGTCGTCCACGCGTGCTTTCTTCTCCTTCATCTCGAGCTCGGTCGCGGCCCCGATCTTGAGAACCGCAACGCCACCTGCCAGCTTCGCGAGGCGCTCCTGCAGCTTCTCCTTGTCGTAGTCGGACGTGGAGTCGTCGATCTGATGCTTGATCTGGGCGATCCTGGCGTCGATGTCGCTCTTCTTCGCCGGGCCCTCAACGATCGTGGTATCGTCCTTCGTGATGATGACCTTCTTCGCCGTCCCCAGGTCGGAGAGCGAGAGCCCTTCGAGCTTCAACCCCAGGTCCTTGGCGATGAACGTCCCGCCGGTCAGTATGGCGATGTCCTCGAGCATGGCCTTGCGGCGGTCACCGTAGCCCGGGGCCTTCACGGCCACGGCCGGAAGCACGCCACGGAGCTTGTTGACGACGAGCGTCGCCAGCGCCTCGCCCTCAACGTTCTCGGCGATAACGACCAGAGGCTTCCCGGACTGCGCGACCTTCTCGAGCAGCGGGACCAGGTCCTTCATGTTCGTGAGCTTGTCTTCGAAGATGAGAATGTGGGGGCTCTCGAACACCGCCTCCATCGTCTGGGCGTCCGTGACGAAGTACGGCGAGATGTAGCCGCGGTCGAACTGCATGCCCTCGACGACCTCGAGAGTGGTCTCGATGCTCTTGGCCTCTTCGATGGTAATGGTCCCGTCGCGGCCGACCTTGTCCATCGCGTCTGCGATCAGCTCACCGATGCTGGTGTCGTTGTTCGCGGAAATGCGAGCAACGCTGAAGATCTCGTTCCTGTCCCTGACCTTGCGGGACATCTTGTCGAGCTCTTCCGCGACGACCGCGGTCGCCTGCTCGACGCCGCGCTTGACGTACATCGGATTGGCGCCGGCCGTGACGCTCTTCAGGCCCTCACGGAAGATCGACTCGGCGAGAATCGTGGCGGTCGTCGTCCCGTCGCCCGCGACGTCGCTGGTCTTCGACGCTACCTCGCGCACCATCTGCGCGCCCATGTTCTCGAAGCGGTTCTCGAGCTCGACTTCCTTCGCGACCGTCACACCGTCCTTGGTAATCCTGGGTCCGCCCCATTTCCGGTCCAGTACGACGTTCCTACCCTTGGGACCCAGCGTGACCTTGACGGTGCGGCTCAGCTGCTCGACACCCCGGAGGATGGCCTGCCTGGCCTCCTCACCGTAGAGAAGCTCCTTCGCTCCCATGTGACTGCTCCTTTCCTCGCAGAAATGCCCTTAACAGGCAGAAAACGCATGTTTTGGCCCACAAAGTACGAACATACATCATACACACTACGAAGGGCCGCCGCAACTCGAAACAGGGCCTCTGAGAGGCCCCGGATGTGAGGAATTCTGCCGCGCGCGGCGGGCTCGGGGAGCTCAGGCTCGCGGAGTGCCGGAACGCCTGGCCGGCGGAACGCCCGGCCGTCGGAACGCCCGACCTTCAGAATGCCTGCCCCACGCTGAAGTAGAACTGGGCGTCGCCCTTCTCGGAGATCGGTTTCGCCACGTCCAGGCGCAGCAGACCGACGCGCGTGGCGTAGCGGAGCCCCACGCCCCAGGCAACGGCAAGGTCCGAGAACCGCATCGCGTTGAAGTCAGGAAACACCTGACCGGTATCGACGAACACGGCAGCCCGGAGCTTCTTATACCCCGGGAATCGCATCTCCCCGCGGGCAAGGGCGAGCGCCCTCCCTCCGGCGGGCTTCCCGCTCTCCCCAATTGGACCCAGTGAGTTCCTCAGGAATCCACGGACCGAGCCCTCGCCTCCGAGGAAATAGCGCTCGTTTATCGGAACCTCGCCCTCTCCGCCCTGAGGTTTGACCCACCCGGTTCGAAGCTCGAGCGCGGCCACCCAGCCGTGCACGATCTTCTTGTAGCCGCGCCAACCTACATTGTAGCGGACGAAGTCGTTCGTTCCGCCGAGCTTCGAGCTCGCGAGTTCGATATCTGTCCTGATGAACGTGCCGCGCGTTGCGTTCAGGATGTCGTCGCGTGCGTCGTAGATGGCCGCGCCGAGGATACTGCCCGTGTAGCTCTTCTCTCCATCGCTGCTGTCGTCCACCCCCTCGAGGACCACCGTCCGGTCGAGCTTATAGCCCCCCTCAAGCGTCAGGCGCAGATTCAGTTCCTTCGACAGAACGAAGCTCGCGCCCGTCGTCTCCGCGACGAACGACTCCTCATCTTCCCAGCTGTAACGCGCGGCGGTCTCAGCGGACACGCGCCGCCCGAGGAACCACGGGTCGCCGATGGACGCCCGTACCTCACGGGCGCGCTCGCTGTACTTTCCATTGAGACCCATGGTCCTCGCCTGCCCCTGCACGTTACGGTTGAAAATCCCGGCCTCTACCTCCATTCCATCGATGGCCGCGTAGGCGAAACCGAAGTCCAGGTGACCGCTGGGCCGCTCGGCCACACGTACTACCACGCGCTTCTCCGCCCTGCCGGTGTCCTCCGGAGCCGGCTCGATCCAGATGGAATTGAAGAGACCCGTCCTATACAAGTTGACCTGCGACTCACCTATCTTTTTGAAGTCGAAGAGCTCGCCCGCCGCGAACGTCAGCTCACGCTTGACGACGTACGGCCGCGTCTTCTTGTCGCCGAACACGTCTATCGATGCAATGGACGCCTGCTCCCGCTCGGTGATGCGGTATGCGATAGTCACGGAACGATTGTCGTCATCGCGGACAACGTCCTGCGCCACGTGCGCGTCAAGATAGGACAGGCGCGCATACTCCTCCAGGACCGCACGTCGGTCGGAGTCGAGCTTGCCGACCATGAGCGGTGTCCCCTCCCTGACGGTCACCGCATCGCGGAGCTTCGTCTCCGGAATCACCCTCGCGCCTTCGAACCACACGTCCTCCACCATCCAGCGGTCGCCCTCGTACACACCGATCAGCAGTCTCACGCCCGTCGAGTCGGCGCTGAGCACCATGTCGTTGAGCTCGACGTCGGCCTCGAGAAAGCCCTGCGAGACGTAGAATCGCTGGAGGTTCTCGAGGTCGCGAAGGAACGCGCGCCTTTCGTAGTGGAACTTCCGGGAGAACCCGCTCTTCCTGGTCTGCATGTAGGGAAACAGCGAGTCGTCCTCGAAGCTCTCGTTCCCGACGAACAGGATCTCCGTCACGACGGGCCCGGCAGGCACACCTCGCGCGAATGTGCGCCGCACGAGAGCCGGGTCTCCCCTGGCGCTGGCTCCGACAGGCACCAGCAGGAGCACCAGCGCGAGGAGCGACACCGTCAGGGCGAGTCCGCTACCCCTATTTGAACGGGATCTGCAGCTTGAGCCCGACTGCATGGTTGCCTTCCGGGTCGGTGCGAGTCTCCAGCCAGAAGCGCCTGGCCAGCTCGAACGAGATTTCCACCTTCTGATTGCTGAGGCTCCCGACCGCCGTCGAGTAGTTGACGCGGAGCCGGTCCCCGAACTTCTTGCCGACAGTGACACTGGTCTCAGACTCATCGGTTTCCGCGGACTCGATCGCGTCCTGCTCAAACGCGACCCTGTCGAGATGCAAGAGCCTCTCGAGTGTGCTCTCGGCCAGTCCGAACGCGCTGGAGAGAAACACCGTGCTGGCAAGATGGCTGAAGGCGCCGCCGGATGAGTCCGAGCCCGGCTCGCCGGCGGTCATCGTGCCGAAGGTGTCACCGAAGGTCAGGAGCGAGACTATGTCCGGCCTGCTCAAGGAGGGTATGCTGTCGAGCTCCGGCACGGCGTCGGACAGGTACCCGTTCACCCTCGCCGTTACCTGGTATGACTCGCCGGACCGACTCTCCACGTCCGCCGCGCCCGAGAGGTCGACGTACGGATCCCGACGCTCTGGATCGATGAAGCTCACGCTCAGCACGCTGATCTCGAAATCGTTGTCCAGGTAGGAGAAGGTGCCTTCGTCGGCGTGAACGCTGCCGGATATGCGCGGCCTCGCCAGCGTGCCCCCGATCGACGCTCCGCCCTCTAGTTCCAGGTCCGCCACGTTGCTGTAGACCTCGACAACGTCCTCGATCTCGATGTCCAGATCCAGGTCGACCGTCGCCCTCGGATCGTTCTGTCGCCCCACGACTATGGCTGCCGGCCGGCGCCCGAGGAGGTCCGAAACGCCCACCGATCGCGTCACGGTCATCTCCTCAATGGCGACGCGCCCCCTCAGGGCGGAGTGTGAGGGCGTGCCGCCCCAGTCGATGTTCCCCGCAATGCGCCCCTCGAGCGTGTTCTCGATCTCGAACTCGGGAGATCTGAGTCGTCCCGTCAAGAAGAAGGTCGGGTCATCGAGTCCCGACGATAGATCCGCGAAGCCGCTCGCGTCGATGCTTCCGGCGCCGAACTCAGCGGTCGCATGATTGAGAAGCACGGTCCCGCCCTCCACCTCCACGTCGAGCTCGACGTGCCTGGCCGGCTTCGCGAGGTCGACCCCCCAGATCTTCCCATCCGTGAGGCCCACCGTACCCTCGGCGGAGATTCCGTCGGGGCCCCTGCGGACGCGCAGGTCGGCGTCCAGCCGGCCCTCCAGACTCGTGAGCTCCGGCGGCAGGGTCGTGAGCGCCTTGAGACGGAAGCCGTTGGCAGTCAGGCCGATGTCGAATCCGGGGAGAGCTCCCTCGACTTCGGGGCGTACTTCGACCTCTCCCGCGGCCCTGAGCACGCGGTCCTCGGCCAGAAACTCCGCCGCCTCCACCTTGAGCACGCCGGCCTCGAGTGTTCCGGCGCCCTGGGCGCGGTCGAAACCGAAGTCGGCGATTCTCGGCGAATCGACGAACCACGAGAAGCTGGCGCTCGGGTCACGCGGGAGCCCGCCGGCCACCGCCTCCGCGTTCAGCCTCCCACGGAACTGGGACCCGAATGAGTACCCCAGTGTCCGAGCTACGTGCCCCACATCGAGGTCCTCGGCTGTCAGGTTGAGATTCACGTCTCCCCCGGGCGCCGCCGAGCTGCTCAGGGTCAGCCGTCCACCGTCAGGCTCGCCGAGGACGTGCGTCCGAACGACATCGATCACGAGGTGATCGAAGCTGAAGCTCCCGCCCTCCACCTCGAAGCGGACGGAATCCGCGAGCGTAAACTCCGCGAGGTCGAACGCCGCCGACAGCCGTGTGAACTGCCCGCTCCCGTAGACGGAGGTCAGGGAATCCGCGGTGCCGGTCACGAGGGCCGACCCGTCCAACCGGAACCGCTTCCCACCACGCACCCGGGGCAGGATCGATTCGCCCGCGTCGAGCGTGAAGTCCTCCGACCGGATGCTCGCGCCGAACTCCCTGCTCGAGTCAAACCTGAGAACGGTCACCGAATCCGGCGCCACGGGCGCCAGACCGTTGATCCAGATCGAGCCTGATGCGGTGCTCTCGGCGGTCAGCTCGAACACGACGTCGGAGGAATCACCGCTGGCCTCGAGCGTGGCGGACTCCACCGCGAAGCCTGCCATCTCGAATCCCCTGAGACCGATGTCGGCGGAGAAGACCGGCGAGTCCCTCGTGCCCGCAAGAAGCATGCTGCCCGCCAGCTGACCGCGCGGCGGGGAGTCAAGAGGATGGGGCAGAAGCCCGGCGAGCTCGGACAGCTCCGCGCCGTCGAAGGTCAGAGCGATGTCGATGGCGTCGGAGGTGCTGATTCTTCCGGCGACGGACACCTCGCCGAACGTGCCGTCGAACCTCGCCTCGGTCAGGCGGATAGAGTCGGGCGAGGCGACGAAGCTGAAGGGGGCCGTGAGCGCCGCGCTCTGCCTGCGCGCGGCCAGGTCCAGTTCCGCGACCTCTCCGGTCACTGTGTAGGCGCCACCGAGATCACCGCTCACACCGGCCGTGCCCGTCACGAGCCCGGCAAGCGACATCGCCTCGCGCAGGGAGTCGTCGAGAACCGCCGCGAGGTCGAAGGACCGCGCGCTGACCGACACGGAGTAGGTCCCCCCGGCGTCCAGCGACGCGGCGCCCAGCACCGTGGAGTCGAAGGCCTCGTAGAGCATGTCGTAGGACCCGTCGAGACCGGACGCGTCGACTCGGACGGGTCCGGCCTGGATGTCTCCGTATCTGAGATCGGGGAACTCGGCCGTAGCTGCGAGCGAGCGCGACGACGCGAAGTCCGCCATCGCCACCTCGATCGTTCCGCTACCCGCCAGTCTATCGGCGCCGAACACGGATCCGAGGGTCGACAGGTCGTCCACCGCGGCGGAGACGTCCAGCTGCCGAAGTCCGTCGTCGGTGAGCTGGCCGAGAACCGTGATGGACGCACCGCAGCAGGAGCCGGAGGAAACAAGGAGTCCCTCCGTAACCTGGCCCCGGACCGACGGAGAACCGAAGTCTCTCTCCGCTGCGACGAACTCCGAGGCGTTCACGTCGAAGGCAGCATCCAGATTCGACAGCCCCGGTGACGTCCAGTCGATCCTCGCCGTTCCACCGAGCGTTCCCGACACGCGCGCACCGCGCTCGGGCACAAGTGCCGCGAGACGGTCCAGCTCGAGCCCCTCGAACTCCGCCCGCCCCTCCAGACGCGGGAACCCCGCATCGTCGCTCTCCTCCGGAAACTCGACCACCGCCGTCGCGGTAAGCGCACCGCCCATTCCCTCCGCGTGAAGGGACTCAGCCCTGATGGCTGCGGCGTCTCCGGTGAGAAGCGCCGTCAGAAGATCGAGCGTAAGCCGGCCGAAGGCGACGCTCTCGGCGCGCAGGCTGCTGGAGTACGTCAGGTCCACGAACGGACCCTCGACCTCGGATGTCAGCGTGAGACTCCCCGTGGCGTTCCTGAGGTCGTGCGAGGCGGTCTCGGGAAGAAGAACCGACAGCTGCGACAACTCGTGCGTGGACTCAACCACGAGGTCGGCTGAGGGCTCGGAGCGCGCGCCCCGGGAGTGTTCCGCATACGGGTCTTCCGGCGAGACAGGCCGACCCGGATCCCGCAGTCGCACGGTACCGGTGACCAGGGCCTCGCCCACGTTCGTGCGAAGCGCGAGCGGCGCCAGCTCGACGGCCTCGCCCGCGGTGAATCCGATGGTGCCGTCGAACTCCCCCGTGATGGACTCCCTGAGCACGGGCATCGTGAGTGCCGCGGCCCCCTGGAGGACGGCGTCCAACTCCGCCACCGTCCCCGACACGGTCCCGCTGGTCGGTCCGACCACCAGGTCGAGACCGGAGGCGTCGCTTCGTATGACCACCGTCACGTCCGCGAGCGTAAGGTCGAAGCCCACTTCCCACGCGTCGTTTCTGCTGCTGTCGGGGGACGCCTCCTCGGCCCGCCCTCCACCCAGTCGGGACCAGCCGAGCAGCTGTCCCTCAGCGTCGGTTGCGAAGAGGAGCTCACCACCGTCGATCCGGAGGTCCGTGAGCTCGACCCGCCTCGAGCGCAGGCTTATCGCGGCCCGCCCCAGCCGGACACCGTCGGCCGCGAAGAGCCGCGTTCCGTCCTCGTCCACAAGGGTGACTCCCTCAAAGGTGATTCCCCGGGCGAGACTCCCGCGTGTGGATGCGATAGAGAGCCCGACGCCGGAGTCGCCGGCGGCCCTGGACCACCCGATCGAGGCCGCCACTCGCCCGCCGAAGGGGGTCAGGAACAGAACAGCCACCAGAATCGCGAGGACGATTCCGATGGCTGACAGAACGTACAGTGATGTGCGAAGCACCCGTTTGGACAAGAGTGTGACCTCCGGATGAGCTCAGTCTAGCAGGCCGAACGTCACGTTCCAAGTCCGAGGTGCTTAGCCGGGCGGGCGGCTTCCCTAAGGATGGGACCACAGGGATGCCCCCGGCGCGGAGTCTCTCTACTGGCCGTCCCTGCGGGGCCGAACGACGCGGACCGTGTGAGTCCCGGGCCCTCCCTCCTCAACGAAGGCGAACTCGACGCCCCACGTCTTCTCGTCGAAGGGCCCGAGCGTCGTGGAGTAGCCGCTCAGGTTCGCCATGACGTCACCCGTCGGCTCCAGCGTCCGCGTGGCGCTCGACTTCCAGCGGTCCACGCTCCAGCGAACCGTCCCCGGAGCGCCCGCCATGATTCGCAGGAGCTGGCCCGGCTCCATCGCGCGGACCGGCTCGTCCTTCGTCCAGAGCATCTGCTTCCGCACGATGGGATCGTCGAGAAAATCGGGCGGCTCCTCCCCCAGAGAACGGTAGACGTTCTTCAGGTGCTCACGGAAGAGCAGGTCGAACGTCCAGTCGACCCCCTGCGGCAGAACGAAGTCGTCGCCGAACCACCAGAGCCAGTCGCTTCCCTCCGCGGCGTAGAGTGACTCGTAAGCCGCGGGATGCTTCTCGGGCGTGGCGCCCACTTCGTCCATGTGACCACGGACTAACCCCAGAACCTCCCACGCCCGGTTCTCCTGCGGGGAACCGATCCAGATGTTGAGGTCGTTGCCGTGAGGCGAGCCCATCTCGTCGATCCAGCTGGCCGTGAAGAGCGGAGTGACGGAGTACTGTTCCTCCACCGGATGCGGGGAGACTCCTCTGGTCCGGTCGCCGTCAATGAACTCGGAGGGCGTGACGGCCACGAGGTCGGGGTCGTCGTTGAGGCGCGAGTAGAGGCCCCTCAGGAATGCCCTCGCGTCGTTGCGGTACGAGCCCCAGGCGTTCTCACCGTCGACGGCTATTGTCAGGATCCTCTCCGACGGGTCGACGACGTTGCCGGCGAACCCCTCGCGGATCCAGCCCAGGAACTCCCCGGCCGCCCGGTCGTAGTCGGCGTAATCCTGCATGCTGAAGCCGATATCGTCAGAGAGGCGCGTGTGCCTGAAGAAGACGCTGACCTGGCCACCCGGCCTGCCCGCGAGATACGGCCTCAGGAGCACCTCGGGATCTTCGGTCTCGTAGCCGTGCTCTCCGGACTTCTCGAGCACGCCCCTGTCGGTCGCCATCCACCGGAACCCCGCGTCGTGCACCAACTCCACCATGTGTTCGCCGACTGAACCCTCGGACGGCCAGAGCCCCCTCGGTTCCCGCCCGAATCGATCACGGAAGAAGCCCGCGGCCTTCTCAAGCTGCGCCCTTGCGTCCTCCGGATGGCTGAAGCGCGGCGGAAACGTCGCCCCCGCGGCGTCGATCGTGGCCAGATCGGTATCAACGAGCAGAGGCAGGATAGGATGGTAGAAGGGTGAGACCGACACCTCGAGCTGCCCATCCTCGACCAGCTGCCGGTGGATCGGCACGACGTTCCTCATGACTGCAAGCTGCCGCTCCAGAATGCGCACAACGTCATCGGTGGTGAACCCCCTGCCCTTCTCTATGAACTCCCGAACCGAGACCTCTTCCCCGTTGTGGAGTCGCCACGGTTCGCTCCTCGCCTCCGGTGGGAACCACGCCAGGTTGAACCAGGCCTTGAGGTCGTCGATGTCAGAATCGGTGAACGCGCGGCACTCCCGCCGCATGCGCAGGAGCTCCGCATAGCGTGGGTAGATCTCGACCTCGTGGCGCCAGTTGGCGTCGAAGAAACGGGAGACGATGAAGTCCCTGTCGGCGTCGGTCAGGTGCTCCGTCGGTGTGAGGCAGAGTTCCATCCAGAGGTCGGTGGCGCCGTTCTCGACGTAGTCATCCAGCTGGACGATCATCGACGGGACGAGGTTGATCGTCAGGTGCACGTTCGGGTAGTCGGCCACCATCGCCGCCATGGAGTAGTAGTCGCGGACGGCGTGAAGGCGGACCCACGGGAGCAGATAGGCGCCCGTCGGATCTCCGTCCATGCCCATGCGATAGAACGGCTGGTGCTGGTGCCACAGGAGGGCGACGGACAGCCTGCCGTCGCGGGAACGCGGGGACTTCGCCTTCATGGAGTCTGCGCTCTCGGCCT
>Ga0233409_10000156_pt1 | contig 11657 bp, 10 predicted proteins | sample Na_oxic_13_MG_FD_179871 | JGI IMG/M metagenome (GOLD analysis project Ga0233409, IMG submission 179871) | Seawater microbial communities from Saanich Inlet, British Columbia, Canada - Na_oxic_13_MG | ecosystem: Environmental > Aquatic > Marine > Inlet | place: Canada: British Columbia... | reverse complement strand
CAAATCGCGACCCCATGGGGCGGCACCCTAGCCGTTCACCCTACGGGGGGCAACTGGCAGCGAAGCACCCTATTTCCAGGGATCGAGGATGGCCTGGTCGCGCTGAGGCGATTGTTTGACGCGTTGCCGAGGCTTGCGCCGGAGTGGTTTGGCCCGAGCTTCCCTGGCTTCGATTTCTGACCCGTCCAATGCGGCGGGGATCGCCCGCTCCTCACTTGGTTCGACGTCGGCAGTTTCCTTCGCCGCAGGTGCGCTCGCGGACGCCGCGGGCTTGGTGAGGCCAGGCCTGCCAGTGTCCGCGCCGCGGTGCGTGTAGGCATTCAAGGCGATCGTTCCGACGAGCGCCAAGACGGCCATTCCAAGCCCTCCGAAATAGATCGGCGATACGCGTGGGCGCTCGCGACGAGGCGGTCTGGTAGGCGTCAGCGTGACGGTGTCGGGGCCGACCGTTCGCTGGCCGGTGTGGATACGTTGGAGGTCCGCCTCGATCGACTGCATCGTCTGGTAGCGTTGTTCCGGCTTCTTTTCGAGGCAGCGCATGATCAGCTGCTCGAGCCCCTCGGAGACCTGAGGCACCCGGACCTTCGGCGGAATCGGGTCTTCGTACATTTGCTTGGTGAGGATGCCCATCATCGTGTCCGCGTCGTGCGGAACGTGACCGGTCACCATCTCGTACAGCAACACGCCGAGCGCGTAGATGTCGGTTCGGTGGTCGACGCCGTCGCCTTCGCATTGCTCGGGCGACATATAGTGAGGCGTGCCGAGCACCTCACCGTCGCGCGTGAGCCGTTTCGGGCCGTTCGCGACCTTGGCGATGCCGAAGTCGAGGACCTTCACGAAGTCTTCAGTGTCGTTGCGCCGGATGAGAAACACATTCTCCGGCTTGAGGTCCCGATGGATGATGCCCGCGTCGTGCGCAGCACCGAGCGCACGGCAGAGCTGAATCGCGATGTGAACGGCGCGGTCTTCGGGCATGCGCTGTGCGACGTCGATCGCGTCGATGAGGTCGAGCCCCTCGAGGCACTCCATGACGAAGTAGGTCGATCCATCGTCCAGCTCACCAAAGTCGTTGATGTCGACGATGTGTTGGTTGCCGATCCCCGACGCGCTCTCGGCTTCGCGCCGGAAGCGCGCCAGCACTTCGGGGTCTTTGGTGTTCTCCCGGCGAAGCACCTTGATCGCGAGGGGCTTGTTGAGGCGCGTGTGGATGACCCGATAGACCAGGCCCATGCCCCCTTCGCCGAGCAACGCCTCGACGCGGTAGCGCTGATCGATCGTCCGACCGAGCAGGCCCTCGGGTGCTTTCGACACTCCGGAACGAGGTCCGCTCACCTCCGAGTCGTCAAACCCTCTCGCACCATCTGACATACAGCTATACCGCAATCTTCCAGGAGACTACATTCCAACACGCCCACGCCCCCCCAGCAACCGGAAAGAGCCAAAAAAAGGGGTCAGAGCCCTTTTTGAAAGGGTTAAGTCGGCGGACGCTTGCGATGACGCTAGCACTGCTCTTTACGGCGACTTAGGGCACCGATAACGGGGAGTCCGGACCCGTCATCCCCACCCCGCCGCCCCCACGCGAGCCCCTGAGGCGGGCTTGGGCGGCGGCTAGGCGGGCGCCTGGGAGTTGGGAGAGGGGTGCGCAGACGAAGTCTAAGCCCAGGCGCTCGCAGATTGCGATGGAGGCGGGGCTGCCGCCCTGGTCGCCGCATAGGCCGGCGATGAGGTCAGGGCGAACTTCCTTGGCGCGATCGAGGGCTATGCCCATCAGTTCAGAGACGCGCTCATCGAGGTTGGCGAACGGATCCCGCGCGACCATGCCGAGGTCATTGAGGTAGGTCGGCAAGAATCGCTTGGCGTCGTCGCGGCTGATGCCAAGCGTGGTTTGCGTCAGGTCGTTGCCCCCGAACGAAAAGAAGTGTGTGTGCCTGGCGAGCTCGTCCGCGATGAGGCACGCGCGTGGAAGCTCGATCATGGCTCCCACACGGCAGGTGAACAAGCTCGTCGGTTCGGCGAAGATCTGCTGATGCACGCTGTGCAAGATCGCGCATAACGCCTCGACCTCGGACGTAAACGCGATCATCGGAATCAGGACTTCGAGCTCGACAGGCACGCCGTGGTCTGTGCATTCGTGCGCAGCGAACAGCATGGCGCGAATCTGCATGTCGTAGAGACCTGGGACAGTGAGGCCTGCGCGCACACCGCGATGACCGAACCCCGGGTTCGACTCGCGATGCCGCTCGGCCGTTTTGGTCACTTCTTCCAACTCGAGGTCGACCGCATCGGCGATCGCTTGTAACGACTCCTCGTCTTGCGGAAGAAACTCTTCGAGCGCCCGGTCGAGCAAACGAATCGTGACCGGCCGCCCGTCCATCGCCTGAAACATCTCGACGAAGTCGTCCTTCTGTGCTCGCTCGAGCTCCGCCAGCCACTGGCTGCGCTGCTCATTCTCGACCGCGAGCAGCGCGCACCGCATCGCGAACAACCGATCCTGCGCAAAGAACATTCTCTCGGTTCGGCACAGTCCCACGCCTTCCGCCCCGTAGCTCAAGGCTGCGCGCGCCGCCTGCGGCGTATCGGCTTCCGCGTAGATGCGCATACGACGGACCTGATCGGCCCACGTCATCAGCTCGCGAAGCTCATCGACGGTCGCAGAGGCAACCACGTCGAGCGCGCCCGAGTAAACCTTGCCGGTCGACCCATCTAGGGTGAGCAGGTCCCCCTCTCGCAAGAGCTCGGACGACTCCGAGTTGTCGAGGCGCACGGTGCGTTCCCGGAGGTTGATCTGGAGCCCGGCGCAGCCCACTACGCAGCACTTGCCGAGCCCGCGCGCAACGACCGCGGCGTGGGAGGTCATGCCGCCCGCCGCCGTCACCACGCCTTTCGCGGCCTTCATCCCGTGGATGTCTTCGGCGCTGGTTTCCTGCCGAACCAGGATGACCTCCTGACCTTCGGCAACCCAGCGGACCGCATCATCGGCGTCGAAGACGATGCGGCCCGACGCGGCTCCCGGGCTTGCGGGCAAACCGACGGTGAGCGGTTCGACCCCTTGGGCGCTGAGCTCGGTTTGGGCCGGAAGCCGGGCTTGAAGGAGTTGCTCGAGCGAGCGCGCGTCGACTCGAAGCAAAGCGTCTTCCTTGGTGAGCACCCCTTCACTCACCATATCGACAGCGACCCGTACCGCTGCGTGCGCGGTCCGCTTCGCGGCTCGGGTCTGCAGGAGGTACGGGCGTCCATCTTCGATGGTGAACTCGATGTCCTGCATGTCGCCGAAATGGATCTCGAGAGATGCGCAGTACTCGGATATCGCCTCAAATGCTTCTGGCAGCGCGGCTTCGAGGCTCGACGCCTCCTTGCCGGGCGAGGTTGCATTCGCTGTGAGGGCCACGGGGGTGCGAATCCCGGCGACGACGTCTTCGCCTTGGGCGTTGGGCAGGAACTCGCCGTAGAGCTGCTTATCTCCGCTCGATGGGTTACGCGTGAAGGCCACGCCCGAGCCGCTACGCGGGCCGATGTTGCCAAAGACCATCGCCTGGACTGTGCATGACGTACCGGTACCGTTGTCGATCCCCTGCATGCGCCGATATCGAACCGCGCGTGAGTTGTCCCACGATGCGAAGACGGCGCCGATGGCATCCCAGAGCTGTGTTTCGACGTCTTGCGGGAAAGGCGCGCCCGACGCCTCTTCGATGACGGTCAGATACGACGCGATGAGCTCTTGGAGCGCGGTTACAGGTAGCTCGGAGTCGAGCATGCGCGGCTGCCCGAGGTCGGTCTTGAGGTCGCCCAGTAGATACTGGAAGCGGTCCCCCCCGATCCCGCGCACCACTGTGCCGTACATGTGCAGCAGGCGGCGATAGGAATCGAGAGCAAAGCGTTCGTCGCCATGCTGCCCCGCAAGACCTGCGAGCGAGCGTTCGGTGAGGCCGACGTTGAGGAGCGTATCCATCATCCCCGGCATCGAGACCGGCGCGCCCGAACGGATCGCGAGGAGCAGTGGATTGCCCGCGTCCCCGAAGCGCTTTCCGAGCCGCTTCTCCACGGCACCCAGCGCCTGCTCGACCGCTGCCTCGAGGCCGTCGGGCCACGCGTTGCTCGTTCGGTACCGTTCGCCGACCTCGGTCGTGATCGTGAATCCTGGAGGTACCGGGATTCCGAGCGAAGTCATCTCGTTGAGGCCGGCCGCCTTCGTTCCGAGGAGCTGCAGGCGAACGTCCGGGTCCAGCTCTGCGTCAAGCGGATACAGAAGGGTCACGGCGTTGCAACTTTGTCCCGAGCTGGTGGAAGTGCGCAATCCCGTTGACTGTGTCCGCGATTTCTCCAAGTAAACGCAAGCGATTGTCCCGGAGGCGGGGGTCGTCGACCATCACGAACACCTCCTCGAAGAAGCGATCGATCGGTGCGCCGAGCTCTTTGGCGACGAGCTTCAACGCGTCGGCGTAACGGCGTTCGCCAGTCGCGTGGCGGATCTGGTCACGCACCGTCTCGAACCGTTCGGCCAGTGCACTTTCCGCGCCGGCTTCGAGAAGAGCCGGGTCGATCGGGCCTCGCGGGCTCTCCTTCGTGATGTTGAATGCGCGCTTGAACGCGACTGCGAGAGCCTCGAACTCGGGCGCGGCGCCAAGCGCGGACACCGCTTCGATTCGGCTCCGCAGGTCGCGCAGCGAGGTGCCATCCCATGCGCCGAGGCACGCATCGACGACGTCACCTCCGTGGGCGTCCTTGAGCATCGCGCGAATGCGGCCGCGGAAAAAGTCATCGAGGGACGCGCGGACTTCGTCGGATGGGTTGAGCTCGGCATCGCCGGCGTACGCGCGGTACGCTTGGTCGAGGAGCTGCTGAAGATCGACGTCGATTGGACCTTCGAGCGCGATGCGAATGATGCCAAGTGCCGCGCGGCGAAGCGCGAACGGGTCCGCCGACCCACTCGGGACCAAGCCGATGCCAAAACATCCCACCAAAGTGTCGATACGGTCAGCCACGGCGACGACGGCGCCGACGAGCTGGTCGGGCACGACGTCGTCCGCGCCCTGCGGCCGGTAGTGATCACGAATCGCGTCGGCAATGGCCGGGTCCATGCCTTCGCGCAGCGCGTACCAACGGCCCATCTCGCCCTGGAGCTCGGGGAACTCGAAGACGATGAGCGTCTCGAGGTCGGCTTTACACAACCGCGCCGCCTCGACGCAAGCATCCGGGTCGGCGCCTGATAACTCCGCGAGAGCACGGGCATTGGCTTGCAGCCGCCGGACCTTCGCACCCATCGTGCCGAGCTTCGACTGGAACACCACCGACTCGAGCTTTTGGAGCCTGTCGGCGAGCGGGGCCTTGCGATCCTCTTCGACGAAGAAGCGCGCATCGGCCAAGCGCGCGCGAAGGACCCGGTCGTTTCCTTTGGCGATGGTCTCCGGATCCTGAGCCGTATTGACGACGTTGAGATACGAGGGAAGCAGCGCGCCCCCTTCGGCCGCGCGCACGGCGAAGTATCGCTGGTGATCACGCATCACCGACACGACGACGGCGTCCGGGAGCTCGAGAAAGGATGGGTCGAAGCTTCCGGGCACCGTGAACGGCTCTTCAACGAGCGATACGCATTCGTCTGCCAGGAACGAGTCGCGCTCGAGCACGCCTCCGAGTGACTTCGCTGCGGCCAGCAAGCCATCCAGCATGCGATCCTTGCGGCGCTTCACGTCGACGAGAACGTGCGCCCGCTGAAGCGCGATTTCGTAGTTGCTCGCCTCGTCGAGCTCGAACGTCTCCGGAGCGAGGAACCGATGGCCCCGGGTCGCGCGACCTGCCTGCACGCCGGCGAACTCGAAGCCAACGACGTCGCTGCCGAGCAAAGAGACGACCCAGTGGATCGGCCGGCCGAATGCGATTTCGCCCGGCCCCCACCGCATGGACTTGGGGAACGTGATGCGCTGGCAGATCTGCGGGAGGATCTCCGTCAGCACTGCGCGGGTTGCCTTTCCGGCCTCGTGCACCTGCACGCTGACGTAGTCACCCTTGTCGGTCGTCTGCTTGCGGAGGTCTTGGACGGCGACGCCGTGCTTTTTAGCGAACCCGGTGGCCGCCTTCTTGGGCGAGCCGTCCGCTTCGAACGCCGCGCTCCACGGCGGGCCCATGATGGTCTCATCGCGATCGGGCTGACTCGGCGCGAGCCCACGGAGGCGCAGGGCGAGCCGGCGGGGCGTTCCCATCGTGTGCACCTCGAGAGACCCGGTACCGAGCCGGGCCTGGGCCACCAGCTCGACGGCGCTTGCCTTCATCGAGCGCAGCCCGTGCCTCACGAACGACGCCGGCAGCTCCTCGGTCCCAATCTCCAGCAAAAACTCGGATGACATGGAGAGGCGTTGCTACCAGACCGGATCCACGGGCGCAACGGGGCAAGCCCCAAAACGCCCTATTGAGCCGCCGCCGTGGTGTCGAGCAGCGGGAAGCCGAGGGCTTCGCGTTGGGCATACCACGACTCTGCGACCGCCCGAGCGATGAGCCTCACCCGGCCGATGTAGCGCTGCCGCTCGGTTACGCTGATCGCGCCCCGCGCATCGAGGACGTTGAAGTAGTGGCTGCACTTGATGACCGCGTCATATGCGGGAAGCGCCAGCCTTTCGAGGGGCTCGCGGTCGAATTGGAGGGCGCCGCCCTTCCCCTTCTTGTCGCTGAGGCCCAGCAAGGCCGCGACCTGCTTCTCGTACTCCTCGAAGAGGTTCTTCTGAAGTTCGACGTCGGCCTGCTCGAAGTTGTAGGTGCTCCACTCCCACTCGGCCCGCTTGTACAGGTCACCGTAGCGGATGCCTGGGGCCCACTGCAGGTCGTACACGTCGTCGACGTCTTGCAGGTACATCGCGATCCGCTCGAGCCCGTAGGTCAGCTCGCCGCTGACCGGCTTGCAGTCGATTCCGCCGCACTGCTGGAAGTAGGTGAACTGGCTGATCTCGAGCCCATCGAGCCACACCTGCCACCCGAGGCCCCATGCGCCAAGCGTTGGTGACTCCCAGTCGTCCTCGATGAAGCGGATGTCGTGGTGGCTCGGGTCGGTGCCGAGGGCGCGCAGCGACTCGAGGTAGAGGTCCTGGATATCGAGCGGCGACGGCTTGAGGATGACCTGGTACTGATGGAACTGCTGCAGCCGGTTCGGGTTTTCACCGTAGCGGCCGTCGGTCGGGCGGCGACTCGGCTCGACGTATGCGACGTTCCAGGGCTCCGGGCCGATGGCGCGCAAGAACGTGTGCGGGTTGAAGGTGCCCGCACCGACCTCGGAGTTGTACGGCTGCACGATCAGGCACCCGCGCTCGGCCCAGAATCGTTCGAGTGCGAGAATGAGCTCTTGGAACGTCATTCGTCTTCGTCTTCTTCGTCCTCGGCGTCGTCTTCTTCATCCTCGGCGGCTGCAATGGCGGCCTCTTCCTCCGCGAGGAGCTCCTCTTCTGCCTGCTCCATCGCTTCTGCTGCGGCGAGCTCGGCTGCGGCAATGTCGATCGACTCCCCAGTCTTCTCTTCGAACAGGGCCTTGTGCTCGTCGGTGAGGTCGCTGAACTCCTGAAGGGTCGGGAGGTCGTTCAAACTACTCAGGCCGAAGAACTCCAAGAACCCCGGCGTCGTGCCGTACACCAAGGGCCTGCCGGGCTCGTCCTTCCGGCCGAGGATCTTCACGAGTCCGCGGTCGGTCAGCATCTTGAGCGACGAGCCGGAGTCCACACCGCGCACGTCATCGACCTCGGGCCGGGTGAGCGGTTGGCGATACGCGACGATGGCGAGCGTTTCGAGCTGGGCACGCGTCATGCGCATGGGCTTGGGCGCAACGAGCGTCTTGACGAAGTCGGCGCTTTCGCGCGCGGAACGGAACTGGTACCCGCCCGCGACGTAGTAGAGGTGCACACCGCGGTGTTCGTAGTCCGCGACGAGCTCATCGAGCAGAGGCTGGACCTCGGCAATGGTGGCCCGCGCTGCCCGGGCAAGCCTCTTGGGCGTCACCGGACGGCCGGACACGAAGATCAGGCTCTCGAGGACGTTCTTGAGCGTCTCCCCGCTCGGCGCGATCGGGGCTCCCGCCCCATTTTCCGAGGCGCCGTTGTCGGTTTGCACATCTGTTTGGGTCATTGCTCTTGCTCGTCGTTGTATGCGTACGCGCCGTAGGTGCCGGCCGGCACGACCACGGATTCTCTGCGTTCCTCGCCGGGCGCGACCGCATCGCTGAGGTCGATCTCCATGTCCACCACATCGCTCGTCGGCTGTTGCACGTCGGCAGGCACCACCGGCTCGCCCGCCGCATCGAGGAGCGTGTATTCGAGATAGATGGGTTCTTCGTGGTCGGTCTGATAAATGCTCGCCAAGCGCATCTTCGCCATCTCGAGCAGCGCGAGGAATGTGACCACCAGATCATACGAGGTGCTGACGTCCTCGAAGAGCTCGTCAAACCGGCACCGTCGGCGTTCGCGAAGCAAATCGACTAGCCCGCCGATACGCTCCTGAATCGACATCTGCTCGGCGTCGACTTCGAGCGAGAAGGTCGCGTTGACGCGCTCCGCGACTTTCTTGAGCGCATCGAGCAGCTTGAAGACGCTCACCTGCGCCAACGGCGCCGGCCCGTCAGCAGTCGGCGGAGGCGTGCCCCGCGAGAACACGTCTCGTCCCGCGATCGCACGCTCGCCCAGATCTGCGGCGACCGTCTTGTACTTCTGGTACTCCAGCAAACGCCGAATCAGCTCCGCACGTGGGTCGAGCTCATCGAGCTCGTCGTCGTCCTGATCCTCGGGTGGCCGCGGCAAGAGCATCTTGCTCTTGATGTGCGCCAGCGTCGCCGCCATCACCAGATATTCCGAGGCGATGTCGAGGTTCAGATTCTGCATCAACCCCAGGTATTCCAGGTACTTATCGGTGATGAACGAGATCGGCAGATCGAGGATATCGAGCTCGTGCTTACGGATCAGATGCAAGAGCAGGTCCACCGGCCCCTCGAAGTTCGGCAGCTCGATCCGGAAGTTGGGGTCCAGGGCGTCCGGGGCCTCGGGCACCGGTATGGGGCTGGGCTCGCTCATCGCTGTGGAACCATGCGCTGGGACGCTCCTTGGTGTCAATCGGTACGGGCTTCGTGGAGGGCCTCGATCACAGCTTCGACGTGCCCCTTCACTTTCACCTTCGGGAAATGTTTGATGACCTTGCCGTCGGGTCCGATAAGCACCGTCGAGCGGATGATCCCCATCGACTTCTTGCCGTAGAGGTTCTTCTCACCCCACGCGTCGTACTTCTCGAGCATGTTTCCCTCGGGATCGCTGAGCAGCGGGAACTTCAGCTTGTATTTGTCAGCGAACTTACAATGCGACTCGATTGAATCCTTGCTGACGCCGACGACGACCGCGTCGCGCGCGTTGATCTTGCGCAACGCCTTGTTGAAGTCGTTGGCTTCGGTCGTGCAGCCCGGCGTGTTGTCCCTCGGGTAGAAGTAGAGGATGACGTACTTGCCGGCCAGGTCTTTGAGAGCCAGCTTGTCGCCCGTGGACGAGGGCAGGTTGAACGCGGGGGCCTTGCGGCCTTCTTTGATCATGGAGACGCCTGTATTGCGGGTTTGCGCCGGGTGTCAACGCGTTGAGCGCCTCACGAACTTGGATTCTGTACGGGACCCGCCCAAGATCGGCATATGACGACCCGTACCCTCATCGTGGGAGACGTCCACGGCTGCCGCGAGGAGCTTGAGGATCTGCTGGAGGAGTCGGGCTGGGAGGATGGCGATCAACTTGTTTTGGTCGGAGATTTGGTCGCCAAGGGGCCGGATTCGCTAGGGGTTATTCGACTCATGCGAGAGCTCGGAGGGCGCGCGGTGCGTGGCAATCACGACCAGCATTGCCTGAAGTGGTGGGACGCGAGGTGTGCCGGCGACGACCTCCCCAAGCTCAAGCCCGCCCACCAACGGGTTGCCGATGAGCTAGAGGAAGAGGACTGGCAGTGGCTTGGGGCCCTTCCGCTGTGGATCGAGCTCCCCGAGCACGAGGCCCTCGTCGTGCATGCTGGGCTCCTGTCCGATCTTCCGCTCGAAGACCAGGACCCAGACGACCTGATGAACATGCGCAGCATCCTCGACGATGGGACCCCGTCGACAGACTACGAAGAGGGCACGCCATGGGCTTCGGTATGGCCTGGACCTCGGTTGGTGCTGTTCGGCCACGACGCGGTGCGCGGGCTTCAGAACCGTCCTCATTCGGTTGGCCTCGACACGGGCTGTGTATACGGAGGCTGGCTGACGGGATTGTGGCTGCCCCGGCGGGATCTCGTATCCGTTCCTGCTCGCGGCACGTACGCGCAACCTGGGAAGGATTGACCCCTTGGAGGTTTGGGTCTGCCGTGAGGAAGAGCTGCGGGGCGGCGTCGTGCGTACGGCGCGGCTCGGCCAAGACGCCGACGGTCTTCCTGTCATGGCGCTGCTGCTTCGTGACGAGAGCGGGACCATCGTCGCGTACCGCAACCTTTGCCAGCATCTTCCGGTACCGCTCGATGGCGGGACGGGTGAGCTCCTGAGCGAAGACGGGGCGCACCTGGTCTGCGGCACACACGGGGCGACCTACCGTCTTCACGACGGCTACTGTGTCGAAGGGCCCTGCGAGGGGATGGCGCTCCAGCGGCTCCACGTGCGGGAAGACCGGGGCGACCTCTACGTATCGGACACGCCGGATTCCCGGTAGACCCGTAAAGGGGCCGGTTGACCATCAATTTGGCCATCGCTTCCTGGGGTCGTTACGCTGTCCCGTTCATGAAGGGGGATACATGCGTAAATACGCTTGGCTATTTTTGAGTATTGGTTTGGTCTTCAGCCTCGTCGGCTGTGGGGACTCTGAGAGCAGTAACGGCACCGGAGGCAACGGCACCGCCACAGTGAGCGGGACCGTGTTCACCGCGTCGTTGGACGATAATTCGACACCACTCGCAGGCGCGACCGTGATGGTCGTCGGTGGGTCGTCTACGACGAGCGGTGCTGATGGTTCGTTTTCGCTCCAGGCTCCGGTGGGGATTGGCATGTTTCGGACGACGGCACCCAACGCATGGGGCGAGCTCGCGACGGGCGACGTGCCTGTGGGAGGCGAAGACATGGCGGAGGCCGAAGTGGTCCCGGACACCCTGGTGGACGTGGTTGCCGGCGAGTTGATGCGGACGATCGATGACACGAAGGGAATGGTTATCGTGGAGTTCGACGCAGAGGTGGCCGTGGGCGGCGAAACCGCTGATCTCGGGAGCAGCTATGGCTTTGCGTTCGTGTTCCGTGCCAACGGGGACGTGGAGATCGGCAACCAGTTGGAGGCCGGGGACGACGCCCAGGTCCTCTTCGCCAATGTGGACGTCACCTCGGACGTGATGCCGTCGGCGGGCACGGGGGGCGGAAGCTGCACGCTAGCGTTCCCCAGCACCACCTTCCCCTCCGAGGCGAAGGTGTTCACCATCGTGGACGTGGCGTCCTGCCCGTAGCCTAGCTGGGGACGACCTGAAATGCGGGCTGGCGACTCTGTCGTCAGCCCGTTTTTTCTTGCTTGGCGTTCCAGGCGGACGGCGACGAAAGAGGTCCAACATCGGCCCAGGGCTTGTCCTCGGAGTTGTGAACGATGTCCTTGCGGGCGGTCAGCACCTCGACGCCGTCGCGCGTCACCAACACGGTGTGCTCGAACTGCGCG
>Ga0233409_10000155_pt1 | contig 11659 bp, 5 predicted proteins | sample Na_oxic_13_MG_FD_179871 | JGI IMG/M metagenome (GOLD analysis project Ga0233409, IMG submission 179871) | Seawater microbial communities from Saanich Inlet, British Columbia, Canada - Na_oxic_13_MG | ecosystem: Environmental > Aquatic > Marine > Inlet | place: Canada: British Columbia... | reverse complement strand
CCCGTACTACGAGCAGATTCGAGCCCTCGACCCGGGCAACGCCAAAGCTTGGTGGCAGCTGGGCGACCTTTACGAGACCACCCAGCGGTGGGACAAGCTCGCTCAGGCGCTCGCGAAGCTCGTCGAGCTCAGTAGCGACGACGAGGTCAAAGCCAACACCTACGTCCGTATGGGCGACCTGGCGGACGATCGCTTCGCGATGCGGCAAGAGGCGGAGGACTACTACCGTCGGGCGCTGCACCTGCAGGACAAGCACGTCGGTGCGCTAGAGGCGCTGGAACGCATCTACCGCGAGGACGGGCGTTCCAACAAGTTGCTGAACATCCTCGAGCGCAAGGCGGAGGCCGTCGAGGACACGGACAGCATCGTGTCGGCGCTGCTGCAGGTTGCCGAAGCCTACGAGGAGCGATTCAACGATCCGAAGGCGGCTGTCGAGAATTACGAGAGGGCCGCCGAGTTGTCGCCTTCGGACCTCAGCGCGCTTCGAGGTTTGGAGCGTTTGTACGCGCAAGAGGGCCGTTATCAGGATCTGATCGGCATCCTCGAACGGGAGTACGAGGTCGTGGCGACCGAGCGCGAGCGGATCGAGCTCCTGATGCGACTCGCCCAGATGTGGGTGCAGGAGTTTCACAAGCCGGAGAACGCGGCGGAGCGCCTGGAGCAGGTCTTGGATATAGATCCGCTGCACGACGATGCGCTGTGTGAGCTCGAGCAGCTCTACCGCACGATGCAGCGGTGGGACGACCTGGTGCGCACGTACGACCGTCACGCGAGCGCGACCTCGGACAGCGAAGAGCGGGCCCGTATCTTCCGCGAGCTCGGCCAGCTCTACGCCTCGCACAAGGACGACGCGGAGCAGGCGATCGACAGCTACCTGAACGCGCTCAATCTCAACGAACAGGATATCTTCAGCCTGCAGGCGCTGACGAAGTTGTACGAGCGCAAGGGCGACTACTCGGCGGCTCTGGACATGATGGGCCAGCTTGCGGCCGTCCTGGACGACCCGGCGGACCAGGTGACGCTCAAGCACCGCATGGGCCGCATTCTCGACAAAGAGCTCGGGGATCGAGTCTCGGCGTTGGAGCAGTTCCAAACGGCGATCGATTTGGACCCTGCGCACCTTCCGTCGCTCGAAGCGATGCGAAGCATTCACGTCGATTCCGGCGATTGGGCGGCGGCTGCCCGCACCCTCGGCCTCGAGATCGAGCACACCGAGAAGGACCGGATTCGGGGCGCCCGACTCGTCGAGCTAGGACGTATTCGTGCGGAGAGGCTCGATGACGAGGCCGGCGCGGTTCAGGCCTTCGAGGCGGCGTCTGCGGCCGACCCGGACAACGAGGACGCCTTGTTGCCGCTGGTCGACTCGTACGTTTCGAACGGCCGGCACGAGGATGCCTTCCCGCTGCTCCAGATTCTGGTCCAGCGCTCGGACAAGCGCGACACCGACGAGCAACATCGGCTTGCGTCGATGTTGGGCGAGACGGCGACCAAGCTGGGCCACGCCGACGAAGCCGTCAGCGCCTACGAGCGAGCCTACGCGATCGACAACGACGATTCGGCCGCGCTCAAGGGCTTGGCTGGAAGCTATTTCCGCGCGGAGCGATGGGACGATGCGTTCAAGTACCATCAGTTGCTGCTGGTCCAACACCGCGATGCCCTCGGCCGCGACGAGATTACCGAGGTCTTCTATCGACTCGGTGTCGTAAAGCGAGAGCAGGGCGAGGACAAGAAGGCGCGCAACATGTTCGACAAGTCGTTGGAGGAAGACACGCATTTCGTGCCCGCCCTCGAAGCGATGGTCGACCTGCAGGCAGCCGAGGGCGATTGGGAATCGGTCGTTCAGTACAAGAAGCGCATTCTCGATGTCGCCGACGAGCCTTCGGCCCGAGCCAGGCTTCTCGTCGAGATCGGTGACCTTTGGCACGAGAAGCTCGAGAACCCGGATGGCGCTGCGGAGGCATTTACCGAATCGCTCGACATCGAGCCTGACAACCACGTCGTGCTGCACAAGCTCTTGGTGGCCTTCCAAGCCGCGGAGCGTTGGTCCGAGGGCATCGACATCATCGAGCGCGTCTCCGGCCTCGAGGCGCGTGACGAGGCCAAGGCCAAGTACACCTACACGATCGGCGTCGTCCTCCGGGACAAGCTGGAAGACGAAGACGCGGCCCTCGAGCGCTTCAATGAAGCCCTCGACCTCGACAGCACGCAGCTAAAGCCGTTCGAAGCCGTCAACAAGCTGCTCAACGAGCGCAAGGACTGGAAGGCGCTCGAGCGGGCGTACCGCAAGATGCTTCACCGCATCATCAACCAGGGCAACACAGATCTCGAGCACAACCTCTGGCACACGCTCGGCATCATCTACCGCGACCGTCAGCGCAACTTCGATGCGGCGGCAGAGTCGTTCCAGATGGCCGCTGGGCTCAAGCCAGACAACGCCGTGGAACACGAGATTCTTGCTGAGCTCTACGCCACGATGCCGGACAAGACCGAGGAGGCCATCGCGGAGCACCAGTGGCTCCTCGCGGCTGACCCGAACAGGCTTGACTCGTACCGGGCGCTCTACAAGCTCTACTTCGACGCGCGCGCCTATGACAAGGCGTGGTGTATCGCGCGTACGCTGACGTACTTCCAGAAGGCCGACGAGGAGCAACAGAAGTTCTACCAACAGTACCGGCAGGATCGCGAGATCCAGCCGAAGACACGGCTGAGCAACGAGAACTGGGTCAAAGACCTGATGCACGCCAACCAGGACATCTACATCTCCAAGATCATGGAGGTGATTGCTCCCGCGGTTCGCGCGTCGCTGGCGCTGACGGACAAGAAGCTCAATCTGCACAAGCGTAAGCCCGAGGACCTCGCCAACCCGAGCCTCGCGCTCGCGCGGCAGTTCAAGCTGGCACAGGACGTGCTCAACGTGTCCATCCCGGTACGCCTCTACATTCAGAAGGAGCTGTCGGGCGCGCTTCGAGACGAGTCGCGCAGCAACCCTCCAGCGATCATCACCGGTTACACGCTGCTCTCGGGATACCGTCCGGTCGACCTCGCGTTCGTCTGCGGGCGTCACCTGACCTACTACCGCGGCGAGCACTTCATCCGCACGATGTACAGCTCGCACACAGAGCTCAGGACCCTCCTGCTGGCCGCCATGCGAGTCGCTGGCATGGGCGGCGGCGACGCCAGCGTGGAGTCCACTGCCAAGCAGTTAGCGAAGCATATGGACCAGGCGCACCTCGACGTGCTCAAGCAGGTCGTTCGCAAGTTCGTCGACGCTGGCGGCCAGGCGGACATCAAGCGTTGGATGCAGGCGACGGAGATCACCTCGCTTCGTGCCGGTTTGCTTCTGTGTGACGACGTCGACACGGCGGTCCGTATGACGCAACAAATTGCATCCGAGTCCACGGCCGACCTCGCTCCGCGCGACAAGGTCAAAGAGATCGTCATCTACAGCATCTCCGAGAGCTACTTCCGCCTTCGCGAGCAGCTGGGTATCCAAATCAAGGTCTGAGCCGGCCGAGCGTGCACCGGGCCCCGTGATGTGACAGGGCTTGTGCATGCTGGAGCTCGAGCTGCGGAGCGAAGCCGACACGCTCGCCTTCGCACGGTCCCTCGCGGCCGTGCTCGAGGGCGGCGACGTCATCGGGCTCGAGGGCGGCCTAGGGGCCGGCAAAACGACCTTCGCGCGCGGCGCCGTGCATGGGCTCGGCGTGCCTGAGGAGACGGCCGTGACCAGCCCGACCTTTGCGCTGCTTCACCAGTATGAGGGACGCCTTCCCGTCGCCCACGCGGACTTCTACCGCCTCGCCGACGAGGCAGAGCTAGAGGAGCTGGGCGTCGACGAGCTGGTCGAAGAGGGAGCGGTGCTCTTTGTCGAGTGGGGTCGGAAGTTTCCCGGGATGGCAAGCCGCACGGCTTTGTGGGTGGAGCTCGAGATCGTCTCAGACGCAGGTCGGCGGGCTCGTTTACGTCCGCACGGTGTCCGGGGCGATGCGATCATCGGTGCCCTCGCTGAGCGAGCTTCGAGGTGAGGGATTCCCGGTTGCGGGGTACTAGGGGCTCTGGTAAGTCCGCGCGAACGTCCAGGTTGAACCAACTCGATGCCCCGCCGCGATGATATTGAAAGCATCCTTCTAATTGGATCGGGGCCGATCGTAATCGGGCAGGCCTGCGAGTTCGACTACTCCGGCACCCAGGGCGCCAAGGCGCTCAAAGAGGAGGGCTACCGGATCATCCTGGTCAACTCGAATCCGGCGACGATCATGACCGACCCGGAGTTCGCAGATCGGACCTACGTCGAGCCGCTGACCCCCGAAATACTGGAAGCGATCATCGAACGCGAGAAGCCCGACGCGGTTCTGCCAACCCTCGGTGGCCAGACCGCGCTGAACCTCGCGTTGGCGCTCGCCGACCGCGGCATTCTCGAGAAGCACGGCGTCGAGCTGATTGGCGCGAACGTCGATGCCATCCGCAAGGCCGAAGAGCGGGAGCTGTTCAAGGCCGCGATGGACAAGATTGGCCTCGGTAGCGCGCGCGCCGGTGTAGCTCGCACCGTCGAGGAGGCCAACGAGATCGCGGAGCAGATTGGGTTCCCGATCATCCTGCGTCCATCGCTGACGATGGGGGGCTCGGGCGGCGGCGTGGCCTACAACAAGGCCGAGTTCGACGATGCGATCCGCTGGGCCTTCCAATGCAGCCCGATTCACGAGTGCCTGGTCGAAGAGAGTCTGATCGGGTGGAAGGAATACGAGCTCGAGGTCATTCGTGACAACGCCGACAACTTCGGGGTCATTTGCACGATCGAGAACTTCGACCCGATGGGGGTTCACACCGGCGACTCAATCACGGTGGCGCCCGCCATGACGCTCACCGACCGCGAGTATCAGCGTCTTCGCAACGCGGCCCGGGCGATCATCACCGAGATCGGCGTCGACACGGGCGGCTCCAACATTCAGTTCTCCGTCAACCCCGCCGACGGAAGGGTGATCGTCATCGAGATGAACCCGCGTGTCTCGCGTTCGAGCGCACTGGCCTCGAAAGCTACCGGCTACCCGATCGCCAAAATCGCGGCCAAGCTCGCCGTCGGTTACCGCCTCGACGAGCTTCAAAACGACATCACTGGGACGAGCGCCGCGTTCGAGCCTACCATCGACTACGTCGTCACGAAGATTCCCCGATTCGCCTTCGAGAAATTCGCCGGCGCCGATCCGCGCCTGACCACCCAAATGAAGTCGGTCGGGGAAGCAATGTCGATTGGCCGCACGTTCAAGGAGTCGCTCCAGAAGGCAGCCCGGTCGTTGGAGACGGGGAGGGACGGCCTCACCTCGCTTCTTGCAAAGGTCGACTACCGTGACCTCGCCGCGCAGGTCCGGCGGCTCATCGAGACGGGCGAAGCGATCAACACCGCGAAGCCGATGTTGGCGGATTTGCCCGATGCCACCGACGAGGAGCTCCGGGAATCGATTCTCGACCTCATTCGGACTCCGCTGTCCGACCGGCTTTGGTACATCGCGGACGGCCTTCGCGTTGGGCTCACCGTCGAACAGATCCACGGTGCCGCCGAGATCGACGTCTGGTTCCTCGAACAGATGCGCCAGATTCTCGCCTACGAGAACACCTTGAAAGCCTCGACGGGCGAGCCCCTTACCGAAGCAGTGCTGCGCAAGGCCAAGGAGCTCGGATTCAGCGACGGCCAGATTGCAGCGCTCCGAGGGGAGGGCGCCAAAGACGTTCGCGCGCAGCGGGCCGCGCGCGGAGTCGAGCCGATCTACTCACGCGTCGACACCTGCGCCGCGGAGTTCCCGGCGCTCACCCCTTACATGTATTCGACCTGGGGTCTCGACAGCGAGGCGCGAACTAGCAGCGACAAGAAGAAAGTCATGATCCTCGGCGGCGGCCCCAACCGCATCGGCCAAGGGATCGAGTTCGACTACTGCTGCGTCCATGCGTCGTTCGCTCTCAAAGAGATGGGCTTCGAGACCATCATGGTAAACTGCAACCCCGAAACGGTGTCCACCGACTACGACACATCGGACAAGCTCTACTTCGAGCCTCTGACGTTCGAGGACGTGATGCACATCGTCGATGTGGAAAAGCCCGACGGGGTGATCGTGCAGTTCGGGGGCCAAACACCGTTGAAGCTCGCGGTGCCGCTCTCGCAACAGGGGGTCCCGATCCTCGGCACATCTGCGGACGCGATCGACCGTGCGGAGGACCGTGAGCGCTTCGAGGATCTGCTCACCAAGCTCAACCTCAAGCGTCCGCGTGGCGGGATCGCCAAAGGCACGAAGGACGCCTTTGCGGTTGCCGAGCGAATCGGCTTCCCGGTCGTGGTTCGGCCGAGCTACGTGCTCGGCGGGCGTGCGATGGAAATCGTCCACTCTCAAGAAGAGCTGGCGCGGTACATGACCGTTGCCCTCGAAGCAGTCGCCGACGCCGGTACTCAGACCATCCTCGTGGACGAGTTCTTGAAGGACGCGATCGAGGTCGACGTCGACTGCGTCTCCGACGGCAACGACGTCGTCATCGGCGGATTGCTGCAGCACATCGAAGAGGCGGGGATTCACTCCGGCGATTCGTCCATGGCGCTTCCCGCCCATGCCCTTCCGCCTGACGTCCTCGCCACACTGCGCTCGTCGACCCGTGCGCTCGCGCTGGAGCTTGGCGTCGTCGGCTTGATGAACGTTCAGTTCGCGGTTCGCGGGAGCGCGGTCTACGTCATCGAGGTCAACCCGCGCGCCTCGCGAACGATTCCGTTCATCAGCAAGGCGATCGGCGTGCCGATCGCCAAGGTCGCGGCCAAGGTAATGGCGGGCGCCACGCTGCCCGAGCTCGGTTACACGCGCGAGATTGTCCCCCACCACATTGCGGTCAAAGAGTCGGTCTTCCCATTCACCAAGTTCCCCGGTGTCGACACGATCCTCAGCCCCGAGATGCGCTCCACTGGGGAGGTGATGGGCATTGCCGACAACTTCCCCGACGCGTTCTACAAGGCGCTGCTCTCCGCGCACTTGGAGCTCCCCGACGAGGGGAAGGTCTTCATCAGTGTGAAGGAAAACGACAAGCCGGCCGCAGCCGACCTCGCGCGGCGCCTGAAGGACCTGGGTTTCGATATCATCGCGACGAAGGGGACCCGTGAGATGCTCGAGCGTGCGGGAGTCGAAGCGGTGAACGTCCACAAGGTGGGCGAGGGCCGGCCGCACATCGTCGACCTTCTGCAGAACGGCGACATCGCCCTCGTGTTCAACACGACGGAGGGCGCGAAGGCCATTCGGGACAGCCGTTCGATGCGCCGCCAAACGGTGTTGAGCGACGTGCCGTACTTCACGACGATCGCTGCCGCTGTCGCTGCCGTCGACGCCGTCGAAGCTAGACGCTTCAGGCCGCCCTCGGTCTGCTCGCTTCAGGAGTACCACGCGCGCACCAGCGAGCTTGCGACGCTTCGGCCACCCAAGCGCTAGCCCCGTAAAGAGAATGCTCCGCATCCTCCACGGGGCTTCGGCTTTGGGTTGCCAACTTTCCAAGCACAGTTTACGAGGATGGGATGGACCGCGTTCCGATGACCCCCGCCGGGCATGCAGCGCTCACCGCCGAGCTCATCGGGCTCAAAGCGGAGCGGCCGAAGATCTCCCAAGAGATCGGGATCGCCCGCGATCACGGTGATCTCAAAGAGAACGCCGAATACCACGCCGCCAAGGACAAGCAGGGCATGTGCGAGGCGCGTATCGCGGAGATTGAAGACAAGCTCTCGCGCGCCGAGGTCATCGACCCTTCGACGCTTGGTGGCGACAAGGTGAAGTTCGGCGCCTTCGTCGAGCTTGAAGACATGGACAACGGCAAGGTCGTCACCTACCGATTGGTCGGTCCCGACGAATCGGACATCAAGCAGGGCAAGATCTCGATCACGTCTCCCGTGGCGCGCGCCATCGTCGGCAAGGAAGTCGGCGATGAGGTGCGCGTCCAAACTCCAGGCGGCGTTCGCAACTACGAAGTCAGCGACGTCCGCTGGGACTGACGGGAACCCGTCCGAGGAAGCGAGCATCGGTGCCCAGACTGCTCGATCATCCTGTCGAAACTTTGCCTGGGATCGGACCCACGACGGGCGCGCATCTACGCAGGCGCGGGTACGCATCGGTCGGAGACCTCTTGTGGTTGTTGCCGAGGGGGTACGACGACCAACGTACTCCCATGCCGATCCATAGGCTCCGGGACGGCGACTACGTGGTGGTGGAGGGTGTGGTTCGAAGGGCTCGGTCCTTTCCGCGCAGCGGCCGAATGGGATTCGAGGCCCGGCTGGAACCTCCGGACGAACCGCCCGGGCACGAAGGCTATCGGGAGCTGAAGCTGCTTTGGTTTCAAGCGATTCCAGGGCTCGCGAGACGCTTCGTCGAGGGGGAAACCGTTCGAGTCGCAGGCAGGGTGCACGACTATCGCGGCACGGCGACGATCGCACATCCCGAGACGCTCGCTGCTGACATGCCGGGGGCGATCGAGCCCCGCTACCCGGAGGTCCCGGGCGTTCGTCGCAAGGCGCTCCGGCGGGCGGTGCGCGCGGCGGTCGACCGTGCGGTCGCGGAGATTCCCGACCTGATTCCACCTGCGCTGCGCGCGGAGGTCGGCGCAGGCACCGTCGGTGAGGCGCTTGCGGCCATTCACATTCCGGACCCCACGACATTCGATGCGGAGGCCGGGGCGGAGCCGCCGACACCGGCGCACCGCAGGCTTGCGCTCGAAGAGCTCGTGCTGTGGGAGCTTGCGCTTCGGTCCCGTCGGGCCTCGGAGCGTGGCGGGGTTGCTCGGCGGTTCGAGATCGAGCCGGCGGTGCAGTCGGCGTGCGGGGCTTTCCCCTTCGAGCTCACCGAAGCGCAGCAGAGGGCCGTCGCGGAGGTGAGTGGAGCCCTGACGAGCGAAACGCCGATGCGTCGGTTGCTTCAAGGCGATGTCGGATGCGGCAAGACGGCTGTCGCGATGGTCGCTTGCGCGCAGGTCGCTGCCGGTGGCGCCCAGACGGTGTTCTTGGCTCCCACCGAGCTCCTAGCCGACCAGCATGCAGAGACTTTGAGACCCACGGCCGAGCTACTCGGCCTCCGTCTTGGCGTTTTTACGGGCGCTCTCAGCAAAGATCAGCGCCGCTCGATGCTCGACCGCTTGGCCACAGGAGCTATCGATGTCGTCGTCGGAACGCATGCGCTACTGAGCGGAGAGGTTCGTTTCGCCGACCTGGGGTTGGTCATCGTCGACGAGCAGCATCGCTTCGGTGTCGCACAACGCCTCCGTCTCGGCACACGCGGGTCGACTCGGCGGCCGCATCTTCTCGTCATGACGGCGACACCGATTCCTCGAAGCCTTGCATTGGTGCTCTACGCGGGGCTCGAGCTAACGACGATCGATGCGAAGCCGCCGGGCCGGGTCCCGGTGACGACCAAGATGATCTCACGCACGCAACGCGCCACGGTGTTTCGCCAGATCGAGCGAGCGCTTGGAGCTGAGGGCAGAGCGTTCGTCGTGTGTCCAGCCATCTCTTCTTCGGACGAGCTCGTTGGTGTCGACCGAACCTTCGACGAAATGAAGGCGCGGTTTGGCGAAGATCGCGTAGGTCAGATTCACGGTCGCCTTTCCGGTGAAGAGCGCCGCGTGCTGATGCAAGCTTTTCGAGCGGGCGAGCTTCAGGTATTGGTCGGAACGACGGTGTTGGAGGTTGGCGTCGACGTTCCCGCGGCGAACATCGTCGTCGTCGAACAGGCCGAGCGCTTCGGGCTCGCACAACTTCATCAGCTTCGGGGGCGCGTCGGGCGAGCGGGTCAGCGAAGTGCTTGCTTCCTCACGTTCGGCGAACCGCTATCCACCGAAGCGGAGGCGCGTCTCCAAGCGCTCTGCGACACCGACGATGGCTTTCGCCTGGCGGAACGCGATCTCGAGCTGCGAGGCCCCGGTCACCTTTTTGGGTATCGCCAATCCGGGGCCAGCGGGCTGCAGTTCGCGAACCTCACCAGGGACCAGACCCTCCTTCAACGCGCCGGCGATCTGGCCGATCGCATCATTGGGGCCGATCCGGATCTGTCGGCGCCGGAGCACGCGACAGCGCGGGCCGCCATAGAGCGCTGGGAACGCAACGCCGCAGTCCGCGAAGACGCCGGCTGAGGGGCCGGCCCGTTTGGCGGGCTTCTTGACGCATCCGCGGGACCCAGGTAGTTCCGAATTATGCCGCTGGTTCACCACACGCAGCGCGAAGTCACGCTCAAGATCGTCTATTACGGGGTCGGGCTGGGGGGTAAGACCACCAACCTCGAGACCATTCACGCGCAGACACGGCCGGAGTGCCGGGGCAAGCTCGTATCGGTGAACACCGAGGCCGAGCGGACGCTCTTCCTCGACTTCCTGCCCCTGCACCTCGGCAAGTTCCGCGGCTACACGGTGCGGCTTCATCTCATCTCCGTTCCAGGGCAAATCGCTCAGGACTCCACGCGCCAAATGGTGCTTCGGAACGTCGATGGCGTCGTGCTCGTCATCGACAGCCAACCCGAAGCGATCGAGGGTAACAACTACGCGATTCGCAACCTCGACTACAACCTGCGGCAAGACGGGACCGATCCCGATCGAATCCCAATGGTGGTTCAGTACAACAAGCGCGACCTGCCTGGCATCCTGGATGTCGAGGAGCTGAGCGAGCGGCTCGGCGTGCCCGAAGGCATTCCGGAGCTCGTCTCTTCGGCCCGTGATGCATGGGGTGTCTTCGAAACGGTGAAGTCGATCGTTCGCGTGTGCATGCGCCAACTCGGTGACCCGAGCCTGCGAAGCGAGGGTCGCGTCGAGTGCTTACTCGATGAGCCGCGCGGCCGATTCTACCCGAGCGGTCCCGTGTCGATGATCCACGCGCTGGTGTCCCAAGAAGCGGACGAGCAAGAGTTGGAGCTCGATGAGCTCGAGCTCGTAAGCGGCTAGGTCAGTGAACCCGTCGGGCCCAGAGTCCGTCGCTGATCGCGTTCGGAACGTTGCGCCGACGATCGAAATGCTTCCGGTGCGCACGCCGACGTTGCCGCCCGCGACCCACACCAACACCTTCCTGGTCGGCACGAAAGAGGCTGTGCTCATCGAGCCGGCGACGCCGTACCGGGAGGAGCAGGACGCGATGGTCCAATGGGTACAAGCCGCCCGTTTGCGCGGCGTCGAGCCGGTCGCGATCCTGGCCACGCATCACCATCCCGACCATGTGGGAGGCGCGATGGCGCTTCGTGAGCGGCTGAAACTGCCTCTATGGGCCCATGCCATGACCGCCCAGCGCCTCGACGGCATCGTCGAAATCGACCGCTCGATTCAAGACGGTGAACGCATCGAGCTCGACGGCCCGACGCCGACCTCGCTGACCGCGCTCCACACCCCCGGCCACGCACCCGGGCACCTGTGCTTCACCGACGAGGCGAGCAATATCATGATCGCCGGCGACATGGTCGCCTCGGTCGGTACCATCATCGTCGAGCCAACCGATGGGGACATGCTCTTGTATCTCGAGTCGCTTCGAAAGATGTCAGCGCTCGAGCCAGCCGGGCTGCTTCCCGCGCACGGCGACTTGATCGAGCAGCCGCAAGCGATCCTGAGTTTCTACATCGAGCACCGACTGATGCGTGAACGCAAGGTGCTCGATGCGCTCGACGCGCGTGGTGAGGCG
>Ga0233409_10000154_pt1 | contig 11682 bp, 10 predicted proteins | sample Na_oxic_13_MG_FD_179871 | JGI IMG/M metagenome (GOLD analysis project Ga0233409, IMG submission 179871) | Seawater microbial communities from Saanich Inlet, British Columbia, Canada - Na_oxic_13_MG | ecosystem: Environmental > Aquatic > Marine > Inlet | place: Canada: British Columbia... | reverse complement strand
CTCAGAAAACGTCTAATTGTCTGTTTCACAGCCGTCGGAATTGGTTTTGTTTTGTCGTACGGTTTCAAGGAAAAACTGTTTCAAATCTTAACCCGCCCCCTGATAAGCGTAATGCAAACCGGCGACAAGCTTATCTTCACCGGTCTTCCCGAAGCTTTCTTTACTTACCTGAAAGTAGCACTTCTTTCCGGCATGATTCTGGCTACTCCTGTAATTTTTTATCAGTTCTGGATGTTTGTTGCACCCGGACTCTATGAAAAAGAAAAACAGCACATGATCCCCATTGTTTTTCTTTCCACTTTTTTCTTTGTTGGCGGTTCATTTTTCGGGTATTTCATTGTATTTCCATACGGTTTTAAGTTTTTTTTAGGATTTGCCTCTGAAATAATACAGCCGCTTCCCTCCATGCGGGAGTATTTAAGTTTCGCATCAAAATTATTGCTTGCTTTTGGACTTGTTTTTGAGCTTCCTTTGATTATTACCTTTCTTGCCAGACTTGGCATGGTCTCCGTAAGCTTTTTAAAGAAAAACAGAAAGTATGCCCTTCTGTTGTTCTTTGCAGGCGCAGCTATTTTAACGCCTCCGGATGTTGTGACGCAGGTCATGATGGCCTTACCATTGATAGTGCTTTATGAAATAAGTATTATCGGCGCCAGAATTTTCGGAAAGAAAAAATCTGAAGAGGACGATAATAACGATAATAAATAGAGAAATAAGATACTTACATTTCAATCCGAGAAAAGGGAATGTTTTTTTAAAGATTTTTTTATCGTTGACAGATTCGCATCTGCTTGATAAATAGTTTTGCGTCTATCAAGTTAAATAGGACGCAGATTTTCACAGATATACACAGATAATATTGTTATTTTGCAATTTAAGAATCTTGATGATCTGTGTTCATCTGTGTCCAAAAAAGGAAATTCCTATACTATTAAATTAATTTAAAAAATTAAAGGGGGGAAGTTGTTTATGAATAAAAGGTATTTGGTAATTGCTGCGATTGCTGTGATATCCGCCATTTTTATTGCGACCGGTATTTATGCCGGAACCGAAGTAAAAGATGAGATCGTGATGGAAAACAAGGCGTATGACAAACATACTAAAAGTATACAAACGTTTTCGCACATGAAGCACGCAAAGGAATATGCGGAGAAAAATCCGGATCTTTACAAATTAGCCTGCGGAGAGTGTCATCATGAAGATAAGGATGGAAAAAGTAAACCGCTGACCGAATTAAAAGAAGGCGATGAGGTACAAAACTGCATCGAATGCCATAAAAAAGCTAGTTATATTAAAGGCAAAGAAGCAAAGGGACTCACAAAGAAACAGAAACGAGAGTACCACGCCAATGCCATTCATGATAACTGCAAAGGCTGCCACAAAAAATTCAACAAGAAAATGAAGTTGAAAGCAAAGGATGAGGGAGCGGCACCGATAACGTGCAAACAGTGCCATCCTAAAAAGAAATAACAATACAGGTAAATATAATTAATAGGGTGATCATCATTTTTAAGACGATTGCCCTATTTTTTTTGATTTTTATAGGAAGCGGCTTTGCGGACCATGCTTATGGCCCATGAGGGAGTGCCCAGGGCATGTATATGGGTGTAAGTCGCCAGAACATTTTTGTAACAGACGCCGTCACGATTATTAATAAAACCGGTGCCTCTTTTCATGTTAAAAGCCAGATCGTTATCCGTCCCCCGCCATTTTAAAACCCGGGAATAGTGAAACTCATGCCCTTTAAGTTCGGTGCCGATTTTATAATATGGATTCGGCTGTTCAACCGTAACAATTGTGTATCCGTGTCCCTGAGGTCTTCTGGAAAAGTCAAAGACAACCGGCAGCACCCCGGCCATGGGAAATGACTTTTCGTCTAAAACCAGCTCTTCTCCCAGGTACATCAGACCGCCGCATTCAGCGTATATTGGAAGGCCTTCCTGGGCCAGGGCCTTTAACTGCTGTCTGAATGTTACATTTTCTGCCAGTTGTCGGGCATGGGTTTCGGGAAATCCGCCTCCGATATAAAGGGCATCCACAGGTGGAATATTATCGTTGACAAGGGGACTTATAAATATCGTTTCTGCACCGGCCGCTTCAAGTGCATCAATATTTTCCGGATAATAGAACTGAAAAGCCGAATCCTTGATGATACCGATTTTTGGCCGTAGCTGCTGGTCGGAATCAAGCAAAGATCCCGTTTCAGGGGGGATGCTTTCTCGAAGTTCTGCTGAAATAGGAAGTGCGCCGGCATTATCGGCAACCGCGGCCAGCGCTTCAAGATCAAGATAGCGGTTGGCTATTTGAGATGCAGCATCGATAGAATCCTTTGCCCAGCCGTGTTCCGGTGTGGGTAAAAGCCCCATGTGCCGTTCAGGGAAATTTTGCCAGTCGAGTTTTGGGATTGCACCCAATACGGGAACATCACAATGATGTTCAATACTGTTTCGGAGAATTTTTTCATGCCTGGGTCCGGCAACCCGATTTAATATAACTCCTTTTATATTCACATCAGGGTCGAACTTCATACATCCAAGGACAGCAGCAGCCATGGTTCGGGTAGATTTCGTGCAATCGATGCAAAGAATCACCGGCGTTTGCAGCAGTTTCGCCAATTCCGCGGTACTGGTACTACCTTCTATGTCTATACCGTCATAAAGGCCCCGGTTCCCCTCTATAACTGCAATATCGCCTTTTGTGGAATGCAAGAAAAATGATCGCAGGATATGTTCTTTTTCTATCAGGAAGGTGTCCAGATTGTAGCAGGGCCGGCCAGCCGCAAGGGCAAGCCAGCCCACATCGATATAGTCCGGACCTTTCTTAAAAGGTATGGCTTGTCTGCCAAGCGCTTTCCATGCGGCAATGATTCCGATGGACAGTATGGTCTTACCCGATCCTCCCCGCAGGGCTGAAATTAAAATTCTGGGGAAATCCATATTTTCCTGCTGCACAGGAGGTTTTTAAATTAAAATATTTTCCGGATCGGCCTTTTTAATACAAAAAATCTATGCTTTAATCTTCGTGCTCGGCCGCAGCCTGCTTGCCGACACCTTTTAGACTATACAAGGTTGTGCTTCCGCTGGACCAGTACTCAAGGACTTCATCCGTAATCATTTTACTAATCAGCTTTTTGGCAGGCCTGGGCTTTTCACCCAGTATTTTACAAAGGTCGTTAAAATAGAATTTGGTTTTCCCTTTTTTCTTTTTGAGCGCTGTTACGATTTTTTCAGCTGCTTCCGCTTGATCCATGATTTAGCCTCGTCTCTTTTAGTGCAGGGGACACGTGATGTGCCCCCTGCGGGTTGATTTTCGTTTAGAACTTAAAGTTCGATGTCTGACGCCAGGTAAAATAGGCCGGATCACGAAAATCATCAATAAGATGATGGGTGAACTCGAGTTCACATTTCTCAAAGAATCTTTCCCATCCGATCCTTTCCGCCCATTCACCCAAACGTTCATACTTGTTGGCATCTGCCGCATAGGCTTCTACCATTTTCTTGATACAGTCTGTCATCTGAGGCCAGCGAGGCATTTCGTTAGGGATAAAGGCAACAACAACCTTTGAGAACTTGGGAGCGCTGATCCGGTTTGATACCTTTCCGCCTGCCATGAGCACGATACCATCGCCCACATCATCTGCCAGCGGCATGGAGGGACACATGGTGTAGCAGTTGCCGCAGAACATACATCTGGGCTCGTTTACGATGATACTTTTAACCTCGGTTCCGTCTTCCAGTTTAACCTTGCCCGGCTTGAGGGCGGCCGTGGGACAGGCAGCGATAGCCAGAGGAATTTCGCACATCTTGTCCAGATATTCATGATCCATTATCGGCGGCTTGCGGTGATAGCCCAGAATGGCGATATCCGAGCAATGGACGGCGCCGCACATGTTCAGACAGCAGGCCATGGAGACCCGGAGCTGGGCCGGAAGCCGCATATTGGTGAAATCATCAAAAAGTACATCCATGGTAGCTTTAACAGTACCGGATCCGTCTGTTGCCGGTGTGTGACAGTGGATCCATCCCTGGGTATGGACGATGTTGGTAACTCCGGCGCCGGTACCCCCGATGGGAAACTTGTAACATCCACCGGCTTGCTTACGGCTCAAAAGATCCTGCTTCAAAGGCTCTACTTTTTCCTTGCTGTCCACCATGAATTCAATGTTGTTGCGTGTAGTGAATCTGAGATGTCCGTCACAATGCTTGTTCGCGATTTCGCAGATTTCACGGATATGGGATACGCTCATGAGACGGCACCCGCCGACTCTTACGGTGTAAACTTCGTCGCCGGTTTCGGAAACATGGACCAGAACCCCTGGTTCCAAAATTTCATGATACAGCCATTTACCCTTGTTCTTTGCAATTACCGGAGGGTAAAATTCGTCAAATTTTCTTGGGCCGATGTCGGTTATCCTGTTTTCCATCGGCTTGTCAGGATTGTAACCTGATGATATAAATGCCATAGTTTTTACCCCCTATCTTTGATGGTATTTTCTGAATTCTTTGATATCACGTTGGAAACCGCCTTCAACTTCATCTTCCTTCCAGAAGATGTACGGGTTGGTGCGTGGTTCCTGAACATGCCGTGCATCCGGTTTAATACCTGTCTCCTCAAGCAGCCTCTGGAAACCCTGGCGCTTCATGAGCTCGCCAAGTCTTTCGCGGTTTTTTCCTTCTTCCATCCACCAGTCCCAGATGGGCTCAATGACGTTCTCTTTAATTTCATCGTAAGGTTCTTCCACCTTAATGAACGGAACTACAAGAGACCCCATTTGCGCACCGTCAAGAATCGGGGCCTTTGCTCCGGCAAAGATCGAACAGCCACGGTCATTACCTATTCTCAATGCTCTTGGCATGACGTTGATGCAGTGCATACATCTATAACATTCCGGAGTGTTTATTTCCAACTTGCCATCTTCATACCGCATGCAACCGGTGGGGCAAAGATCGATCACTTCTTTCTGGATGTCGAATGGTCCCCAGTCACGTCCGGCATGAGAGCCGCCGTTGGGAGGAAGTTCACCACCCACATAAGCCTTAACCGCTTCCTGATCTATTTTAATATCATCACGCCAGGTGCCGACAAACGCCAGGTCCGCCCGTGCGATTGATGCAACGCAGCAGTTGGGGCACCCGTCAAATTTAAATTTAAACTTATAGGGAAATGCCGGCCGATGGAGCTCGTCCTGGTATTCAACGGTGAGATCATGGCAGATTGCCTGGGTGTCAAAGCAAGCCCATTCACACCGAGCCGCGCCCACACAGTCGGCAGGTGTTCTCAGGTTTGACCCGGAACCGCCCAGATCCTGATTCAGGTTATGTCCCAATTCCCAGAAGATCTCTTCAAGCTGAGGGGTTGTGGTGCCGAGGAAAATAATATCTCCTGTTGAACCATGCATGTTGGTCAGGCCGCTTCCGCGTCGCTCCCAGAGATCGCAAATCTCTTCAAGGTATTTGGTGGTATAGAATTTGCCGGCAGGCTGGGACACACGCATGGTGTGAAAATGGGCAACGCCCGGAAACATCTCGGGCTGGTCGCAATACCTGCCGATGACACCTCCTCCGTAGCCAAATACCCCGACGATGCCGCCATGTTTCCAGTGCGTCCGGCCGTGCTTGAAGGAAAGTTCAAGCACCCCCAAAAGATCGTCACAACAATCCTCAGGAATCTGGTATTCAATGTTTCTTTCATTTTTTGCCCTTGATTCAGCTTCTCGCTTAATGTCGGTCACAAAACTTGGCCATTGACCGGTTTCGAGCTGATCCAACAAAGGGGTTTCATGTTTTGCCATATTCATTCCTCCATTCATCTTTAGATTTAACTATCCTTTCGATTGAAATAAAACCCTCTCCTATTGGAGTTGTATCGTTCACCTCCTCTCACGAAATGATTCACTTTTTTTCTTTACGTTTTTATGAGTTAAGCATTTAAATAACAAAGGTAATCCTCCAAAGGGAAATTATATAAAATTAATCTTTATTCTTGTCAATAAAAAAGCAGGGCTTCTTGCGGTTTAATAAAAATTTATTTTAAATTGAGATTTTCGCTGGGTTACGATCGGTTCAATTTTACCTCAAATGTTTGATGACATTATAAAGATTATCCACATGTTTCTTTAGATGCCGCCTGATGACAGGCACTTCCGGCGCCTGGGGATGATAGGTCTCAACAATGGAGTGGTTCAAATCGAGCAAATCTTTACGACTGCAGGCTAAAAGATGTTTCTGGAAACAATCGGCCAAAGGCTCTGAAAACAGACTGATAAGTGGTTTTAAAGCCAGTCCTTCAAAAAAGCCATTCAGGGTTGCTTTTAGCGCAATATTATCAGACCATACGATTTCTCCGACACCGTCCAGCCGGTCAAGGCGCATTCTGATTGTAAGATTTAGAAAAAACACCAGCAATGCTTCCAGTATCAGTTCCATATCCGGGTCTTTATTAATCCCGTTATTTTCAAACATGGGTCGGTACTGTCTTACTGTAATTAGCTTTACATCAATCCTGTCATTTTGACATTTTAAGACAAGATCTCCGGCCGCATGATGCCATGAAAATATTTGTTCGAAGGTTTCGACATTGTAGTAACAGGTAAGAATCCTGGCGGCTTGTCGGTAAAGGTTTGTGGCTTGATCGGCTGTAAGGAAATAGTTGCCGTGCTCATGATCCCAGACAACAATTTTGTATTTTTCATCTGCCGGATCAAGGGAAATGTGGAATTCGTTATATCCCTGGAACCACTCTCCTAAAAACATTCCGATTTCATCACCTGCAATAGAGACACAACCCTGGCCGTAAACTTTGGGCAGAAATGAAAACGGAAAATCTTCATTGAGCTGTTTTAAAAGACCATATTCTCTTTGAACACAATTTTTGCCTGCATTGGAGATTGCTACATTCAATACAAAGGGTATTGCTGTCCCGTGTAACACCGTTTCAATCCGGGCCGGATGATAAAATTCACCGTGTTTTTCGAGAAAGATTCTTATTTCTTCGATATCTTGGGATGTTACCTCTCGATGCATATGTTGTGAAACAGCACTAATAATGATTTCAGATCTGCCCTTTTCCAGAAAATTTCGAACGGCGGTAAAATAGTATCCATGGCTCACACAAATCCCGGAATCATTGGGTTGCTGCTGTCTGCTCATGGGAAGGAGGGTGTTCCACATCTGGCTATTTTTTTGGACAGGGGTTTTTTTATGTGACAAAAAATACTTGAATTGCGGTGCGTTGGGCATGGTTTAGGTTCTGAAGGTCAAAAAGACGACATCTTATCCGGATTCTTTTCGAAAGGCTTGGATCTCTTTTAATAGTTCAGGGGCTACTTCATAACCGAGTTCAACCGCTTTATCCACATGTTTTATTGCCAGATCATATTTCCCATTTTCGAGATAGGCGATTGACAGATTGTTGTGAGCGATTGCAAAGGCCGGCTCCAGTTCCAAAGCCTTGAGGTTGGTTTCGATACTTTCATCAATCAACCCTTTCATTAAGTAAGCATTTGCCAGTGTGGCATAAGCCTGCAAGAAGTTGGGATTCCACCGTATTGCCTTTTGAAGTGACCGGATGGCTTCGTCGATTTCACCTTTTTGCAGATGGACAAATCCGATGTTGCCGTGACCTTCGGAAAATCCTGCCCGAACCTTGATCGCCTGCTGGTTGTATGCCATACAGCCGTCAAGATCACCGCGTTGCAAGCAGAGTCCTCCGAGCTGCACATAGGCCTCGGCCAGGTTCGGGCTGCAATGGATGACTGCAATCAGCTCTTTTTCAGCTTCGTCGTATTTTTGCAGCCCCAGTAGCGCGACAGCAAGGTTGTATCGGGATGTCCCACATTCCGGGTTGCCGGCGATGGCAACCCTCTGGCGAGCTATATATTCTTCTGCGTTTTTTGCTTTTGGCATGATTTATCCTTTCAATAGATTCTATTTTATTGTTGACGGTCTCGTAAAAACTCCAACTTCTGCGTTGTGCTGCATTTCGTAATCATTCAACGTACAAAAAGTACGCCTCATGATTACAAAATTTGCACGCCTTGAAGTTGGAGTTTTTACGAAGCCATCATTGTTAATTGTAGGTAAGATTTAAAACATTTCAATTTTGGGGTAAGTATGTCAGCAACTTTTGGTTGTCAAGAAAAAAACAGATAGAGATGGGTCACAAGACTATTGACAGGCCATAATCATTTATAATATAAGGGTCGATCTTAATTGTGTGTTTAAAAAAGATAACTTTTTACTAATACTTGGAACTTTATCAACAGGAGGTACTCATGGCAGATTTTTATATTAATGTTTTTTTGGATGACGAGAAAACCAAAAAAATTGAAGATGCGGGTTTGGCCGATCAGATTGCTGAAATAGACGGTAAAAAGGCAATTCAGGTGGGTATGACCAAAAAGGAAAAAAAGAAACTCGTTAAAGGCTTTGCGGATTTAACCTTCGATGAGGCAAATGCATGTGTTCTTCCGGAAGACGGCGAGAATACTTTGCTGGATGTTCTCTCACAAACGCAAACGATTGACTGTATGAAGGTGGCAATTATAAAACTTTATAATCCGCTTGCCGGACGGAGTATATCCGGAAGAGGCTCATCGGGCCGATAGTATTTCCCTGGTATAACGCGCTATAATCGAGGCCCTTGAAATCATTCTATTTTGTTACCGTTATCCGAATTTGAGCAAAAATCCGGTCAAAAATGATATTTTTCAAGGGTCTCGTACACATCACATTTTTAATTCCTTCTTTGGTTTCCCGTTGCAACATCGACCTTGAGCCGCACCATCCTTTTTTGAAAAATTTCGGGTTGGCTTATTAAGCTGTTTCCAGAGATCGCCTAGTTTTCCCTTGACATAACCTCTCACTTTATTTACCTTTTCTGTATACATCGTTACGGACTACACTTTGTTTTTCTTTTTTAAAGCAACAACGAGACCTTTGAAAAATGTTCATTTTTGTTCAAGGCCAAGAAAGGCGATAATTTTAACCACAGGAATACATTGAGTATTTTGAGGATTAACCCACCAAAGTTCGGTGGCGGGTTAAAATTTGAGCCTGACGCCGGGATTGGGCAAAAAGGGGCGTTTTGCAAAGGTCTCGCAACACTTTCTGCTAAAAGGGGGGTCTTATGCTCGCAGGATGTTTCACGGCAATTGTCACACCGTTTAAAAATGATACCGTCGACTATGAAGGTCTTGGCAACCTCTCGGAATTCCAGATAAAAAACGGAATAACCGGGATCCTGGCTGTAGGGACTACCGGGGAGAGTCCTGTTTTAACCTGGGATGAACATAATCGGGTTATTGAGATCGTTGCGGAAAAATCAAAAGATAAATGTATCTGCATTGCAGGTGCAGGGAGTAACAACACAAAAGAGTCGCTGGAAGGAACAAAGCATGCGGTTGCTGTAGGTGCTGATGCGGTTTTGCTGGTAGATCCTTACTATAACGGACCCAGTTCCCTTGAAATACGTCGGGAATACATCGCCCCTGTTGCTGAAGCGGCTCCCGATATCGAGATTATTCCTTATGTAATTCCCGGGAGAACCGGTGCGCAGCTTTTACCCGAGGATCTTGCCATCCTTAACCAGACATATAAGAATGTCAACACGGTCAAAGAGGCCACGGCTAATCTTGGAAATATGCGCAGCACAAGAAATTGCTGCGGGTCGGATTTCACAATACTATCCGGTGATGATGGGATGACTTTTGAAATGATGCTCGATCCTCAGATCAAGGCGTCCGGCGTTATTTCGGTTGCGTCAAATGTTGCTCCCGGTCCCATCACTGAAATGGTTCGACTGCTCGAACAGGGTGAGCAGCAAAACGCCCAAAAGCTGTTGACGGCGCTTGAACCCCTTTTTGGTCTGGTTACAGTCAAAACCATGGAAAAGACGCCTTATGGAGAGGTCGGATGCCGGGCCAGAAACCCGCTGGGTTTCAAAACGTTGATGTCGATTTTGGGCATGCCCTCCGGTGGATGCAGACAACCTCTTGGAAAAATGACGCGAAACGGACTTGAAACGGTTCTTTCGGCGGCGCGCAAAGTACAGGCCGACAATCCCGAGATATTACAACCGGTAGCCGAATTTTTTAATGTCGATATTGAACAGCGTTTGAACAATCCTTCGAGTTGGGACGGCCTTTTTTACGAGGAATATTGATGTAACGTAATTTGATGCCGGACATCGGGATTGGGCAAAAGGGGGCGTTTTTCAAAGGTCTCAAATCCGATATCCGGCATTAAGTTTTTTTTCTTCAATCAGTCGCGCTTTCCTTGAGCTTAAAACTTCCTTCTTTATAAAGAACGTCTTTTAACCATTTAAGACCAAATTCCAGCAGAGCTACCTCATCTTCCCTAATCTTCTCAACGGTTGCAGGGTCGATATTATACCGGTTCAAAAATGAGCTTTCGAAGACAAACTGTTTATATTTATCGATATTGTAGCTGACTAAAAAAAACATTTTCTTACTCTCTTCAATAAGCTTGAGATTCGGAGGAAAAGATCTTTTCCTCACAACAAGATCGGTCCAGCCCGCATTAATTTCATCATGGATATCAACGCCCTGATCTTTCCGCCATTCACGGACAGTCCATTCTTTTTTCTCTTCAAAACCCAGGCAGTGAGGTTCATTTACAAAAAAATAGAATCCCTCATCATCAACACCTTCCCTGTGACTCAGCGACGCAACGCCAAGGGGATAATAGCGGCAAGTTGTGGGTCTGTCTTCATAGATTATACACCCGTTATCGGTTACAAATGGGCATGATTTTAAATCATCGTCCATCATTCTCAGAGTAACCATGGGAAGGTCTGTCTTTTCCAAAAGACGAGGAACCGTGTACATTGCCAGAAATTCATCTGAAGGAAGCTGTAAACGATTTTTAAGCCTGATAATGTCATAAGGAGTCAGTGCAATATTAATATCTCTGCAGCACTTGGTAAAACATTTTACCCCTTTATGACATTTAAACTGGAATTTACTATCCAAGCTAAGCCTTACCGGTTTAATATCGGCCATTTTATCTGATATGGTCATATTGATTTTCCTTTCCATTAGTTTTTTAATTGTGAATTTTGTGCTTTTTGTGGCAAAACTTTTTTCTTCTCGCCACAAAGGCACCGAGACACTAGGAAAGCATAACAAAATAAAATTCTTCGTGTCTTTGTGTCTTGGTGGCAAATATTTCTTGGTTCTCTCCAAGCCGTAGGCTTACGAGCCGGAGGCCGGCTTTTCTGGGTTGGGTATTGATGAACTCAAATTTCAGATATTACTATCCAAAACACAAAACAATGTCAACCTGTGAGAAAAAACAGATTGTTAATCATAGAAACACTTTTGACAAAAACTTTGGTCTTGATTTCAATTGTAAAGATGCTATAAATTTCGAGATGAATTTTATTGTTAATATAATATTAATCTTGGAGGTTTTTGATGGACAAACTGACCTGTTCTGAATTTACACTGGGACGACGATTTGTAGGGCGTCTTCCTCATGGCAAAGATTTGATTACATCTATCGAAGATTTTTGTAAAGAGTCGTCAATACAAATGGCTACATTTTCTGTAATCGGTGCGGTTTCTTCCGCGACCCTGGGGGCATATGATCAAAAACAACAGGTTTATGCAACATTCACCCAAGAAGAAACTCTTGAAATAGTAACTTGCACCGGAAATATCTC
>Ga0233409_10000153_pt1 | contig 11684 bp, 10 predicted proteins | sample Na_oxic_13_MG_FD_179871 | JGI IMG/M metagenome (GOLD analysis project Ga0233409, IMG submission 179871) | Seawater microbial communities from Saanich Inlet, British Columbia, Canada - Na_oxic_13_MG | ecosystem: Environmental > Aquatic > Marine > Inlet | place: Canada: British Columbia... | reverse complement strand
ATGGCTTTTATAAAAAAAATGCTCCGTTGTCAAAAAAAACAGATGACATAATTTATTATACGATTTTAATCTATTTTGTCAACCTTTTTCTCGCTTATTTCCTGCAAATTTATTTTATATTTATTTAATCTGCGGATAGCTAAAAAGAAATAGTATTAGTAATTTGATCTATTGTTTTTGTCAAGGTTTATTTTTAATTATCTTTATTTTATGATAACGTTTTTTTCCTGCCCTTAACAATATTTCCAGGTCTATAATATCACTATCTGTTAGCAAATAATCAAATGATTCAATGCGCTTGCCATTTACATACGCTCCTCCCTGCTCAATAAGCCTTCTGGCCATATTCCCAGAGCTTGCCAGACCAACTTGATGATACAGCTTGAAAGCCGGGATGCCGTCTTTGAACCGGTCTTCTTCGATATGTGATTGGGGTATCGAATCCAGGGCTTCCATAGCTAATTTTTCCGAGTCCAACAAAGAAACACCCAACGTGGTTGACGGATTATTACTTTCAGAATCATTTCGGATAATCGAGCTTGACGGCATGATCTCTTCAGGCACAACTCGAGGACCGAACATACGTTCCGCAGCGAAATACGCTTTAAGGGCTTCTTCCCTGCCATGAGCAATCCGTGTGGCTTCAAAAGCCAGAATAGCTTTGGCACTGTTCAAATCTTCCCCGCTCAATTTTCCAAGTTGTTTTATTTCTTCCATGGGTAAAAATGTAAATAGAGCCATGAATTTAACAACATCTCGATCATCTGTGTTTATCCAGTATTGATAATATTCATAAGGAGACGTTTTATTCGGGTCAAGCCACACAGCACCTTCAGCTGTTTTGCCCATTTTCGCGCCGCTGGTGGTGGTTATTAATGGAAAGGTAATCCCAAATACGGTTTCTTGACGAACCCTTCTAATTAACTCAACTCCAGCAACAATGTTTCCCCATTGATCACTCCCTCCCATCTGCAATCTACATCCATAATGATCATAGAGTTCCAGAAAATCATAAGCCTGCAAAAGCATATAATTAAATTCAATAAAATTAAGGCCTTCTTCGGATTCAAGGCGCATTTTATAGCTTTCGGCTTTTATCATACGATTAACAGAAAAATGTCGTCCAAAATCTCTTAAAAAAGGTATATACTCTAATTTAGTCAGCCAATCGGCATTGTTCAACATCAGCGCCTTGTCATCACTAAAGTCGATGAAGCGAGACAGCTGTTTTTTAATACCAATTGCGTTCTCATCCACCATCTCAGGTGTTAGAAGCTTACGCATTTCAGTCTTTCCACTCGGATCGCCCACAAGGCCTGTACCTCCTCCGATAAGAGCTATAGGACGATGCCCGTGTCTTTGCATATGTGCAAGCGACATTATAGGAACAAGGCTCCCTACATGGAGACTGGACGCTGTAGGATCAAAACCGATATAACAAGTTACTTGTCCGGCTTCGAGATATTCGTCCAGCGCTTTCCCATGTGTTGTCTGATCAACAAAACCTCTTTCTTTAAGAATATCGATCAAATTCGCCATGTTATTTTTGCCTCATTCATAATTTTCAAGTTAAATAGGACGCAGATTTTCGCAGATATACACAGATAATATTTTTATTTCTTAATTTAAGAATCTTTGTAATCTGTTTTCATCTGTGTCCAAAAAAGAAAGTTCCTATACTATCAAGTTATTTGTTTGCATATTCCACAGCTCTGGTTTCACGTATAACCATAACCTTTATCTGTCCTGGAAAGGTTAGAGATTCCTCAATTTTTTTGGCAATGTCTCTGCTGAGAAGCGTTGCCTCTTCATCAGAAATAATACCACTTTCGACGATAACCCTGAGCTCTCTTCCGGCCTGAATAGCATAAGTATTGGCGACCCCATTAAATGATTTTGCTATCTTTTCAAGGTCCTCCAGCCTTTTGATATAGTTTTCAAGCAGTTCCTTACGAGCACCTGGTCTAGCCCCTGATAAAGCATCAGCAGCTTGTATTAACAAGTCATACACGGAACTAGGCGGCACATCTTCATGATGAGCAGCAATGGCATGCACAACATTAGGTGTTTCACCAAATTTTTTTGCAAGTTTAGAACCGATTATAGCATGTTGACCTTCGACCTCGCGATCAATAGCCTTTCCGATATCATGCAGCAATCCCATGCGTTTCGCCAGTTTCGAATCGAGTCCCAATTCAGACGCCATAATACCACTTATAACACCCACCTCAACCGAATGCTGCAGAACATTCTGAGCATAACTGGTACGAAACTTTAATCGACCAATATAGTTAATAAGTTCGCTATGAATACCGTGAACACCCAGATCAAACGCTGCCTGTTCTCCGGCCTCTTTTATTATTAAATCAACCTCTTTCCCTACTTTTTTAACAACATCTTCGATGCGGGCCGGATGAATTCTACCATCCGATATTAACCGCATCAATGAAAGCCTTGCAACCTCACGTCGAACCGGATTAAAACCGGACAAGATGACCGCCTCAGGCGTATCATCAATAATAAGATCAATACCGGTTGCCGCCTCAAGTGCACGAATATTTCTACCTTCTCTGCCTATTATTCGCCCTTTCATCTCATCGTTTGGAAGTTGAACCACTGAAACAGTGTGTTCAGCAACAAAATCTCCGGCGTACCTTTGGATAGCGGTGGCCATGATCTTTGTGGCTTTTTTATCTGCCTGCTCTTTTGTTTCATTCTCTATCCTTTTGATAATCTTGGCACCTTCATATCGTGCCTCGTTTTCCATAGCTCTAACAAGAAGTTCCTTGGCCTGTTCCGCTGTTAAACCAGAAATCTTTTCGAGCTGTCTTTTCTGTTCTTCAATGAGTTCATTATATTTAATTTTAATCCGCTCTATTTCTTCCTCTCTTCTCCCAAGCTTTTTCTCTTTTCGCGAAATGTCCCGTTCCCGACGTTCGAATTGATCTATCTTGCGGTCGATATTCTCCTCTTTTTGTATCAACCTTTGCTCTTTGTTTTTCAATTCATATCGAGTCTCTTCAGTATCAGCATCAAAGTCACTTTTCATCTTGAAAAGTCTGTCTTTAACCTCCAGTTGGGCTTCTTTTATCAGAGTTTCTGATCTCCTCTTGGCATCCTCTAATATTCGCGAAGTCTCCCTTTCAGCCGCCTTAACTTTCTGAGCTACAATTATCCCTTTAACCCAATAGGCAATTGCAAAGCCTATCACGAATGCAATCATGCCTATCAATAAATTATATTCATTCATTAGCTTACTCCCTAAAAATATTCATATTTAGTGCCTGAACGAAAACTGTCTTTTCCGCCAATATCTGCGTCAGACTCAAATTTTAACCCGCCACCGAATTTTGGTGGGTTAATCCTCGAAATACTACCAGTATTACTGCTTGCCCCGTAGGTCCGGCAGATCGTACTGGGGTGGTTAAAATTTTTGTCTTCCTTGATCTTAACGAAAAATCCTAGTTTTCGTTCGAGCACTATTTAACACTCTCATCGAGATTAAACATTTAAGTTTCAATAGGTTAAATTTGATAGCTTCGTAAAAAGTCCGATTTAGACGGTTTCGTAAAAAGTTCAAATTCAAGGCGTGCAAGTTTTGTAATCATAAGACGTACTTTTCGTACGTTGAATGATTACGAAATGCAGCACAACGCAGAAGTTGGACTTTTTACGAGACCGTCAAATTTGATATCAGATAAAACTAAATTAACCGCTATACGATACGACCCATAAAAAATCTTATTATGAAGAAGATTATGAATGAGAAATTTAGGAGGAAAAAGGTAAGGTGGCTGAAAAGCTGCTTATGTCTGCATGACCTTAACGATTCAATAGATTTGGACAGGCACTTTCAGCTGTATCAGATTGATAGCTTTTCTTTGATCTGAAGTAAGCAGGACCCCTGTCACAATGCCGTGTTGGGAGGTCTTTGAACCAATAAAATAAAGTGGGCACCTTTTAATTTCTTTAGGCTTTTCTGTACAAGCAGAACATGCGCACCAAAATCAGGGAAGGCTCCCTTTAAATAGATGTTGGGTCAAAGAACATCTTCCAATCACAAACATGGCAGGGGTCAAACGCCTGGTTTAAAAAACATCAAGGTCGCATTTCATTCCGGGAGGATAACAGAAACTGCCTGGGTCCCTTGATCAATACGGGCATTAAGGAAGGAACGGGAAAAACAACTTATCACATATTGGTGGTATCAACTTGTTAAAAACCTTTAATCATTTACCGCAACATCCAATGCACGTATCAGGTTCGCTGATTGTTTAGAAATATCTATCAACAAGTCTGAATGTTTTTTTTTTAGCTCAATATTTTCATTGGCAATATTAAGTGCAGCTAAAATCAAAGTTCCAAATTTAGTATCAGATGATTTACTCGAATGTTGAGTTTCAAACCTGGTCACTTCTTTGACAAGGTAATCAGCAACCTCTTTAGCATCGGCTATATCTGATTCTGTTTTAAATGTATAAGGCTGCCCAAAAAGTTCTATTGTTACAAGTTGTTCCAATGAATAAGTTCTTCTACCTTCCTAAGATCATCCCTTTTGGCCGTTATTCAACCTCTGTAATATCCTCTAGTCTGACCAAAAGACTATCAATCTTTGATCGGATCAAAGCCTTTTCTTGTGTGTAATTAGTTTCAGCATCAACCTTACCTTGAAGCTCTTCCTCCAACCTCTTAATTTTATTCCTAAGTTCTAGGTTTGTCGCCTCAAGTGACTTATAAACATCGATTAATTTTTCAACTTTCTTTTCAATTTCTTCAAATTGTCTTGAGATAATTTCGTTATCCAATCTTACACCTCATAATCTCTCTGTTCAATATAATCTTTTATATAACCGAAAGTCAAGATTTATTCCTTACCCTGCTATGCAAAATGTTTTCAACCGTCATAAGGTCATGTATGGTGTTAACCCCAACAGTCTCCTCGCTATCGTCACCTATAAGCACCCCCACGACCTTTCCTTCCCTATATCCTAATTCGACAACATCCGTTAGATAAAACTCGCCTTGTACGTTATCTGATTTAATTTTTTTTAATGAATCAAACAAAATTTCTTTTTTAACGCAATATATGCCGGTGTTAATCGTCTTTATGCTCTTTTGCTTAGCGGATGCATCCGCCTCTTCTACTATTCCTGACACATTCATTTTTTCATCAAACAAAACCCTTCCGTAACCTTTGGGATTGTTAATTTTTACGGCTAAAAGTGATATGTCTCGTTTAGCCATAATATGGTCTTTAAAAAGCCGCATAACGGTTTCAAAAGTGAGAAGCGGGACATCACCACATAAAATAATCACTTCTTGAGTATGATCAGGCAGATAAGGGAGCGCGCACGAAACAGCATGTCCTGTCCCGAGTTGATCTTTTTGTAAGGCAAAAATAACATTAGCGTCTTCTGATACTACTTTTCGGACTTTATCATCCTGATGGCCGATAACAAGAACCACATCATTTCCAGCAATTTTTTTGGCCGTCTCTACAACATACATAATCATGGGCTTACCGAAAATCTCGTGCAATACTTTTGCTTTGCCGGATTTCATACGTTTGCCCATTCCGGCAGCAAGTATTATAATGGCTGGTTTTCCCATAATATTTTCCTTTTCACATCCATTTCAAAACGCTCTTTCTTTTATATCATAAACCAGGAGCATTGAATCCTTTTAATTAGAAAGAAAAAGGGCAAACCAAATTATTAGTCTGCCCTTATTATACAAATCCAACGATCATTTCCCGTATCTCAGGGATAAATATAACCTCAAAAACCAACGGTGATTTTTACTATTGCCTTATTTCAGCAAGTCTTATTCGGTGCACGGCTCTCTCCAGAGCTGCCTTGGCTCTTGTGAAGTTGATATCCTCATCTTCTTTTTCCAAACGTTTCTGGGCTCGTTCCATTGCAGCCTTGGCACGTCCGGTATCAATATCACGCCTCCTTTCAGCCGATTCTGCCAACACCGTAAGCTTATCCGGAAGCGCCTCGGCAAATCCACCGCTGGCAAAAATATATCTTTGCCCCCCGTCTGCACCTGTATAATGTATCGTACCTGTTTTTAGGGTCGTCAAAAAAGTGGTATGGCCGACAAGTACGCCGAACTCACCGAGACTGCCGGGAGCCACCGCAATCTGGACTTCTTCGCTAACAACCACTTTTTCAGGGGTAACCACTTCTAATGTAATATTTCCAGCCATTCGTTTACCCTCATAACTAGACGTCTCGGAAGTTCTAGAACTTCGGAGAATACATGTTTTTTTAATGTAATATGTTTATGCCATCAGAATGGAAGAATGGAATGCTGGAATGCTGGAATATTGGGGGTAAAGGCGGAAACAAACCATTTTAATTGTAAAAAACACCTTAAAACCCATTATTCCATTACTCCATCATTCCACTATTCCAATTTGGCCTGCCCGCTCGTGCCTTGCAATGGCAGGCGGGGCGAAGCCCCTAAGTTCATTTATTCGGCCATCTGTTTGGCCTTTTCTAAGACATCCTCAATCCCCCCAACCATGTAGAAAGCCTGCTCAGGGATATCATCGTGTTTGCCTTCACATATTTCTTTAAAGCCTGTTACGGTATCTTCGATCTTTACATAAGCCCCGGGGACGTTGGTAAATACTTCAGCAACATGGAAAGGCTGAGACAAAAATCGCTGAATTTTACGTGCCCGTGCCACCGTAATTTTATCCTCATCAGACAACTCGTCTATTCCCAGTATTGCAATAATGTCCTGAAGTTCTTTATATTTTTGGAGGATTTGCTGAACCTGACGGGAAGTCTGGTAATGCTCATCACCGATATAAGCCGCATCGAGAATTCTGGATGTGGAATCAAGAGGATCCACCGAAGGATATATCCCGAGTTCAACCAGTTGCCGTGAAAGAACAACCGTACCGTCAAGATGTGCAAATGTTGTCGCAGGCGCCGGATCCGTCAAGTCATCAGCAGGCACATAAACACACTGTACTGCCGTAATCGAGCCCTTGTCTGTTGACGTGATCCGTTCCTGGAGTTCGCCCAGGTCAACGGCCAGGGTCGGTTGATATCCAACCGCCGAAGGCATTCGTCCCAAAAGTGCTGAAACCTCGGAACCGGCCTGGGTAAACCGGAAGATGTTGTCGATGAAAATAAGGACGTCCTGCCCTTCTTCATCCCGAAAATATTCCGCGGCAGTCAGGGCTGAAAGAGCAACCCGAGCCCTGGCTCCCGGAGGTTCTGTCATCTGTCCGTATATCAGGGCAGCCCTGGGAAGAACTCCGGAATCTTTCATTTCATAGTAAAGGTCATTCCCTTCACGAGTCCGTTCGCCAACACCGGCAAAAACGGAAATGCCGCCGTGCTCCATGGCAATGTTGTGTACCATTTCCATCATGATAACGGTTTTTCCCACACCGGCGCCCCCGAACATCCCCATTTTACCCCCTCTGGGGAATGGTACCAGCAGATCAATAACCTTGACACCGGTCTCGAGAACACGAACCGATGTATCCTGCTCCGTAAATTTCGGGGCATGACGATGTATGGGCATCATCTTTTCCTGGCTGACCGGTCCCAAACCATCCACCGGCCTTCCGACCACATTAAGAACTCGTCCGAGTCCGGCTTCACCCACAGGCATCATAATCGGTTTGCCCGTATCCTTAACAGGCATCCCCCTGACAAGACCGTCGCTTATGTCCATTGCAATGGTACGGACAATATTATCGCCCAGGTGCTGTGCGACTTCAACAACAAGATTGTCAGCCTCATCGCTGATTGCTGGATTGCTAATCAGAAGTGAAGTATGAATCGTAGGAAGTTTACCCTGTTCAAACTCCACGTCAACCACAGGCCCCATAACCTGCATAATTTTACCTATATTTTCTCCCATCTATAGACCTCCAAATCTGTTATTTGTTATTTGTTAATCGATCAACAAACAACTGGTGACTATTTCCCAGGTTTACCCTTTAAGGGCCTCGGCACCGCCGACGATATCCATCAACTCAGCGGTAATGGATGCCTGTCGAGCCTTGTTGTATGCCAGAGTGAGATTATCTATCATATCGTCACAAGCCTTGGACGCATTGTCCATGGCCATCATCCGTGCGGCATGTTCGCTGGTAGATGTCTCCAGTAACGCACCGTATAATTGGACATATACGCTCCTTGGCAGTAACTCGCCCAGAAGTTCATCAGGAGACGGTTCACAAATATGCTCCGCCAGATACGGCTTGTCCTGGTCTTCGGCCTCATCTTCATCGGATTCCATTGGCGGTATGGGAAGCAACTGTTTTATTGTCGCGACCTGTCGTCCCATACTGACAAACTCTGAATAAACAACATAGACTTCGTCATATTCTCTATTAAGAAATCCGTCTATCAAGCCTTTGCCGACTGTGGAAGCAATATTGAACTTGATTACAGTCCCAATGACATCAATATGCTCGCTTATGATAGGAGTTTGATTTTTACGACACCAATCCCGTCCCTTTTTGCCAAAGTTTGTAACTGAGAACTCTATATCCTCTCCGGCTTCTTTTATAAATGAATTGGCTTTGGAAATAAGGTGTGCATTGAAACCGCCGCATAAACCCCGATCGGACGTGCACAAAATAATATGTTTTTTTATGACTTCCTCATGCGGCAAAAGAAGAGGGCTGGTTTCCTCTCCTGCTCTTCCTGAAAGACCTCCAAGAACTTCGGCAAACTTTTCAGCATAGGGTCGAAAGCCCTCCATATTGCTCTGGGCGCCGCGCAATCTGGAAGCGGCCACCATGTTCATGGCTTTTGTGATTTGTTTTGTCTTCTTTACCGCACCTATTTTTGTTTTGACTTCTTTTAACGTCGCCATACAAATCAGCCTTTATAATTCAAGTTAAATAGGACGCAGATTTTCACAGATATACACAGATAATATTGTTATTTTGCAATTTAAGAATCTTGACAATCTGTGTACACCTGCCTGCTCGTGCCTTGCAATGGCAGGCTGGTCTGTGTCCAAAAAAGGAAATTCCTATTTTATTGTATCCTTGAACTCCTCGTCATAAGCGTTCAAGGCCTCGGTCATGACTTTGTCAAGCTCCTCTGATATCTCTTGTTTCTCCGCAATTTCAGTAAAAATCTGAGCATACCTGTCTTCAATAAAAGGGTACAGCCCGGCCTCATATTTCTCTAAAACGTTAACCGGATATTTGTCGAGAAAACCTTTTGTACCCGCATAGAGTATTGTCACCTGTCTTTCAACCGAGAGCGGTTGAAACTGCGGTTGCTTCAAAATCTCAACGAGCCTTTCTCCACGAGCAAGCTGTGCCTGAGTTGCCTTGTCCAGGTCGCTTCCAAAAGCGGCAAACGCTTCAAGTTCACGGAACTGGGCCAGATCAAGCCGCAGTGTACCGGCCACCTGTTTCATGGCTTTGACCTGAGCAGCACCACCCACGCGAGACACAGAAAGTCCGACATTGATTGCAGGCCTAACACCCGCAAAAAACAGACTGGGCTCAAGAAAGATCTGCCCGTCGGTAATGGAAATAACATTTGTCGGAATATATGCTGAAACGTCACCGGCCTGGGTCTCAATAATCGGAAGCGCTGTCAGAGAACCGGCGCCCAGCTCGTCGTTGAGCTTAGAGGCTCGTTCCAGCAGGCGGGAGTGATTATAAAAAATATCACCGGGGTAGGCTTCACGACCTGGTGGACGTCTTAAAAGAAGCGAAACCTGGCGATATGACGCCGCCTGTTTTGAAAGGTCATCATAGATTATGAGCGCATGCATTTTATTGTCCCGGAAATATTCCCCCATGGCGCATCCCGCATAAGGGGCGATATATTGTAATGTCGCCGGGTCGCTGGCACAGGCGGCAATCACCGTGGTATATTCCATGGCCCCGTGTTTTTCAAGGGCGGCAACGACCTGGGCAACCGTGGATTTTTTCTGACCGGAGGCCACATAAATACAGTAAACATCTGTATTTTTTTGATTAATGATGGCATCCACCACAAGAGCCGTTTTGCCGATCTGGCGGTCACCAATGACCAGCTCCCGCTGGCCGCGGCCCACCGGTGTCATGGCATCAACAGCTTTTGCTCCGGTATACATGGGTTCATGCACACCCTTTCTGTCAATAACACCCGGCGCAACCATCTCGACCCTTCTGGTTTCCTTGGCATCTATGGGTCCCTTGCCATCGATAGGCTCACCCACTGCTGAAACCACCCGTCCCAGGAGAGCTTCTCCCACAGGAACCTCAGCAATTCGGCCGGTCCGCTTGACCATGTCACCTTCTTTGATATCGAAGTCGTCACCCATAACGGCAATGCCTACGTTATCTTCCTCAAGGTTCAGCACAAGGCCAAAAATGCCACCCGGGAATTCAACCAGCTCCATGGCCATAACCTTTTCCAGACCATACACTCTGGCAATACCATCACCCACCGACAAAACAACCCCTGTTTCACTCAATTCAACTTTCTTGTCGTAATCCGTAATCTGTTCCTTAATAATCTGACTTATTTCTTCAGCTTTTAGTTCCATTATACACTCTCACCCCTTTTTAAAGATTCTCTCATATTGAGTAATTGTGTTTTGATGCTACCGTCCAAAACAAGATCACCTATTCGGGAGACAATTCCCCCTATAAGGCTGGGGTCTTGTTCAACCTCCAGAATAATATCTTTACCTGTCTTTTTCGACAGGGTAGTACGGATTTTTTCAACGGTTTCGGATGACAATTCAGTGGCCGAAACCAGACTGGCACGCACAACGCCTTTTAATTCATCGGCCAGTTTTTTATAAAACTCATTGATATCATTTAAAAATCCAAACCGTCCTTTGTCAAACAACAAAAGCAGGAAAGATGCCATAACTTTGGAAATATTTACCTTATCAATTACCGCCTGCAAAACCTTTTTACGGCCTCCCACATCGTAAAGTGGGTTTGTAATTGCCTGCTCAAGCTCTTTTTCACTTGTAATTAAATCTGAAAATCGATCAAGTTCTTCTTTATAGGTCTCAGCCTTATCATCCTCTTTGCCGATAATCAGAAGTGCCTTGGCATAACGCCGGGCTATTTTCAAATTCTTCATTATGCCACCACCTTTTCTAAATATTCATCTACTAATTTATCCTGATCCTGGGTTGTAATATTACTCTTTATCAAGGTTTCAGCATTAACAAGCGCTTTTTCGAGTATATCTTGCTGCAGCTTTGTTTTGGCCTGTTTGAACTCATGCTCAATATTGCGGCGGGCCTGTTCTTCCAGTTTCTCGACAGTCTTTTTCGCCTCATCGATAATCCTCGCCTTGGCCTCGTTTCCCTGCCTTATATACTCTTCAATAAGCTTCTCGGCCTCCTGTTCCAAATGCGAAAGCCTTTCATTGTATTTTACCAGTTCCTTTTCTGCTTCCTTTTTCTTAGTCTCCAGCTCGCTGAGCTGATCTTTAATACCTTTAATTCTGGAATCAAGCGCTTGTGATACAGGCTTGCGTAAAATCAAAAAAAGACCGATAGCCAGAACAGCAAAATTCATAACCTTATAAGTATCGGTCGCTACCCATCCTTTACCGCCGTTTCCTTCTGACGAAGCTATAGTCGTCCCCACAAAGCAGAATAAAAGCACGGCCATAATAACTATCGCGGTTAATCCTTTTTGAATAATCAGATTTTTGCGATTAATACCAGACAGT
>Ga0233409_10000152_pt1 | contig 11720 bp, 11 predicted proteins | sample Na_oxic_13_MG_FD_179871 | JGI IMG/M metagenome (GOLD analysis project Ga0233409, IMG submission 179871) | Seawater microbial communities from Saanich Inlet, British Columbia, Canada - Na_oxic_13_MG | ecosystem: Environmental > Aquatic > Marine > Inlet | place: Canada: British Columbia... | reverse complement strand
AAGTTTATACTGTATGAAATGATTGTAAAACCTGCATCTTTAAAAACTTTCAACGGACCGGTGTTTAACATTAATTTAACCGTTCAGGGTTTAGGGTTCAAAGGTTCAGAAATTGTAGGTTCACTTTACAAATCTGAACCCTTAACTCTTACAAAAGGATAATTACATATGAAGCAAGAAGTAATCGTACGCTTTGCTCCCAGTCCGACCGGTTACCTTCATATAGGCGGTGCCCGCACAGCCATTTTTAACTGGCTCTTTGCTCAAAAAACCGGCGGCAAACTTATTCTTCGAATCGAGGATACGGATGCGGAAAGGTCAACTGAAGAATCAATACAAGGAATTATTGAAAGTTTGAAATGGCTGGGGATAACCTGGGATGAGGGACCATATTTCCAGTCACAGTTTTTAAATGAACATCAAGCCGCCGCACACAAACTGCTGGAGTCGGGGCATGCCTACAAGTGTTTCTGCACCAAAGAGGAACTCGACCGCAAAAGACAGGCCGCATTGAAGCAGAAGAGAGATTTAAAATATGACGGTACCTGTCGCCGCTTAACCCCGGATAAGGTTGCTGAAAAGGAAGCGGCAGGGATTCCTTTCACCATTCGCATGAAGGTGCCCCGCGGCCAGGGCTCTGTCCGTTTTGAAGACATCGTTTATGGCACGATTGAATATAAATACGACGATATTGAGGATTTTGTCATTATCCGTTCAAACGGACAACCTCTGTATCTTATTTCAAATACGGTCGATGACATCCGTGACCGGATTACCCATGTTATTCGCGGTCAGGACGGGCTGTCAAATACACACCGCCAGATTTTGATTTATCAGGCGCTGGGAGCATCGGTGCCGCAATTTGCGCACATGTCTTTAACCCTTGATCCTAAAAAAGCCAAGATCTCAAAACGCAAGCATGGCGAACTGGTTGCCGTCCAATTTTACAGGGAGCATGGTTTTTTGCCATGGGCATTTGTAAATTTTCTGGTCCTGTTGGGATGGGCTACGCCTGAATCCAGAGAAAGCTTTTCCAGGGAGGAATTAATCGAAGCATTTTCTCTTCAGGGAATCAATCGTGCCAATTCCATCTTCGATGTGAGAAAGGATGATCCAAAATATTTTACCGATCCCAAGGCAATAAGTATCAACGCTCATTATCTGAGGACTCTGCAGGTTAAAGAGATAGAACCTTATGTTCGGGTCGAATTGGAAAAGGCGGGGATATGGGATTCTGAGTATGAGGGAACAAAGCGCCAATGGTATCTGGATACAATTGAACTGATTCGCAGCCGTTTTCATGTTACAACCGATTTTGTTACACGTGGACGGGCCTACTTTTCAAATGATTTTCCAATTGAATCCAGGGCACTGAAAAAGAACATTTTCAAGCATCCGGATTTAAAAAAATGGCTTCCGATGCTGGCGGACCGTTTGCAGGCTTTAGAGAGCTTTACGGCCGAGGAAACCGAGAATGTAATTCGTGAGATGGCTGAGGAGCTGAAAATCAAACCCGGGGTATTGATCAACGGCGTTCGAACCGCTGTTACCGGTCAACTGGCCGGTCCAGGGATGTTTGACATTTTGATTGCCATAGGACAGGATCGTGTTGTGGATCGTCTGAGTAAGGCGCCGTCACTTTTCGATAAACATAGCGAAAGAATGGAGCTTTGAATATGACAAAAACCGAATTTACTCCGGCCACTAATTTTATCCGGAATATAATCGCCCAGGATTTAAAAAACAACAAAAACAACAGCCGGGTTGCAACCCGCTTTCCCCCGGAACCGAACGGTTATCTGCACATCGGACACGCAAAGTCCATATGTCTCAACTTCGGTATTGCCACAGAAAATAAGGGGGGTATTTGCAATTTGCGATTCGATGATACCAATCCAGGCAAAGAGGATGTTGAATATGTAGAATCGATAATAGAAGACGTCCGATGGCTTGGATTCGATTGGGGTGACCGGCTGTTCTATGCATCCGACTACTTTGAGCAACTTTATCAATATGCGCTCCAGTTGATCAGATTCGGCAAGGCTTATGTTTGCAGCCTGAGTGCCGATGAGATCAGGGAGAGCCGCGGAACTTTGACCGAACCAGGTCAAGATAGTCCTTATCGCACGCGCTCGGTGGAAGAAAACCAGGACCTGTTCGAACGGATGCGGGCTGGAGAACTCGAGGACGGTTCCCACGTACTTCGAGCTAAGATTGATATGGCATCGCCAAATGTACTTATGCGTGATCCGACTCTTTACCGCATTCGACGTGTACCACATCACAGAACAGGCGACAAGTGGTGCATTTATCCGATGTACGACTTTGCCCATTGCCTTTCAGATTCCATCGAAGGGATTACCCATTCTCTTTGCACCCTTGAATTTGAAATTAATCGCCAATTATATGACTGGATACTGGACGAATTGAACGTCGATTGCCACCCCCAGCAAATCGAGTTTGCACGCCTTAATCTCAGCTATACTGTATTAAGTAAGCGCAAACTTGTGGAATTGGTAGATGGGAGTCATGTCTCAGGATGGGACGATCCTCGAATGTCGACCATAAGTGGCCTGAGGAGACGCGGCTATACACCGGGGTCGATCCGCAATTTTTGTGAGCGGATCGGTGTTGCCAGGCGTGACAGTATAGTCGATATCGCACTGCTCGAATACAGCATCAGAGAAGATTTGAATAAACGTGCACAGCGCGTAATGGGTGTTTTACGTCCGTTGAGGGTAGTTATCGACAACTATCCCGAAGATAAAGTTGAAGAATTGGATGCTTTGAACAATCCTGAAGATCCAGCTATGGGCACACGCAAGGTTCCCTTTTCGCGCGTAATTTACATAGAACAGGACGACTTTCTGGAGGACCCGCCGAAAAAATTCTTCCGTTTGGCACCCGGGCGTGAGGTGCGGCTGCGGTATGCGTATTATGTTACATGTGTGAGGGTTGTTAAGGATGAAAAAACCGGCCAGGTGGTCGAGCTTCATTGTACCTATGATCCGGATACATGCGGCGGATCATCTCCGGATGGACGTAAGGTCAAAGCTACCTTGCACTGGGTTTCTACTGCCCACGCGATCAAATCCGAAGCGCGCCTGTATGAACATCTCTTTATAAAAGAAAATCCGGATGAGGAGAAGGATGTTGATTTTAAAACATATTTAAATCCGAATTCTATGGAAATACTCCCTTTCTTTGTGGAGCCCAGTCTTGCCGGTGCGGCGCCGGGTAGCAGGTACCAGTTTGAAAGGCTCGGTTATTTCTGCGTCGATTCCGTGGATTCTTCCGACCAAGCCCTGGTATTCAACCGTACGGTAACGTTACGGGATACATGGGCCAGAATACAGAAAGCACAGCAGAAAAAACAAAAAAAGAGGCGTTTTGCAAAGGTCTCGAAGCTAACGTGATATCAAAAGAGGTATAACCATGCCGATCTACGAATTTTATTGCAGGGACTGTAATACTCTTTTTAATTTTTTTTCCAAAACCATTAATACGAATAAAAAGCCCAAGTGCCCAAAATGTAAAACAAGGACACTTACAAGACAGATTTCTGTGGTGGCATTTGCCGGACGAGCAAAAGAAGATGGTGATATCGATGATCTCCCATTTGATGAGAGTAAAATGGAACAGGCCATGCAGATGCTGGCTGGTGAAGCTGATAAAATTAATGAAAATGACCCCAAGCAGGCTGCAAATCTTATGCGCAAACTTTCTGATATGACGGGTCTTAAACTTGGTGACGGCATGGATGAAGCGTTGAGAAGGATGGAAAAAGGTGAGGATCCTGAACAGGTAGAGGCTGAACTTGGTGATATTCTGGAAGGGGAAGACCCATTTTCTCTGCAGGCGAAAAAGGCAAAGAGCATCAAAACAAAACGTAAAGAACCGTTAAGGGATGAAACACTTTATGACCTATGACAGTTTCATATAAAGTCGAGTTTATTGTGTTTTAGGCCTTGAGTTATGAATTTTATTGGCACCTTCCATTGACAAATCTTAATGCCTGAACTATATTACGGTAAATTTCATGCCTATTTAAAAAGGCGGATATATTTTTTTAAAAAGGAGATTATTATGGTTGAAGTTACCAAATCAGCGACAGAACAGATTGCTGAATATTTCAAAGGCAAAGAAGTTTCACCGATACGGATCTTTTTAAATGCGGGAGGATGAGGCGGTCCAGCGCTCGCTATGGCTCTGGATGAGTCTAAAGATACAGACCACGTTTTTGACATTGACGGTTTCAAATATATTGTCGATAAAGAGTTTATGGAAAAAACAAAGCCGATTAAGATAGATTTCTCCGGAATGGGTTTTAAATTAGACTGCGGCATAGCTTTCGAATCAGGATGTTCAAGCTGCGGAACAAAAACAAGTTCCTGTTGTTAATTATACAGAGTCTGTTTTTAACCAAGGGCAACACTATGCGGTGTTGCCCTTTTTTTATGGTTTTGAAAGAGATTATCTTTGATGGCTTGGAAAAAGTCAAAAGACGACTTTTTACGAATTCACCGTGGGACCATTTGAGGCGTTTTAAGTTGAGCACGGAATACAGATGCGTTTACCGTTTTCAAGGTAAACCATCTTTGTTGACATGGTCATTTCACCGCATTTTGCGCACGCTTCTGAGCGTGCCAGTGGCGCATAAGGTGGCATGACAATATCCACTTCTTTTGTGGAGAAAATATCGCTAAAAGGTTTTGAAAGAAGATCTTTTGCTTTGAGCATCTTTTGGCGCCATTTTTCTCTTTCGCTTGCCGTGTTTGAAGAAATGGCTTCATCAAGCCGGCTAAATTCTTCTCTGGATTCACCGCCATATCGATAATATTTATTGCGGGAAAACCGGAAGGCCCTTTTGTGTGAACGGTTAAGGATCGTATATGCGTTTTTCCCGTAATCTTTGAAAATAAGGTTGCCTTTACCTGTTGAGGTGCCCAGCAGTACCTGTAGCGCGTCAACCGCACAAGAATCGTTCTCACTGATGACAACCACCTCTTCGTCCTTTGACCGCTTGAGTTTGAGAAGGTTTATTGCCTCTTTTGCAACCAGGTAACCGTAAACAAGGCCCGGACAAAGATGACCGTGGAACTCGATGCATTTTTTGAGATCTTCCGGCAGTTTGAATTTTATATTTTCTGTATTTTTCATTTACTAACCCCTTATAATTGAATATTTTCGATATTCAATGCTTTTTAGTTCCGGTTTGTTCGGAGGTTTGATTGTTGAATGAATTAATAAATTTTATTTCTGCGTTCTGGGTAATTTTTTCTTTTTCCTTTCTGGTGGCCCTGACAGGTGCCATGTCCCCCGGTCCCCTATTGACTTATACTATTATCAAATCTGCTCGGACAAGTAAACACGGTTATTTAATGGGATTATGGATAATAATCGGACACGCAATACTTGAAATGGGAATTGTCATTCTGTTGCTTTTAGGCTTCTCTTTTATCTTAAAAAATATCATTGTTATTCGCATTATCGGGATTGTCGGGGGATTGATACTTATCTTTTTCGGGTCATCCATCGTTCGAGACGTGTATTTTGGAAACATACCCACCGACTTCTTGAATCCACCTGACAGACAGAATGATGAAGCTTTGCCATTGTCTGGTAAAGGCCTGGAAAATCCGGTTATCGGAGGAATCATGGTTTCCATGTCCAATCCTTACTGGTGGATTTGGTGGGCCACCATAGGGCTTGCTTTTATGATACAGTTTGGAATATCTTTCAGGGAGTGGCCAAAGCTTATAGCGTTTTTTCTGGGGCATGAAGCAGGAGATTTGATCTGGTATATGATTGTTTCGACATTTGCATTTTTTGGTCTGCGTCGCCTGAACAAGAAAGCTTATTATGGAATTCTTGTATTTTGTGCAATTTTTATGATTGTGTTTGGTATTTACCTGGGGATTTCTCCATTTTTGCACGATAGCATGTAACCCATCAAAATCTGACTTTTTACGAGACCGTCAGTGTTGACGGTTTCGTAAAAAGTCACGAATTTAACTATAGATGGCTAAGTAAAAAGGTTCATATACAAGGCGTAGTATTTTTTCAGGAACGAGGCCATACATGTAGTATGCCGAGTGTCTGAAAAAATACTACAACGCAGTAGATGGGACTTTTTACGACGCCATCAGTGTTGGTATGTGGAATCAATTGGCGAGCTATCCAGTCGGGAATTCCAAGCTGTCATTTTCAGGTGAATCGGGTTCGGAGATATGACTCCCGGCGGCGAAAATATCCGATAAAGTTTGGATTTCGGATATTTCTTTAATGGCTTGTTCGCGAAAATACATTTTGATGATCTCAATATATTGTCGAGCTAATTTTTCGCCCCCAAATTTCAGGTAAGTTAAAATGACTTGTTGCATGTGGCCATCGTCTTTAAGTTCGTAGGGAAGTAGATTAATTGAGCGCTGAAAAGGCCCTTGCAAATCGTCAGGAATTTTCATTTTTTTAGTCATGATATCCCCTAAATACGGTTTTTGAATATGGCTAATTTTGACAATAAATCATGAATGGAAAATGTAAAGTGTTTTTCTCAAAAATTTTTAAAAAATATTTAATTATGTTTTCTGCAAGGATCAACTGCACTGTATATGATAATATTGGATCCTGGCCGCTCAATAAAAAAGGGGATTGAATAAATAACAATCAATGTGTTAAAGTTGATGAACCTAAAACGTGATGAATTCGAGTTTTTACGAATTTATCACAGATCGATTTGTCATTAATTAGAAAGGACCAAGAACATGACTGCGGAAGAATTGAATCCGGGGAAAATACTTCAATTATCAGGAAATTATTGGGAAACCTGCACTCTTCATGCAGGAGTTAAACTCGATGTTTTTACAATTATAGGCAACGATCATCTCAGGGGGGAAGATGTGGCTGACAAACTTAACGGCGACAAAAGAGGTGTTAAAATGCTTCTCAATGCCCTTTCCGCCATGGATTTTCTGGGAAAAAAAGAGGACCTCTATTCCAATACCGCTTTGAGTTTAACTTTTCTTTCCAAGGACTCTTCCCGATATATGGGGCACATTGTAATGCACCATCATAATTTAACAGATTCCTGGAACAGGCTGGATGTGGCGGTTCAATCCGGTAGTCCGGTAAGACGTAGAGCATCTCATACGGATGAAGAACAACGAGAAAATTTTCTCATGGGTATGTTCAATTTGGCTATGAATCTAGCCCCGGTACTGGCGCCTAAAGTAGATCTTTCCGGTCGGCGGCATTTACTCGATCTGGGTGGCGGCCCAGGGACTTATGCCATCCATTTTTGTATGAACAATCCCCGGCTCAAAGCAACTGTTTATGATCTGCCGACCACCCGACCCTTTGCTGAAAAAACCATTGCTAAATTTAATTTGCAAGACCGGATCGATTTTAAAGATGTGGATTATCTCGAAGAAGAGATTGAAGGGATCTATGATGTTGCCTGGCTGTCTCATATTCTCCACGGAGAAGGACCCGAGGAGTGCCGCAAAATTATCGGCAAGGCGATTTCTGCTCTGGAACCCGGGGGAATGATCCTGATCCACGATTTTATTTTAAACAACAGTATGGATGGCCCTCTTTTCCCGGCCCTCTTTTCCCTGAATATGCTCTTGGGAACGCCGGCAGGACAATCCTATTCTGAAAAACAGATCAGCGACATGCTCTCTGAAGCCGGGGTCAGGGAAATCCGGCGCATTTTTTTTGATTCACCCAATGATTCGGGAATAATAACCGGTATTGTTTGATGAGGAGTAGATCATGAATTATCATCCCATTACCCGTAGAGAATCGATAAAAAAGATTCTTAAAATATCCGGAGGCCTTGCGCTGACCGGTGTAATTACATGGCCCTTTCAAAAGACGAGTTTGGCCTGGACCGGATCAAATAAAAAATTTATTATCGAGGGGATCGGCCAAAGTCACGAATATTCTGTTAAGGTGTTAGCCAGAAAGGTTTTTGAGGCAGCCGGCGGAATACAGAAATTTGTTTCAAAGCAGGATGTGGTGGTGATAAAACCGAACATCTCCTGGGCAAGACCCCCCTATCTGGCGGCAACCACCAATCCGGAAGTTTTGGAAGCGGTTGTTGAGCTTTGCCAGGAGGCCGGAGCCAAAAAAGTCAGAATCGCCGATCATACGATCCATGACGCCAGACGCTGTTTTGCCATTACAGGTGCCGGGATGGTGGCGAAAAAAACCGGAGCGGATCTGGTCTATCCTCGGTCCTCATTGATGCGGAACATGAAATTACGGGGACATCGTCTGGATGTCTGGCCGGTTTTCTTGCCACTGGTTGAGGCCGACAAAGTCATCAATCTACCGGTTGCCAAGGTCCATAGCCTTAGCGGTCTGACCCTTGGCATGAAAAACTGGATCGGAGCTGTGGGCGGCAGGAGAAGTGCTCTGCATCAGGATATCCATCTAACTATCGTAGATCTGGCTCAATTTTTCAATCCCACGATCACTCTCATAGATGCCACCCGGATCATGGTCGCTAACGGTCCTTCGGGCGGAAGCCGTTCGGATGTGGCGGTCTCAAATCGCCTTATATTGAGTGATGATCCTGTTGCCGCAGATGCCAAAGCCGCGGGTCTTTTTAATTTTCGTCCTCAAGACATCGGTTTCATTGGCCTCGGGGAAAAATGGGGACTCGGCACATATGAATTTCAGAAACTCTGTCAGCACAAGGTGATCGTTTGAAAGCAAACCATCTGGTCTGGATACGACGCATGAGCCAGGCCTTTTTTTTAATCCTTTTCATTTTTCTCCTAATTGAAAGCCGCCTGCCCCAGAATATTTATCTGGATTATTCCATAGCACTTAACGCTGAGAAGAACATCGAGCTGGATTATCCTGTAAAATATTTCTTTCAGCTTGATCCCCTCATATGGATTACATCTCTCATATCAGGGCACCAGTGGATCAAAGGCTTTGGGTGGGCTTTAGGGATTGTTGTCCTGACGTTTTTCTTCGGCAGGATTTTCTGCGGCTTTATCTGTCCCTTGGGTACCCTTCATCACATGGTGAGTTATATCAGACCTGCCCTGAAAAAACAGAACATGATCCATGCTAACCAAAAACACCCCAGTCAGAGATTCAAATATTTTTTGCTTATCCTGTTTCTTATGGCTGCGTTTCTGGGTCTGAATCTCACCGGTCTGCTAGACCCAATGGCTTTTTTCTTCCGTTCTCTGTCCCTTGCTGTTTTTCCCGGGATCGGAACCGGTATTAAAGAATTATTGGATCTGGCTGCGCAAAGCGATATAAAAATCTTAAATTATATAAGCTACGGCGGGGAGGTTCTGGTATCACCGGTTTTCGGGTATGGATATAAAGCCTTCAAATCTGCTTGGTTCATCGGCATTCTTTTTTTATTTATTTTGTTTCTCAACCGTATCCGTCCGCGTTTTTGGTGCCGGACCCTATGTCCCCTGGGAGCGCTTCTTGGAGTCTTTGCAAGGTTCAGCATGCTGAGAATTGAAAAACATTCTGAGAAATGCACTGACTGCAATTTGTGTCTTCAATCCTGCCAGGGGGCGGCTTCTCCGGTTCCGGGTCAGGAATGGGACGCTTCGGAATGTATGTTTTGCTTTAACTGTTTTAACGCCTGTCCTGAAAATGCCATTGTTTTTAAATTGGGATGGCCGCCGGAGGTTAGTAAAAAACCTGATATGGGTCGCCGGGCAGTGCTGGGTGGTTTGTTGGCCGGTCTATCCTTTCCCCTTTTAGGACGGTTGGACGGCAGGTTGCACAAGGTATCTGATGCGCGTCTGATCAGACCCCCGGGTTCATTGCCCGAAAAGGATTTTTTAAAGCTCTGCCAGCGGTGCGGACTCTGCATGAAGGTTTGTCCAACAAACGCAATCAACCCCGCACTTACAGAAGCGGGAATGGCCGGGTTCTGGACCCCGAATCTCATTATGAGCCAGGGCTATTGTGAATATACCTGCACACTTTGCAGCGGGGTTTGTCCGACAGGGGCTATCCGTAACTTATCGGGCAAAGAGAAAATCGAAACTCCCGTCAGGATAGGATCGGCCTATATAGACCGGGGAAGATGCCTCCCATGGTCGGGAAACGGGCCATGCATAGTCTGTGAAGAACACTGCCCCACTTCGCCCAAGGCCATACGTCTAAGACAAGAGACGACCCGGTCACCGGATGGGAAAGCGGTCAATGTAAAACTGCCTTATGTGGATCTTAAAAACTGTGTGGGTTGCGGCATCTGTGAATATAAGTGTCCTGTAAAAGGAAACCCCGCCATCCTGGTGATATCGGCCGGAGAATCCAGGTCTGTTGCAAATCAGATTTTACTAAAGTTATAAAAGTTATAATAGAAAGGAGGATATTATGGATAAACCGATTGATAATTTTTGGGAAACAAGACTGACAGATCTTAAGAAAGCTTTGGATTCAAACAATTTCCAGGCCTTTGTGGCGGAAAATACTGATGAAGCCAAAAAGATTGTACTGGAAAAAATTATACCCGATATTGCACCCAGGAGCGTTTCGTGGGGAGGATCGCTCACATTCACGGCTACGGGGCTATATGATGTTTTGAAAAACAGGAGCGATTTAAAAGTGCTGGATACTTTTGAAAAAAAGCTGTCTCCTGAAGAAAGTCTGGAACGTCGCCGGCAATCACTGCTGGTCGATCTTTTTATTGCCGGAAGCAATGCGGTGACCGAGACCGGACAGCTTGTTAATCTTGATATGATAGGCAACCGTATTGGAGGAATCACTTTTGGCCCAAAAAATGTTATTATCCTTGTTGGCCGCAATAAGATCGTCACTGACCTGGATGCGGCTATGTTCCGTATTAAAAATTATGCCGCTCCGGTCAACACCATGCGACTGGATAAGAAAACACCTTGTGCCAAAACCTCTTATTGTGAGGAATGCAAAAGCCCGGACCGCATTTGTAATACCTGGACAATCACCGAAAAATCATTTCCAAAAGGAAGGGTAAAGGTTGTTTTGATTAATGATGACCTTGGATTTTAAGCTGCATTCGGACAATGTTGGCTATCGCATTTTCTTTTGCAATAGGCCCTGATAGTACTTTGTTAACTTTACAAATGTTTCGTGGTTACCTCCTTTATCCGGGTGGTGCTTTAAGACCATCTTACGGTATAGCCGGTTAAGAGATTTGAGATCCATCTGCTTTAACTTTTCCCAGCTTGTTTCAAAAAGTCTGCTGGCCTCCTCCATGTTCAAGCGCACTTTTTTCGGTGGAAGGTAAGTACGGTGGCGATTCATAAATTCGTAAAGGTAATTTTGGAAAGGGGAATGTCGGGGAAATTCGTTATCGAAATACATGATCACGTATTTGACCAGATAGTCCTTTAGCCCGTCGGACATCTCCATGCTGGCCCAAAATTTTTTATCATCATTAAGCCGGCAAACGGCATCAATAAAAAATTCATCCATCTTGGTCTGGTTTAAATCCTGTGGTCTTTGAGTGGCAATGACTTCGGGAAAAAAACGCTGGAGATCAAAAATGGCGTAGACATATGTTCCCAGTTCGTTAGGCTGAAGAATGCGCTCCTGAACCAGAAAGTACTGCTCAATCTCATCACGCGATTTCCCATGGAGCACTTTAAATAGCTTGAGCGGCATTTTACTTAGATTGCGTTGGTCCATCTGAGCAAATTTTAAATAATGGATACGGCGTTTGTCGAATACGTGAATCGGCGGATAGGTTT